>JABLTH010091330.1_pt1 | contig 12746 bp, 13 predicted proteins | sample 7875711 | NCBI WGS metagenome assembly JABLTH01 (sample SAMN14941262, study PRJNA633318) | bioreactor metagenome | isolation source: bioreactor | place: China | collected 2019-03-05 | reverse complement strand
GAGTCCGCCGTCGGGGGCGGGCAGTAGCCTCGACAGGTGAAGGTCGCACTGCAGTTCGTCGCCATGGGTCTGGTCTGGGGAGCCAGCTTCCTGTTCATGAAGGTCGCGCTCGAGGGCGTCTCGTTCGGCCAGGTCGCGTGGGCGCGGCTGGTGTTCGGCGCGGTGACGCTCGGGATGATCGTGCTCGCGACCAGGAGCCGGCTGCCCCGGCAGCCGATCGTGTACCTCCACTTCGTGGTCGTCGCGATCACCTACTGCGTGATCCCGTTCCTGCTCTTCGCCTGGGCGGAGCAGTACGTGTCATCGAGTCTCGCGAGCATCTACAACGCGGTCACCCCGATCACCACGGCGATCCTCGCAACCGCCGCGTTCCGCGTCGAGAAGCTCAACCGCGACCAGGTGCTCGGGGTGCTGGTGGGGGTCGTGGGTGTCGTCGTGGTCGTCGGGCCGTGGTCGATCGCGGCGCTCTCGGGCAGCGTTTGGGGTCAGCTGGCCTGCCTCGGGGCGGTCACCTGTTACGGCTTCAGCTTCGGTTACATCCGACGCTTCATCAGCCATCGGGACATCCCGGCGACCTCTACCGCGTTCCTCAACATCGGGGTCGCCGCCGTGATCATGGTGCTGCTCACCCCGGTGGTGGCGCTGTCGCCGATCGAGTTCAGCTGGCCGGTAATGCTCAGCCTGCTCGCCCTGGGGGCTCTCGGCACGGGGGTCGTCTACATCTGGAACATGAACGTGCTGCGGGCGTGGGGGCCGACGGCGACGTCGGGCGTGACGTATGTGACCCCGGTGGTGGGCGTCGCCCTCGGCATCCTCGTGCTCGGCGAGCATCTCAGCTGGAACGAGCCCGTCGGCGCCGTGATCGTGCTGGCGGGCATCCTCCTCACGCAGCAGCGCGTGCGTATTCTCACGCGCCGGAACGCGGATCTCGTCGGCAGCAGCTAGCATCATGCTGGCGGCGCCGGGCGGGCGCCCGGTTTCTTTCTAGGGGGATGCTCGATGAAGCACAGCTCTGTCGTGCGCGCCGCAGTGGCGCTCAGCGTGGTCGGCCTGCTCGCGGGGTGCTCCGCGGGTCAGCCGGGAGGCGGATCCGGCGGCACGGCCACGGCCGAACCCGCAGCGGCGACGGCCGCGTACAGCGCTGCCGACCTCGCGGCGATCGTGACGAAGGTGAACGCGTCGCTCGGACTCGGCGGCACGGTCCTCGACAACGCCGCCGCGAAGAACGAGGTGGACAAGCTGGGCGGCGCGAACGCGCTGACCCAGCAGCTCGGCAGCTCGGTGACCGTTCAGCCCGCCGAGTGCCAGCAGATGCTCCAGGACAACCTGGCCAAGGCGCCGCAGGCGGCGGACAACGTGACGGCGATGCTCACCTACGGCAGCAGTGTGCTGGTCGTGTCCGCTCCCGGCCCGAAGGGATGGCCGCAGGACGTGCGCGCGGCCATGACCACGAAGTCCGACGACGTGCTGGCACGGTGCGGCGACATGACGCTCACCGCGTCCGGGTTCACCGTCAAGCTCGCGATGACCAAGACGGACGCGAAGACGAACGCGGAGTTGACGCACAGCATCCACGAGGGCGTGACGCTGGAGGGCGCCGGCCAGGAGGTCGGCTCCGCAGACATCCTGCAGGCGCTCGACGGCAACCTCTACGTCATGGTCACGGAGTCGTCGTCGAAACTGTCGAGCGCGGCGCCGTCGCCGGCCACGGCGACGCAGGTCGCGAACGCGGTGCTGGACGCCGCCAAGACCGTCAAGAAGTAGCCGAACGCCGAAGGGCACGTAACCGCCCCTGAAACCGAGCTCTAGGGGCGCCTACGTGCCCTTCGCGCTGCTTACGCGACCGTCGGGCCGAAGTGCTCGGGCAGGGTCGAGCGGTGGACGCCGCGGAGCTCCTCCACGCCGATCGTGAACAGGTCCTGCACCTCGAGGACCGGCTGGGTCCCGACCTCAGCGTCCGTCACGCCGATGCGCAGCAGCGGGACGCCGCGCCCCTCGCACAGGCCGCGGAACTTCACGTCGTCCTCCCGCGGGACCGAAACGATCACGCGCGCGGTCGACTCGCTGAACAGGGCCGTCGCGGCGTCCACACCGTCGCGCTCCTGCAGCTCGCCCAGCCAGACCCTGGCGCCCACGCCGAAGCGCATCACGCTCTCGGCCAGCGCCTGGGCGAGCCCGCCGTCGGCGAGGTCGTGGGCCGACGAGATCAGGCCCTCCTGCGAGGCGGCGTGCAGAGTCTCGGCGAGCGTGCGCTCCGCGGCGAGGTCGACCGCCGGCGGCCGGCCGCCGAGGTGGCCGTGGACGGTTCCGGCCCAGGCCGAGCCGTCGAGCTCCTCGCGCGTGATGCCGAGCAGGTAGATGTTCTCGCCCTCGTCCTGCCAACCGGCGGGGATGCGGCGGGCGACGTCGTCGATCACGCCGAGCACGCCGACGACGGGCGTCGGGAAGATCGGGGTGTCACCGGTCTGGTTGTAGAAGGAGACGTTGCCGCCGGTGACGGGGACCTCGAGCTCGAGGCAGGCGTCGGAGAGCCCCTCGACCGCCTGCGAGAACTGCCACATCACCTCGGGGTTCTCCGGGCTGCCGAAGTTGAGGCAGTCCGTGACGGCGACGGGCACGGCGCCGGAGGCCGCAACGTTGCGGTACGCCTCCGCGAGGGCGAGCTTGGCGCCCTGCTTCGGGTCGAGCTGGCAGTACCGGCCGTTGGCGTCCGTCGCGATGGCGAAGCCGAGCCCGCTCTCCTCGTCGACGCGGATCATGCCGGAGTCGTCGGGGAACGAGAGCGCCGTGTTGCCGCCGACGAAGTAGTCGTACTGGTCGGTGATCCAGCTCTTGTCGGCGAGGTTGGCGCTGCCGAGGAGGGCGAGGGTCTGCTCGCGCAGCTCGTCGCCGGAGGCCGGGCGCGCGAGCACCGACGCGGAGTCGGCCTGCAGGGCGTCGATCCAGGCCGGGTAGGCCACCGGACGCTCGTACACCGGACCGTCGACCGCGACCGTGCGCGGGTCGACGTTGACGATCTCCTCGCCCTGCCAGTTGATGACCAGGCGTCCGGTGTCGGTGACCTCGCCCAGCACGCTGGTCTCGACGTCCCACTTGGCGGTGACGGCGAGGAAGGCATCGAGCAGCTCGGGCTTGACGACCGCCATCATGCGCTCCTGGCTCTCGGACATGAGGATCTCCTCCGCCGTGAGCGTGGGGTCGCGCAGCAGCACGCTGTCGAGCTCGATGAACATGCCGCCGTCGCCGTTGGAGGCGAGCTCGGATGTCGCGCAGGAGATGCCGGCCGCCCCCAGGTCTTGGATGCCCTCGACGAGCTTGTCGCGGTAGAGCTCGAGGCAGCACTCGATGAGCACCTTCTCGGCGAACGGGTCGCCGACCTGCACGGCGGGGCGCTTGGTCGGGCCTCCGGCCGAGAACGTGTCGGAGGCCAGGATGCTCGCGCCGCCGATGCCGTCGCCGCCGGTGCGCGCGCCGAACAGCACGACCTTGTTGCCGATGCCCGACGCGTTGGCGAGGTGCAGGTCTTCGTGGCGGAGCACGCCGACCGACAGCGCGTTGACCAGCGGGTTGCCCTGGTAGATCGGGTCGAAGTAGGTCTCGCCTCCGATGTTCGGCAGGCCGAGGCAGTTGCCGTAGAAGGAGATGCCGGAGACGACGCCGTGGACCACGCGCGCGGTGTCGGCCTGGTCGATGGCGCCGAAGCGCAGCTGGTCCATCACCGCGACCGGGCGGGCGCCCATCGAGATGATGTCGCGGACGATGCCGCCGACGCCGGTCGCCGCGCCCTGGAACGGCTCGATGTACGACGGGTGGTTGTGCGACTCCACCTTGAAGGTGACGGCCCAGCCCTCGCCGACGTCGACGACGCCGGCGTTCTCGCCCATGCCGACCATGAGGTTCTTCTTCATCGCGGGAGACACCTTCTGGCCGAACTGGCGGAGGTAGATCTTCGACGACTTGTACGAGCAGTGCTCCGACCACATGACGGAGTACATCGCCAGCTCGCCCGAGGTGGGGCGGCGGCCCAGGATCTCGCGGATGCGGGCGTACTCGTCGCTCTTGAGGCCGAGCGCCGCGTACGGCTGCTCCTTCTCCGGCGTCGCGGCGGCGTTCGCGACGGTGTCGACGACGTGCTGGATTGAGGTGTCGGTCACGCGGGCACTCCAGGCTGCTGGGCGGTGGCGGGGATGGGTCAAGTCTACCGGCGCTCAGGCGGGGCAGCGCTCCGTGGGGATCCAGTACTCCGCGCCGATCTGGATGCCCGCTACTTCTCCCTCGATCACTTTGAAGACGATCCGCCGGCCCTCGCTGTCGAGCAGTCTGTATTGGGTGACCATCCCGTTGAGCGAGGTGGTCCCGCTGATTCCCGGGTACGCGGCGAGCAGCATGTCGGAGGTCGAGCCGAGACCGATCCCCTCGGCTGTCTTGGGGGAGAGCGCGACGACGTTGCCGGGACCACCGAGCAATTCGATCGTGTCTGCCGTCTTGTTGCCGGTGTCGTCGATCATCCTGAGCACGGTCCGGTCCGGGAGTCCGAGGTAGAGGCTGAACGGCAGGCAGATCGGATCCGTCAGGTCGGGGAAGTCGGACAGCTGGGCCTTGACGTCGGCAAACGGCCGGCCGGGTGTGATCGGGCCGATGCGATCGAAGTCGATGAGCCACGTCGACGGGTCGGCCGGGTTCTCGGCTGCGGGCGGCTGCGTGGGGGCCGCGGTCGGCGTCGCGGTCGGTGTGGGTGTCGGCGTCGGCGTGGGGCTGGCGATCGGCGTCGGGCTCGTCACCGGCGCCGGCGCCAGGATCCCGGTGCCGAGGGCGTACGCCACGCTGCCGCCGGAGATTCCCAGCGCGACCAGCACCAGGGCCACCACGAGCACCGTGTGCTTGCGCACCCGGCCGAATCGTCCGTCGGCCGCTGTGGTCACGACCAGTTCGCGGATCGCCGCCTTGCGGCGCGGGTCGAAGGTGGGCTCGCCGTTCATCGTGCACCGCCCGTCATGATCGTGGGGTCCTGTTCCTGGATGAGGGCGGCCAGCTTCGTCTTCGCCCGCGAAAGCCGCGACTTGACCGTCCCGGCGGCCACGCCGAGGGCTTCGGCGGCCGCTGCCGTGCTGAAGTCCTCGAGCACGCAGAGGGTGAGGATGTCCTGGTCGCGCCGCGGGAGCCGTGCGAGAGCCGCCCGCACGGCGCCGCGTCGGGCATCGCCGTCGAGCCTGTCGTCGATGGCGCCCGCGTGATCGGGGACAGGCTCCGGTGCGGGGAGGCCCGCGAGCGCGGAGCGGTAACGTCGCGACGTGCGGACTTGGTTGCGGAACACATTGTTCGTCGTGACCAGCAACCAGCCGACGACCGAGCCGTTCACGACCCGCATCGCGTGGCGCCGGCGCCAGGCCTCCAGAAACACCACGGCCGTGATGTCCTCGGCATCGTGCACTGAGGCGGTCAGCCGCAGCGCCTGGCGGAACACCCGGCCATGGTGCAGGTCGAACAGCGCCCCGAACGCGTCGGCGTCATCGGCGCGGACGCGTTCGAGCACGTCCGGCTCATCGAGCAGAGATCCCCTCACATACACATAGTGTCCGATGCGCGCGGATGGTTCCCGCGGGTTCCTGCGGCTTACAGTGTCGGCGAGGAGGTCACCATGCAGATCCCACGACCGTCGCAGGAGACGATGGAGCTGTTCCGTTCGGTGGTGCCCGATGCCCCGGGCGTCGAGGTCAAGCCGATGTTCGCCAATCTCGGCGCGTTCGTGAACGGCAACATGTTCGCCGGGCTCTTCGGGGACAGTGTCGGGGTCCGGTTGCCGGACGAAGCCGTGCGCGAGGAGCTGCTCGCGATCGACGGCACGGGTCCCTACGGTCCCGCCGAGCGGCCCATGGGCGGCTACGTCGCCCTTCCCGACGGCTGGCGCGACGAACCCGACCGCCTGCGCGAGTGGATCGGTGTCGCGCTCGAGCAGGTCGGGGCGATGCCGCCCAAGGTGAAGAAGCCGCGCGCTCCTCGCGCTGCGAAGAGCTAGCCGATGCGTTTCGGCGCGTTCGTCGACCTGTCGCATCCGCTCGGTGACGACACGGACGTCTATCCCGGCGACCCGGAGGTGCGGCTCGAACCGCACGCGACGATCGAGGCCGACGGGTACAACCTCCTCGCGGTGCACCTGGGCTCGCAGTCGGGAACGCACGTCGACGCGCCGTTCCATTTCGCACAGGGAGGAGCGCGCGTCGACGAGCTGCCTCTCGCGCTCTTCGCCGGGCCGGCGGTGATCGTGGATGCGAGCGATCTCGGGCCGCGCGGCAGGATCGGGCGGCGGCACCTCGACCCGCTGGCGGGTCGCCTGCGTGCGGGAACCATCCTGCTGTTGCGCACGGGCTGGAGCAGCCGGTACGGAACAGCGGCGTACCACGACCATCCCTTCCTCGATCCGGAGGCGTGCGCCTGGGCGATCGCGCGCGGCATCCGGACGTTCGGGCTCGACGCGCCCAGCATCGACGAGACCCCGACGGCGGGGACCGGCGTCGAGGACTACCCGTGCCACCGCCTGATCGCCGCGGCCGGCGGGGTGATCTGCGAGAACCTGACCCGCCTGGAGGACGTGACCTTCGACGACCCTGTCGTGTCGTTCTTCCCGATCCGCTTGGAGGGTGCGGACGGCGCTCCGGTGCGCGCCGTGGCCTATCGGGTGGGGGTGTGACGGCCGATCACCAGTCGGTGCCGTAGCCGTCCGTGATCACGCCGGGACGGAGCGACGTCGAGGCCGAGTGGCCGGTGGTCGAGCCGACGGTCTGGCCGGGCGGGCTCGTCGTGGCGGCGCCGCCGTTCGAGAGGGCGGCCGCCCCGACCACCAGGACGGCGATGAGGGCGAAGGTGCCGAGCAGTGCCGCGGCGAAGCCGAGTTCGCCGCGCAGGAAACGGCCGAGCGTCCCCGGCTCCCTGCCGGCGCCCGGTTCCTCCGACTCGCCGGCCATCAGGTCGGCGACGAGCACGTCGAGCTCGCGCGTCGACAGCCGGGAGAACGCCTCCAGCTCGACCTCGCCGCGGTCGTCGAGCGGGGTGCCGGCGACGAGCTGCGTGTAGCGTTGCGCGCCTTCACGGTCGGCGCGGGTGATGTGCGACATCGTCAGCTCCTCCCCGCCCGACCGGGCGCTCCGACCGAAAAGCCCGATCCACACCACCAGTCTGAGCGCCCCGCGCTCGACACGCCAGACTGTGCTCGGCAGCTGCCGGCAGCGTCAGGCGGTCGGGACCACCACGCGGGTGAGCTGGTCGACATCGCGGGCGGCGCCCTGGTCGGCGGAGAGCGCCATGGCGGCGTAGGCGCGCAGCGCTGCCGACACCGGGCGGTCGCGGTCGAGCGGACGGTAGCCGCGGCCGGCCTCCAGAGCCTCCCGGCGGGCGTCCAGCACCGCATCGGGCACGTCGAGCCGCAGGGCGCGGGTGTGCACGTCGATGCTGATCGTGTCGCCGTCCTCGACGAGCGCGATCAGGCCTCCCGCCGCTGCCTCGGGGGAGACATGGCCGATCGAGAGGCCGGAGGTGCCCCCGGAGAAGCGGCCGTCTGTGATCAGCGCGCACTTCGCGCCGAGCCCGCGGCCCTTCAGGACCGACGTCGGGTACAGCATCTCCTGCATGCCGGGGCCGCCGCGCGGGCCCTCGTAGCGGATGACGACCACGTCGCCCTCCTTCACGCGCTTGCCGAGGATCGCCTCGACCGCTGCCTCCTGAGAGTCAACGACGACAGCGGGACCGGAGAAGGTGAGGATGCTCTCGTCCACGCCCGCCGTCTTCACCACCGCGCCGTCGGGCGCGAGGTTGCCGCGAAGGATCGCGAGGCCGCCGTCTTTCGAGTACGCGTGGGCGACGTCCCGGATCACGCCGGTCTCGGCGTCCAGGTCGAGCTCGTGCCACCGCTCCGACTGCGAGAACGCGGACGACGAACGGACCCCGCCGGGCGCCGCGTGGAACAGTTCGATCGCCTCCGCTGTCGCGGACCCGCCGCGGATGTCCCAGTCGGCGAGCCACCGGTCCAGCGAGGGCGCGTGCACGGTGTTCACCCCGCGGTCGAGCAGGCCGGCGCGGTCGAGCTCGCCGAGGAGCGCGGGGACTCCGCCTGCGCGGTGCACGTCCTCCACCAGGGCGGCGCCGTTCGGAGCGACCTTCGACAGGCAGGGCACTCGGCGCGACAGCGCATCGATGTCGCTCAGGTCGTAGTCGACGCCGCCCTCGCGAGCCGCCGCCAGCAGGTGGAGGATCGTGTTGGTCGAGCCGCCCATGGCGATGTCGAGCGCCATGGCGTTGCCGAATGCGGCGCTGGTCGCGATGGAGCGCGGGAGCGCCGACTCGTCGTCCTGGTCGTAGTACCGGTGCGCCAGCTCGACGGCCGTCGCACCTGCCTTCTCGTACAGCTCCCTGCGTGCGGTGTGTGTGGCGAGCGTCGACCCGTTGCCGGGGAGGGCCAGGCCGAGCGCTTCGGTGAGGAAGTTCATCGAGTTGGCGGTGAACATCCCCGAGCACGACCCGCAGGTCGGGCAGGCGTTCTCCTCGATGCGGAGCAGGTCGGTCTCCGACACGGCATCGCTCGCCGAGTCGGCGATGGCCGAGATCAGGTCGAGCTTGCGCACGGTGCCGTCCACGAGCACGGTCCTGCCGCCCTCCATCGGGCCTCCGGAGACGAAGACCGTCGGGATGTTCAGGCGCAGGGCGGCGAGCAGCATGCCCGGAGTGATCTTGTCGCAGTTGGACACGCAGACCAACGCGTCGGCGCAGTGCGCGTTGACCATGTACTCGACCGAGTCGGCGATCAGCTCGCGCGACGGCAGCGAGTAGAGCATGCCGCCGTGACCCATCGCGATGCCGTCGTCGACCGCGATCGTGTTGAACTCGCGCGGGATGCCGCCGGCGGCCTGAACAGCCTGCGAGACGACCCGGCCGACCGGCTGCAGGTGCGTGTGGCCCGGCACGAACTCCGTGAAACTGTTCGCGACGGCGACGATCGGCTTGCCGAAGTCCTCCCGGGCGACGCCGGCGGCGCGAAGGAGGGCGCGGGCGCCGGCCATGTTGCGGCCGTGGGTGACTGTGCGGGAGCGAAGGACTGGCATGCTCTCATGCTGCGGGGTCGTGGCCCGCTCGGGAAGACGGCGCCGCTACTAGTAGTGGGAGCACTAGTATCGACGCATGGATGCCGAGGGAGCCCGGGCGGAGCTGGGTCGCTTCCTGCGCAGCCGCCGCGAGCAGGCCGCACGTGCCGACTACGGCCTCCCGCCGGTCGGCAGGTCCCGCGACCGCGGGCTGCGACGCGAGGAGGTCGCGTATCTCTCGGGCGTCAGCGTCACCTGGTACACCTGGCTGGAGCAGGGACGGCCGATCAACCCGTCGCGGTCGGTGCTGGACGCGGTCGCGCGCACACTGCGGTTGTCGGCCTCCGAGCACGAGTACCTGCTCTCACTGGCGGGCTTCGGCCTCCCCGCACCCGCCGGCACCAGGCCGGTGGAGGATGCCCCGCCGCACCTGCAGCGCCTCCTCGACGCGCTCGGCGACAACCCCGCGTTCGCGCTGGCTCCCGACTGGGGCATCGCCGGATGGAACGCCGCCTACACCCGGCTGTACCCGAACGTGGCGCGCGTGCCGCGCGAGGACCGCAACCTGCTCTGGCTCGTCTACACCGATCCGGCCGTGCGCGAGCTGCTGCCCGACTGGGAGGAGACGAGCGCGCGCTTCCTCGCGGAGTTCCGTGCGGAGACCGGCACGCGCGCGGGCGACCCTGCTGTGCGCGCGCTGGTCGAGCGGCTGCGCACTTCGAGTCCGGAGTTCCGGGAGGCGTGGGACCGCTACGACATCCAGGGCTTCGCCTCCCGCGAGCGCCGGTTCCGCCACCCGCACGACGGCGAGGTGCGACTCGAGCACCACCAGCTCACGCCCACCGACCACCCGGACCTGCGCGTGGTGGTGTACACGGCGCTGGGGTGAGCAGATTGACACCGAAGGCCGCGCGGATGCCGGCGACAAGCGTCGGCATCCGCGGCTCAGCCGTCTATCGGAGTGCGAGGATCGCCTCCGCGATCGAGACGAGCCGCACCCGATCCCCCGGAATCGCGGTGTCTGCCGACGAGACGCGCATCCAACTCCCGCCGGCGAGGACGTCCAGCATGCACAACTCCCGCCCCTCTGACGTCATGCAGATGAGCTCGGCCCTGTCGGCACCCGTGACCGTCATCGGCTCGGCGTCCGCTGACCAGAGCTCCCGCTGGTCCCAGGCCCATCCGGAGCCCGGGACGAGTTCGACGTCGACCGACCGGTGCTGATCGGGCGCGGTCTGAGCCTGGTCCGGAACTGCCCACCGGCAGCCGATGATGCCGCCCACGTTGTCCAGCGGCGAGGCAGCGCCGTAGCGGATCGGCTGCGGACCCGCGACTCCGGGGGTGCCGAGAATGGCGGGGATGGGTGCAGCTGCCCAGGCTGAGCAGTCGAGGCCGGTCCACACCGATGTCGGGGCTACCCACGCCGGGTCGGCCACGGGGTGGGTGCGAAGTTGCGCGACGAGCGCCCGTGCTGTGCTGGACAAGGCAGCCGTGCCCGATGCGACGGTGAGGCCGCGCGCCTCCGTCGAAAGCTCCAGCCAGTAGGCGCCGTCGACGATGCGGGCGGAGCATCCAAGGGTCACGCGCTCGCACGACCACGCGCTCGCGTCGCCGATCCCCAACGGTGTCCAGCCGTCGGCCAGCGCGGCTGCGACCGCTGCTCGGCCTCCCTGGGCATCTGCGAGGGCTGAGAGCACGACGAAACGTGGAGCGTCGGCGTCGTTCCACTGACACGTCAGCTCGCCCGCCTGCACCCGGCTGGCCTCGGCGAGAGTGTTGAAGGCGCCGGTGGGTCCGGAATTCGACGAGAGCGACGGCGAGGACAGCGTCAGCGCGCCGGCCGCGGTGAGGTCCTGACAACTGAGGGGGATGGTCGACGCCGGTCTGGTCGAATCCGGTCGCGGTGTGCCCGGTGACGGAGTCGGGCTGGTCGGATTCGGTCGCGGTGTGCCCGGTGACGGTGTCGGGCTGGTCGGCGCGATCCCGGCGGGACGGAAGATCGCTCCCGCGTTGAACGCCAGAGCGGCGGACCCCCCGGCAAGGACGAGGGCGGTGGCCACGAGGGCGGCGACGAGTCCCGCCCGACGCCGAGCGGTGGCACGGGGGTCCGTGGAGCGGGAGACTCCGACCATGAGCATGTGTTTGATGGCGGCGCTGCGCGCCTCGTCGAACGGCTTGTCGTCGGTCATCGCGCCCCTCCCGTCGACAGGTCGGATTCGAGAGTCGTGTCAAGCGCGCGGCCGAGCCGTGCCTTCGCCCGCGACAAGCGGGACTTGAGCGTACCGAGCGGGATCCGCAGGGTCGCGGCGGCGTCGGCAAGGGGAAGCTCTTCGAGGACGCAGAGCGTGATGACCTCCTGGTCGCGTGCCGGCAACGCTGCGAACGCGCGGCGCAGGTCGGAGCCCGGGTCGAGGCGGTCGATCCGGGCGTCGACCTCTGGAGCGTGGTCGGGCGAGGTGATCGCCGGTGGGAGCGAACTCATGGCGGCACGGTGCCGTCGCGCGGCGCGGTCGTGGTTGCGGATGACATTGGCGGTCGTGACGAACAGCCACGGCAGAACGGTGCCGTCGACCACGCGGACGTGCTCGCGTCGCCGCCACGCTTCGAGAAAGACGAGCGCCGTGACGTCCTCTGCGTCGTGTGAAGAGCGGGTCAGACGAAGCGCGTGGCCGTAGACGCGATCGCGATGGCGTTCGTAGAGGTCACCGAACGCATCGGGATCGCCGGCCCGCGCGGCGTCCCAACGCTCCGCGTCATCCCCCGGGACCTTTTCCATATCCACCTATGTCCGCTACCGGGCGAAAGGTTCCCGTTTCGAGGAATCGAGTTCCCGAGTACGAACACGTTGCACCCGACCACACGGTCCCGGCGCGCCCCGGACACCGGGCGGGTGAACGGGCGACGACCGCCGGCGGCCCTACGCCTCGACCAGGGCCGAGCGGATCACCGACGTGAAGAACGTGAGTCCGTCCGTTACCGAGCGCATCGCGGAGGCGGTGTCGGGGCCGAAGCCCGGCTCCACCGCGTGCTCGGGGTGCGGCATCAGGCCGACGACGTTGCCGCGTTCGTTGCGCACGCCGGCGATGTCATCGAGCGAGCCGTTGGGGTTGACGCCGGTGTACCGGAACACCACGAGGCCCTCGCCCTCGAGACGCTTCAGCTCCTCAGCCGAGGCGATGAAGCCGCCCTCGCCGTTCTTGAGCGGGATGACGATCTCCTGGCCCTGCTCGAAGCCGCTGGTCCACGGGGTGCTCGTGTTCTCGACGACGAGGTGCTGGTCGCGGCGGATGAAGTTGCCGTGGTCGTTGCGGATGAGACCGCCGGCCACGAGGTGCGCCTCCGCCAGCATCTGGAAGCCGTTGCAGATGCCGAGGACGGGCATGCCGCGCCCTGCCGCGTCCACGACCTCGGTCATGATCGGCGACAGGCTCGCGATGGCGCCGCAGCGCAGGTAGTCGCCGTAGCTGAACCCGCCGGGCAGCACGAGGGCGTCGACGCCCTGGAGGTCGTGGTCTCCGTGCCACAGCGCCACGGGCTCGGCCCCGGCGATACGGACGGCGCGGAGTGCGTCCCGGTCGTCGAGCGAGCCGGGGAAGGTGATGACGCCGATGCGCATCAGGCGTCGTCCTCCGGGTAGTGGATGCCCACCACGTCTTCGATGACCGAGTTGGAGAG
>JABLTH010045370.1_pt1 | contig 12756 bp, 8 predicted proteins | sample 7875711 | NCBI WGS metagenome assembly JABLTH01 (sample SAMN14941262, study PRJNA633318) | bioreactor metagenome | isolation source: bioreactor | place: China | collected 2019-03-05 | reverse complement strand
TGATATGAATAAAAATAGAACAATGATAACCTTTGCAGAATCCACCATCGAACAAGCCGCCCTTGACTGGCTCCAAGAGCTGGGCTATGACTACGCCTTCGGTCCTGAGACCGTGGCCGGTGGCTTTTCCCGTCTTGCAGGAAAGCGAGATGAAAAATGAATGATTGGCGCAAGGAAATGGAGGAGGCGCTAGCCGCCTTTATCACCGTTGTGGAGTTGGCAGGAGACCCTATCAAGCTTGACGACTTGCAAGTCGAATACTGGTCTGCTCCCCACAAAGCGCCGTCGAACCTACCTGCTGGCAAAATGGCTATTTATGCCTTCTGGTGGAATGATGAATGGCTGAAAATTGGCAAGGCTGGCCCTAATTCGGGGCCAAGGTATGTCAGCCAACACTACACGGGTAGCGCCATAAGCACTCTGGCAGGGTCCTTGGCAAACGACCCGCGCATGCAGGAAGTCCACGGGTTTGACAGGCAACACCTAGGGGAATGGATCAAGAGGTCGACCTGTCGGGTGAATATTTTGGTCTCGGCGCGAAAGCGCAAGGAAGTGTTGTCCCTGCTGGAGGCGTTTTTGCATGTCAGGCTGGTACCAAGGTATGAAGGATAAAAGGAGAAAACAATGAGCGTAACACTCTTCAAAGAAGTCAGCTATACATTGTCGAAATTACTCCATGATATTGAGATGGGCGAGATTGGCCTGCCAGATATTCAACGTCCATTTGTCTGGCCGAATTCTAAAGTTCGGGATCTATTTGACTCCATGTATAAGGGATTTCCTGTTGGATACCTTCTATTCTGGGCAAATGGTGCAGGTGATGGGCATCGCCAGATTGGAGCGGACGCAAAACAGAAATCTCCACGATTGTTGATTGTGGATGGTCAGCAACGACTTACATCGCTTTATGCGGTCATCAAAGGCATTCCCGTTGTTCGTGACAACTATGAAAAAGAAAATATTCAGGTAGCTTTTAACCCTGTTAGCCAGAAATTCGAAGTCGCGGATGCCGCCGTAAGAAAAGATCCTGAATATATCCCCGACATATCGGTTATCTGGTCCGATTCAACGGATATATTTGAATTGGCAGAAGACTATCTGGTAAGGCTGCGAGCGGCCCGCGATGTCAGCCCGGATGAACAAAAGCAGATTCGCAAAGCCATCAATAATCTCGACAATGTTCAAAATTACCCGTTTACCGCTCTGGAAGTCTCAGGCTCAACCACGGAAGAGCAGGTTGCAGAGATTTTTGTGCGCGTCAATAGCAAAGGGACACCGCTAAATCAGGCCGATTTTATCCTGACCTTGATGTCAGTCTTTTGGGACAAAGGCCGCGGAGAGTTGGAGCATTTTTGTCGCAATTCAAGAATTCCATCAACCACGGGAGCATCTTCCTTCAATCATTTTCTTCAACCTGACCCTGATCAATTGTTGCGGGTAAGCGTAGGACTGGGTTTTCGCCGTGCACGCTTGCAATATGTCTATCACATTCTGCGCGGAAAGGATCTGGAAACGGGCGAATTTTCAAGCGACCGTCGGGAGAAACAATTCGCCATCCTCCAAACTGCTCAAGCCCGCATGCTTGATTTGCAGAACTGGCACGACTTTCTAAAGTCCATTCGTCGCGCTGGTTATACAAGTCAGTCCATGATTGTGTCGGTTAACAATATCCTTTACTCGTATGTTTTTTATTTGATTGGGAAGTATGATTTTAGTGTTGAACCATTCATCCTTAGAGATACGATAGCACGCTGGTTTTTCATGAGTGCTTTGACCAGTCGCTACTCTGGTAGTTTTGAATCCACGATGGAGCAAGACTTGAATCGCCTTCGTGATGTAAAAAACGCCGACGGATTTGTCTCTTTGCTGAATCGGATTGTCACAGACGCATTAACAGATGATTACTGGAATATTACACTCCCAAATGAGTTGGCTACATCTTCTCCACGCAGTCCATCCTTGTTCTCCTACCATGCTGCATTAAATCTGCTGCAAGCAAAGGTTCTATTCTCGAAAATGTTGGTATCTGATTTACTTGACCCAACAACGAAAGCGAAAAAATCTGCCCTCGAACGACACCATCTTTTCCCGAAGGAATACTTGAGAACTCTTGGGATCGATGAAAATCGCGACATGAATCAAATCGCGAATTTTGCACTGGTAGAATGGAACGACAATATTTCCATTAGCGACACGCCACCTTTCGAATATTACCCAAAATATTCCAATCGCTTCAAGGAGAGCGAACTGCGGCAAATGCTCCATTGGCATGCTTTACCTGATGGCTGGGAAAATATGGAGTATCAAGCTTTTCTCGAAAAACGCCGAAAGTTGCTTGCCGAGGTGACCAGGGAAGGTTTCAAAGTCTTGATGCCCAGCAAAGAGTGAGAGATGACCTTTACTGAATCCACCATTGAGCAAGCCGCCATTGATTGGCTCAAGGAACTGGGCTATCAATATTCCTTTGGTCCCGAGATCGCGTTCGATGGCGCATCCCCCGAACGCAGCGACTATCAGGGAACGCTCCTGCTTGGTCGTTTGCAGGAGGCCATTGCCCGTATCAACCTTGAGCTGCCCGCACAGGCCCGGGAAGAAGCCTTGCGAAAAATCACGCGGTTGGGCAAGCCTTCACTCCTGCTCAATAACCACGCCTTTCATCACATGTTGGTCAACGGTATTGAGGTGGATTACGAAAAAGACGGGCGCACCGTCAGCGGGCGGGCGTATGTGGTGGATTTCGAGAATGAAGAGAATAATGATTGGCTCATCGTCAATCAATACACGGTGGAAGCCTCACACCAGAATGGCAAAGTCAATCGGCGACCCGATGTGGTGATCTTCGTCAACGGTCTGCCGCTGGCGGTCATCGAACTCAAGAACGCCGCCGATCAAAAAGCCACAATCTGGTCGGCGTTCAATCAACTGCAAACCTACAAGAACGACATCCCCGCCCTGTTCCACACCAACGAACTGCTCATCATCTCTGACGGCTTGAATGCCCGCATCGGCTCGCTCACGGCGAACAAGGAATGGTTCCTGCCGTGGAAGACGATTGAAGGCGAAACACAAGCGCCCGCCTCGGTCGCACAATTGGAGGTACTGCTCAAAGGCGTGTTCGAGAAACGCCGCTTCCTTGATCTTATCCGTTATTTCATTGTCTTTGAGCAGGAACGCGGCGCACCCACGGTCAAGAAGATCGCGGGCTATCACCAATTCCATGCGGTCAATTACGCGCTGGCAGAAACAATACGTGCCTCGCGCGTAGGGGCAGGTCTCAGACCCGCCCCTACGGTGGGCGAATTGAAAGGCGTGTATAAAGCCCAACCCATGAAAGGCGGCGAGACGGGTGATCACCGCATCGGTGTCATCTGGCACACGCAAGGCTCAGGCAAGAGTCTCACAATGGCGTTCTACACGGGGCGGCTGGTCTTGCATCCCGCTATGGAAAACCCCACCATCATCGTCATCACCGACCGCAACGACCTCGACGATCAACTCTTTGGCACTTTCTCGCGCTGTTCCGAAGTTCTGCGTCAAACACCCGAACAAGCCGCAAGCCGCGAAGACCTGCAAGAAAAACTCAAAGGGCGCATTGCAGGCGGCGTGTTCTTTACGACTATTCAAAAGTTCATGCCCACTGCCGAGTCAGGTGGTCCGCTTTCGGATCGGCACAACATCGTTGTCATTGCGGATGAAGCGCATCGCAGTCAATATGACTTCATCGACGGCTACGCCCGTCACATGCGGGACTCACTTCCCAACGCTTCATTCATCGGGTTTACGGGTACACCTATCGAACATACAGATGCCAACACCCGAGCCGTGTTCGGCGATTACGTCAGCATCTACGACATCCAGCAGGCGGTCGAAGACGGCGCAACGGTCAAGATCTACTACGAAGGTCGGCTCGCCAAACTGGAACTGGACGAAAAAGAGAAGCCGAAGATCGACCCCGAGTTTGACGAAGTCACCGAAGGGGAAGAGCTCGAAAAGAAGGAAAAACTAAAAACCAAATGGGCAGCACTCGAAGCCATCGTAGGAACTGAAAAGCGTGTTGGGCTGGTTGCAAAAGATATTGTTGACCACTTCGAGAAACGACAGGAAGCCATCGACGGCAAAGCGATGATCGTAGCCATGTCCCGCCGCATCGCGGTTGATTTATATAACGCCATTATCAAGATCAAACCTGAATGGCATTCAGACGATGATAAACAAGGTGTTATCAAGATCGTGATGACAGGCAGTGCATCTGATCCAGAAGATTGGCAACCCCACATCCGCACGAAGGCGCGGCGTGAAGAACTTGCCAAACGCTTCAAGAACCCTGATGATTCATTCAAGATCGTCATCGTCCGCGATATGTGGCTGACAGGCTTTGATGTCCCGCCATTACACACGATGTACATCGACAAACCGATGCAAGGGCACGGTCTCATGCAGGCGATTGCACGCGTCAACCGTGTGTATAAAGATAAGCCAGGCGGTTTGATCGTCGATTATCTTGGTCTTGCTTACCATTTGCAAAAAGCACTGGCAGCTTATACAGAAGCAGACCATCCTGCTGAAATTCCCGATCAGGAAACAGCGGTCAATGAACTGCTCAAACGCTATGAAATCTGCAAAGGGTTATTCCACGGCTTTGATTGGTCAAAGTTCTTTACAGGCACAGCCGTTGAGAAAACAAATGTCTTGCCGATGGCAATGGAACACATCCTCAAACTGGAAGATGGCAAAAAGCGCTACCTCGATGCAGTCCGCAATATGTCGCTTGCTTTTGCCCTTGCCGTTCCCGATGAACGCGCAATAGCCATCCGCGATGATGTTTCATTCTTTCAGGCTGTGCGCTCTGCACTCATCAAGTCCACGGTGGAAGGTGGTGATACGGCTGGCGATATGGAACAAGCGATTCGACAAATATTATCGCGAGCTGTCTCTGCCAGTGATCAGGTTATCGACATCTTCGCCGCCGCTGGTTTGAAGAAACCCGAAATTTCCATTCTCTCTGAAGAATTCCTTGCCGATGTGCGGGGTATGCCGCAACGCAACCTTGCGATTGAATTACTCCGCAAGCTGCTCAACGACGAACTCAAACTGCGGATGAAAAAGAACTTGGTGCAATCCCGTTCCTTTACTGAACTGCTCGAACGCACCATCCGTTCTTATCAGAACCGCACGCTTGAGTCGGCTGAAGTCATCGCCGAACTCATCAAGCTCGCCGAAGAAATGCGCGAAGCTCAAAAGCGTGGCGAGAAACTCAACCTCACCGAAGATGAAATTGCCTTTTACGATGCGCTCGAAGTCAATGACAGTGCCGTTCAAGAACTGGGCGACGATGTCCTCAAAGCCATCGCCTGCGAATTGGTCGATACTGTTCGCAAAAACACAACCATTGATTGGACCGTAAGAGAAACCGTCCGCGCCAAACTGCGAGTGATGGTCAAGCGGATTTTACGCAAATATGGCTATCCGCCCGATAAGCAGGAAAAAGCCACCCAAACCGTCCTGGAACAGGCTGAGGTGATTGCCAAAGATTGGGCGGGATAAGTAGAACGTTATTTATAGTTTAGGTTTGCATTCAAGGAACAACATAACCGATTTCACGGAGGTCCTATGAATAAAATCTTACGTTGGTCTTCTGCTTTTGGATTAAGCATTATTGGTATTTATTTATTGTATAAGGGTAACTGGGAGGCGGCCCTCACGGCTCTTGTATTGCCGCTATTAATTACTCTCTTGCCATTGCTGTATCAAAATAAACAGCAAATAGAAAATGTGACTCCTGGTCTTACTTTTTCTTTCTTTAGTAACGGTACTTACTTGAAGCAATATACTACTTTGCTTCGATATCAAAATCGCGATTTTGATATAAAGGGATTAAGTACACAGACAGAACATACTCTTGAGTTGGAGCAGGTTTTTGTTGAGTTGAAGCTACAATCGCAAGCTGCGCATAAAACAACAGCTGATCCATTGCAAAATTTATCTTCTAAATCCCGCAGCGACAGCTACGCAATTTGGCATTTTTTCTCTTTGCTGAGCGAAAATGAAAACAACCCTAATCCAAAATTGGTAATTGTGGGCCCTCCTGGAAGTGGAAAAACAACTCTACTCCGACACATGACATTATTATTCACTTCGAATTCGAAAGAAAAAGAAATTAAAAAAATTAGGTCCTCTAAAATTCCATTTCTTTTGTTTTTAAGGGATTATGTAGATGAAATCTCTGATAATCCTGAAATTGTGCTGCCTAAGATCATTGAGGCGAGTATAAGAAAATTCGACTTAAATATTCCGCAGGATTGGTTTTCCCGGAAAGTAAGAAATGGCGAGTGTTTGGTTCTGCTAGATGGATTGGATGAGGTCGCAGACCCTGCATTGAGGCGAAAAGTTGTTAATTGGCTTGAAAAGCAGATACATACTTACCCCAAAAATGCATTCATAATTACATCTAGACCTCACGGTTATAAGGAAAACCCAATTACCGGGGTGAGTGTATTGGAGGTGATGCCATTTAATAGAGACCAAATTGACCGCTTTGTTCAGAAGTGGTATTTAGCGAATGAAGTAAAAAGCCATGATATGGATGATATGGGGGTGCGTATGACGGCCAAGTCGGGTGCTGACGACTTATTGCGCCGTTTGGAAAAGAATCCGACTTTAATGGAGTTGGCCGTTAATCCGCTCTTACTTACGATGATTGCAACGGTACACCGATACCGAAGTGCTTTGCCAGGACGGCGGGTTGAACTCTATAAAGAAATTTGCGAGGTTTTTCTTGGAAAGCGCCAGGAGTCAAAAGGTATCTCTCTTGATTTGGTTCCTGCACAAAAGCAATCAGTTTTGCAATCTTTAGCCTATGAAATGATGTGTGGGAACATTCGTGAAATTAGGAAGGCGGATGCAATTGAAATCGTCGCAATGCCTCTTCTTTTGGTTGCACCGAATACCCCTCCGGAGATGTTTTTGAAAAGTATAGAACAAACAAGCGGCTTGCTGTTGGAGAGAGAACTTGATATTTATAGTTTTGCGCATAAAACATTTCAAGAATATCTTGCGTCTGTGTATATTCTAGAGAAGAAAAATGAAGAAGGTTTATATAATCATATAAATGATGATTGGTGGCACGAGGTGATTAAGTTATATTCAGCCCAGACAGATGCAACGACTATAATTACATCTTGTCTGGATCAAGATCCGCCAAGCTCAATGGCACTATCCCTTGCTATTCAGTGTCTGGACGAGGCGCATCAGGTTCAACCACGACTTCGAGAGATTGCGAATAGAATCCTTTTTGAGAATGCAGAGGACGAAGACCCTGATATTCGTACAATAATAGGACAGGCCTTGCTTTCGTATCGCATTAAGCACTTGTCGGCGTTGTCGCCTTCAGTGTTTGTCGATACTGAGTTCTTAACAAATGCAGAATATCAAATTTTTGTTGATGATATGGATCGGCAGGGGAACGGTGATTTTTCCCCTGTGCATTGGGAGCAGAAGAGATTTGCCCCTGGTTCTGCTCATACTCCTGTGACTGGCCTTGCGCCTGTTGATGTATTGACCTTTTGTGAATGGCTCACAGACCTGCATACTGGAAGCGGCGAATGGTTTTTCCGTTTGCCAGTTAGAGATGAAGTGACTCGTAACCAATATAAAAAGCCGTTGGGGTTTTGGTTGTTTGAAAAGAATGATGATAACGATTTGAAGGTGGGAAGATCTATTGGAATGTGGAGAAATCCAGATGCTTCTTGGCCAAGTATCCCCGATCAGTTTCTCAAGAATATGGCGCAGGAAGATATAAAGCTTATTATTTCAATACTTCGAATTGACGGTGCGTCCTCCAAATGGCTGCAGGGTGAATCCTACTATAACCTTAGCATTGCAATTAAAAAATTGGCGAAATCTGTCAAAAATTCAGGTCAGTTGCTCTCAGAGACTGCAGATTTACTTTACACTGGGATTATTCGTCAACCGCTTTCTCGCGCTGTGGATTTTGGATATGGCGTTTCAGGCCTTAATGCATATGATCAGTCGATTAGTGATAGGATTGAAAAAACATCTAATAAAGATTTTGGGCATGGAATGCTATATGCTATAAAATGCTTTTCAGATTTTTTTCAATATGGAATGAAGCCTTTAGACCGCTTAAGGTCGCTATTTGTGGCTTTTGCCTTTACTTTTTTAATTACATGGTTTGAGAAGAATAAATCATTATTTTTAAAGACAAATGACGAAAATATTCAGAAAAAGATTGATTATTTGATTGATATATATGTTGATGATGTGGTCATAGAAGCTAGAAAAAGAGGACTTGTGCATCCCTTTGAAGGCTTGCTTCTCGTTAAAGAAATAAAAAAGGATGATATTTCAAAATAACGAGATTTTTCTGCTATTTATAGATTTGCGAAGTGCACTCTTGGTATTGGCGATTTTTAAGAGGGGCGTAGGTTGATTTCTATTGCACATCCTATAAAATGGACCTATGCGATACAGGTATAAATTATTTCGTTCCCCTTGCTTAAAAAGAGCCGCCCAACCTTGGGCGGCTCTTTTGCTTTTAAAGCCCTCGGTTCATTTTTCCAGGATGGCAAAAACATGCCCTTGATAATTACTTTATCGCCCCTCTTCTGCTGTAGGGAATCATCGCGCTTCAAAAATGCCCCAGAGGGTCGTTTTGTTCGCCGTGGGCTTTCTGGGAAAGGCGGATGGAGTAGGAATGAGGTAGGCAGATGTGCCAAAGGGCCATTTTTTCTGCTCTTTGCCGTGCTGATGCCCGATTTTTGCTGAAATTCACACACAAGGAGAAAAATTCATGTCAGATTACTATTTTCGCGGTACCCTCGTCGAGTTTTGGGCCTTTGTCTATGCCGAGTGGCGGCGCGGGCAGGCGCGGGCTGGTTTCGAGTTCCTGCAGCCGAGTCCGGACAAAACTTCCTTGGAAAGCTACATACCTGCCCGCTACGATGAGATTTCTCTGGCCTTTTACGTGGCGGGCTATAAGGAATGTGCTGTTATGGTGAACGCTGCCTCGGTGCTGGATGCCGACCTGGTCAAGTTGGAGGTCAATATCCACGTCGGGCCGCTTAAACGCTATGGGGATTCTGTCTTGCAGGGCTGGGAAAGCTTGAAGGCCCATTTGGTGGGGCGCGGTCTCCTGATCAACCCGCATGTGCTTTTAGGAGCCATGTCTCCCATTCCGCCGCAGCCTGGGGGCGGTGCCGACCTGACCGTTTATTTTGATTTTTATCATCGCGAGCGGGCGGAGGGGCGCAAATGCACCCTCAAGGAGATTGCCGAACGGGCCGGGTATGGGTATTCCTATGTTAGGCAGTTGCATGCCAGGTATCTGAAGGATTGCAGCAAGTCGCAGCCTGTGCAAAGAGCGTACAAAAACATCCGACAAAAACGAACAGGTTTGGACCCCTAAAAAGTTGGGCTTTGCTATGATTTGCCCCGTATCCCTTTCTCATATCCGTTTTCGTGACCTTGTTGAAGATGACTTTCTCTCCTCTTTCCTCCCGCATCCGTGAGACCATCCGCCGCGACCCGCTGGCTTGGGCGGCTGCCTGTAAGGTGACTCTCCGTCCCTATCAGCGTGAGATCGCCCTTGCCGTCAAGGAATCGGTTCTGAAGGGTTTGGGCCTCACCTTTGTCGTAGTGCTTCCCCGCCAATCGGGCAAGAACGAGCTCCAGGCCCATCTCTTCTCCTGGCTTCTCTTCCGCTATTCCGGGGTGGGTGGGCGCATCGTTTCGGTGTCTCCTACTTTCAAGCCTCAGACCACCAACAACATGGATCGGGTTAGGTCTTCCCTCGATGCCTGTGTGGGCTCGCGTGGTCTGTGGAAGTCCTCCAAGGGCTATATGTATAGCCTTGGGGCTGCTCGTCTCCAGTTCTTTTCGGGGGAACCTCGTGCCAGGGTGGTGGGGGCCACCGCCGACCTCCTCCTCTCGGTTGATGAGGCTCAATCGATTCTGCCCGCCAAGTTCGATAGGGACTTCGACCCCATGACGGCCAGCACCAATGCCACCCGCATCTTTTGGGGTACCGCCTGGACCTCCGATACCCTCCTCGAACGGGAGCGTCGCGCTGCCTTGCAGGCCCAGCAAAGCGATGGCATTCGGCGCGTCTTTTATTACACGGCCGACGATGTCCGTCAGTTGGTGCCTGCCTACGGCCTTCATGTGGACCGCGTTGTGGCCTCTCGCGGCCGCAATCATCCCCTGGTCCGTACCCAATACTTCGGTGAGACGATTGATGCCCAATCTGGTATGTTCAATCCTGCCCGCCTCCTGCTCATGACGGCGCCAGCGGTCTCTTCCCCCGTGCAGGAGGAGCCGCAGGAAAGCGCGCGCGGGGTGGCCTTCCTGATCGATGTGGACGGGCAGGACGAGCAGAAGTTCAACGTCCTTCAGTACGACTTGGGCCTAGGAAACCCGGGCCGTGATTCCACAGCCCTCACTGTGGTCGAGATCGACCTCTCGACTCTCTCCACCTTGGAGCGCCCCACCTACCATGTGGTGGCTCGCTACAGTTGGGTGGGGGAGAACCATCTGACGGTCTTTGGCAGGATCAAGAACCTCGCCGAGACCTGGCGTCCCCAGAAGATTGTCATGGACGCAACCGGTGTGGGTGAAGGCTTGTGGGCCATGCTCGACCGTGCCTTTCCCGTCCGGGTCATTCCCGTCAAGTTCACCCAGCAGGAAAAATCCGAGATCGGCTGGCGCTTCCTCTCCATCATCGAGACCGGCCGTTTTCGTGACCATGTTCATACCGATGAAGTCCGTTTGCAATATAGCAAATGCATATGTGAGATTCTCCCGGGCCCTGCCAGGACCCTTCGTTGGGGCGTCCCCGATGGCACGCGCGGCCCCGAGGGCGAACTGATTCACGACGACTTCATCCTGGCCGATTCCCTCGTCGCCAAACTCGACCTGCTCGAATGGTATCTCCCTCTTAAGACAACCATAATCTCTTTCCCCGACCCCTTGGAGGAAATGAGCCACAATTTCTAATGCGTGAATACAAATCCTTCTTGTATGTGCTTCTGATGAGAAACTCAGGCTTTGTTTGAAAACCTGTCTGCTCTAACACTCTAACCAAAGAAAGGAACTTATCGATGTCCATTGAAAAAAATCACAGCCGCCGCAAGCGTGGCGCCCAGCCCGGCAATAAGAATGCACTTCGCCATGGTTTCTATTCGAAGACCTATACTTCTTCGGATATGCGGCATTTGGATACGGATGTGAAGGGGGAATTTCTCGACGAGATCAACCTGGCGCGGGTCAACGCATCGCGCTTGGCGGAACTGATGAAAGACTATCAAAGCATGCCCTTGAAGGACTTCATTGCCGCCTCCAACGCCCTGAGCAATTACCTCGACCGTATCCAGAGCCTCAGTCGTGCCCAGCGCTTCTTGTATCAGAATCAAACCACTATCGAAAAAGCCCTGGAAGAATTGAAAGACATCCCTCCGCAGGAAGATTGAGTCTCGGTGCCATGCCTGGCGGATTACCCTCCCCATTCGTTTCTTTTTCGTTCCCGGGCACGAATCGAATCTCAGCCATGCGGTGGTTTTCCCGTGCCTATGCTATACTGAACGAGACAATTCGTGCGGGTGGAAGATTAATCCTGTAAATTACCTGTTGAATGAAACTCTAACCGGCCTTGAAACCTGATCCTACCAAAATGAAATTTCCGACACGCCTCTCCCTCCTCGCTGGTCTCCTCTTCCTGCTCCTGGCCTGCAACCTGCCTGCCGCCGCGCCCACCCCCGACCTGATGGCGACCCTGGCTGCATCCACGCCCCAGGCGGGAGTCACCTCATCCATGCCCATCCCTGACGATGGCGAACCACATGGGCACATCGTCTTCACCTGCCAGGTCTTCAAGGTGCAGGCCGCCAACCAGGTCTGCATCGTGAATGCCGATGGCACGGGCTACCGCCGCCTCACGACCGATGACTCGCGCCAGCATTATTACCCGTCCCTCGCGCCCGACGGTCTCAGCCTGGTCTACGCTGCCTTCCGCGAGACAGGCGTCTACGAGATCTATGAGATGGCCCTGGCGGACGGAGCCGTCCGCCAACTGACCGACCGCCTGGGCGTGGTCAACGCCCCCGAGGTCTCCCCCGATGGGACGCAGATCGTCTTCACGCATTGGATCGCCGCGGCCGACCGCAACGAGATCTGGATCATGGCCCGCGACGGTTTGGATCCCCACCGCCTGGCCGACGTCACAGGCTGGGACCCCACCTGGTCTCCCGATGGGTCCCAGATCCTCTTTGCCTCGAATCGCGGCGGCCCCAACCAGCTGTGGGTCATGGACCTCGACGGCTCGAACCTGCATCAGGTCAGCGACCTGCCTGCCCTGCGCGGCCGCAGCGACTGGTCCGCGCTCGGGGTCGTCACCTACTCGGGCGAACCCTGGAAGCGCGAACTCTTCCTGATGAACGCCGACGGCTCGGGGCAGAGGCAGCTCACCCCAGCGGGCGGCAACAGCCAGGGTCCCAGTTTCTCGCCCGACGGCCGTTGGGTCGTCTTCACCGCCTACTTCGACCACCCCAACGACGACCATGGCTGCGAGCTCTACCTGCTGCGCACCGACGGCACTGACCTGCGTCGCTTGACCAACAATGACTATTGTGACTACCAGCCGCGCTGGGGCCCGTAGTCCTTCACCCTGCCTGCGCTGGGGTACAATAAGCCGACATTTCACATTGGAGATTTTCATGGGTTTTCTTGATTCCCTCTTTGGACCTT
>JABLTH010019302.1_pt1 | contig 12756 bp, 11 predicted proteins | sample 7875711 | NCBI WGS metagenome assembly JABLTH01 (sample SAMN14941262, study PRJNA633318) | bioreactor metagenome | isolation source: bioreactor | place: China | collected 2019-03-05 | reverse complement strand
TTCCCGATGCTGCGGTTCAGGCCGAAGGCGGCGTTGATGCCGAGTGTTCCCGCCGCGATCGAGGAGACGATGGCGACGACCGCCACGGTACGACGAAGCGCCCCTCGGCGGAACAGGGAGGCCGTTCCGACGGCGACGGCCGAGAGGGCCGCCGCGAGCCACAGGTACGTGGGCATTCCCAGGCTGCCTCCGAACAGGTCGAGCCATCGCACGCAGACGAGCCAGAGCGCGACGGCGAGCATGCCGCCGCCGACCCCCGCCAGCGCTGCGATGAGGATCCACCGTCTCGTCGCGCCCCAGAGAAGGGTGACGACGATGCCGCCGCCGGCGAGGACGTAGACGATCACGGGGAGCACGCCGTCGACGATCCGGACGTGCAGGAAGCCCAGCCAGAGCTCGGAGAAGAAGTCGGTCACCTCTCGATCCTCACCAGCGTCGGCGCCGGCGACATCCGGGAAGGCGCCCCTTCTTCCCCCTGATCGGCGGTGCGTCCACCCCCGATCAGGGGATCCGGTGCCCGCGGCCGCGGCGGAACCATGGAAGACCGGAACGACCATCCACGACGCACCCCGGGAATCCATGACCGCCGAGACGACGCCACAATGACTTCGACGCCGGCGGTCCGCCATCGGATCCGTGAGCAGACAGGAGAGGACGGGGGCATCAGGATGCCTCCGCGGCCCGCCGTCGTCGCCGCGGTGGCGGTGCTGATCGGCACGGTGGGTGCTGCAGTGGCCTGGCTGCGTCTGCCGGTGACGGCCCGGGACACCCTCTGGGCCGAGGACGGACGGGACTTCCTGCAGGGCGCGATCGATGCGGGCTTCGCCGAGACCTTCGCACCCTACGGCGGCTACCTGCACGTGATTCCCCGGATCATCGCAGGCTTCGCCGCCGCTCTGCCGGTCGAATCGATGGCCATCGCCATGACCGCTGGGAGCTGCCTGGTCGCGGGAGGGTGCGCGGCGGTCGTGTGGCTGTGCGCGCGTCGGATCCTGCTTCCTGCCCATGCGGTTCTCCTCGCCGCTCTCACCGTGCTCGCGCCGCTGGCGGCGCGCGAAGTACTCGGCAACACGGCCAACCTGCACACGCTGATGATGTGGACCCTGCTGTGGCTGCTCCTGGTCACGCCCCGCCGCGCGACGATCGCCGTCGCGTCCGCGATCCTGGCCGCGCTGGCGGCGCTGACCGAGATCCAGGCGGTGCTGCTCATCCCCGTGGCGCTGTGGCGGGTGCGTCATCCGATGCGGCGCATCGTCGCTGCCGGACTGCTGGCCGGATCGTCCGCGCAGATCATCGCCGCGCTGCTGAGCCCGCGCCGGCAGACCGCGTTCGGCCACGTCGAGCCGCTGTCCTACGCCAAGGGCCTGGTCGTGAACGCGGTGCTCCCCTTCCTGCTTCCGCAGCAGGAGATCGGCCCCGTCCTCGCGGGGCGCAGCCTGCTCGTCGTGCTCGGCGCCGCGGCGGTGCTCGGCGTGCTGCTGGGCGTGCTGCTGCGCTCGGCGTCCCGGTCGCACCGGATCCTCGTCGCTCTGCTTCTGGCGGGAGCCGTGATCGTCTACTGCGGCAGCGTGTACGCCAACCCCGAGGACTACTACGACTATGCCGGGCACACGGCCCGGCAACTGCGCTCCATCTGGCTTCCTCGCTACGGCGTCCTGCCCTCGATGCTCGTCGCCGCTGCGGTCGTCGTGGCGGCGGACGGGACCGTGCGGGCCGGGCGGGATCGGTCAGGAGCGGGCCGCACGTCGGCCCTGCTTGCCCGTATCGCCGTGGCGGCGCTGGCCTCGTCGCTGGTGCTGCACGTCGTTCCGTGGGACACGCGGCGTTCCCAGGGTCCGGCGTGGAGTCCGCAGGTCGAGGACGCGCGACGGCTGTGCGCCCAAGCGCCTCCCCGGGACGACGTCACGCTGAAGCAGACCCTCGCGTGGGAGGTCACGGTTCCCTGCGACCGCCTCCGTGCCGACTCCTCGCCCGCCGAACCCCGGAAGGAAGACGCGCCATGAGCACTCCGTCCCCCGTCGCCACCGCGCGCACCCGGCCGTCGTTCTTCACGAGGTGGGCGTCGTTCGGACGGGCCCCTCGGCTGAGCGGGATCGATGTGGCGCGGGGGCTGGCGGTTTTCGGGATGATCGGCGTCCATGTCGGCGTCTCCGCGACCTTCGACCTCGCCGACCCGCTCACCTGGACGACGCTCATGTCCGGTCGGTCCTCGATCCTCTTCGCCGTGGTCGCCGGCGTCTCCGTGGGGATCGCGGCGGGCGCAGGGGGCAGGCCCACCGGGGAGGACCTCCGATCCGCTCGCCTGAAGATGGTGGGTCGGGCCATCGCCGTCCTCTCGCTCGGGCTCGCGTTGGAGCTCCTCGGCACGGAGATCGCGGTGATTCTCCCGATCTACGGCGTGCTGTTCCTGCTCATCACGCCGTTCCTCGGCATGCGGAGGCGGACGCTCGTCGTCACCGCCGCGGTGCTCGCGGTCGTCGGCCCGACGCTCGTCGGCACGGTGAACGCCCTGACGTCCTCGGCGGGGACCGGCGGCGCCTCGGGCGCGCCCGGCGTCGCGTTCCTGCTCTCCGGCGCGTACCCGCTCACCGTATGGCTGCCGCTGATGCTGGCGGGCCTCGCCCTGGCGCGGTGCGAGCTCGGCGCGGCGCGCACCGCGGTCCGCCTGGCGCTCGTCGGGGCGATCCTCGCGGTCGCGGGTTACGGCATCGGCAGCGCGGTGACCGGGGTCCACAACGGTTGGGCCGCCGATGTGGCGGCTTCTTCACTCGACGGAGCACAGGGATCGGCCTCCGTCGGCGGGGGGAGCGGGAAGGGCGGTGCAGCGTCGGCGGCCGATCCGTCGGCGGTGCTCGATCCCGGTTCGGTCCTGAGCAGCGCCTGGGGCGTGAGCCCGCACTCGGGAGGGACGTTCGAGATCATCGGATCGGGCGGTTTTGCGATCGCTGTGATCGGCGTCTGCCTGCTGCTGGCCCGCTGGATCCGGGTGGCTTTGGTCCCGATCGCTGCCGTCGGCTCGATGCCGCTGACCGCGTACACTGCCCACGTCATCTCGTTCTTCATGCTCAGCGCACCGCTGTCCCTGGCGCCGGACGCATTCGCAGAGTCTTCGAACGTTCCCCTCTCGTGGCTCGTCTGCATCGGCGCTCTGCTGGCGGGCTGCACGATCTGGGCGCTGCGGTGGGGCAGAGGGCCGCTCGAACGCGTGACGGCCTGGGCCTCGCGAGCGATGAATGCCGCACCCGCTCCGCGCGAGAGCGTGGTCGCGACCGGAGCATGACCCACGCTCCTCCCCGCGGTGGCCGGAATCGTCCCGCCGCCCGCGCTCAGCGTGGAGTGGAGGAGACCGTCGCGGTGGGCGTCGCCGGCCACAGTCGCCGCACGAGGAGCGGGCCGCCGATGCCGTGGATCACGACGCTGCCGAGGACGACCATGCAGGTGGCGGCGAGGATCATGAACCCTTCTTCGCCCGGCAGCGCATTGGCGGCGATCAGGCCGAACACGATGGATGCCGCGCCTCGCGGACCCATCGCCGCGATGAAGAAGCGCTCCGCTCGGGTGGCTTCGCTTCCGAGCAGGGCGATGCTGACAGGGACCAGCCGTCCGGCGGTGAGCGCGACGAGTGCGAGGACGATCGCGGGCCACCAGTCGTACGTCTGGCTGAGCAGGAGCGTGGAGGCGAATCCGAAGGCGAGCCAGAGCAGCAGATTCGCCAGCCACGACAGATCCTCGACGAGGGACAGCTCCGTGTGCTCTATGCCCCGCTTGCCGCGCGCGACGCGGATGACCACGCCGGCGACGAACACGGCGACGAAGCCGTTTCCGTGAAGGAGCACCGTGGTGGCGAAGACCAGGACGGGTGCGGCGATGAAGGCGATCCGCATGCTCTGAGGCTCCGTCCATCCGCGGGAGTCGGCGAATCGCGTGGCACCCCCGATCGCTCCGCGGAGAGCGCCGCCTACGAGGAGGGCGATGAGGCCGGCGGGCGCGGCGACGGCGAGCGCGCGACCCGCGTCGCTGGTGCTGCCGGCGCTGGCGAAGGCGAGGGCGCCGAGCAGCAGCGGAGAGACCAGACCGTCGTTGTAGCCGCTCTCGATGCTCAACCAGCGCCTGACTCTGGCGGGGATGCGCTCATCGCGCACGAGGGAGGTCTCGGGGGAGAAGTCCGCCGGGACGGCGATGCAAGCGATCGCCAGGACAACGGCCAGGGAGAGCCCGAGGGGGAGGACGAGGCCGACGGCGAAGACCAGGAGCAGGGAGAGGGGAAGGCCGAGACCGAGCAGCCGCAGCGGAACCCCGCGGAATTGTGAGCTGAGCGAGCCCCGCACGTCGAGAGCGTCGACGAAGAGGAGGAAGGCGAGGACGAGCTCTGCGAGGAACAGCGTCGTCTTGGACTCCATGAAGAGCGGTTCCTGCGGAGGCAGCAGGGCGCCGGCGAGAGCGCCGAGCGCCGTCATTACCACGGGGCCGTTGACGGTGGCCCGTCGGAAGGTGCGGCTCCACAGGGCCCAGACGAGCAGCCCGAGGCCCGCCACGACCAGTGCGATCATCAACATGCGGATGGCCGTCCTTCACAGGTCGAGGGATCCGCCGAGCGGCCAGGTTCCGTCGGTGTCAAGCACTCTACGGGACCGGAAGTGCCGCCGGGAGGATCCCCCCCGCGGCGCCGTGCGCCCCCTCAGCCGTTCGGCCGCAGAGTCTTCTCGAACCGGAACATGAGGTCGTCGTCGCTTCGCCCGCTCCCCTCCGGCCCGGGAGCCGACGACGGCGGGGGCTCGTGCGGATCCGGATGGCCGGGGTGGTAGAACTCGACGATCCGGAATCCGCACACGTTGACGTAGAAGTGGATGTTGCGCGTCTCGAAGTGCGGCGTCATCGTCTCCCACACCTGGGTGAGCGGATAGCGCTCCTCGATCGCCTGCCAGGCCCGACGGCCGTACCTTCGGTCGTGGAACTCGGGATCGATGAAGAACAGGTCGAGGCTGTTGTGCTGCGTTTCAGGGCGGATGCCGACGACGGCGCCCCCGATCCTCCGACCCTCGGCGACGACGTGCAGGACGTGCGAATCCGGGTCGTCGAACGACTCCCACACCTCCGAGTCCGAGGGGATGGGCCCCCGGAGGGTCTCTCCGGAACTCTCGACGACGGCGATCGCGAACGCCGCCTGGATGCGCGGGACCAGAGCCGCAAGATCGCCGCGGGCGGCGGGAACGAGCTCGAGCGAGGTCGACATGTCAGAACGAGTCCCAGCCGTCGTCGTCCCACTCGTCGTGGTCGTCTTCGGCGTGGTGCTGGTCGTGCGGGGCGGACATCAGTCCGGAGATCCCCTGCGCGAGCAGAACCCCGCCCGCCACGCCGGCCGCCCCGGCCGCGGCGGTCTTGAGGAAGCTGCCCCCTCCCGCGCCGCCGTCGGCGCTCGGCTGCCGGCGCGAACCGAACAGTCCGCCCCATCGTCCGCGCTGCTCCTCCGCTGGGGCGGAGGCGGCCGGTGCCGCTGCCGGAGCGGCGTACGCGGCGCCGGGCGCGGCACCGGGGGAGGCCTGCTGCGCGGCGAGCGCCTCCTTCTGCAGGAGCACGGTCTGCACGAGGAAGTAGAGCGCGTCGGGCTGGGAGCCGATCAGCTGGGAGATCAACTGCGCGGCTTCGGCGTCCTTCTGGATCGGAGCCGCGTTGCGGACGGAGTCCGCGAGATCGATGATCAGGCGCGCGTCGGAGGTCTGCATGAGGATTCCCTTTCTCACGGCGATGGAGATGTCATCGACGTCGATCAGTGGTGACATGCCCATGCTCCGCGCGTCGCATCGCGGGCGGATCCGCCGGCTGGCGGGAAGCGCGCTCCCGGTCGGCGGGTCAGGCGGGGGAACGCGGAAGCGCGAGGCGCACCGCATAGCCGTCACCGCTCGGCGCGGCGACGAGGGTACCGCCGAGAAGCTCCGCGCGTTCCCTGAGGCCGAGCAGCCCGAGCCGCGCGCTCGGCAGATCCAGGGGAGGTTCCGACGGGCGGGAGTTCTCGACGATGACGCCATACGATCGGTCGTCCGACCACAGACGCACGCGGATCGCCGATCCGGGTGCGTGCTTGCGCACGTTCGTCAGGGCCTCCTGCACGGTGCGGTACACGGCGCGTTGGGCGGCGGAGGGGATTCCGCGCGGGAGCTCTCCCATCGTGGTGACCGGCAGACCGCTCGCCGCGATGAGGTCGGTCAGATCGGCGATGGTGGGCTGGGGCGCGAGGCCAGGGCTCCGCGTGCCCGCGGCGCGCAGGAGGGTCACCATCGAGCGCAGCTCGTCCAGAGTGGTTGCGGCCATCGTCCGGATGGAGCTGGCCGCATCGCGCACCTCGGCGTCGGCGGCCGTCACCTGCAGTGCGCCGGCCTGCACCGAGATCAGGCTCACCTGATGGGAGACCACGTCGTGCATCTCGCGGGCGAGCTGGTTGCGCTCCTGGGTGAGAAGACTCTGCGCGTACAGTTCGCGCTCGTGCTGCTTCGTCGCCTCGATCTCGGCGATCCTCGCTCGCAGATCGGATGCCGCCTGGGTCAGCTGCCCGAGCAGGATCGGGGCGGCGGCGGTGGCGAGCTGGTAGACGAAGGTCACCGCCGTCCAGTTCTGATCGGTCGTGAGCAGGCTCGTCAGGGGCCAGCCGACGGCCTCGGCTGCGGCGAACAGCGCTCCGCAGAGGAAGAGCAGCCATCTGCGGCGGCTGCGGCTCGAGAGCGCGAGCAGCGCGATGACCGGGGCGGCGAGGATGTTCGCGATGAGGGCGGCGGGCAGTGTCAGCGCGAAGGCGATGAGCGGCCATCGGCGTCGGATCAGCAGCGCCGCGCACGCGAGCGCGCTGGTACTGATGCCGAGCACCCCCTCGTCGACGGATGTGAGGGTCGCATCGACGGCGGCGATGGCGACGGCGAGGAGATCCGTCGCCCACGCCGGGATGCGCCGCCAGATGGCCGCCAGGCGATTCACCGGTCCGACGGCCGTTCGTCGAGCAGCCCGGCGCGCTGCGCTGCCAGTGCCGCCTGCACTCGGCTCGCGACGCCGAGCTTGGCGAGGATGGCGCTGACGTGGTCCTTGACCGTGCCGGCGCCGAGGTAGAGCCGCGCGCCGATGTCGGCGTTCGAGAGCCCCTCGGCGACGAGCACCAGCACCTGGCGCTCGCGGTCGGTGAGCGTGCCGACGCGCTCCGCCTCCTCGTCGAGCGCGGCGCCCAGGCCGGGGTGGGTGTCCAGCAGGGTGCGGGAGGCTCTCGGCGACAGGACGACCCCGCCCGCCGCGAGGGCGCGGACATACTGTCCGAGCTGCTCGGGCTCGGTGTCCTTCAGCAGAAATCCGGACGCGCCGGAGCCGAGGGCCGTCATGATGTACTCGTCCGCGTCGAAGGTCGTGAGCATCGCCACGGCGGGCCGCTCAGGCATGGTCGAGACGATGCCCAGGAGGGTCAGCCCATCGACCTGCGGCATCCTGATGTCGAGCAGGAGCACGTCGGGCTTCTCGGCCTTGATCACATCGAGCGCTTCGATGCCCGACGCGGTACCGACGACGCGGATGTCGTCCGTGGCGTTCAGGATCATCGTGAATCCTGAACGCACCAGGGCCTCGTCGTCGACGATCACGACACGAATCATGGGTTCCTCTTCTCCTCCCCGCACACGCTAGGGCAAAGACGCGCATCGAGGATCCATCACCGCCGTCCGGTGGACCCGATCCCCGCCGATCGACGGATGCGGTTACGCCGGTCGGATGACGACGCGGGACGGAGGAACAGCTGGACTGGAGTCATGCGCCGTGTTCTGCCCCGCCTCGCCCGGAACTCCCTGCGGTATCCGCTGGCGCTGGCGCTCGCCGCCGCGGCGGTGGGCGCCGGCATCGCCCGAGCCGCGTGGGCGAGCGAAGCGGAACTCGCCGGCGTGCACTTCAGCTTCCTCTCGTGGATCCTCCTCATCGTCGCCGTCGGGGTGGCGGAGCGCTCGGTGAGCAGCAGGTGGGCGTTCAGCGTCGGTGCGTCCGCGACCGCCGCCGGTGTCGCCGCCGCCTGGAGCCTCCTGTCGGCGGCCGCAGCATTCGGGGAGCCGATGTCCCAGGAGGCGCTGCGCTACCAGGCGTGGACACCGTCGGTCACCAGCGCCGCCCTCCTGATGGCCGTCTCCAGTCGGCTCCGTCCGGCCACGCGCTGGACGCTGCGATGGGTCGTCGGAACGGGCGTCGTCGTCCTGCTGCTCATGAGCGGCCACGCATCCGACGTGGCGCGGATGTTCGCGGTGCTCGCGGCCGCCGTGGCGGCGACCATCGGCCGGCCTGCGCGCCCCGGTACGGACTGGAGGCCGAGTGTGCAGACGCGTTGGCGCAGTGCGGTGGCCTCGGCCCTGGTGGTCATTGCGAGCGGGCTCGCGCTGGGATCGGTCGTGCCGAACGCCACAGGCGTGCTGGCCTGGGCGGGTGCCGTCATCGATCCGATCGCCGCGCCGGTCGCATCGGCTCTGCTCGTCGTGAGCGCCGTGCTGATCATGCGGGGTCGTATCCTCGGCATCGTCGTGGGCGGGATCGCTCTCGCCGGGGTCGCGGCCGTCTCCCTCGTCGAACTGATCGTGCGCCCGATCGTCGAGGGCGGGATCGTGTGGCAGGGGCTCACCGGTGCGGAGACCGAATGGCAGGTCATCCTCCTGCTTTCCGGCGGCCTGCCGGCACTGGCTGCGTTGATCCTCGCCCTGGGGGCACGAAAGGTCATCCGCCGGCCGGCTCCGGTCGCGACCGCGGCGGACCGTCAGCAGCTGCATGTGGCCCTCAAGGCGTCGGGCGACTCCACGTTCGCGCACATGGCCACCTGGGCAGGCAACTCCCTGTGGTTCGGCGAGGACGGTTCGGCTGTCGCCTACCGTGTGCGCGACGGGATCGCCTTCACCGTCGGGGATCCGATCTCCGAGGATCCGCGTTTCGCCCTGCGCACCTTCGCTGAGTTCTGCGAATCGCGCGGCTGGACGCCGGTGTTCTACAGCATCCATGACGAGGCGGCGTCGGCTCTCCAGGAGGTCGGCTGGGCGCGCATCCCGGTGGGCACGGACGCCGTGATCGACGTGGACGGCTTCACGCTCAGCGGGCGACGCCGTCAGGATCTCCGCACGGCCGTCAACCGTGCCGATCGCGAAGGTCTCTCTGCGGTGTGGACCCGCTACGCCGAGACGGCACCCGCGGTGCGCGCGCAGGTCGACGCGCTCTGCACCGCCTGGGCCGAGGACAAGCGTCTCCCGGAGATGGGGTTCACACTCGGCGGCCTCGCGGAGCTGACCGACCCCGACGTGCGCCTGATGCTGGCGATCGGCGCGGACGGCCGCGTCCAGGTCGTGACGAGCTGGCTTCCTCTTCGGCGTGATGGCCGGATCGTCGGGTGGACCCTCGACGTCATGCGGCGCGACCGCCGGGCGATGCCGGGCGCGATGGAGTTCACCATCGTCTCTGCCGTGCGACAGGCGTCGGAGGACGGTCTGCAGACGATCGGCCTCTCCGGGACGCCGCTGGCGCCCCACGAGGGCCGGCAGTCCGGCTGGCTCGCACGCCGGATGTCGCGGCTGCTGGAGCCCAGCTACGGATTCGCCTCGCTCGAACGCTTCAAGGCCAAGTTCGGCGCCCGGCACGAACCGCTCTGGATGAGCTATCCGCAGCCGCTGCAGCTGCCCCGGATCGGGCCCGCACTGCTGCGCACCTATGCGCCCACGCTGCGGCTGACCCAGGTGTTCAGAGCACTCCGCGCCGCCGCCTGACGGGATGGGACGTCGACCCGTCCGGCACGGATCGCCGGCCCCTCAGCGATAGGCGGCCAGGAACTCCTCGATCAGCGCCGCGGCCGGGGCGCTCGGAGAGCGGGGGCTGATGATGCTGAGATCCCACTCGATCGGCTCGGCGAGGGCCACGGTGACGACGCCGTCGACGGGCGTGATGATCAGTTCGGGGAGGACCGCGATCCCGAGGCCCGTGGCGACGAACACCGGGATCGCGCTCGTCTCCGTCACCTCGGCGCGGATGTCGCGGACGATGCCGCGTGCGGCGAGGGCGGAGTCGAGGACGTCGCGATTGCCGAAGCCGACCGGTGTGTCGACGAAGTGCTCCGCGGCGATCTCGGCCACCTCGATCTCCGTCCGCTGCGCGAGCGGGTGGTCCTCGGAGAGGACGACGCGGTACGGCGTGGTCGCGAGCCGGTGCACGGCCAGGCCGGACGCCGCCGATGCAGGCAGGCCGAACAGGCTCAGATCCACCCGGCCGCGGCGCACCGACTCCACGAGCTCGCCGGATCCGCCGGACGTGCCGCGCAGGCGGAGCTCGACGAGGGGGTTCGCGCGGTGGAAGGCCCCGATGACGCGCGGGACGGCCATGGAGCTGATGCTCGTGAACATGCCCATGCGCAGGAGCCCCCGCAGCTCGCCTCGCGGATCCGCCGCGGCCTTGGCGCGCGCCTCGGCGTCGGCGAGCTCACGCAGGACGGGAAGGACGGCCTCTCCGGCCGCGGTGATCCGCACGCCGCGCTGATCGCGCTCGAACAGGGCGGCGCCCAGCTCCTTCTCGAGCGCGCGCACGCCGGCGGAGACGGTCGACTGGCCGGCGAACACGCGCTGCGCGGCGCGGGTGAAGCTCAGCTCCTCGGCGACGGCGATCGCGTACTCGGCTTGACGGGTGTCCATGCAGGCTCCTAGTCATCGATGAGAACGATGGCAGTGATCAATGATAACCGTTGGACTCGATGACGTCGGGCGGCGAGCATGGAGCCGTGACCACCACGACAGCATCCCTCGCCCTTCCCTCCGCCCGGCGCCTCCCGCACCACGCCGGCTTCTGGATCATCGCCGTCGCGTTCCTGACCCAGATGGCGTTCTGCGCGATCCCCACCCCGCTCTACGCGATCTACCAGCAGCGCGACGGCTTCCCGACGATCGTCCTCACGGTGATCTTCGTGTCCTACGCGGTCGGCGTGATGGTGAGCCTGTACCTGGCGGGACACGTCTCCGACTGGCTCGGCCGCCGGCGCGTGATCCTCGGCTCGCTGCTGATCAACGTGCTCTCCGCCGTCCTCTTCCTCGTGTGGACCGACGTGACCGGCCTCATCATCGCCCGCTTCGTCTGCGGGCTCGGTGTCGGCATCCTGACCGCGACCGCGACGGCGCACCTCTCCGAGCTCGGTGCCGCCGCCGGCCGCCCTGCGGGGCGCTCGGCCCTCGTGTCGACCTTCGCGAACCTCGGCGGGATCTCGCTCGGTCCCCTCGTGGGCGGAGTGGTCGCCACCTGGGCGGCGCGCCCGCTCGTGACGCCCTACGCGATCTTCGCCGTCCTCCTCGCCGTGGAGGCGGTCGTCGTGGCCTTCGTGCCGGAGACCGTCGAGCGGCGCGAGGAGCGGCCCGCGTACCGGCCGCAGCGGGTGGCCGTCCCGGCGGCGGGTCGGTCGGCCTTCTGGTCGGCGGCCGCGGCGGCCTTCGGCGCCTTCGCCGTCTTCGGCACCTTCATGGGACTCTCGTCGACGTTCCTCGGGCGGGTGCTCGGCGTGCACTCGCCGCTGCTGGTGGGCGTGGCGCCGTTCATCCTCTTCATGGCCGCCGCGGCGGCGCAGATCCTCACCACGACGGTGCCGGCGCGCGCGCAGCTGCTCCTCGCGATCGTCCTCGCGGTGCTGGGCCTCGCCGCAGTGGCAGCGGGCGCCGTGCTGACGTCCCTGTCGTTCTTCCTGATCGGAGCGGGGATCACGGGCGCCGGCATCGGGATCCTGTTCCGCAACGCGCTGACCACCGCGGCGTCGGCGGCCATGCCCGAACGACGGGGCGAGGCGCTCGCCGCCATCTTCCTGATCGCCTACGCCGGCATGACGCTGCCCCCGCTGCTCGCGGCCGGTGCACTGAGCATCTGGTCGCCGGTCACGGTGCTCATCGGTCTCAGCGCCCTCGCCGGCTTGCTCGTCGTGGTATCGGGAGCGCGGATGGCGCGTCGCTGAACGCAGCCGCCCCCTGTCACTTCGGGGTGCGGTTCTCCGCGCTGACCATCCAGGAGAGCTGCTCGATCCGCTCGAGGATCGTGTGCAGGATGTCGGCGGTGGTGGGATCCTCCTCGTCCACCTGGTCGTGCACCTCGCGGCAGGTGGCGGCGACGCCGTCGAGGCGCTCGGTCATGAGATCGATCGCGTCGCGGGTCGCGATCTCGCCGTGCGGGCACTCGGGCAGCGTCGTGGTCTCCGCGACCACGTCGCTGCGGCCGTCGGGGAGCGCGTGGAGGGCGCGCATCCGCTCGGCCACCGTATCGGCGAACAGCCGGCTGGCCTCGATGATCTCGTCCAGCTGGAGGTGCGTGTCGCGGAAGTTCGTGCCGACCACGTTCCAGTGCACCTGCTTGCCCTGCAGCGAGAGCTCGATGAGGTCGACCAGCACCCGCTGCATGCTGTCGCTCAGCTTCTGGGATGCGGCGAAGCCCTTCTCGGCGTTCTCCTCCGCGGTGCGCGCGGCTCCGCGGGAGGGCTTGCGGCGGTTCTTCGGGGTTGTCGTCGCCTGGGCGTTCATGGGACTCCTTCTTCGACGGGATCCGCAGGCGGACGGATCCGCCTGCGCTGACCCTGCGCACGCTACGTGCTCGCCGCCCGGAGTCCCACGGGCTTGCGCATCTCGGCATCGGGCACTAGTCGAGCCGGATCCGGGTGGGATCCGACGGCGCCGGACGTGTGACGCCTGACTGGGATGCCGGACGTGCGTCGCAGCGGCGAGGTCCGCGGGTCAGCGGCGCGCGGGATCG
>JABLTH010020314.1_pt1 | contig 12757 bp, 9 predicted proteins | sample 7875711 | NCBI WGS metagenome assembly JABLTH01 (sample SAMN14941262, study PRJNA633318) | bioreactor metagenome | isolation source: bioreactor | place: China | collected 2019-03-05 | reverse complement strand
TTCGAGGTGCCGCTAGGGGACACGGTACTGGTCAGCCACCCAGTCGCGGTGTTGTAGCCCATCAGTGTCTTATGGTTCAGCGGGTCAGTGATGGACGTCGCGTCTCCATAGTTGTCGTATCCAGTCGTGGTGACCTTGCCGCGCGCGTCTGTGGTGGAGGTCCGTAGTCCAGGGTGTGCGGCGTCGCTGTAGGCGTATCCGGTGGTGCGGACTCCGGGAGCGGCCGCAGTGCTGACGGTGGAGTTTCCCAAGGGTGCCGAAGTTTCGCTGACGGAGACCTGTGTGGGGACTCCGGCGGTCGAGTACGTGGTGGCCGTCCGTAGCCCGGTGGGGGAGATGCTCAGCACCTGGTGTCCGGCATTGTCGTACTGATAGACCGTGGTGTTTCCGGCCGCGTCCGACGAGGAGATGCGATTGCTGTGGTCATCGTAGGAGTACGTGGTGGTGTGACCGCCAGGATCCACCGCAGTGGTCACTCCGAGGCTGACCGGGTCGTAGGTGTACTTCCACGTCCCGGCGTCGGCGGTGCCCGCCCCACGCGTTTCGCTGGTGAGCAGGCCGTTGGTGTCGTAGGTGTCGATGGTCTTGTGCCCGGCTGGATCGGTCACCTGGGTCTGCCCTTGGAGCATTCCAGTGGTGGTGTCGGGGCCATAGACGAAAGTGGTGGTCCGGCCGATCGCATCCGTCTGCGAAGTCACCCGTTCTTTTGCGTCGTACACCATCGACATGACCGGTGCGGGGGTTGCGGTCTTCCCATAGTTCGCCGGCGTCCGCCAGGAATTGAGGAGATGCGCGCCGGTGTATCCGTACTGGGTCCGGTCCGAATTGTCGTCAGTCCCGCCCGTGCGGATGGTTCCCACACCGTAGACGTCGGTGAGGTTGCCGTTGGCGTCGTAGCCGTAGTCGATTTGCCGGTTGGCCGAGTCTTTGACGCTGGTGATGTGGGCACCGGTCCACGTGAAGGTATAGGTGCGACCACTCGGATCCTTCGCCGTCGACAGGTGCCCTGAACCGTCATAGGTGAAGGTGGTCGCATACGGGGTGGATGCGACGGAACCGGCAAGGTCGGATTCGCTATTCAAGCGCCCTGTGGCGGAGTCGAAGGTGAAGATCGTATTGCCACGTCGCTTGTAAACATACGTGGTGCCGTTTTTGACCAAAGTGGCGTCGAACCGTGGTGCTGTCGCGGAGTACACCCCACCTGAGAGATTGAAGGCGACCCGGGAGCCGTCTTCTTGCAGGATGGTGACCTTGCCTGTGGTGGCATCGGTGGTAGCGGACAAGCCGTAGTTGTACGTCCATCCCCAGCCGAAGGGGCCGTTCACGGCGAGACTCTTGTTGGGCCCGGACGGGTCCGCCAGAGCTGACGCATAGGATCGGCTCACGTTCAAGGCGATACCCAGGCCAGGAGTGCTCAGATCAGTGGCGCTGTCACCGTAGTACCCGGTTTGGGTGTTCACCGGGTCTCCGGCAGTGCGCTGCACACATCCACAGTTCACGAACGCAGGGTTGGAACCCTTGGGCGCGTCCTGAACACCCGCCGGGCCGCCGATCGGGCTGCCAGGAGTGCCTCCCATGGGGATGAACGCGATGGCGTCGTAGGCGACGTCGTACACGCCTGCGGTCATGTTGCTGGAGTTGTCCAGGCTGACCGTGGCGCCGTTCTGCATCGCGAACGTTCCGAGGGTGGCCCACTGTTCGGAACCCCAGTCCTGGTTCACGCGGAACTTCCAGGGAGCCACTCCACCGCCGGGATTGATCGTGTACACGACATCCGTGGCCGTGGCCCCGGTGGCTGGGAAATGAACCTTGACCTTGTAGTACTGGAGGCTGGGGAGGTTAGGTGTCCACGTACCCGTGTTGATGACCGCGGTATCGGTGCTGGGTTGAGTGTGAGTGAAGAGCATCCTGCCTCCGAGCCCGACTCCCAGTTGATGGGTGTCGATCTGCCCGACAGGGGCACCCGAGGCGTCTTTTCCATAGTTGAGGCTGAAGGTGCCGTTGCTCGTCCAGTTCGAGTTCGAACAGCCCACGACATTCTTTGCGGGGGACGGCTGATCGTCCACGATGATGGCGGAGTGCGGCACGGTCCCGGTGTCGAGATCGCAGGTGGGCGGATGCGGATCCGCGTAGCTGGGTTCGGTGCTTCCGGCCCCGTACTCGTAGGCGGATGTCGCACACGATGCTGCGCAGTTCGTCACCCATGTGGCCGGTTTGTGCCACCAGCATTCGTAATCGGCCAGCGTGCAGTACTTCCCTGTGGCATCGGTGGGATTACAGCTATTGCTGCTATCGCACATCGCATTGACACCGGGGAATTGAATCCAGCTGGCGCCATGGTAGTCGGGGGTCGAGAATCCGTAATACCCGTAGCGGATCAGAGGGCTGGCCATCCAGCCAAGGACGCGTTCCTGATAAGGCCAATCGGCAGGGTGGGCCGCGTCGGCATAGCTGTTCTGCAGGAAGGGAGTCCTGTTGGGCGGGAACGCCGGGTTACGCGGGTTGTTCGCCCAGCCCACTCCCCAGGTTCCGTCGGGGCCGGTGCAATTGGGGCCGGGGGTGCAGCCCGTGCTGTTCCCGAACGCCGCTGTGGGCTGAATGCCCGAGTTGTAAGCCCATAGGGCGAAGTACCAGTTCTCCAGCTTGGAAGGGTCGCCGTCATTGGCGATGATGCCAGCCGAGTAGAGTTGGTTCCAGGTGTCCTCCAGGATCTGCAGTCCTGCTGAGATGTTCTCCTGGTAATCGTTCGCGATTTTCATCTGGCCGTGGAGGCTCAGAGATGAATCGCCGGCACGCATGCCATTGGTCACCTGGGCGATACCGTACCCGCAGTCCGCGCTGGGATAGTCGATCTGATCGATGCTTCCGGCCGACCCGTAGTAGTCAGCGATGAGCGGGTCGGCGGAGACGCCCGGAAGCGCGTGCCAAGAGGCCTGATTGAAGTTGGATTCCTGTGCCAGGATGCCCAGCATCACCGACCGTGGGACCGTGGTCTGAGAACTCCCGGAAGGGTGGGTCAGAGGAATCGGTGAGAAGTCATCGCTCGGGGCATAGGCCGCCAAGCCCATATTGTGGAAGTTCGCTGGTCGTGAATACTGCGAACCGGAAAGCAAGCCCTGTTCTGCCATTTGGACGGCCCAGTTGACTTGGGCATTGGACGGTTGCGTCACCTGCATGGACGGATCGAGCCGAGCGATTGAACACGTCGGCGTTCCGGTGGCGGTGGCTGTCTTCGGGGCTAGGACACTTGCGAGGGTTGCGGTGCTGGTCTGATCACCACTCGGTGCATTCGTCGGGTTGACACCGGCTCGTGATGGCGGTGGGGTGGTAGGCGCCAGGGATCGGCGCGCGCCGTTTCCGGAATGCCGGCCTTTCTCCCGAGGTGCGCTGATGTTTCTTTCGGAGGAGTGGTCACTGACGACACCATCCGGCACATCGTCTGACACGTCGGTCTGCGTCTGAATAACGGCGGAGTCGAATGTCCGATCGCCGACCTCGCCCGTGGTGACCTTGAACACCTGCCGTTCCTGAACCGACACCTTGGCAGCTTCGTCTGCGGACTGTTCCGCCTTCACGGCGCCTCGCGGCGTCGTCTTGACCGTGAAAACGGCCTGACCATGGAGCGAAACGGCGTCCAGCATGCCGGGAAGTTTGGCGGCATCGACGAGGTTGAACTGGCCGCTGCTCGGCTTTCCCCCCAGGCCCACGACAGTGTTCGGGCCGCGGCCGGTACCCGTGAGGGAAAGTTGACTGAGCTTCCCGGCTCCGAGTGTTGTGGCGGATTTTCCGTCGTAGTGCATCAGGTCGCCGCGCTGGGAATCCGGCTTCGCGACGAGGAAATCGACGCCGCCCCGCTGAGCGGGCCTGAGGTTGAACGGTGCTCCGTCCACCGTCGCAATAACCTTCGGTTTGGCAGGGTGCGCGGCGGTCCCGGTTCCGTCGAGAGACACCAGTGACGATCCCGCGACACCGATGATGCCTCGCTCGGTCAGTACCGGAGACGTCACCTGTGCAGCGACCGTGGTCTGACGGATCTTCTTGCGGGCTGCCAGGTCGAAAACGACCACGTCAGTGGTCTGTTCCTCAGCGCCCAGGCCGGCCGTGAAGGCAACCACGTCGTCTTTCCCGCACGCTGGCGAGAAGTACTTCAAACCCACCCCGGTAGCGAGCGGAGTGACTTTGCCTGTGGCCGTTTCGACCGCGTAGGCAAAGGCGCCGTGAGCCCGTGCGGCACTTACGTTGACAGCCGACGAAGCCAAGATTTCCACTGCGGCAAAGCGTCCGTCCCCGGTCAGGCACTGATATCCAGTCCACGAGGAAACGTTGGCGTTCTGCGGGCGAATGGTGGCCAGCGATTGCCACTGGTAGTCGTTGGCCCCTCGAGCGATTTGCAGGTGATAACCCGACTCGTCTCCGTACCCGCTGAGAGCCAGGTCGCTGGAGGTGGCTCCGTCAATCGTCCGGGGAGACGGGACCTGGGCGCTGGTGGCCGAGGTAGGAGGCGTGATCTCGGCGCTGGCTTGGGCTGGGACCTGCAACAAAGTGGCAGTAAGAACCGCAACCACCGTCGTGGCGATTCCTCTGGACATGATTTTGCCGAAGGGGAGAGTCATAGACATGGGATCCTCGTGTAAAGGTGTGGGCCGCGAAGTTCGACACCTGGCACCGAGGACCGACCTCTTCTTGCTGGAAGACCGGAACTGAGTTGCCTGGGTAGACCCTCGAATAGCTGCCGAGAGTGGTCAGAGGGGGAGGGTGTTGAAGTACCCGGAGTCTTGCGGGGGATAGCCGATCTTCACCATCTGGCTCGAGTCCATGTAGGCCATGGGTGTCCAATATCCATTGGCGTATGCCTGGTAGACGTGCTCTTGAATCCAGGTTCCGCCGTAGTAGGTGTCTTTGGTGAACAAACGAATGGATTGAGTTCCTGAAATCGGGTAGGAGCTGTTGCGCAGCCAGACCGCTTGGCACGCCCGAGACCAGCGGACTTCCTCGGGGCCGAACCATCCGATCGTGTAGGCGTCGTTGCTGCACCCGGTCATTTGAGGGTTCAGCCCTTCGCAGCTCACGTGATAGCAGGAAGCGGCCTGGGCCGGCGAAGCAGTGATGACGCCGCCAACAGCAACGGTCGTCAATGCCGCGAGACCGGCGAGGACTCTGCGGGCCCGAAGAGCAGGAAGTTTCATGGGGCAATCATCAACGGGAAGTGCGTATTTGTAAAGTCGATAACTGACGATGCAAATCCCGTGCCGCTACATGACGGATGAGCGCGTCGAGCGGGTTCCGCCGGCGGCCTTTGTCAGCCTTTGAGGGTGGCGGGATGGTCCGCGACATCAAGGGGAGTGACACGGGTTTGACCGCCCACGCGTACCTTGCGGACAGCTCGATGCCCTGGCTGACGAAAGCAGCCAGGGCATCGGGCGAAGTTCCGGTCTTGAAGACCGGGCCGAACTTTGGAGCAGAGATCGTGAGTGACTAGCAGACTCGTCTGGTCGGCCAGTTCAGTGTTTGGGTGACAGAGGTCGTTCCAGCAACATCTACCAGGACGCATGTCGACCCTGGGGCCTTCAGCATGCCAGTCCACCAGTAGGCGTAGCCATTGCCGACTCCGCGAGCAAACTGTCCTGGCGATGCGGTTGAGATGTCGAGACGAAGCCGCGCAGTCATCTGATAGGCGGCATTCTGCTGAGTGACGCGGACCCAGTTCGTACCGCATCTAGGCGAATACCTCAGCTCCACGTTGGCTTGATAAGTGCCGGAGTAGTCGTAGGCAGGCCACGAAGCGACGTTGTAGGCATCGGCTGAACATCCTGACGCCTGCGGGTCGGCGCCGTCAGTGATTTGTGCAGATGCGGGTGCCGCGCTGAGCAACGTAGCCGTCAGGCCGACAGCGAGAACGGCCAGGGACGAAAGCACTTTCTTCATGAAACTCCTTGAGGACTCGTGACGTAGCGTCAGTATCACAGCGGGAGAAGTCATATCTCAATTTCAGGTCAGGCCCAGCCCGTTGCGTGCTCAGTAGTTGCGGGTCTCGGCGCGTGGAACCCGCAGCTCCTGAGCACGCAACCGCGAGGTACGGTCAGCCCTCGCGTGCGGTCAGCTCCAGCATCACTGCTTCCGGGCGGCAGGCGATGCGGTAGGGCGCGAAGCGGGAGGTGCCGATGCCTGCGGAGACGTTGACCGGCGTCGTGTGCCCCTTGCTTTCCCAGTCGTGCAGCCCGCGCGCCCGCCAGGTGGGCAGATCGCAATTGGACACGAGTGCGCCGTAGCCGGGGATGCAGACCTGACCGCCGTGCGTGTGGCCGGAGAGGATCAGCTCCGCCCCGGCTTCGGTGAGCGTGTCCAGGGCCCGCTGATACGGTGCGTGCACGACGCCGACGCGCAGCGACGGAGCTGCTCCGGCGGCGATGCCCTGCGGCCAGCCGGTGAACCGCTCACGCTCGATGTGCGGATCGTCCATGCCGGAGAAATCGAAGCGCATCCGGTTGAACACCAGGGACTGGTTGCGGTTGGTCAGATCGACCCATCCGGACATGCCGAACCCGGCGCGCAGGCGCGGCCAGTCGAGCGCGACCGGTTCCTTGCGCTGGCGGGACGGGCCCGCGAAGTAGGCCAGGGGACTCTTCAGCCGCGGGGCGAAGTAGTCGTTGGAGCCGGGAACGAACACGCCGGGCCTGTTCAGAAGTGGTTTCAGAGCATCCAGCAGCGGGTCGATGGCATCACGGTGGCTCAGGTTGTCCCCGGTGTTGACCACCAGGTCGGGGTTGAGGTCATCGAGGGAGCGCAGCCACTCGGCCTTCTTGCGCTGCCCCGGGATGAAGTGGATGTCGCTCAGGTGCAGGATCCGGAACGGCTCGGCGCCTTCGGGAAGGATGGCCAGTTCCTCGTGGCGGACGCCGAACTGATTCTTCTCCCAGGTACCGTACGCCAGGCCCGCTGCGCCCGCCACGCCGGCCAGCACGGCCGTCTTCGCAGCGCCTGCGGCGAGGCCGCGCCCGGTTTCCCGGACGCGGCCTGCGAGCGACGTGGCAGCGTTCAGTTGCCCTGTCAGCGGGTCACCCATGGTCACGGCGTCTTCTTAGGGTTGGGCTTGTTGTTGCCGCCGCCGTTGTTGTTACCACCACCGTTGTTACCGCCACCGGTGTTGCCGCCGGTCGGCTTGGTGTCGGTGGGCTTCTGGTCTTCAGGCGTGTTCGACGGCGGGGTCACCGGCTGCACGGGCGGCGCGACGTAGGAACTGCCGAGCAGGGAGTCGGGCGCCGGGTCGAATTCGCCCGTGTCGTAGAAGCCGACGACCTTCTGCATGTACCGGGCCATCTGCGGTCCGGCAATGTCAGAGCCGTCGATGCGCGCGTAAGGCACATCGTTGACCTTGACGTTCTGTCCCCATTCGGTCGCAGCCTTTCCGAAGACCTTGCCGAAGTAGGACGCCGTGGCGAGACCCTTCGTGTACGCGACCACCCAGGTCTGGGAGTTCGTGTTGTTGGTGCCGGTCTTGCCCGCGATAGGAGCAGGGACCTTCTCCGGGATCAGCAGGCCAGAGCCCTTGTTCATGACGTCCTGGAGAACATTGGTCACGGTCTTGGCCACATCCGGCTTGATCACCTCCTTGCAGCTGGAGGTCTGTCCGGGGTACTTCTTGCCCTGGGCATCCACCACGGAGTCGATGGCGATCGGTTCGCAGAACGATCCATTGTTGGCGAAGGTCGCGAAGGCATTGGCCATGGTCAGCGGCGCCACCTGGGTACTGCCCAGCAGGTTGCCCAGGAAGTGGAGGTCCAGCTTCTGCGGGGTCTTGGCGCTGCCCTGAGTGGTGTGGAGCTGGAGGGCATCGGCCATCCGCTGGATGTCGCAGAAGTCGTCCAGCGCCGCGGCCGAAGCAAACGTCGCCGTGTTGACGGAGAGAGTGATGCCCTTGCGGACGGTCATTCGCTCGTACAGGTTACCTTCGGAGTTCTGCAGGGGCAGTTCACCGGTCGCAGGATCGTAGGACCCTTCGACCGGGGTGCAGGTGGTCTTCCACGGGAAGTCCGCGGGATACACGGTCCGGGTGGCGTCGACGTAATCGTCCGTCCGCTTGCCTTCGGTCAGCCAGGCGCTGAGGGTCACCGGCTTCATGGTCGAGCCCGGCTGGAACCCGTCCATGCCGCCCAGGGGACTGCCGTTGGCATCGATCCGGTCCACGTTGTAGTTGTAGTCCGTCACGATCGGAGAGCCCTGGTTCTCCACCTTGCGGGAGTTCTGGGCCATGGCCACGATCTTGCCCGTGCCCGGCTGCACCGTGATGAGGGACGCGCCCCACTGCTCGGCGTTGACGTTGCCTGCAGTCGAATCGACCTGCTCCTGAGCCGGCTTCTGGAGCCGCGGGTCCAGGGTGGTCTTGATGGTGAGGCCGCCACGCTGGAGCAGCTTGAGACGGTCCTGCTGCGTGTCGCCGTAGGCCGGGTTGTTGAGGATCAGGTGCTGGACGTAGTCACAGAAGTACGGCGCAGTCGCGGAGTACTGGCAGCCCTGCCGGGGACGGGTGATCTTCGTGGTCACCGGGGTCTTGACCGCGTCGTCGTGCTGCTTCTGGGTGATCTTCCCGTTCTTCAGCATGGCGTCCAGGACCAGATCGCGGCGCATCTTGGCGTTCTCCGGGTTGGTCACCGGATCGTAGGCGGAGGGGTTGTTGACGACGCCGGCGAGCATGGCCGCCTGCGGCAGCGTCAGATCCTTGGCGGACGTGGAGAAGAAGTACCGTGCCGCGGCTTCGATGCCGTAGGCGTTGGCGTTGAAGAAGACGATGTTGAGATAGCCCTCAAGGATCTGGTCCTTGGTCATCTTCTTCTCGAGCGCGATGGCGAGCTTCATCTCGCGCAGCTTCACGCCGACGGTCTTGCTCGACGTTCCGTTGAGCTTGACCTCGTCATCGCGGCCTTCGGCGACGAGGGACTCGTTGATGACGTTGTTCACGTACTGCTGCGTGATGGTGGACGCACCCTGGCGTCCGCCCTTGGCCGTGGCGACCAGGGCACGCGCGATGCCGGTGGGGTCCACGCCGCCGTGCTCGTAGAAACGGTTGTCCTCGATGGCGACGATGCCGTCCTTGACGAACGGGGAGATGTCCTTGAGCGCCACACGCGTTCGATTCTCAGCGAAGATCGTCGCGATCTGGGAGCCGTCGGCCGCCAGGACGCGGGTCGCCTGCCCCGGAGGAGCGACCGTCAGTTCCCCGGGAAGGTCCTCAAAGAACTGGACGGAGCCACTCGCCGCACTGCCGGTCACCGCGGCGGCAGGGACCAGGAGTCCTGCCACCAGGACCCCGCAGAGAGCACTGACGCCCAGAAATGCCACGATCTTCCCCAAGACCGTGGCAGTGTCGAATAGCGGATTCTTCGCTTGAGCCATGTTCTCCAGTCTAGCCGGAGCCACTACGCTTGACCCCATGAGCAAATGGGAGTACGCGACCGTACCACTGATCATCCACGCCACGAAGCAGATCCTGGACACCTGGGGCGACGACGGCTGGGAACTCGTCCAGGTGGTCCCCGGACCCGACGGCAACGGCCTGGTCGCCTATCTGAAGAGGGAGAAGGCCTGAGTATGTCTTCCCACGTCAACGCCGAAAACAGTGCCATCGAGGCCCGTCTGGCAGAGCTTGGACTGAGCCTTCCGGAGGTCGCCGCGCCGGTGGCGGCCTACGTGCCGGCCATGGTCAGTGGCACTCACGTCTACACCGCGGGTCAGCTCCCCTTTATTGAGGGCAAACTCCCAGTGACCGGCAAGGTCTCCGCGGAGGGCGTCGAGGGCACAGTGAGCCCCGAACGCGCCAAGGAACTCGCGGCCACGAGCATCGTCAATGCCCTCGCCGCTGTCAAGAGCGTCATCGGCAACCTGGACCGGGTCACCCGGATCGTGAAGGTCGTCGGTTTCGTGGCGTCCACGCCCGATTTCACCGGCCAGCCCGCCGTCATCAACGGCGCGTCCGAGCTCCTGGGTGAGATCTTCGGTGAGAAGGGGCAGCACGCCCGTTCCGCCGTCGGCGTCGCGGTCCTGCCGCTCGACGCTCCCGTCGAGGTCGAACTCATCGCCGAGTTCGCCTGAATCCTGTCAGATAGGCCGAAGCAGTGCCCCAAGCAGCAAAGCGGCTCTTCGAGCTGCCCGTCCAGTTCGAGAACGCCGCACGCAGCTGGCTCGAACACGGAGAGCGCACACCCGCGGCTCCCCGCTATGCCTCCAGCGTCGTCCTGATCAAGGACACGCCGGACGGCATGTCCACCTGGCTCGCCTACCGGAGCGGCTCCTCGCCGCTCGGTGTCGTCTCCTTCCCGGGCGGCTCCGTCGAAGAGCACGACGACGACCCCATGCCCTGGATCGGCCCGTCACCGGCGCAGTGGGCCGACGCCCTCGGCGTCGAGGACCCGGCGCTGGCCCGCCGCCACGTCGTGGCGGCCATCCGGGAACTGTTCGAGGAGACCGGCGTGCTGTTGGCCGGACCCGACGCGAGCAGCACGGTCGCGGTGACCAATCCGCAGGAATGGATGGCGGCGCGGGAAGCCGTGGCCGCGCAGGACAAGACCCTCGCGGACGTCCTGGACCGCCGCGGGCTCTCGCTCCGCACGGACCTCCTGAAGCCGCTGGTCAATTGGCTCAGCCCGGACTTCGCCCACCGGCGGTTCAACACCCGCTACTTCGCGGCGACGCTTCCCCTGGGCCAGGAGCCACGGCTGCTCGAGAGCAAGGGGGTCTGGGGCCGCTGGGTCTGCGCCCCCAGGCTCCTGAGCGACCGCACGGGAACTTCGTTGGGTGACGAGATCGCCCAGGAGAACACCCGGGGGCGGACGCTCGGCCAGCTCATGGTGCCGGGCACGGAGATCATTCTGGAGAAGCTCGGCACGGCCAAGGGCTGCGTGGCGTACCTGAGCCACAAGCGCAAGACGCATGTCTACCAGCCCACGCTCGTCGAGGTGGACGGCGACCTCAAGCTCGAGGTCGTGCCGCCCAGCCCGCCGGCGACGACCGCGCTTCCCGTGATCCCGTCGGCGTCCTGACGGAGCCGTCCTGACCGGAACGCAGACAGCCGGAACAAGCGAAAGGCCCGGCACCCCTCGAGGGGTGCCGGGCCTTTTCCGTCAGGCGGTTCGCTCAGCGGGAGCGCTGGCGGAGACGCTGCATGTCCAGGATCACGACGGCGCGTGCTTCCAGGCGCAGCCAGCCGCGCTGCACGAACTCGGCCAGGGCCTTGTTCACGGTCTCGCGGGACGCGCCCACCAGCTGGGCCAGCTCTTCCTGAGTGAGCTCGTGAGCCACCAGGATGCCGTCGGTCGCGGGGCGGCCGAAGCGGTCGGCCAGGTCCAGCAGCGCCTTGGCCACGCGGCCGGGGACGTCGGAGAACACCAGATCGGACAGCGAGTCGTTGGTGCGGCGCAGACGGCGGGCCAGGGCCTGGAGCAGCTGGGCGGAGACCTCGGGGCGCGTGCGGAGGAGAGCGTTCAGGCTCTCGTTCTTCAGGCCGGCCAGGCGGGTCTCGGAGACGGCCGTGGCGGTCGCCGTGCGGGGGCTCGGGTCGAACAGGGCCATCTCGCCGAAGAGCTCACCCGGGCCGAGGATGGCCAGCAGGGACTCGCGGCCATCCGCGGACGTGCGGCCGAGCTTCACCTTGCCGGAGACGATGAAGTAGAGCTGATCGCCCTGGTCGCCTTCCCGGAAGACGGACGCACCACGGGAGAGGTCCACCTCGCTCAGCTCATCCGTGAGCAGGCGGAAGGCGTCGTCATCCAATGTGGCGAAAAGCGGTGCCCGGCGCAGTACCTCGATGTCCATGTAATCTCCTCTGAAAATTGACGCTGAGCACATTCTTTCAGAAAATGCCGTCCGATGCGCGTCGCGCACCGGCGCCCGTGCCGGGCAGGGGCCGTGGGGACCAGTCTTTCACGGCAAAATGTCAGGCGTGCTCAGTAGCATGGCGGACGCAAGGATTCGTCGTGACTGGAAGGAACACCGTGTTCGGGTTGACCGTGCTGGACCTGGTCCTGCTGGTGACGCTGATCTCCTACGCCATCTACGGCTTCCGGAACGGCTTCCTGGTCACCGTCGGCGGGATCGTCGGCTTCGCGCTCGGCGCGGTGGCGGCGTTCTTCGCCATGCCGCTGGTGAGCTCCCTCGTGAGCGACGCGAAGTGGCGTCTGACCGCGGTGGTGGTGACCGCCGTAGTGCTCGTCGTCCTCGGCAACAGCCTGGGCGCCTCGGTGGGGCACCGGATCCGCTCGGCCCGCGCCGTCCGCTCCCTGCGGGGGCTGGACCGGCTCGCGGGCGCCGCGGCCAGCGTGGTGATGACCGCGCTGGTCATGTCCCTGCTCTCCTTCGGACTGAATTCGATGGGCGTCCCGGTCATCTCGCAGCAGGTGGCGAGCTCGCGGGTCATCCGGTTCATCGACGGGGCCACGCCCGCCCCGGTGCAGGGCGCCATGGCTCAGCTGCGGTCGAGCCTCATGGGCGAGGGGATCCCTAAGATCATCGACGGCGCCGCGCCGCTCCTGACCGGACCCGCTCCGGTGGGGTCTGCGGACACGCCGGAACTGAAGAACGCCGCCCAGTCCGTCCTCAAGATCACCGGCACGGCATTCCAGTGCGGGCAGAACCAGACGGGCACTGGATTCGTGGTGTCCTCCGAGCGTGTCGTGACGAACGCCCACGTGGTGGCCGGTGTCAGCGAACCCGTGGTCGAATCCCCCGACGGCTCCGCGCTTGCGGCTCGTGTGGTGTACTTCGATCC
>JABLTH010133576.1_pt1 | contig 12778 bp, 11 predicted proteins | sample 7875711 | NCBI WGS metagenome assembly JABLTH01 (sample SAMN14941262, study PRJNA633318) | bioreactor metagenome | isolation source: bioreactor | place: China | collected 2019-03-05 | reverse complement strand
CCGCGGTCCTCGGCGTGGCGCTCGCGGCCGGGCTCCCGCTCGAGCGCGCGGCCCGCTGGGCCAACGCGGCGGCGGCGGTCTCGGTCGGGCGGCTGGGCACGGCGGCGGTCACCCGGGCGGAGCTGGAGGAGTTCACCCGCGGCGCGGGATGACGGTTCCGGATGACGGCGGACGACTGGCCCGCCGTCCGGACGGGACCATAGATTAGGCGGCGTGGGATCCCGAGAACACGACCGCAGGATGGCAGGCGTGGCCCTGATCGATGGCGTTCCGGCGGTGCCGCCCGAAGGCCGCTTCGAGGGACTGTCCGTCCCCGAGCTGATCTGGGACATGCACCGAGCCCGCTACACCGGTGGCCTCCTCGTCGAGCGCGCCGGGGTGCGGAAGGTGATCTATTTCCGCGAGGGCTGCGTGGCGTTCGCCGCCTCGACGGACCCGGAGGACCGGCTCGGCCACCTCCTGTTCCGCCGCGGCGAGGTGGACCTCGCGCCGCTCATCGACGCGGGCGGGGAAGTCGTCCGCGGACGCCGCCTGGGACAGGTGCTCGTCGAGCGCGGCCTCATGCCGCCGGACGCGCTCGTCCGCGCGGTTCTCGACCACGTGCGCGAGATCGTGCTCTCGGTGTTCTCGTGGAACGACGGGACGTGGCGCCTGACGAAGGCCTGCCTGCCCGGCGACGAGACGATCACGCTCGAGGTCTCGTGCGAAGAGCTGATCCTCTCCGGCGTGCGCCGCGTCCGCGACGGCGGCCGCGTGCGCCGCATCGTCGGTGGTCCGCGTGCGGTGTACCGCGCGACCGGCGACGCCGCGCACGACCTGCCCGGTCTCGGCATGACCGAGCGCGCGATCCTCGAGGAGCTGCGGCAGGCGCGGCGCGTGGACCACCTCTGCGCCGAGATCTTCGCGCCCTCCGAGGTCGTGTTCCGTTCGCTGTGGGCACTGTCGATCCTCGGACTGATCGAGCGCACCTCGAGCGCGGAACTGCCCGCGCGGCCGATCGACGCGACCGGCGCGGTTCACGACGGCGTGCTCGACGGTCCGTTCGCGATGACCGAGCTCCTGCTCTCGCTCGCCGAGTCGCGCTTCACCGGCGCGCTGCGCCTGTTCCACGGCGGACAGGAAGGCGCGCTGTTCCTGCGCGAAGGGCAGGTCGAGTTCGCGCGCACGTCGGACACCGAGCAGAGCCTCGCGGCGCACCTCCTGCGCCGCGGCGTCATCTCCGACCGCGACCGCGAGCAGGCCGTGCGCCGGCTGCAGAGCGGCAAGCGCATGGGCACGCTCCTGGCCGAGTCCGGGGCGCTCGACTTCCAGGACCTCAAGCGCTTCGTGCGCGAGCAGGTCTTCGAGGTCGTCAAGCGGCTCGTGCTCTGGACCGCGGGCGAATACGAGATCGTCGACGGCGACACCGTCGACGAGTCGATCGTGCTCGCGAAGACCGTCGAAGACGTGATCATGTCGGCGTACGAGTCGCTCGACGAGTGCGAGCGGCTGTGGCGCGAGCTGGGCGACCTGTCGACCTCGTACCACCTGCGCCCGGAGTACCTGCAGCGGCTCGACCGCATGACGCTGCGCCCGGGCATCTGGGAGATCGTCTCGCTGCTCGGCCGGCCGCGCACGGTGCAGGACATCCTGGCCTCGCGTCCCGAACCGGACTTCGAGGTGTGCCGCTGGCTGTGCGGGCTCGACCGCGTGCGCGTGATCGAGCGCGTGCCCGAGGAGGACCGCACCGCGGCGCAGCCGCCGTGGTCCGCACCGGTCGCGCTCGCCCCCGAGACCGAATCCGCGGCGCCGGAGGCCGATGCCGACGAGGCGCCGCGCGCCGAGCGCCCCTGGGTGCGCCCGGGCAGCGCCGCCGACCTCGCGCCCGAGTTGTTCGCGCCGTCGAGCGAGCCGTCCGTTCCGTGGTCGCCCGAGCTTCCCGAAGCCGACCCCGAGCCGTTCGAAGCCGCCGTGATCGACGCGCCGGCCGCCGAACCCCGCGTGGACGAGCCGGCGATCGAGCCGGCGATCGAGCCGGCCGTGATCGAACCGGCCGCGATCGAACCCGTCGCGATCGAACCCGCCGCCGTCGAGCCGGCCGCGATCGAACCGGCCGCGATCGAACCCGTCGCGATCGAACCCGTCGCGATCGAACCCGCCGCGATCGAACCCGCCGTGAACGAGCCGGCCGACGACATCGCCGAGGACGAACCGACGGGCGAGGTGCCGCCGCTCTCCGCAACGCCGTGGACCTCGGTCGCCGACCCGCGTCCGCACTACGTCCCGCCGGTCTTCGAGTCCGTGCCGCTCGACGAGAACGAGCCGACCGGCGCGGTGGTGGACGGCGGCTGCGCCGCGGAGCCCCCGGGCTTCGCGCCCGCCTGGCCCGCGCCCGAGCCCGCCGCACTCGAACCCGTGGCGAACGAGCCCGTGGCGAACGAGCCCGTCGAAGACGCGCACGCACCGCTCGACCAGGCGCTCTACGCGCTCGACAGCGAGCCGCCGGCCACCGTGTTCCCGGTCCCCGAGCCGAGCGCGGTGGAAATCGCGTGGCCCGGCGTGGCGGACCCGGGTCCGGCCGCCGTCGCGGACGAGGACGACGCGCCGGAAGAGATCATCACCGAGATCCCGTGGCCCGAACTGCCGCAGCCCGCGGCCGTCGTGCCGGCGGCCGCGCCCGAGCCCACGTTCGAGCCCGAGCCGCAGCCCGAGCCCACGCTCGTGGACCACGAGCCGCAGCCCGAGCGCGAGCCGGAGACCGCGCGGGAACCCGAACGGGAATCCGCAGCGGAACCCGAGCCGGAACCGCAGGTCATCGAGCTCCCGACGCTGACGCTGGCGCGTCCCGCGTCGGCCTACGAGACGCTGCTCGCGTTCATCCGGCCGCCCGAACTCCGCCCGGGTCCGCCGCCGCCGGCGGTGGACCCCGAGCCCGCCGCGGAACCCGCGACCGCGTTCGCGTTCGCGGAACCCGCACCGCTGCCCGCATCCGCACCCGCGCCCGTGGGGGCCGAGCCGTCCGAGCGCTCCGCGGCCGAGGCGCTGCACGTGCTCGTCGCGCGCTTCAACGCGCGCCACCGCATCGTGTTCGAGGGGCTGCGGCGCGAGATCGGCGCCGGCGTGCGCAACTTCATCGTCACGTGCGAGCGCCGTCTCGGTGCGAAGAGCGCGCTCTTCGAAGGTCTCGCGCCCGACCGCAACGGCGTGTTCGACACCGAGGCGCTGACCGCCGCGCTCGAGCGCTGGCCCGGTCCCGCGCACGAGCCGCTCGACGCGCTGATCGCCGAGGAACTCGAGCTGGTGCGGAACCTGCTCGAGCCCTCGCGGCTCGACGCGATCCAGCGCGCGCTCGACGAACTGCGCTGAGCCTAGGGGCGCGCGGCCGCGCGCGCCTTGAGGACCAGGTCGATCACGTCGCGCACCGCGCCCTGGCCGCCGCCGTGCGGGGTGACCCACACGGCCGCCTCCCGCACGTCGTCCATCGCGTCCGCCACCGCGGCCGGGAAGCCGACCGCCGCCATCGCGGGGATGTCGACGAGGTCGTCGCCGACGAAGGCGACCTCCTCGGGCGCGAGGCCGCGGCGCTCCATGATCTCGAGCACGACGGCCCGCTTGTCGGTCACGCCGAGCACGACCTCGTCGAGGTTCAGCTCGGCCGCGCGGTGCCGCACCTGCATGACGTCGCGCCCCGACACCAGCCCGACGAGGAGCCCGGCGCGCCGGCCGAGCGCCATGCCGAGGCCGTCGCGCACGTGGAAGCGCAGTGCGAGCCCGCCCTGGTCGAAGTAGTACAGCCCGCCGTCCGTCAGCGTGCCGTCGACGTCGAGCAGGACGAGCCGCACCCGCGCGGCGCGGGCCGCGATCTCCGCGGTGACGGTGGTCGTCATCGTTCCCCCGGTCAGAACAGCTGCGTGCCCCACAGGTCGTGGATCTGCAGGAGGCCGCGCAGGAGGCCGTGCTCGTCCACGACGGGGATCATCGTGATCTTGCGGTCTTCCATGATGCGCAGCGCGGCGCCGGCGAGCGTGTCGGGTCCGACCGTCGCCGGGCGCGCCGTCATGAAGTCGCGCGCGCGGCGCTCGAGCGGCGCGTGGTCGCGCTCGAGGAGGCGCCGCAGGTCGCCGTCGGTGATGACGCCGAGCAGTTCGCCGCCGGGCCCGGTGACCGTGGTGCAGCCGAGCCGTTTCGCGCTCATCTCGAGCACGACCTGCCGGGTCGGCGCGTCGGGCGGGACGTGCGGCACCGTGTCGCCGGTGTGCATGAGCTGGCCCACGCGGGCGAGACGCCGGCCGAGCCGCCCGCCGGGGTGCAGCCGCGCGAAGTCCTCTTCGGAGAAACCCTTCGCGACCATCAGCGCGGCGGCGAGCGCGTCGCCGAGCGCGAGCGCGGCGGTGGTGCTCGCCATCGGGGCGAGGTCGAGCGGGCAGCCCTCCTCGGCGACCGAGGTGTCGAGGAGCACGTCGGCCTCGCGGCCCAGCGTCGAGCGGACGGCGCCGGAAAGGACGATGAGCTTCGCGCCGAGGCGGCGGATCGTCTCGAGCAGCGCGAGGATCTCGGCCGTCTCGCCGCTGTGCGAGAGCGCGAGGACGACGTCGCCGGGCACGATCATGCCGAGGTCGCCGTGCGCGGCTTCGGCGGGGTGGAGGTAGAGCGACGGCGTGCCGGTCGAGGCGAGCGTCGCCGCGATCTTGCGCGCGACGAGCCCGCTCTTGCCCATGCCGGTCAGGACGACGCGCCCGCCCGTGCCGAGCAGGAGCTGCACGGCGGACTCGAACGGCGCGCCGAGCCGGTCCGCGAGGTCGGTCAGCGCGCGCGCCTCGGCGCGCAGCACGGTGCGCGCGGTGTCGAGCGTCATGCCGCGCCTCCCCGCACGACGCGGTGCAGCGCGGCGAGTTCGCGCAGGAGTCCCGGCAGGAGGTCGAGCCGCAGCGCGTTGGGTCCGTCGGAGAGCGCCTCGGCCGGGTTCCCGTGCACCTCGAAGAACACGGCGTCGGCGCCGGCCGCGACCGCCGCGCGGGCGAGCACCGGGATGAACTCCGGATCGCCGCCCGACGCCGCGCCGAGCCCGCCGGGCCGCTGCACGGAATGCGTCGCGTCGAACACCACGGGCACCCCGAGCGCGCGCATCACCGGGATCGAGCGCATGTCGACGACGAGGTTGTTGTAGCCGAAGCTCGCGCCGCGCTCGGTGAGGAGCACGCCCGCCGCGCCGCTGCCGCGCAGCTTGTCGACGATGTGCCGCGCGTCCCACGGCGAGAGGAACTGCCCCTTCTTGACGTTGACCACGCGGCCCGTGCGCGCCGCGGCGAGCAGCAGGTCGGTCTGCCGGCACAGGAATGCCGGCACCTGCAGCACGTCGAGCACGCGGCCCGCGGCCTCGCACTGGTCCGGGCCGTGCACGTCCGAGAGCACGGGGAGGCCCGTCGTCGCGCGGACCTCGGCGAGGATGCGCAGCCCTTCGTCCGCGCCGGGGCCGCGGAACGCGGCGAGCGCGGTGCGGTTGGCCTTGTCGTAGGAGGCCTTGAAGACGAGCGGCAGGCCGCAGTCCCGCGCGATCGCGGCCAGCGCGGCCGCGTGGTCGAGGGCGCTCTCGCGGCTCTCGATCACGCACGTGCCCGCGATGACGAGGAGCGGGCCGTCCCCGCCCGCGGCGACGCCGGGGGCGAGGGGCACCGCCGGAACCGGAAGGACGGAGCTCACGCGCCGCGGTCCTGCCGGCGGCGCCACGCCGCGCCGATGAACCCGCTGAACAGCGGGTGCGGCGCGAGCGGACGGCTCTTGAACTCCGGGTGGAACTGGCAGGCCATGAACCACGGGTGGTCGGGCCGCTCGATGATCTCGACCAGGCTCGACTCCGGGTTCACGCCCGAGAGCACGAGGCCGGCGCCGCGCAGCTGCTCGAGGTAGTCGTTGTTGACCTCGTAGCGGTGGCGGTGCCGTTCCGAGATCTCCGTCGCCCCGTACACGTGGTGGGCCATCGTGCCCGGGGTGATGCGGCACTTGTACGAGCCGAGGCGCATGTTGCCGCCCTTGGTCTGCAGGTGCCGCTGCTCGGGCAGGAAGTCGATGACCTTGTGCGGCGAGGCCTCGGCGAACTCGGAGGAATGCGCGCCCTTGAGCCCGGCGAGCGAGCGCGCGGACTCGATGACCGCGCACTGCAGCCCGAGGCAGATCCCGAAGAACGGGACCTTCAGCTCGCGGGCGCGGCCGATCGCGCGGATCATGCCCTCGACGCCGCGCGCCCCGAACCCGCCGGGGACCAGCACGCCGTCGACCGCCTGGATCTGGCGGTCGATCTCCCCGTCCTCGAGCTTCTCGGCTTCGATGAACTCGAGGTTGACCTTGACGCCGTGCGGGTACCCGCCGTGCTTGAGCGCCTCGTTCAGCGACTTGTACGAGTCGGCGTACGAGACGTACTTGCCGACCATGCCGATCGTGACCTCGCCCTTGGGGTTCGTGACGCGCTCGACGAGGCTCTGCCATTTCGACAGGTCGCGCTTGCGGTACGGGAGGTCGAGGAGCTTCGAGATGATCTCGTCGATGCCTTCCTGGGCGTAGTGCAGCGGGACCTTGTAGATGTTGTCGACGTCCTGCGCGGTGATGACCTGGTCGTCGCTCATGTTGCAGAACAGCGCGATCTTGCGCTTGACGTCGGGCGGCAGGGGACGGTCGCAGCGGCACAGGAGGATGTCGGGCTGGATGCCGATCGCGCGCAGTTCGCGCACCGAGTGCTGCGTCGGCTTGGTCTTGAGCTCGCACGACGTCGGGATCCACGGCACGAGCGTCAGGTGCACGAAGATCGCGCGGTGCGGCCCGACCTCGAGCCGGAACTGGCGGATCGCCTCGAGGAACGGCAGCGACTCGATGTCGCCGACCGTGCCGCCGATCTCGACGAGCTGGATGTCGTAGCCGTTGGAAAGCTCGCGGATCGAGCGCTTGATCTCGTCGGTGATGTGCGGGATCACCTGCACGGTCGCCCCGAGGTAGTCGCCGCGGCGCTCGCGCTCGATGACCTGGCTGTAGATCCGGCCGGTCGTGAAGTTGTTGGCCTTGCCGGTCACGACCGACGTGAAGCGCTCGTAGTGGCCGAGGTCGAGATCCGTCTCGGCGCCGTCCTCGGTGACGAACACCTCGCCGTGCTGGAACGGGTTCATCGTGCCCGGGTCGACGTTGATGTAGGGGTCGAGCTTCTGGAGCGTGACCTTGAAGTCGCGCGACTCCAGCAGCCGGCCGATCGACGCGGCCGCGAGTCCCTTGCCCAGGGACGAGGCCACGCCGCCGGTGATGAAGATGTAGCGCGTTTCGTCGTGTCGGTTCATCTGTCGTCCCCGTGTTCGAGGAGCCATCGCTCCGCGCGCTCTAGGTCCTGTGGTGTGTCGATCCCGAACGGGGTGCCGCGGGCCTCGAGCACGCGGACCGTCCAGCCGTCTTCGAGGGCGCGCAGCTGTTCGAGTCCTTCGGCGCGCTCGAGGGGTGATGGGGCGAGGCGCGTGAACCGCCACAGCGCGTCGCCGCGCCAGCCGTACACGCCCACGTGTTGCCAGGTGCCGTCCGGCGGGTCGCCGTCCGGCGGGAACGCCGGCAGGCCCTGCGCCGGGCGGCGGTAGGGGATCGGCGCCCTCGAAAAGTAGAGCGCGCGCCCCGCGCCGTCGACCGTGACCTTGACCGTGTTGGGGTCGAGCCACGCCTCGCGCGAACGGAGCGGCACCCGCAGCGTCGCCAGCGGCGCAGCGTCCGGGCCCGCGAGGGCCGCGGCGAGGACGTCGATGTCGCGCGGGTCGAGGAACGGCTCGTCGGCCTGCAGCCCGATCACGGGGCCGTCCGCGGCGTGGCGCGCGGCGACCTCGGCGACACGGTCGGTGCCGCTCGGGTGCTCCGGGGCGGTGAGCTCGGCCTCGAAACCCTCCGCGCGCACCGCGTCGCGCACCTGTTCGGCGTCGGTCGCGACGACGACGCGCGCCACCGACGCGGCGCGCGCGGCGACCGCGCAGACTCTCGTCACGAGGGGTCGCCCGCCCAACCGGGCCAGCACTTTGCCTGGAAACCGCGAAGAGGCCCAGCGGGCCGGGATCACGACGAGCACATCCGGCAACGAATGTCTCCGGCGGAGGGCCGAGCAAGCTCGGCCCCTACTCCGTCTGCGTCATTGCGCTCAGATGAAGAGAGGGAAGTGGCCCCGCCTGTTCGCGCCGGATCGTAGACGAGGGGCCCCCCTCGGTCAATACTCCGCGCCGCGGTCCAAACGTTGTATGCTGTAGCTCCGTGACGGCTCCGATCACAGTTCCGGGCGGCCCGGCCGTCCTCGTCGACCACGTCGTCAAGAGTTTCCCCAAAAAGCGCCCGCTCGCCGACATCGCGCGCCGCCCGTTCGCGTGGGGCGAGAAGGTTCCGGCGCTGCGCGGGGTCAGTTTCGCGATCCCGCACGGGAACCTCGTCGGGCTGCTCGGGCCGAACGGCGCGGGCAAGACCACGCTCCTCAAGATCCTCTGCGGGCTCGTGCTGCCCGACGGCGGGCGGGCCGAAGTGCTCGGCGTGCCGGCCGGATCGAACGCGCTCGCGTCCGTCCTCGGGCTGGTCCACGGCGAGGAACGTTCGTTCTACTGGCGCCTGACCGCGCGCGAGAACCTCCAGTTCTTCGCCCGGCTGCACCACATGACGGGACGCGCGCGAACCGAACGCGTGGACGAGCTCCTGCGTCGCGTGAAGCTCGACAAGGACGCCGACCGGCGCTTCGGCGACTTCTCCTCGGGGATGCGCCAGCGCCTCGCGATCGCGCGCGCGCTCCTCGCCGACCCGCCCGTGCTGCTGATGGACGAGCCCACGCGCAGCCTCGATCCCGTGAGCGCGGGCGAGCAGCGCGACTGGATCCGCGACGAGCTGCACGGGCGGCTCGGCAAGACGGTCTTGATCGCGACGCACAACCTGCGCGAGGCCGAGTCGCTCTGCGATCGCGTGGTCGTGATCGCGCGGGGCGAGGTCCGGGCCGACGCGGCGCCGCAGGAGCTGCGGCGGCGCGGGCTGGGCGGCGTCGTGTACGCGCTGCGCTGGCGCGGGAGCGCGCCGGACGCGTGGCGTGCCGGAACGCTGGTCGAGGCGCTTCCGGCGCAGGACGGGACGGCGGGCGCGCTCGTGCGGCTCGACGCCGAGGACGGCCTCGACGCGCTGGTCGAGGAGCTGCGCGCGGCCGGCGGCCGCCTGGTGTCCTGTGCGCCGGAGGAGGCCGACCTCGAGACGATCTTCCGCCGCCTCGTGGTGGCCGATCCGGCCCCGGAGCCGGCCTGATGCGCCTCCTCCGCACCGCCTGGGCGTTCCTCGTCCGCGACTTCCAGACGGAGGTGTCGTACCGCCTCTCGTTCGTGCTTTCGCTCCTTGGCCTGTTCGTCTCCGCGACGCTGTGGTGGTTCATGTCGCGGTTCATCGGCGGGGTGAGCGACGAGGGGCGCCTGCGTTCGCTCCTGGGCGGGCTCGACTACTTCTCCTTCACGCTGGTCGGGCTGATGGTCAGCCGCTTCCTCGACGTCGCGCAGAGCTCGTACGGCGCGCAGATCCGCAGCGAACAGACCACCGGCACGCTCGAGGTGATGCTCGTCACGCCGACGCGGCTCGCGCACATCATCCTCGCGGCGTCCACGTGGAGCTACATGTTCGCCGGGCTGCAGGCCGCGGCGTACCTGTTCTTCGGCGTCGCGGTGTTCGGCGTCACCCTGAACCTCGGCAGCGTCGTCGGCGCGCTCGCCGCGGTGCTCCTGTCCGTGCTCGCGCTGTCGGGGATCGGGATCCTCTCGGCGGCGTTCGTGCTGTACTTCAAGCGCGGCAACCCGATCGACTTCGTGATCAGCATGGCCTCGCTGCTGTTCGGGAACCTCCTCATCCCGACGAAGACGCTGCCCGCGGAGATCGCCTGGATCGGGAAGTTCATCCCGATGACGTACGCGGCCGACGCGGTGCGCGGTGCGCTCCTGCGCGGCGAGAGCCTCGCGCAGCTCGCGCCGGACCTCCTCGCGCTCGCGGCCTTCGCGGCGATCCTCGTCCCGGTCGGCCTCCTGGGAGCGCGCGTCGCCGTGCGCCGGGCGAAGCGCGAAGGCTCCCTGGTGCAGTACTAGGAGGTACTCCATGGACCTCGGACTCCGGGACAAGGTCGTGCTCGTGACGGGCGCCGGCGGCGGCATCGGCCGGGCGCTGGCCGAGGCGTTCGCCGCGGAGGGCGCGCAGCTCGCGCTCCACGCGCGCAGCTCGTTCCGCGGCCTCTCCGAGTGGCTCACGCGCCAGTCGTGGCGCGACCGTGCCGTGGCGCTGCCGGGCGACGTCACGCGTCCCGCGGAGATGGACGACCTGTTCGAGCGTGCGGCGCTGCGCTTCGGGCGCGTCGACGCGGTCGTCGCGAACGCGGGCATCTGGCCGCCGGACGACGTGCCGCTCGAGCGCATGCCCGAAGATCGCATCCGCCGCACGGTCGAGGTCAACCTGCTCGGCGCGGTGTGGACGGCGCGCGCGTTCTTCCGCGTGCTGGCGCGCACCGGGCCCGCGGCCGACGGCGCGGGCGCGACGCTGACCCTGATCGGCTCGACGGCAGGGCGCTTCGGCGAGCGCTTCCACACGGACTACGCGGTGGCGAAGGCCGGGCTGCGCGGGCTCGTGCTCACGCTCAAGAACGAGATCGTGGCGCTCGACCCGTGGGGCCGCGTCAACATGGTCGAGCCGGGCTGGACCGTGACCGAGATGGCGCGCGAGGCGCTCGACGTGCCCGGCGCGATCGAGCGCGTGCTGCGCACGACGCCGGTGCGGCAGCTCGCCCGCCCGGTCGACATCGCGCGGTCGGTGCTGTTCCTGGCGTCGCCGCGGGCGTCGCGGCAGGTGAGCGGGGAAGTGCTCACCGTGTCCGGCGGGATGGAAGGCCGGGTGCGGTGGCAGCCGAGCGAGATCGACCCGGAGACGGTGAAGGAACGCCTCGCGCCCGACGCCGACTGAGCCGCCGGGCGCGCCCGTCGCGACGGCTCAGTGGCCGCCGCCCATCAGTCCCTGCAGGCTGAGCTTCTCGACGGCGTACCCGGCGGGCACTTCGTAGGTCCCCGGGGGCGCGTCCTTGGCCTCGACGCTCGTGACCTCGTTGTGCGTCTTCACCTCGGTGCCCATGAGGTTCATCGTCATGTCGGTCAGGACCGCCATGCCGTCGATCTTCTTCATCTCGTTGACGAGGTCGGCCATCGACGGGTTCATGCCCTGCATGTTGGCCATCATGTCGCGGTAGGCGGCGAAGTCGACGGGCACGTCCTTGGTGCTCCAGATCGCGATGTCGATCTTCATGCCCATCGCGCTGGTCATCGCGATGTCGTAGCGGCGGGCGGTCCACGTGCCGATCTTCTTCGTCTCGTCGCGCGGGGTCGTCGTCGCGGTCATCTTCATCGCGGCGAGCATCTGCGTGATCTGGCCGGCCGCCTCGGGGCCCGCGATCTTCGCGAAGTCGAGCGGCAGTTCGGCCGACGAGGCCTTCTTGTTCTTGTGGTCGATGATGTACATCATCTTCTGGTCGACCCGGATGAGGAGCCCGGACTCGGCCCCGTCCATGCGCAGCCGGTCCTTCGCGAACCAGGTCTTCTGCACCTCGTCCACCGCGGGCTTCTGCGCCATCGGGATGGCGTCGGTGTGGTTGTTCGCCGTCACCAGGACGTCGGTGGAGGTGCGTGCCGGGGCGGGCGGCGGGGGCGCGGGCGCCGGGGCGGGAGCGGTCGCGGCGGGTTTCGCGGCGGCCGGGGCGGGCGGCGGGGCCGGTGCGGTCGCGCACCCGGCGATCAGCGCCACGAGCAGTACGGCGAACAGGAAACGCTTCATCAGTGGCTCCTCGGACCGGAGTCCTCGCGGGCGGCTCAGGCGCCGCCGCGCATCATGAACTTCGACATGTCGAGCTTCTCGAGCGCATAGCCCTGCGGCACCTCGTACGTGCCGGCGGGCGGCGCCTTGTCCTCGATGGCGGTCACCTCGTCGCGCTGCCCGAACGACGCGCCCATCACGATCATCTTCATCTCGGTGAGCACGGGGCAGCCGTCGATCTTCATGAACTCGCGCGCGAAGTCGGACATCGTCGGGTTCAGGCCCTGGACGTTGGCCACCATCTGCTTGAAGACGGTGTAGTCGAGCTTCACGTCGCGGGTCGCCCAGACGTCCCAGTTCATCGTCATCCCCATCGGGCTCTTCATCTCGATCCGGTAGCGGCGCGCCGTCCACGGACCGATCTTCTTGGTCTCGCCGGTCGGAACGAGCGTCGCGGTCATCTTGGCCTGGGCCATCATGGCGTTGATCGCCGCGGCCTTGTCGGGCGACACCATCTTCGCGAAGTCCAGCGGCAGGTCGGCCCACTGCGCCTTCTTCCCGGCGTCGTCGATCACGTAGAGCTTCTTCTGGTCCATCCGGACCAGGATGCCGGAGCCCTTGGCGTTCATGCGGTAGCGGTCCTTCGCGATCCACTGCGTCTGGACCTCGTCGCTGGCCGGCTTCTGGGCCATCGGCATGGCGTCGGTGTGGCTCTTCGACGTGATGAGGGTGTCGGCGCCGCACAGCGCGATCGCGGCGGCGCAGACCACGGCTGCGAGGAGGAGGATGCGGAACGGTTTCATGGCGTGGCTCCTTGGGGGACTCGGGGCGCGGAGAGCGTATCACCGCCCGTCGCCGGCCGGGCCGAGCGGGCGCAGGCGGCCGGCGAGCAGCGCGGGCGCGCGCCGGCGGTCGGGCTTGCCCGCGGGGGTCAGCGGGAGCGCGTCGACCAGCGCGAGGAGACGCGGGCGCCGGGCGTGCCACTCCCGTT
>JABLTH010109691.1_pt1 | contig 12784 bp, 13 predicted proteins | sample 7875711 | NCBI WGS metagenome assembly JABLTH01 (sample SAMN14941262, study PRJNA633318) | bioreactor metagenome | isolation source: bioreactor | place: China | collected 2019-03-05 | reverse complement strand
GGGTTGTTGCGGAAGGTGTCGGCGATCCGCATGGAGCGCAGCGCGGCGAGCTGCTCGCCCGACGTCGCGGCACCGCTGTCGCGGATGATCGCCTCGTTCTCGGCGGAGGTGACGCTGTCGAGCGCCTGGAGTTCGCCTTCGGTCACGGGTGCGCTGCTGAAGTACGCCGTGGCGCTCCTGGCGCGAACGTCGTCGTGGCTCAGCAGCGCCATGGCGGGCACGGTCGTCGCGACAGCGATCCCCAGTACGGACAGCATGGCGACGAGGGACACACCGCGGCTGAACCGCCGGGAGTGCGACCGCGCATCCCGTTCACGCTGTTCCCGCGCCCGCTGTTCGAGCTCCTCACGCTGGCGGGCCTCCCGGCGCGTCAGCGGGGCGTCGGGGCCGTCGCCGACCGGGTGGGGTGCACGGATACCATTCCGAGGTCTGGTTTCGCGGCGCACCGACCCAATATAACGAAACGGTAACCGTCTCACCAAACGAGGTGGCTGCCCTCACTCCCAGTGTGAGTAGTATCCCTGGACCAGCGGGTCGAGCTGCTCGAACAGGTCGGGAGCCGCCGTGACCAGCAGTTCGGCTCCCGCCGGCGCTGCGCCGAGCCCGCCGAGTCGTGCGCCGGCCTCCTGGGCGATGAGGGCTCCCGCCGCGTGATCCCAGGGGTTCAGCCCGCGCTCGAAGTAGGCGTCGAGCCGACCGCAGGCAACCGAGCAGAGGTCCAGCGAGGCCGCGCCGATGCGCCTGATGTCGCGTACCCGCGGGATCAGCTCGGTGACGAAGGCCGCCTGCTTCCTGCGCTTCTCGGGGTCGTAGCCGAACCCGGTCCCGACGAGGGCGAGCGGGAGGTCCACCCCGCTGTTCACCTGAATGGGCGCTCCGTTCAGCCGCGCCCCGGCCCCGGCCGCCGCGGTGAACACCTCCGCCGTGACCGGATTGACGACCGCGCCAGCGAGCGTGCGCCACGTCGCGGGATCGGGCTCGCCCTCCACCACCGCGACGCTGACGGCCCACGCCGGGATATCGTAGAAGTAGTTGACCGTGCCGTCGATCGGGTCGACCACCCAGGTCAGCCCGCTCGTCCCGTGCTCGGCGCCGGACTCCTCGCCCAGGAAGCCGTCACGCGGCCGGGCCGCGGCGAGCGCGTTCCGGATCAGATCCTCCGACTCGCGATCGGCCCGCGTGACGATGTCGGTGATCGTCGACTTGGATGCCGCGACCTCGACCCCGTCGCGCCGCCTCTGCAGGGCAAGCGCACCGGCACGGCGGGCGACGGTGGCGGCGATCTCGAGAAGCTCGGTCGTGGAGGGCATGCGTCCAGCCTGGCACACCGGCCCGGCCCGGAGGGCGGGGCCGGTGTGCCAGGTCGTGTCGTTCCGGCGCGGCGGGTCGATCAGACGGTGAACGCCGCGATCCTCCACCGGCCGGCGGAGACGTAACCCGGCTCGCCGGTAGCCAGATAGACCTCGATGACATCGCCCTTCTTCGCCGGAGCGGCGTTGTGCGAGATCTGCACCGTCGTCGCCCCGATCACCTTCTGAGAGTAGAAGCCGGTCCCGTTGAACGACTCCATCAGGTACTCCTGATTGTTCCTGACCTGGATGCGGTACGGACCTTCGAAGGCCGCACGATCCAAGGTCACGTGAAGGCTCGAACCCTGCAGGGTGACCTGCTTCACCCACGTGAAGGCCTCGGCCGGGGGGTCGGCCAACGTCAGGTCGTAGATCTTGACGGCTCCGGAACTGTCTTGACTCGGCCTGTTCGGGGCGAGGACGACTTCCAGGTGGTCTCCGCCCGAGAGGGTCCTGACGCTGTTCTTGCTGTCCATTCGAGCCAGCTCGACGTTGTCTCCTGCGCGGCGAGCGCTTGCCTCATACGGAGCTTGCGAATAGGACTCCATGTAGTACAAGTCGTTGACTCGGTGGATCAGTCGGTACGCTCCGTCGTACGCCTCGGCGTCGACGGCCACGGTCAGCTTCCCGTCGATCACCCACGCGTCCTTGACCCAGTCCCTGGACGCTCGCGGGATTGCGAAGATCTTCAGTTCGTCGCGCGCCCCGGAGCTCGTGGCCACGCTGGCGGTCACCGCGTGGACCTCGTGCGACTTCGGCAGGAAGGTCCCGGACGGGAACGACGCCTTGCCCTGTGCGACCGTGGTGACGGAACGCGTGCCCTGGGCGCCTGAGACCCAGGCGAGGTTCCCGCTCGGCTCCACAGCCAGCGCGATACCCGGGACGCCCGCACCGCGTCGAGTCGCGGCGAGCGACGTCGCGACGTCGAGCGCTTCGCCGACGTAGCCGGTCACCCACGTGGGCTCCGCCCAGCGCACGGTGAAGGCGGTCGACGTGACGTAGACGTAGCCCCACGCGATGACTGTGGGATCCGCGGTCAGGTAGGCCACGATCGGGTACACGGCTTCACCCGACACGGCGATCGGATTGTCTGATCCGCCCAGCTTGACGACCCCGAACTCTGTCGTGAACGTCTTCTTTCCGTAGGTGGTGGAGCCCGGCGCACCCCAGAACATCCCCTTGGCGAACTCGACGCTCACCTCCTGGGGCTCGAGGACGACCCGACCGCTCTCGCGCAGGACGACAGCGAGTTGGTTCGCCCCGAGGGCGGAGTTCGGCTCGACCTCGGGGGCGCCCCAGAACTCGATCGTGTAATTCGGAGAAGCGGCATACGCGGGAGAGGCCACGGTGGCGACGACGGCTGGCGCCGCCCACGCACCGGCCATCATGACCGCGCGACGGGTCGGCCGGCCCGGAGTTGTGGTGTCGGGGGACATCATTAACCTTTCATGATTTACATTTTGCATTTCACCCTAAGACATCAGTCCGAGAATCTCCCGAGCGTGGACGCGGCCGACCCCCTCCGGCTTGGGCGACACGGCGCGGGCGTTAAACGACAAAGCCCGGAAACGCTGATCGCTCAGCATTTCCGGGCTTTGTCCGTGGGGTGGCGAGTGAGGGATTCGAACCCCCGAAGGCTACGCCGGCTGATTTACAGTCAGATCCCTTTGGCCGCTTGGGTAACTCGCCGTTCGCGCTTTCGACCAGGCAACTGCTGTCCGAAGGCGCCATGTAAGGATACTCGGAGCGCGCCGTCTCACGAAATCGGCGGCGCCCGGCCCCGGACTCCCTTCTGCCCGCCGCGAATTCGCACACGGCAGAACCGCGCGACAAGCGGACGGGCGCGGCAGCAGGATGGCGCCATGACCACTCCTGAGACCATCTCCCCCGTGCAGCGGCTGCTCGAGGAGCGCATCGTGTTCCTCGGCACCGAAGTGAACGACGAGTCGGCCGGCGAGGTCTGCGCGCAGCTCCTGCTGCTCGACTCGATCGCCTCCGACCGCGACATCTACCTCTACATCAACTCGCCGGGCGGCTCGATCACCTCGGGGTTCGCCGTCTACGACACGATGAACTTCGTCCGTTCCGACGTGGCGACCGTCGCGTTGGGCTTCGCAGCCTCGATGGGCCAGTTCCTGCTGTCGTCCGGCGCTCCGGGCAAGCGGTACGCCCTCCCGAACTCGTCGATCGTGATGCACCAGCCCCACGGCGGCTTCGGAGGCACGAGCGCCGACATCCAGACCCAGGCCAAGCAGATCCTGCATTTCAAGCGCAGGATGGCGGAGCTGACCAGCGAGCAGACCGGCAAGACCGTCGAGCAGATCATCGAGGACGGTGACCGCGACCGGTGGTTCACGGCCGACGAGGCCAGGGAGTACGGCTTCGTCGACGAGGTCATCGGCTCGACGCGGGCGCTCGCCGGCTGACGGTTCAGCGCTCGGCGGCCAGCAGGTTCAGGCTGCCAGGAGGTTCAGGCTGCCAGGAGGTTCAGGCTGCCAGGAGGTTCAGGCGGCCAGCAGTACAGCGTGTTGCACGCCGGACGTCAGCTGCTCTTCCGCGAACTCCGCCGTCGCCGGCGCGCGCTCCGGAACCAGGCTGAGCACCTCGACGCGGGCGAACTCCGCGACCACCTGAGACAGCAGTTCGCGTTCCGTCACGTCGAGCACACGGCAGAGAGCCGCGAGGATCTCCGACGACGCCTCCTTGCGGCCGCGCTCGATCTCCGAGAGATAGGGGACGCTGATCCGTGAGCTCTCCGAGAGCTCGCGCAGCGTCGCACCCCGCTCGGTCCGCAGCCGGCGGAGCACCGAGCCGATCGCGTGCCGCATCAACATGCCTGAAGCCTAAGCCGACCCCCGCCGTCCGCGCCCTGCCGGTTTCGCGATTCCGCCCACAGCAGAATGCGACCGCCGCTACTCGCGCTCCGCGCGCGCAAGCACCTCCGGCGGCAGGACCTTCCTCGCCCCGAGCACCTCGAAGGCGACGAGACGGCCTCCCTCGTCGTACTCCGCATCGACGTACGAGCCGGCCGGGACCCCGCCGACAGCCGCGTGGCGCGCTCCGGCAGCACCGCCCTCGTCGACCACGAGAAGCGCGACGTCCAGTTCCGGATCGTAGACCAGCCGCATGCCCTCGACGCTACGGGAGGGAGTCGGCCCTGCCATCGGACCGCCGTACCACTTCGACGACACACCCCTCCTCCTTCCGTCGATGTCGGTGGGTGAGCGCACAATCGTCGGCATGAGGACATTGGAGATTTGCGAACGGTGCGATGGCACAGGGGCCGACCCCGTCCAGCACGGCGAAGAGATCGACCTCTGCGCTGAGTGCTTCGGCGACGGCTGCCACGTGACCTACTTCGTCGAACTGGAGAAGACCGCCTGAACCGCTCTCGACCGTCCTGAGAGCTTTCCTGAGAGAACTCTCACGAACGGTCGCACGCTCCGCTGCAGCCTCCCCGAACCGCTGCGTTCCCCTCGCCCCGCCTGGTCGCGCACGAGGTCGCACGACCCGGTGATCCTGGCCCCCGTTCGCGGGTGGCCCAGCGGGTTGCGACACTCCGCAACGACGTGCGGGCCGCTCTCCGCTGCGGAGAATCCCAGGCTGCTCTGATGAGACTCGGGTGTCGATCCGGAACGAGTGAATGGAGCGCCCGTGACCGAACCGAATGCCGAACCGCGCCACGGAAGAACGAGGTCGCGCCGTCGCCGCATCGCCGCGATCATCGCCGGCGCCGTCGCCGTCGTCCTCGTCGCTGCGGCCGGGGTCGCCGTGTGGAAGTACGTGGATCTCTCCACCGGGATCCGCCGATCGGCGGTCACGATGCCCACGGGCTCTGCGGCCCCTGGCGTGCCGCAGAACACGGGCGAGACGAACATCCTGATCATGGGGCTGGACAGCCGGGTCGATCAGAACGGCAAGCCGCTCCCGCAGGAGATCTACGACGCGATCCGCGCCGGCGACCAGTCCGACGGCGGCTACAACGCCAACGTTCTCATGTTCATCCACATCCCGGCGAACGGCGGCAAGGCCTCCGGCATCTCCATCCCGCGCGACGACTACGCGTCCCTCGCCGGGTCGCCGGACGGGGTCGCCCGGTCGAAGATCAAGGAGGCGTACGGGCTCGCAATGGACGAGAAGCTCCGCGAGCTCCGCAAACAGGGTGTCGCCGAGGCCGACGCCTACCAGCAGGCGCGCACGGCCGCGCGGCAGACCCAGATCCAGACCGTCTCCGACTTCCTGGGCGGCGTCCGCATCGACCACTTCGTCGAGATCACGATGGGCGCGTTCTACGAGATCGCGAAGGCCGTCCAGCCCATCACCGTGTGCCTGAACCACGCGACGCAGGACAGGTTCTCCGGCGCGGACTTCCGCGCGGGAGTGCAACAGATCGACGCTTCCCAGGCGATGAGCTTCGTACGCCAGCGCCGCGACACCGGCCCGACCGATCTCGAGCTGACCGACCTCGACCGCACCAGGCGTCAGCAGGCGTTCATCGTCTCGTTGGCCGTGCAGCTCCGGCAGGCGAAGACGTTCACCGACTTCGGCACCCTGCAGTCCCTCATCGACACGGCCAAGACGTACATCGCCGTCGACGACGGCCTCGATCTGCTCAGCTTCGCCTCGCAGGCTCAGCGGCTCTCCGGCGGCAACATCGACTTCCAGACCCTTCCGGTGGAGCGCTACGAGACCATCGACGACAAGTCGGTGAACATCGTCGACCTGGCGAAGATCCGGGCGATCGTGGATGCCGTGCTGAACCCGCCGACGACGAAGCCGGAGGCCCCCGCGACACCCGCGACCACGTCGCCGACGGGGGCGCCGACCGGCCAGGCCACTCCTGAGCTTCCGGCGAACACCTACACCGACAGCGCGACACCGCTGCAGTCGGGCGCCATCCCGTGCGTGAACTGAGCGCAGGCGCGATCCGCCTGCAGCTCGCCCCTGCCCTGCGGTCGCCGCGCGCCACGAGCGTGCTGCTGCTCGCCACGACGCTCTTCCTGACCGCCTTCGGCGTGCTCATGGTGCTCTCGTCGTCGTCGATCGAATCCCACCTCGACTCTGACAGCTTCTTCGCCCGATTCGGCTCCCAGCTGACGTTCGCGGTCATCGGCGTCGCCGTCATGCTCCTAGTCGCACGGCTCCCGCTCCGCCTCTGGCGACGGGCGTCGTTCGTGCTGCTCGCCGTCTGCTGCCTGCTGCAGCTCGTCGCCGTGCTCACCCCGCTCGGCGTGAAGATCGGCGACAACACGAATTGGCTCCGGATCGGCCCGTTCACCGGCCAGCCGTCCGAGGGGATCAAGATCGGGCTCGTCCTCTGGCTCGGCTTCGCCCTCGGATCGCGGGAGCGCCTGCTGCAGGACTGGCAGAACCTCGTGAAGCTGGTGCTCCCGGTAGCCGGCGGCGCCATCCTGGTCGTGCTCCTGGGCGGCGACCTCGGCACCACGGTCATCATGTCCGCCTTCACCCTCGGAGCGCTGTTCTTCGCCGGCGCGCGGCTGCGCCATCTCTTGGTGATCGTCGTGGTCGGCGCGATCGCCGCGGTCGCTGTGGCACTGTCGAGCGCCACGAGACGCGGTCGGATCTCGGCCTTCTTCGGCGGGACCAGCGCGGTCAACCCCGACGTCAACTGGCAGCTCGACAACGCGCACTACGCCCTGGCGACGGGAGGGTTCTGGGGCGTCGGACTCGGCAACTCGCGCTCCAAGTGGTCCTGGCTGCCCTCCGCCGACACCGACTTCATCTTCGCGGTCATCGGCGAGGAGCTCGGCCTCATCGGCGGGCTCCTCGTCCTCGGCCTCTTCGGCCTCCTCACCTGGCTGCTGCTACGCGTCCTCGTGACGGCCACCGACCCGACGGCGCGCATCGTGACGGGCACGATCCTGGTCTGGCTCATCGGTCAGGCGTTCGTGAACATCGGTGTCGTGCTCGGCCTCATCCCCGTGCTCGGCGTCCCGCTGCCCTTCATCTCGGCGGGAGGCACGGCGCTGATCGCCTCCCTCATCGCCGTCGGCCTCGCGCTGGCGGCGGCGAGGGACTCCGCGCCGCCGGTGAACGCCTCGCCCTAGAATCGAGGGATCAGAGGATTTCACCGAGAGTAAGGCGGATATCGTGGCAGACTCCTCGTTCGACGTCGTCAGCAAGGTCGACAAGATGGAGGCGGACAACGCCGTCAACCAGGCCCGCAAGGAGGTCGAGCAGCGCTACGACTTCAAGAACGTGGGCGCCTCGGTCGAGTGGAGCGGCGAGAAGGTGCTGCTCAAGGCCAACACCGAGGAGCGGGTCAAGGCCGTCCTCGAGGTCGTTGAGTCCAAGTTCATCAAGCGCGGCATCACCCTCAAGTCGCTCGACACCGGCAAGCCCTACCCGTCGGGCAAGGAGTTCCGGATCGAGGTCGGCCTGAAGAACGGCATCGAGCAGGACGCCGCCAAGAAGATCAACAAGCTGATCCGCGACGAAGCGCCCAAGAGCGTCAAGTCGCAGATCCAGGGCGACGAGCTGCGTGTCAGCTCGAAGAGCCGGGACGACCTCCAGGCGACGATGGCCCTCCTGAAGGGCGCCGACCTGGAGGTGGCCCTCCAGTTCGTGAACTTCCGCTGAGCGGGCCCCGCGCGGCGAGCGGGCCCCGAGGACCGAGCGGGCCTCCTGGCGGTGGACGGCTCGCGCTGAGCGCGCCGCGCAACCAGCGCGCGACCTCGCGATAGGCGGCCCCGCGAACCGCGGGTCGCGAGAGGAAGACGTCGTGCAGTGCGCCGTCCAGGCGCGCCACGGTCACCGTCGGCGCGAGGTTCAGCGCACGCACGGCGATGTCCTGCACCTGGAGCACGATGTCCGAATCGCGCATGTCGTCCGTCCAGTACGGCAGCAGTGTCGAGCGTGCCGACAGCAGCGTGAGCACGGGCGCGTCGATCGCGAGCCCGCGCGCCACCCGCGCGTGGCCGGCGAGCACGGCGGTCAGCCATGCCGGATGCACGGGGAAGCCTCTGACCGGCCGCCAGTTGAGGTCGTAGTCCCACTCGCCGTCGAGCGTGCGTGACACCGAGCGGGTGTAGAAGCCGAGGTCGACGTTCGGCAGCGGCGCCTTCGGGTCGAGTCGAGCGCGGAGGTCGATGAACGGGCTGATCATCGCGCGGCCCGTCGAATGCGCCTGAAACTCCAGCCATGGGCTGTTGAGGACGACGGCCGCGGCCCGCCCCGGATGCCGGTCGGCCCACAGACTCAGCGTGAGGCCTCCGGTGGAGTGGCCCATCAGGATCAGTCGGCGGTGCGGCGGACGACGCAGGTGCTCGTGTTCTCCGTGCCCCATCGCCTCCAGCGCGGCCTCGATGTCCTCGTCGTAGGTGTCCAGCGAGTCCACGAAACCCGGCGTCTGGCCGGGGCGCAGACTCCGACCGTACTTGCGCAGGTCGAGTGCGAAGAACCGGGCGCCCTGATCGTGCCAGAAGCGCGCCAGCTCGGTCTGGAAGAAGTAGTCGGACCAGCCGTGCACGTACAGCACGTCGGTGTCCTCCGCGGGATGGCCGGGCCGCAGGTCGGCCAGGCGCGGCCACGGCTCGAAGCGCACGAGTGTGGCGACGACGTCGCCCTCCGCGTCGGGCGCGAGCGCGAGCGTCGCCTGCTGGAACCCGCCGCCCAGAACGTCCGGGCGCCAGTCCACCGGAGTGCTCATTGCTCCAGCGTGCCAGAAAGGCACGGGTCGATGGGAGGCCTACTCGGCCGCACCGACCTCCACCGCCGCGCCGTTCGACACCCGGACCATCTCGTCGCGGGGGACGACCTTGATGCGGGCGCGGCCGCGCTCCGCGCCGAGGGCCTGCTCGTGCTCGTCGAGGTTGTGCCAGCCGTCGAGATTCGTGTACTCCACACCCCGATCGCGGAGCAGCTTCTCCACAGATTCCTCGGAAGGGTCGGCAGGAGACCACCAGTTGCCCTGATCGTTGATCACATGTTTGATCGTCTCCATCGCATCCGACTTGGTGTGACCGATGAGCCCGACCGGCCCACGCTTGATCCACCCCGTCGCATACACGCCGTACATCCGCTCGTTGTCCCCGGTGCGCAGCACCTGCCCCTCGTGGTTCGGGATGATGCCGTGCTTCGTGTCGAACGGGATGCCCGGCAGCGGGGAGCCGAAGTAGCCGACGGCCCGGTAGATCGCCTGGATCTCGAGCTCGCGGATCTCGCCGGTGCCGCGCACTCCGCCCTCGCCGTCGGACTCGGTGCGCTCGTACCGGAACGCGCGGACGTTGCCGTTCGCGTCCGGCAGAACCTCCAGCGGCTTGGCGTAGAAGTGCAGGTGCAGGCGCCGGGAGGCCGAGCCGACCTCGCGCTGACGCCACTGCTGCAGCACGCGGTCGATCACCATGACCTGCTTGTTGCTGGCGATCGCCGCCTTCGCGTGCTCGTCGTAGTCGAAGTCCTCGTCGTAGAGGATCATGTCGACATCCCGCAGTTCACCGAGCTCGCGGAGCTCCAGCGGGGTGAACTTCACTTGGGCCGGGCCCCGGCGGCCGAACACGTGCACGTCGGTCACGGGCGACTTCTGGAGGATCTCGTAGACGTTGTCGGGGATCTCCGTCGGCAGCAGGTCGTCGGCGTGCTTGGCCAGGATGCGCGAGACGTCGAGGGCCACGTTGCCGTTGCCGATCACCGCGACCGACTCCGCCTCCAGCGGCCAGGTGCGGGGCACGTCCGGATGGCCGTCGAACCAGCTGACGAAGTCGGCGGCACCGTAGGAACCGCCGAGGTCGATGCCGGGGATCTCGAGTCCCGCGTCGTGCACGGCTCCCGTGGCGAAGATGACCGCGTTGTAGTGCCGCTTGAGGTCGTCGAGTGTGATGTCGACCCCGTAGGTCACATTGCCGAAGATCCGGATGTCTCCACGGTCCAGCACCTCGCGCAGGGCGGTGATGATGCCCTTGATGCGCGGGTGGTCGGGGGCGACGCCGTAGCGGACGAGCCCGTAGGGGGCCGGCAGCGACTCGAACAGGTCGATCGAGACATCGAAGCCGCGCTCGGCCTTGAGCAGGATGTCGGCAGCGTAGATTCCGGCCGGGCCGGCGCCGACGATCGCGAGTCGCAGTTTGGTCATGCGTTGTTTCCTTCTGGGTCAGCTCGAACGTTCGACGATGGTGTCGGCGAACCGCACGAGCGCCTTCTTGACCGCGCCGTCGGGCAGCGGCGCGAGCGCATCGACGGCCTCCCTGGCCCAGCGGTGCGCCTCCTCCAGGGTCTGCGCGGTCACCTCGTGCTCGCGCAGGGCCGCGATCGCAGCGGTGGCCTCTGCACTGACCTCGCCCTCTTCGGCGGTGCCGATCACGTCGCGCTCCAGCCGTTCGAGCAGGGCGCGCGCTTCAGGGTCCGCGTCCGCGCGCTCGCGCAGTCGCAGCACGGGAAGGGTGGCAACGCCGGCCCGGAGGTCGTTGCCGGGAGTCTTGCCGGTCTCGGCGACACCCGTGGACGACAGGTCGATGACGTCGTCGATCAGCTGGAACGCGACGCCGATCTTCTCGCCGAACGTGACGACGGGCTTCTCGTAGGCGGGGTCGGCGTTCGAGAAGACCACGCCCATCTGGCCGGCCACGGCGATCAGAGACCCGGTCTTGTCCTGGAGCACGCGGATGTAGTGGGCCACAGGGTCTTCGCCGTCCTGTGGGCCGATGGTCTCGTGGAGCTGGCCGAGGCACAGCCGCTCGAAGGTGTCGGCCTGCAGCTGGATGGCGCGCTCGCCGAGCGCGGAGACCAGTTTGCTCGCCCGCGCGAAGAGCAGGTCCCCTGTCAGGACGGCGACGGAGTTGCCCCAGACGAACTGGGCGGTCGGAACGCCACGGCGCATCTGCGAGTCGTCCATGACGTCGTCGTGGTAGAGCGACGCGAGGTGGGTGATCTCGACGGCCTGTGCGGCCTGCAACACGCCAGGGGTGTTCCCGTCGCCGAGCTGCGCGGTCAGGAGCGTCAGCATGGGGCGGACGCGCTTGCCTCCCGCCTCGAGCAGATACCGGGTGGTGACGTCTGCGAGGTTGTCGGCGAACCGCATCTCGCGGTGAAGCGCCTCCTCGACCAGCGCGAGACCGTCGTCCACCGCCGTGGCGACCTGGCGGTCCTCACCGCGGACGAAGATCCGTTCGGTGAGACCGAGCTGGCTGGTCAGCGATGCGGGACGCCGCACAGCCGGAACGCTTCGTGGCACTACTCCCCCTCGGGTGGGATGGCGGACGATGAGTCTTCGGAGGCAGGGCGGCGAACGGATCGTTCCGCACCGGCGGGCTTCCCGCCCGTCGACTTCGCGGCAGCGGGCTTCGCGGGCGCGGGCTTCGCAGCGGCGGGCTTTGCGGGCGCAGGCTTCGCGGGCGCGGGCTTCGCGGCGGCGGGCTTCGCAGACGGCTTGGGTCGCGGCTTCGCGGCGGCGGGTTCGCCGGTGGCGGGCTTGGCGACGGCAGGCGCGGCGGCGGCGGGCTTCGCTGTGGCAGGCGCGGCAGCGGCGGGCTTCGCGGCGGCGGGCTTCGCAGGGGTTGGCTTGCGGTCGGCGGGCTTCGCGACGGGCTTCGAAGCCGGCTTTCCGTCGGTCGACTTCGTCGCGGTCGGCTTCTCGCCCGCCGGCTTCGACGAACGTGCGGACGACCCGGAGGCGTTCGACTCCGTGCGCTTCGGCGCCGACGGCTTCGCCGCCGGAGCCTGCTCGGGGGCCGTCGCCGCCTCGGCCGGGGCATGAGCGCTCAGCGGCTTCCAGCCGCGGTGCAGCGCGACGATCCCCGCGGTCAGGTTGCGCCAGGCCACCCGCTCGAGGCCGGCCTCCCGCATCCACGCGGCGAGCGCCGGCTGGCTCGGCCAGGCCTCGATGGACTCCATGAGGTACTCGTACGCGGCGGGGTTGGAGCTCGCCATCCGGGCGAGCACCGGCATCCCGTAACGCAGGTAGGCCGCGTATCCGGCGCGCACGGGCGCCAGCGGCGGCCGGGAGAACTCGCAGACGACCACACGGCCGCCCGGCTTGGTGACCCGGTAGAACTCGGCGAGCGCGGCGCGCGGGTCGACGATGTTGCGGAGGCCGAACGAGATCGTCACCGCGTCGAACGTGTCGTCGTCGAACGGCAGCGCGGTCGCGTCGGCCTGCACGAAGCTGATGAACGGGTTCGCCGCCTGACGCTGCCTGCCGACCTCGATCATCCCCTGGGAGAAGTCGGCGGCCACCACGCTGGCTCCGTTGCGCGCGAGCGATGCGCTCGACGTGCCGGTGCCCGCCGCGACGTCGAGGATCGTCTCGCCTGCGCGCGGCGCGACGGCTCGCGTCGTCGCCACTCGCCAGAGCGTCGCATTGCCCATCGAGAGGACGGTGTTGGTCCGGTCGTAATGGGTCGACACCTCATCGAACATGGCGGCGACCTGGGCGGGCTGCTTGCTGAGGTCGGCCTTACTCACCCCACCAGCTTAGGCTG
>JABLTH010038152.1_pt1 | contig 12784 bp, 13 predicted proteins | sample 7875711 | NCBI WGS metagenome assembly JABLTH01 (sample SAMN14941262, study PRJNA633318) | bioreactor metagenome | isolation source: bioreactor | place: China | collected 2019-03-05 | reverse complement strand
GTCGGCGTCGTGCGGGGGGCCGGCGTCATGCGAGACATAGGATCCGATCATGTCCGCGTACTTCGAGCGCCTCGGCGCGACCGCCTTCCGCCCGACGTCAGCGGTCGAAGGGGCGTGGAGCACACAGGAGCAGCACATCGCGCCGGCTCTCGGGCTCATCGCGCACGCGATCGAACAGGACCACCTGGATCGGCGTGGCGGAGAGCTGCAGCTCGGCCGGATCTCCTACGACATCCTCGGCACGATGCCGATCGAGCGGGTCGACATCGAAGTGCGCCTGCGGCGCGCGGGACGCACGATCGAGCTCGTCGAGGCCGTGCTCAGCCACGACGGACGCGCCGCGGTCATCGCCCGGGCCTGGCTGCTGCAGGCCGTCGACACGCGCGAACTGGCGGGCAGCGCTCTGGCCGCGATGCCGCGCCGAGACGAGCTGGACCTCTGGGAGATGGGCGACCACTGGCAGGGCGAGGCCGTGCGCAGCGTGGAATTCCGTCGCCGGCAGCGCGAAGCCGGGCACGCCTGGGCCTGGTTGCGGCCGCGGATCCCGCTCCTCCTGGACGAGCCGATCGGACCGGTCTCCCGCCTGCTGGGTCTTGTCGACTTCGCGAACGGGCTCACGCTCCGTCTGGAGCCCCGAGAGGTCGCCTTCCCGAACGTCGATCTCACCTGCCACCTGCTCGGCGCGCCGCAGGGCGAGTGGATCGGCTTCGACACCACGGTCTCGATCGGTCCCACGGGGCTCGGCCTGACCGACACCGTGCTGCACGACGAGCGCGGCCCGGTCGGAACGGTGCAGCAGATCCTCACGGTGCGCCCGATGCGCCCCTGAGGCGACGATCAGACCGGGGCGACCGGCTGGCGCAGGATCGTGCGGCGCCTCTCGGGGGCCACGCGACGGGCGTCGCTCAGATAGATCTCGTGGTGCAGTCCCGCCAGGCGCAGACCCTGCCCGGGGATCACTTCGTCGTGCAGGCGCTGGAGGAGCGGGGCCTCGTCGTCGTAGGAGCCGATGTGCAGCGTCTGCAGGCAGGTCCCCTCGGACAACGGCAGGATCCGCAGGTCGTCGATCCGCGCCGGGCTCTTCTTCGTGCGGACCGTCGTGATGGCCTCGTCGACGAGAGGATCGCCGACCCATTCGGGGACGAGGATCATCATGGTCCAGTCCCAGCGCGATTTGTCCCGGGCGCTTGTGAAGGCGTCCATGTCCTCCGCCCACCACAGGCCCTCCAGCGGCGGGACGACGTAGTCCCTGTCGAGTTCGCGTCTGCTCGCGAACTTCAGCGCATAGGCGACCGGATACAGCGCCTCCAGCGCCTGCGCGTAGGCGGGCGCCGTGTTCGGATCTCCATGGCCGTCGATCGCGAGATAGCGGCTCGGCGGGAGCTCGAGGAGGCGGAACTCGCCGAGGCGTGCGTGATACCCGTCCAGGGTCTTGGTGAGATCCGTCTTCGTCGCCGTCGTCATGGGGTCATTCCAGCAGGGGGCACCGACATCGATGGCTCATCGCCGCCCGCAGCCGTCACGCCCCGGTCGAGCGGACGAATACGAACAGCAGGACCGCTCCGGCGCCCATCGCCGCCCCCACGATCATGGCGAGCAGGCCCCACATCAGGGCTCTGCCCGAGCCGGGCAGGCCGCGCAGATCGTCGTGATCCATGACCTTGGCGAGGCCGTAGAGGAAGATCCCGAGCGCCGCGGATCCCGTCCAAGCCAGGGTCAGCCAGGAGGCCTGCACGAAGACGTCGATCCCGGCCAGGACGCCGCCGAGCGTGAGAAGAGGAGTGTGCAGCAGGACGGCGGCGATGTACACGAGCTTGTAGGGCATGCCGTGCTCACGGATGAGGGGGGCGTCGTTCGAGCCGTCCATGATCTCAGCCTGCCCTGGAGCCGCGGCGATGACGTCAAGCGACGGGATCGCATCCGGTGCCCTCGGAACAGGCATACCGTTGAGTGCAGGGCGCGAACTCGGCGTCCGTGGCAACGACAGAGAGAAGCAGGATGAGCACCCCCGGTCTGGAAGAGGACGTCACCGAGAAGTTCAAGGGCGCGTTCCGCCACCACCCCGCCGGCGTGGCGCTGGTGACCGGCGTCGCCCCGGACGGCCCCGTCGGACTCACGCTGTCGAGCGTCGCCTCGGTGAGCGCCGACCCCGCCGTGCTCGTCTTCTCGGTCACCCGTGCGACCGGCAGCGCGGGCGGGATCCTCTCCGCGCCCAGCGCGCTGGTGCATTTCCTCGTGGCAGGGCAGGAGTCGATCGCGGACGCGTTCGCCCGCTCCGGGCAGCCGCGCTTCACGCCGGAGCAGGGGTTCCGCACGCTGCCCACCGGGGAGCCCTTCCTGCCCTCCGCGCGGGTGGCGGTGCGCGGCACGATCCGCGAGACGCATCCGGTCGGGCCGTCGTCCCTCGTGCTGCTCGATGTGCTCGACGTGATCGAGGGCACCCCCGGCGCGCCGCTGCTCTATGTCGATCGGCACTACGACAGCCTCGTCTCCTCGAGCACGGAGTCGCCGGCAGCGCAGAGCTGAACGCGGCCGGGCGCGGCAGGTGCGTCTTGCCCGCCCGGCCCATCTGAACGAAGGTGGAGGCATGGCCGTCACGCTGATCCTCCCTCTGGGCGCGCCGCTCGGCGTCGGGCGCATCGTCGCGGTCGACGAGGACGCCGGCGCCGTGCGGATCCGCGACCTGACCACGGGCGTCGTCTACCGGGTGCCGGGATCCGTGCTCCCCGAGCTCGGGGCGCTGCCCTGGCGCGGTCGCGTCGAAGCGTGCACGGTGGAAGCGTCGGCCGAGGGCGTGGTCACGGAGCTCGTGCTGGACGCCAACCCCGTCGGGGCGGAGCGCCGCGGGGCCGCGGATGCGCTGCGCGGCGCCCAGCAGGCGGCGGACGACGCACGGGACCAGGCGGCGAACTGGGGCGGCACCGACCGCCGTGCGCACGAGATGCCGGAGCGCTTCTGGTGACACCGGCACCGGCACCGCGAGACGCCGGTGTGGAAGCGTTCGGAGTCGCCGCGACCGGATCCGGGCTCATTGGAAGTCACGGGAGTGGTGCGGCACGCCCACCTGCAGTGCTTCGAACGCGTCGGCGAGCAGGTTCGTGACCCCCTCGGGCGAGCGCTCCAGGATGCCGCGCACGATCAGCGCCGGCGCTTCGCGTGCGATCCGGCGGTAGCGCATCCACACCCCCTGGGTGCAGATCACGTTCACCAGCCCGTGCTCGTCCTCGAGATTGAGGAAGGTGACCCCGCCCGCCGTCGACGGGCGCTGCCGATGCGTCACCAGCCCTGCCGTCTCGACCCGCCGGCCGTTCTCGTGGGTGCGCAGCGAGGCCGAGGTGAGCACCCCGCGTGCGTCCAGCTCGGGTCGGAGGTGGGCGAGCGGATGGTCGTCGGTGGAGACCCCGGTGGCCCAGAGGTCGGCGGTGAGGAGCTCGTAGCTGGTCTGATCGCCGAACAGCGGCGGCTGCACGGCGACGACCGTGTCGGGCAGATACCGCGCGCGGTCCTCCGCAGCGGACCCGGCCAGCCAGATCGCCTCCCGGCGCTGCAGGCCGAGGGAGTCGAACGCCCCCGCGGTGGCCAGGGCCTCCACCTGTGCGGCGGTGAGATCGGTGCGCCGTACGAGATCGTTCAGGTCGCGGTACGGCCCCCGGGCGTCGCGCTCGGCCACGATCCGCTCGGCCGTCTTCTCGCCGATCCCGGTGACGCCCGCGAGGCCCAGCCGCACGGCGAAGCGGCCGTCCCTGCGGTGCGCCGCGCTCTCGTCGGGCGCCTTCGGATCGAACGGATCCGCCTTCGTGCCGAGAGGACGCGGCGCGCGCTGGTGCACGCAGGCATACAGACCGGTGCGCCCCGTCACGGCGGGGTCGACGGGTTCCAGGGTCTCGGTCGCACCGGACAGCCGGATGTCCGGGCGGCGCACCTCCACCCCGTGCCGCCGGGCGTCGCCGGTGAGCGTCGCCGCGGAGTAGAAGCCCATGGGCTGGGAGCGCAGGAGGCCGGCGAGGAACGCCGCGGGGTAGTGCAGCTTCAGCCAGGAGCTCGCATACACGAGCAGCGCGAAAGAGAGCGAGTGCGACTCCGCGAAGCCGAAATCGGAGAACGCCTGGATCTGCGCGTAGATGCGGTCGGAGGTCTCCTCGTCCAGCCCGTGCCGGCGCATGCCGGAGTACAGGCTCTCCCGGATGCTGTCGATCTTCTCCAGCCCCCGTTTCGAGCCCATCGCCCGACGCAGGGTGTCGGCCTCGTCGGCGGTGCAGTCGCCCAGAGTGGTCGCCATCTGGATGAGCTGTTCCTGGAACACCGGGATGCCCAGGGTGCGCTCGAGCACCGGCTTCAGCTTCGGGTGCGCGTAGACGACGGTCTCCTGGCCGAGCTTGCGACGCACGAACGGGTGCACCGCGCCGCCCTGGATGGGGCCGGGGCGGATGAGCGCGATCTGGATCGCGAGCTCGTAGAACTCCCGCGGCTGCAGACGGGGGAGGAGCCCCATCTGCGCGCGGGACTCGACCTGGAAAACTCCGATCGTGTCGGCGCGGCAGAGCATGTCGTAGACCGCGGGCTCCTCCTTGGGCAGCGAGTCCAGCGTCCACTCCTCGCCGGTGGCCTCGCGGACCAGGTCGAAGCAGTGCCGCAGGGCGGAGAGCATCCCGAGCCCCAGCAGATCGAACTTCACCAGGCCCATCCAGGCCGCCGCGTCCTTGTCCCACTGGATCACGGTGCGCTTGTCCATGCGGGCGTGCTCGACCGGGACGACCTCGCCGACGGGCCGCCGGGTCAGCACCATGCCGCCCGAGTGGATGCCCAGATGCCGGGGCGCCCGCAGCAGCTCGTCGGCGTAGGCGACCACCTGCTCCGGGATGTCGTGATCGGGCACGGGACTCAGATCCAGCCCCCAGCGCTCCACCTGACGCGACCAGGCGTCCTGCTGTCCCGGGGAATGCCCGAGGGCGCGGGCCATGTCGCGCACCGCGTTCTTCGGACGGTACTGGATGACGTTCGCGACCTGCGCCGCGTTCTCCCGGCCGTACTCCTCGTAGACCCACTGGATGATCTCCTCGCGCCGCCCCGAGTCGAAGTCCACGTCGATGTCGGGCTCCTCGGTGCGGGTCGTGGCGAGGAACCGCTCGAAGGGAAGCCCGTACAGGATCGGATCCACCGCGGTGATGCCGAGCAGATAGCAGACCACGCTCGCGGCGGCGGAACCGCGTCCCTGGCAGAGGATCCCTCGTCTCTTCGCCTCCGTGACGATCCCGTGCACGATGAGGAAGTAGCCGGGGAAGTCCTTCTCCTCGATCACGTCCAGCTCGCGGGCGATGCGGGCGCGGCCCTCGGCGGTGAGCGCCTTGGGGCCGCCCTCGGGATAGACCGAGGGCACCGCCGCCCAGACGAGGGCGCGCAGGTGGCTCATCGGGGTCTCGCCCGCAGGCACGCTCATGGTGGGCAGGGCGGGCTTGGCGCGACGCAGCGGGAAGGCGCACGCCTCGGCGATCTGCAGGCCATGCGCGATCGCCCCCGGATACCGGGCGAAGCGGGCCGCCATCTCCGCCCCCGATCGCAGATGGGCCGAGCCATGGGCCGGCAGCCAGCCCTCGAGCTCGCGCATGCTGCGGGTGGCGCGCACCGCGGCGATCGCCTCGGCGAGCTCCGCCCGATCGGGGGTGGCGTAGTGCACGTTGTTCGTCGCCACCACGGGCAGACGGTAGCGGGCGGCGAGCTCGGCGAGGGCGTCGTTGCGGCGGGTGTCCCGCGGATCCCCGTGGTCGATGAGCTCGACGGCGATCCGGTCCGCGCCGAACAGGTCGACGAGGGTGCGCAGCGCCCGCTCCGCCCCCTCCGGTCCTTCTCGTTCGAGGGCGGAGCGGACGGCGCCCTTGCGGCAGCCGGTGAGGATCGTCCAGTGTCCCTCCGCGCGGTTCGCGAGCGCTTCGATGTCGTAGAACGGGCGCCCCTTCTTACCCCCGCGCAGCTGCGCCTCGGTGATCGCGGCGGACAGCCGGTGGTATCCCTCCTCTCCGCGGGCGAGCACGAGCAGATGCTCGCCCAGCGGATCCGGAAGACCGCGACGCTCCGGAGGCGGCCGGCGGGCGGTGCCTCCCCGGGCGCCGGATTCGTCCGGCGCGGAGCCGGGGAGCGACAGCTCCGCGCCGAACACCGTCTGCAGCGGCGGGACGGGATCGGCCTCCATCCCCGCCCCGGCGTCCTTCTCCGCGGTCAGGAGGGATTCGGCGGCCTCGGCGAAGGCCGCGGCTCCATAGAAGCCGTCGTGGTCGGTGATCGCGAGGGCGGTGAGCCCCAGCCTCTGCGCCTCGGCGATGAGGTCCTCGGGGGAGGATGCCCCGTCGAGGAAGGAGTACGAGGAATGGGCGTGCAGTTCGGCATAGGGCACGGCGTCCGCAGGCCGAGGGATCCGGCCCAGCCGGATCGGCGGGCGCTTGTGCATGCGGGACGGGGCGTCCACGGCGATCTGCTGATGCAGCGGCTCCTTCCCGCTGAGGGTGCGCTCGAGCGCCGACCAGGACATGTCCGGGTTGTGGAAGCCCATCAGTGGTACCTCCCCTCGGCCAGCCATCGCCCGCCGCGATCTTCTTCGGGATCGACGCCGCCCCCGCCGGCATCGGCGAGATGCAGCACGAGCCAGGCCCTGTCCTGCTCGTCGACGAGCTGCAGGCGCTCGCCGCGGAGCGCTCCCGTCGCATCCCCGCGCCGATCCCGCACCGGCCACGGCCCTGCCCAGGACCGCACCGGGCAGGAGTCCACCGCCGCCGGAGCCGCGCTGAGCAGACCCCGCGCATCGACGGAGACCGGGGTGCCGTCGGCCGCGGTCACCGTGATCGGCCGAGGCGGCACGAACACCTCCGCCGGGAGCGGGTCGGGCAGCTGTCCCGGCCAGGGGTGATCGGCGGGGCGCGCAGGCACCGCCCGCTCGCCCCAGGGGGTGAGCTGCTGCCGGTCGGCGACGAGGCGCCCTCCTGCGACGATCGCCGTGACCACGCCCTCGTGCCCCAGCAGGGTCTGCACCCGTGAGACCGCGTGGTGCAGGCGCTCGTCGGTGCCGGATCCGAACAGGCCCGGCTGGTGATGGGCGGCGTCGTCGACGGCCACCGGGGCGATCCGCACCCGGGCGATGCCGCGGAAGCGATGCGCCTCGTCGTCGTCCCCGGCCGCGGCGGCGGCCAGCGACTCCAGCTGCCAGCGCACCCGGTCGACGAGGTCCGAGGCCTCGAAGCATGTCGGATGCAGCCAGGTGCGCGAGGTCACCTCGTCGTCGTCGTCCGTGAGGTCGATCCGCACCTCCGTGCACACCAGAGAGGCCTTCGCGAGGGCGAGGATCACGGCATCGGCGCTCTGCCGGACGGCGAAGGCGATCTGGTCGGACTGGGCCAGCGGAGTCTCGAACTCGATCTCCGCGGCGAGTTCCGGATCCGGGGGGCGTGGAACCACGGGGCGGGAGTCCGCTCCTGCGGCCAGCGCATGCAGACGCGCCCCGTGCTCGCCGAAGCGCTCCCGCAGCCGTGCGGCCCCCAGGGCGGCGAGCTCGCCGAGGGTGCGCACACCGAGGCGGAGCAGCAGCGCCGTCACCTCCGGATCCTGCAGGGCGTGCACGGGCAGCGGAGCGAGGAACGCGGCGGACGCTCCGGCCTCCACCACGAGCACCGGATCCGCCCCGCGCGCGGCGAGCTCGGCGGTGAACGGACCGTCGGCGATCCCGATCCGCACGTCGGGATGCCCTTCCGACGCGAGCAGGGCGTGCAGGGCGCCGGCGGCCTCCGCCTCGCCGCCGTGGAAGCGGGCGATCCCGCGGGCGCGGAGCAGGGCGAGACCGGGGCGGAGCAGCTGCACGCCGGGGGCCTGCGCCTCGATCAGGCGCAGCACGGGGAGGAACGCGCGTTCGTCGCGGCCCGGATCCGCGGGGACGATGCGCAGGCTCGGCAGCAGCCCCTGCGCTTCGCGGCGGCGCTGCCCGATCCGCACCCCCTGCGCCCGCGCCGCCGCGCTGCAGGCGACGACCCTGTTCGCGTGCAGGATCGCCGCGGGCTCGGTCGAGGAGGCCCCCAGTGCGGCGCGCAGCGGCCAGTCGGGGAACCACAGCACGATCACCCGGACCGGTTCCCGCGTGGGGCCGCTCATCCGGCCACCGCCAGGAGCTCCGGCGCAGCGACGGACGGACGCGCATCGGCGGCCGCGGGCGGCCGCGGATCGGCGGAGGCGGACGGGAGCGGAACGAGCCGGGGCGTGACGGGGGCGATGACCTCGACCTCGCCGGGAGCACCGGATTCCACCCGGCCGTGGGGATCGGGCAGCCGCACGCGCACGCTCTGAGGGATCGGGGACCGCCGGGTGTGCGCGGTGACCGTCACCTCGCATTCCTCCAGGACTCCCCAGCCGTCGCCGAGCCCCTGCCAGCGGGGGTCGTGGACGCGGATCGACCCCTCGCTCTGGGGCCAGCCCGCGAACCCGGCGTCCGGGGTGCCCGCGACGGTTCCGGACACGACCAGCAGCGTGCAGCCGCGATCCCGCAGCCGGGCGTTCAGGCGGCTCAGCTCCGCCTCCCGCACGGCGGTGGAGGGGCGGACCGCGATGAGCGGGATCACCTCGCTCAGCGCGGAGACGACCGAGAGCCAGCGGGCACCGGGTGCGGGCACCAGCAGGAGTCGCTCCAGATCCACGCCGTGCCCGGCCAGCGCTTCCACGCCCAGGGTGGGCATGCCGACGGCGGCGCACCACGCCCCGGTGCGAGAGGCTCCGGCGAGCAGGGCGCCGATGAGTCCGGGGGAGGGCGAGAGCGAGTATGCGGTGCCGACCTGGAGGCCGCCTTCGGGCAGGATCGGCTCGAGCGCCGTGGGCACCGGGATCAGCGGCAGGTCGCTCCGTCGTCGCTGCATCCGGGTGATCTCCCGGCGCAGGCGCAGCACATCCGCGACCCGGTCGTCGGTGTCGGCGGCGGGGGCGATCATGGAAGCGAGAGCCATCCCCATGCACTCCATTCTCGAATATCTCTTCGAATACTGCAACGACAGAGACGACGATAATCCGTACATCCGACATGGTCGAATCGAATGGGAGCGAGGGGCGGACGGCTACGCCGGGCCGGTGCGGATCGAGTTCGACATCGCTCAGACGAGCGGGCCGGCCTCCTGGCGGACGTCCTCGTGCAGATGGGCGATGCGCAGCGCCGAGTCCGCATCACGGCGCAGCACGGCGGTGTTGCGGGACAGCTCGGGGGAGACCACGGCCCCCTGCGCATCCGTTCCGTCCACTCGCAGCCACCACGTCGCGACGACGACGCCGCCGATCTCCCGCACGCCGAGGTCGACGATCGTGAGGGCCGTCTCCGTCCAGGCCGGCGAGGGCGGATCCGACAGGCTCGAGGCCCTGCTCCGGCGCAGTGCGGCGAGCTCGTCCAGGCCGGTCACCAGCGGGTCCGCGGCGGAGTCGAAGATCGTCACGTCCTCGGCGAGACGGGCGTCGATCGCCGCGGGATCACCGCGCAGGTAGTCCTCGTACATCGCGGACAGCAGTCGGTGCACATCCGCATGCAGTGCGGCGGGGGAGGTCTGATCCATCGAGCGCGAGGCTACCAGCTGCACGTGCAAGGGCCGTCTGTCAACCCTTTGACCCTCTCCGGCCGCGCGGGTAGACAGGAGGTTCCGGCGACGCGATGCGGAGGAGGGACCCCATGCGGGTGAAAGCGGCGATGCAGTCCCTGATCCGGACGATCGGGAAGACCAAGGAGCTCGATCCGGCCGCGGAGAAGCTCAGCGGCTGGGTGGATGCGGCCACCCGATCCCCGGCCGTGAAGAACGCGCTCTCCGGAGCCTGGCTCGGTCATCAGGTGCACCCGATGCTCACCGACCTGCCGATCGGCGCCTGGGGCGCCGCCGCCGTGCTCGACCTCACGGGGGCGGATCCGGCGGCCTCGCGCCGCCTCGTCGGGCTCGGCATCCTCGCATCCGCGCCGACGGCGGCGGCAGGGGCGTCGGACTGGTCGGCCACGATCGGATCCGCCAAACGGGTGGGACTCGTCCACGCCGCAGCGAACGCGACCGCCTCCGCCCTGCAGATCACATCGTGGCTCCTGCGCCGCCGGGGGCACCACGGCGCAGGGAAGGCGCTCAGCCTGCTGGGGCTCGGGCTCACCCTGGGCTCGTCCTATCTCGGCGGCCACCTGTCGTTCGTGCGCGGCACCGGCGTCAATCACACGGCGTTCCAGCCGACGGTCCGGCGCTGGATCGACGTGGGCGCAGACGCCGATCTCGCCGAAGGCGCGCGGACACGGGTCATGGCGGGCGACGTCCCGGTGCTGCTGGTGCGCATCAACGCCCGGCTGCATGCGATCTCGGCCGTCTGCACGCACGCCGGCGGCCCCCTGGACGAGGGCGAGCTCGGGGCGGACGGGTGCGTCACCTGCCCGTGGCACGGCAGCCGCTTCCGCATCGACGACGGCGCGGTGCGGCGCGGACCGGCGAGCGTTCCCCAGCCGCGCTGGGAGGCGAAGGTCGAGGCCGAGCGGATCCTGCTCCGCTCGGCCTGAAACGCTCCTCGGCCCGGTTCTCCACAGGGCAGGAACGCGCGCTCCGCGGATCTGCGAAGGTGGCCCGCATGGATCCTGCAGGCGTCATCGTCGTCCTTGCGCACCTCGGGCTGCTCGGCGTCGGCGTCCGGCTGACCGTGATCGACGTGAGCACGCACCGGCTCCCCGACCGGATCGTGCTGCCCGCGCTCGCCGGTGCGCTCCTGCTCGCGCTCGCCGGAGCGCTGTTCTCGACGATGGGCGGGCGGCTGCTCGGGGCGCTGTGGGGCATGCTGCTGCTCGGCGGCTTCTACGCCGTGCTGCGCGCGATCAGCCATGGCGGCATGGGCGGGGGCGACGTGAAGCTCGCCGCCCTGCTCGGCCTGGTGCTGGGATGGCATGGATGGTCGGCGCTCGTCGTCGGTGCCGCTGCGGCGTTCGTGCTCGGTGCCGTCCATGCGCTCGCGCTGCTCCTCCTGCGCCGCGCCACCCGGTCGACGCACATCGCGTTCGGGCCGTGGATGATCGTCGGCGGTGTGCTCGGCGTCGCCGCGGCGTGATCGCGCTCCTCGGCGACGCCGGGGGATTAGGGTGAGCACATGGCACTCGCACGGCTTCACGGCGGCCCGCTGGACGGGCAGATCATCCCCCTCGGATCGGCGGACGACGAGATCGCGGTCCCCTACAGCGAGACGCTGCTCGTCTACAACAAGCGCGGCGAGCCGACCCACACCGGAGAGCACGACGGGCCCACCGAGTACGCGTACTGGTACCAGGGATCCCAGGACGACCTCAATCCCGCGGATGTCTGAGCCCTCCCGCACCGTCGAGATCGAGCGCAAGTACGACGTCGACGGCAGTACCCCGCTGCCGTCGTGGGACGCGATCCCCGGTGTCGACGCGGTGTCCGAGGGCGAGCTCCGCGAGCTGGACGCACGCTACTTCGACACCTCCGGGGGAGACCTCGCGCGTGCCGGCGTCGCGCTGCGGCGCCGCAGCGGGGGACCGGATGAGGGGTGGCACGTCAAGGGCCCGCGCACCGGCGACGGGCGCGTCGAGCTGGGCTGGCCGCTCGGCGCCTCCGATGAGATGCCGGCGCCGCTCGCCGAGGTCGTCGCCCAGTGGACGACGGCGCCGCTGCTCCCTCTCGCCCGCATCGAGAACGCCCGCACGGCGTACCGGCTCCTCGGCCCCGGCGGCGTGGTCGCGGAGTTCGTCGACGACCGCGTCCGCGGCACGGATCTGCGCGGGCTCTTCGGCCCCGCGGGGACGACGCGCGAGTGGCGCGAATGGGAGATGGAGCTGGGCCCCGCGGCGCCTTCGGACCCGCAGGGCCGGAGCGCCTTCTTCCGTGCGGTGGAGCAGGCCGTGGCCGCAGCCGGCGGACGCCCGTCGCCGTCGGGATCCAAGCTGGCCCGCGCGCTCGGCTACTGAGGGCATGCCCGGGCCTGACAGCTCGGGCGAGGATCCGCAAGACCCTTCCCGCGGGTGCGGGAGGCGTGCTTGAGTGGGCAGCATGAGCAGCCCCGCGGTGCTGAGGTCCCTGCAGACGGTCGTCCCGGAGACGGTCCTGCACCAGAACGAGGTGCGCGACGTCTTCGCCGCGCAGCCGGAGCTGTCGCGGCTCGCGCGGCGCATCGTCAGCACGTCCTTCGACGGATCCGGCATCGACACCCGGCGCACGGTGCTCGGCGAGCTCACCCTGGCCGACACCGGGGCGGATCCCGTCTTCTTCGACCGGTCCACGGGGACCCTGCTGTCGCCCGCCACGGGCGTCCGCAACGACATCTACGTCCGTGAGGCCCGTCGGCTGTTCGTCGCCGCGGCGCGGGCGGCCCTCGACGCCGACCCGGAGATCGGCCCGGCTGACGTGACCCACGTGATCACCGTCTCCTGCACGGGCTTCCATGCGCCGGGGCCGGAGTACGAGATCGTGCGCGCGCTCGGCCTCTCGGACGCGGTGCAGCGCTTCCACCTGGGCTTCATGGGCTGCTACGCGTCGATGCCGGCGCTGCGGGCGGCGAGCCAGTTCTGCGCCGCGGATCCGGACGCCGTGGTGCTGGTGGTCAGCGTCGAGCTGTGCACGCTGCACCTGCGCTCCTCGGAGGATCCGGATGTGATCGTCGCCTCCTCGCTCTTCGCCGACGGGGCGGCGGCGGGCATCGTCACGGCCCGCCCGTCCGCCGTGCCCGGCCTGCGGCTCGATCGCTTCCACACCGCGATCGCCCCGGAGGGGGAGAAGGACATGGCGTGGACGATCGGCGACCACGG
>JABLTH010042631.1_pt1 | contig 12809 bp, 11 predicted proteins | sample 7875711 | NCBI WGS metagenome assembly JABLTH01 (sample SAMN14941262, study PRJNA633318) | bioreactor metagenome | isolation source: bioreactor | place: China | collected 2019-03-05 | reverse complement strand
CGCGGCCGCGCGTCTCGGCCTGTCCGCGGCGCACTTCCGGAACGGCGACACCGAGTCCGCCGTGCGCGCGACCGTCGACGCGCTGGTCGCCGACGCGGGCGGGCTCTCGGCGCTCGACGCGATGGGCGAGGTTCTCGCGGCGGCCGAAGGCACGCGGCCCGACGCGATCCCGGAGCGGCCTGCCGGTACCGAACGTTGCGCCGAGGCGTGGACCGTCGTGCGCGCGCGGCTGATGCAGGCCGCGGGCCGCGACGCCGGGCTCGGCGTGCCGCTCGTCCCGCTCGCGGGACGCAGCGACCTCCAGCCGCGCCTGCAGCTCGCCGTGGCGCGGCTCCTGCTCGACGCCGGCGACGTGGCCACCGCCTCGCGCGCGCTCCTCGCGCTCGAGCCGAAGATCGACGCGCATCCCGAGATCGAGGGCGGGCTCGTCGACGCGCTGACCGCGCTCGTCGCCCTCAACCCCGGCGACCAGGCCGCGGTCGACCTGCTGCTGCGCGTGGGCATGACCGGCGGTCCCGTCGGCGAGAGCACGGGCGCGCTGGTCGACAGCGGGCCGGTGAGCGCCGTGCAGGACACCGGCGCGCGCACCGCGGCCGAACCCGCGATGCCGGCCGCGGGGGGCGCGCCGAGCGGACCGCTCCCGGTGGAGGCGCGGGCCAAGCTGCTCGAGGCGCAGGCGCTCCAGCGGCAGGGCCTGTCCGACCTCGCGCGGCAGGCGCTCTCCGAGATCCCGGCGGGGCAGCAGGGGCACCCGGAGGTCGCGGCGCTGCGGCAGAAGCTCGAGCCCGCGGCGCCGGTCCGGCGCCCGCCGCCGCCGGCGCGCAAGGCGCCGCCGAAGGACGACCTGATCGTCATCGTCGACGAGGACGAGGACGCCGAGACGGAATACACACGTCCGGCCGTCCCCGTCGAGCCGCCCGCGCGCCCGGCCGCGCCGCCGCCGTCCCACGCGGCCACGCAGCCCACGCCGATCGTGCGCGGGCGCGCGCCGCGATCGCCGGACGAGGTCGACCTCGCCTCGCTGCAGCAGTCGATCCACACGGCGGTGGACCCCGGCGACGCCGAGACTTCGTACCAGATGGCCCTCGGCCTCGCCGAGATGGGCCTCGACGAGCAGGCCGCGCCGCTGCTCGAGCGCGCGCTCGGCGACCCGACGCGCCGCGTCGACGCGATGGTCCTGCTTGCGCGCGTCCGCGGGCGCCGCGGCGAGAGCGAGCGCGCCTACCACGAGGCCGGGCTGGTGCGGGACAACGCGCAGGCCACGCCGCCGCGCCTGCTCGCCGAGCTCGTGGCGCTGCAGGCCGAGCTCGCCATCGCGACGGGCCGGGTTCCCGAGGCGCGCCGCTTCACCGCCGAGCTGGAGGCGCTGATGCCGAACCACGGCGCCCTGGGTCGGCTTCGCGCCGCGCTGTCAGCGTCGAGATCTTGACGCCTCTCTGTCAATCATTTGACGCAGCCGCGGCCGTGGGGGCGTGTTGCAAGCATGTCGAAAGTCCTTCGGATGCCTTGGTTTACGACCATCTTGCGGGCCCGGCGAGACGCGCAAACCCGCGCCGTTCCTTCGTTCCGGGGCGAATGAAGGGCGGCGTGGTTTGCGTTTCCGTAACGCGGTGATCACGATCGAAACGGTTCCGGACAGGCCTGGCACGCCGTGGCACGCCGCATGCTATTACACCGGTCAGCGGGGACACGCGCACGGCGCGTGCACCCAGCGGCGGCCGGTCGAGCAGTTAGACGCGGATTGCCTGACCAACACCCCTTCCCAACCCCTTCCCTTGACGCTGGAGAGTGACGGGCCGGCCGCCGCCCGTTTCTTTCTTTTCGGGGCTCCGCGTCCGTGAGCGCCCTCCTGGTCCTTCCGCCGTCCGCCGACGACCCCCGGGCGGCCATGGCGCGCGACGAGGCGCTGGCCGTCGTGCTGCGCGAGGGGCGCCCGGTCCGCTTCGCGGCGCGCGCGCACGGGTGGTGCGTTCCGACGCTCTCGATCGGCCGCACGCAGCCCGTTCCCGGGGACCTGCCGGGCGCGGCGCGCGCGGCGGGCGTGGCGCTGGTGCGCCGCCCGACCGGCGGCGGCTGGCTCCTGCACCTGCCCGGCGACCTGTCCCTCACGTTCGTCGACGCGGGTCCGCTCGGCCCCGGGGCGCTGCGCGCGACCGCGCGGCACACCGCGCAGGCCCTCGCGTCCGCGCTCGGCGCGGCGGGCCGCGCCGCGGTCGTGCTGACCGGTGCGATGATGCCGGCGTCGCGCGCCGCGGTGTGCTTCGAGCGCGCGGACCGCGACGAGGTGGTGACCGGCGAGACGAAGGTGGCCGGCGTCGCGCTGGCCCGGCTCGGTCGCGCGGCGCTCGTCCAGACCGCGCTGCCGCTGGTCGCGGCGCAGGGAGACGTGGCGGCGTTCGCGCAGCGCTGGGACCCGCGCCGCGCGGCCGCGCAGCACGTGCTCGACGGGCTGCCGGCGGAACGCCTCGCACGCGCTGCGCTCGAGGAACTGGCCGCCGCGGTGCACGCGACGGTGGAGGATGGACCGTGGAGCGGGGACGTACTGGAGGTCGCCTCGCGGCTCGCCCGCACGCGCTACGGCGACGAGCGCTTCACGCTCGATCCGCGCGGGGCAACGCCGTGAGGCGCGCGCTGCCGCTGCTCGCGCTGTGCCTGGCGCTCGCGGCGGCGGGCTGCCGCACGCCCGCGGTGCGCGCGGCCGCCGCGGCGACCGACGGCCGGATCGAACTGCTGCAGCTCCTGCACCGGGCGGCGCGCAGCCCGGAAGGCGCGCTGCGCGTGCCCGCGGTCGAGCGGCTCGCCGACGAGGCGGTGATGCGTCTCTCCGGCACCGAGCTGCCGCTCGACGCGTGGGACAGCTTCATCGACGAGCCGTCCGTGATCCAGGTGCTCGCGGTGCCGCGCGCGGGCGTCCTGGCGCGCGTCGTGGTCGAGCGCCTCAAGCTCGTCGCGCCCACCGGCGTCCCCGTCGAACTGGTCGAGGGGCGTGATGCGCTGTCCGGCGCGTCGGCCTCGGCGCTCGTCGTGCTGGTGACGCAGCCCGCGTGGCACGACGGCGCGATCGACCCCGACCTCGACGCGCTGGTCGGGGCCGACGGCGGTCCGCGGCCCGCCCTCGCGTTCGCCGACCTCCTGGGCCCGGACGTCGACGGCGAGCGCTGGACGGCGGACACCGCGGTCGCGGCCCGGGACCCGCACGCGGTCGCCCTCGCCGCGCGCTACGTGCTCGAGGCGCGGTCGACCCGGAAGATCCCGGGGCTCGCGCCGGTGGCCGCCTGGGCCGGGGTCGCGCCGGCCCGGCTGGACTGGGAGCGGATCGCGCTCACGGACTGAATCGGCCGGCGTTCCGGCCGATTGTCACCGCCCTGTGACCGGGACGGCGGGACACTTATCCGCATGTCCATCGTCCTCGAGGGCCTCACGAAGCGGTACGACGGCCACCCCGTGGTCAACCAGGTCAACCTGGAGATCGCGGAGGGGGAGTTCTTCGTGCTGCTCGGCCCGTCGGGGTCGGGCAAGACGACCGTGCTGCGCATGGTCGCGGGCCTGTCGGGCATCGACACCGGGCGCGTGCTGCTGCACGGGCGCGACGTGACGCGCCTCTCCACGCAGAAGCGCGGCGTGGGCTTCGTGTTCCAGCACTACGCGCTGGTCCGCCACATGACCGTGGCGGAGAACGTCGAGTTCGGCCTCAAGATCCGCAAGGTGGCCGCCGCCGAGCGCCGGCGCCGCCGCGACGAGCTGCTCGAGATCGTCGGGCTCGCGGGGCTCGGCGGGCGCCTGCCGTTCCAGCTCTCGGGCGGCCAGCAGCAGCGTGTCGCCCTCGCGCGCGCGCTCGCGCACCGGCCCGACGTGCTGCTGCTCGACGAGCCGTTCGGGGCGCTCGACGCGAAGATCCGCGCCGAGCTGCGCCGCGTGCTCAAGCGCGTGCAGCGCGAGTTCCGCATCTCGGCGCTGTTCGTCACGCACGACCAGGAAGAGGGCTTCGAGCTCGCCGACCGGATGGGCGTGATGAACTACGGCCGGCTGCTCGAGGTCGGCCCGCCCGAGGAGCTGTATCACCGGCCCGCGACGGAGTTCGTCGCGACGTTCCTCGGCACCGCGAACCTCCTCGTGGGCAGCGCGACCGAGGAGGGCATCCGCGTCGGCCCGCTGCGCTTCCCGCTGGCGACGCAGCCCGCCGAGATCGCCTCGCGCCGCCGCGTGCAGGTGCTGTTCCGCCCCGAGGACGTGCAGCTCGCGCCGAGTTCGGGCGAACTGGCCGGCCCGCCGCTCGGCGAGGGCCAGGTCGAGCAGTCGATCTTCGCCGGCGGGTTCGAGCGCCTGCGCCTGAAGCTGCCCTCCCTGACCGGCGTGCGGCCGATCGCGCCGCCGACGCCGTTCGGCTCGGACGCGCTGTTCGTCGAGGCGGTGCGCCCGCAGGAGCAGGCGCGGCGCCTGCCGCTGCGCCGCGGCGACGTCACGTGGGTCGGCGTGAAGCGCATCCACGCCCTCACGCACCCCGGGCTCAGCTTCCTCTGCCTGTACGAGGGCGCCGCGGCCTCGCAGCCGGCGCTGCGCGTCGGCGGCTCGCTCGCGCGGCTCGCGCACGCGCGCGTGACGCTCCTCGGCGTCGCGCACGGCGCGGGCGCGGACGTCGACCGCGAGATGCAGGTCGCACGCGAGCAACTCGGCCCGGGGCTCGCCGCGATCGAGGTGCGGACGGTGCCCGACGCGGCGCCGGCCGCGATCGGCGCGGCCACCGAGCGCGCGTCGTTCGACCTCGTCGTGCTCGGCTGGGGCCGCGAGCGCCGCGCCGAGGCGCTGCAGGCGATCCTCGAGGCCGGCGAACAGCACCTGTTCCTCGTGCGCGAGGAACGGCCGGTGCCGCAGCGCGTGCTCGTGTGCGTCGCGGTCGGCGAGCCGGGGAAGGAAGACGTGCAGTTCGCGGCGCGCCTGATCCGCCACCTCGGCGCGAGCGGCACGCTGCTGTCCGTCCTGCCGCCGGACGCCTCGGACGAGGAGGAGCGCCGCGCCCAGCGTTTCCTCGACGCCGGCGTGCGCTCGATGGAGCTGCTCGGCGTGGCCGCGAAGAGCGTGCGCCGCCGCGGCGGCGTGCGCGAGCAGGTGGCGATGGAAGTGGTGGCCGGCGCGCACGACATGCTCGTGCTGGGCGCGCCGCTCACGCCGCGCGAAGGCCGCATCCGCCTCTCGGGCATCGCCGAGGGGCTGCTCGAAGACACCGGGAGCCTTCCGGTGCTGGTCGTGCGCTCGCCGTACACGGCGAGCCCCGCCAAGGGTTGACCCGCGGCGCCCGGCTGACGCCGCACTTCGCGAAAGGACGCCGCATGAAGACCAGGATCATCGTTCTCGGGCTCTCGATCGCCCTGCTCGCCGGTGGCGCGGGCCCCGCGATCGCGCAGGGCAAGGGCACGCTCGTGCTGGGCGCCTACACGACGCCGCGCGAGGCCTACGGCAAGCTGATCCCGCTGTTCGCCGAGCGCTGGAAGAAGGTGAGCGGCGAGACCCTCACGTTCCAGCAGTCCTATCTCGGTTCGGGCGCGCAGTCGCGCGCGATCGTCGAGGGCTTCGAAGCCGACGTCGCCGCGCTCTCGCTCGAACCCGACATCGAGCGGATCGTCAAGGCGGGGCTCATCACCGCGAACTGGACGGAAGGGGCGAGCAAGGGCATCGTGAGCCGCTCGGTGGTCGCGTTCGCCGTGCGGCCCGGCAATCCGAAGGGCATCCGCGACTGGGCCGACCTCGCGAAGCCCGGCGTCGAGATCCTCACCCCGAACCCGAAGACGAGCGGCGGCGCGATGTGGAACATCCTCGCGCTGTACGGCGCGGCGCAGCGCGGCTTCGTCGCCGGCGTGCCGAAGGGCGACGACAAGGCCGCCGAGGAGTTCCTGCGCAAGGTGATCCGCAACGTCACCGTGATGGACAAGGGTGCGCGCGAGAGCATCACCAACTTCGAGAAGGGCGTGGGCGACGTCGCGATCACCTACGAGAACGAGGTGCTGGTCGCGCAGGCCGGCGGGCAGAAGTACGACCTGGTCATCCCGCGCTCGACGATCCTGATCGAGAACCCCGTCGCGGTCGTGGACAAGTACGCCGACAAGCACGGCTCGCGCAAGGCCGCGGAGGCGTTCGTGAAGTTCCTGTTCTCGAAGGAGGCGCAGCAGGTCTTCGCCGACGTGGGCGGCCTGCGCTCGATCGACGCGTCCGTCAACGCGGCGAACGAGAAGCGCTTCCCGAAGGTCCAGGACCTGTTCACGATCGCGCACTTCGGCGGCTGGTCGAAGGCCACGCCGGCGCTCTTCGGGGACGCGGGGATCTGGGCCCGCGCCGTGGCCGAAGTCCAGAAGTGAGTACGCACGGCGCCGGGCCGGGCGGCGACGGGTCGGCTCCCGGGGCCGGCCTGGGCCGCTTCGGCCTGCGCGCCGCGGCGCTGTCGTACCTGGTCGTGTTCCTCGTCCTGCCGCTCGCCGTCATCGTCGAGGACGGGCTCAAGGACGGCCTCGGCGGGCTCCTCGAGGGCGTTCGGCAGCCCGTCGCGTGGCACGCGCTGACGCTCACGCTGTGGACCGCGGCCGTGATGGCCGCGATCAACGCGGTGATGGGCACGCTCACCGCGTACGTGCTGGTGCGCTACGAGTTCCCGGGGCGGCGCTGGCTCGACGCCCTCGTCGACCTGCCGCTCGCGGTGCCGACGCTCGTGACGGGCGTGATGCTGGTCGCCCTCTACGGGCCGCAGAGCGCGCTCGGCGGCTGGCTCAAGTCGGGGTTCGGGATCCAGGTGATCTTCGCGCAGCCGGGGATCGTGCTCGCGCTCCTGTTCCTCACGCTGCCCCTCATCGTGCGCTCGGTGCAGCCGGTGCTGCACGAGCTCGACCGCGAGCCCGAGGACGCGGCCGCGACGCTCGGCGCGTCGTCCTTCACCGTGTTCCGGCGCGTGACGCTGCCGTCGCTGCTCGGGCCGCTCCTGACGGGCTGCCTCCTGTCGTTCGCGCGCGCGATCGGCGAGTTCGGGTCGATCGTCATCGTCGCCGGCAACATCCCGCTGCGCACGCAGACCGCCGCGGTGTACGTCCTCGGAGAGGTCGAGTCGGACAACCGGCGCGGCGCGTCGGCGATGTCGCTCGTGCTGCTCGCGATCACGTTCACGCTGTTCCTGGTCATCGACCGGCTGCAGCGCCGCCGGGGGCAGGCGTGAGCGAGCCGAAGGTCGGCCGCCCGAGCGGCAGCCCCGCGGGACGCGCGGTCCTGATCGGGCTGGTCGCGCTCTACATGGGCGTCCTGGTGCTCGCGCCGCTGGGCGCGCTGGCGGTCGGCGCGTTCTCGCACGGCGTCGTGCCGCTCCTGCGCGCGCTCGTGACCCCGGAGGTGCTCGACTCGTTCCGCCTCACGGTGGTGATCGGTGCGATCTGCGTCGTGTTCCACCTCGTGTTCGGGACCCTCGTCGCGTGGGTCCTCGTGCGCCAGCGGTTCCTCGGACGGCAGCTGTGGAGCGGGCTGGTCGACCTCCCGTTCGCGGTGTCGCCGGTCGTCGTGGGTTACATGCTGCTCCTGATCTTCGGACGCCGCGGCCTGCTCGGTCCGGCGCTCGACACGCTCGGGATCAAGGTCGCGTTCGCGTTCCCGGGCATGGTGCTCGCGACGCTGTTCGTCACGATCCCGCTCATGATCCGCGAGCTGATGCCGGCCCTGCACGCGCTGGGCGTCGAGCAGGAGCAGGCCGCGGCGACGCTCGGCGCCTCGGGCTGGGAGACGTTCTGGTCGATCGTGTTCCCGTCGCTGCGCTGGGGCTTCGTGTACGGCACGGTGCTCACGTTCGCGCGCGCGCTGGGCGAGTTCGGCGCGGTGCTCGTCGTCGGCGGCGGCGTGCAGGGCCGCACGGAGACCGCGACGCTGTTCGTCTATCGCGCGCTCGAGGAGCGCCAGTACGTCGCGGCGTACGGTGCCGCGCTCGTGCTCGGCGTGCTCTCGCTCGCGCTCGTCCTCGGCGTCGACGCCCTGCGCCGGCGCGAGAAGCGCCGATGACCGCCGACGGCGCGGGCGTCCTGCACTGGCCGCTCCTCGCGCTGGTGTGTCTCGGGATCGCGGTGCTGACGCTCCTCGTCGCGGGCTGGCGCCTCTCGCGCCTGTCGCGCCGCACGGCCGAGCTCGCGCGCGCGGCGGAGCGGATCGGGCTGGGCGACCTCGACACGCCGGTGCCGCAGGGGAGCGGGGCGGCCGACCGCATGGCCGACGCGCTCGAGGTGATGCGGCGGCGCCTGAACGCGCTCGCCCGCGACCTCCGGCGGCGCGAGAACGAGGCGGAAGCGATCGTCGCCGGCGTGGCCGAGGGCGTCTTCGCGGTCGACCGCGAGCGCCGCGTCCGGTACCTCAACGCGCAGTTCGCGGCGCAGCTCGGGATCGCGCCCGAGGACGCCCTGGGTCACTTCTGCGGCGACGTCCTGCGGCCGATCGGCCCCGGCGGCGGGCGGCCGTGCGAGGAGCACTGCCCGATCGTGCACGCGCGCTTCCGCGGCGGGGCGCGCGCGACCGAACACGTGACCACGGCCTCGGGCGAGGCCCGCCCGGTCGTGATCACGAGCTCGCCCCTGGCCGGCGACCGGCAGGTGCAGGTCGCGCGCGACGAGACCGAGATCGAGGCCACCCGGCGGATGCGCGACGCGGTCCTCGCCAACATCTCGCACGAGTTCCGCACGCCGCTGTCCGCGCAGCTGGCCTCGATCGAGCTGCTCCTCGACCGCCTGCCGGACCTGCCGCAGGACGAGGTGCGCCAGCTCGTGGAAGCGCTGCAGCGCGGCACGCTGCGACTGACGCAGCTGATCGACAACCTGCTCGAGAGCGTGCGCATCGAGTCCGGCGAGATCGGCATCCGCCGGCGCGCGCTGGCGATCGACGAGGTCGTCGAGGAGTCGCTCGAGATGACGCGTCCGCTCCTCGACCAGCGCTCGCAGGAGGTCGCGGTCGAACTGCCGTACCCGCTTCCGGCGGTCGAGGGCGACCCGCAGCGGCTCGTGCAGGTGTTCGTCAACCTCCTGGCCAACGCGTCGAAGTACGCGCCCGAGGGGTCGCTCGTCACGATCGGCGGCGAGCGGCGCGGCGCCACGCTCGCCGTGTGGGTCGCCGATCGCGGCCCCGGGCTGCCCGCGGGAGGCGAGAACGCGCCGTTCACGCGCTTCTGGCGCTCGGGCGGGGAGGAGCCGGAGCAGGGCGGGGCGGGACTCGGGCTGTTCATCGTGAAGTCGATCGTGGAGCGGCACGGCGGCCGGGTGCACGCCGCCAGCTCCGAGGCGGGCACGCGTGTGGACGTCGTGCTGCCCGTTGCAGAACCCTGAGCCCGACACGGCGGCATTGACGATCGGTCCGGCACCGTGTTACCAAGACCCATTCGGGTGTGGAGGGCGGTGCCATGTCGCTCAGCGAACAGGTCGAAACACTGGCGCGCCGTTCCGGGGCCAGCCCCGTGCGGGCCCACGCGGTCGGCGCGGTGATCGACGAGGCCGAGCACCATCCGCTCGGCGTGCAGTTCCTGATGGAGGGGAGCCTCGAGGCCGTGGCGATCATGTACCACGCGCACCCGGCGGCCGTCGAAGACGCGCGCCGCTGGCTGCGCAGCGGAGCGTGCCCGCGCGAGGCCGGGTACTGACATGGCCCTGCCGCAGGCGGTGACGTTCTGCGAGTGCTGGGCCCGCGACGGCCTGCAGAGCATGCCGCGCCTCGTCTCGACCGACGAGAAGGTCGAGATGATCGACCGCATCGTGCGCGCGGGCTTCCGGAAGCTCGAGGTCACGTCGTTCTCGCACCCCAAGCTGTTGCCGCAGTTCGCCGACGCGGTCGAGGTGCTCGACCGGATCGAGCGCCGCGCCGGCGTGTCGTACGTCGTGCTGATGCCCAACCTCAAGGGCTTCGGGCGGCTCGAGGAGTGCCTCGACCGCGGCAAGGGCGCGGACGAGATCATCCTCATGATCTCGTCGAGCGAGAAGCACAACATGCTGAACTTCCGCATGGCGCACGACGAGGCGATGGCGGAGCACGCGGCGATCATGGAGCGCGCACACGCGCGCGGCGTGCGCGTGATCGGCTGCGCGGGCACCGTCTACGGCTGCCCGGTCGGCGGCGACGTGCCGCTCGCCGACGTCGTGAAGATCGTCCGCTTCTACCTCGACCACGGCGCGCAGACGATCATGCTCGGCGACACGACCGGCGTCGCCAACCCGAAGCTCGTCCGCGAGCGCGTCGGCGAGCTGATGACGATCTTCCCCGGGGCCGAGTTCATCGCCCACTTCCACGACACGCGCGGCACCGGCATCGCCAACTCGATCGCGATGCTCGAGCTGGGCGTGCGCTACGTCGACACGTCGATCGGCGCGATCGGCGGCCAGCCCGCGACGGGGAAGTCGAAGTACTCCGCCGGCTTCACGGGGAACACGTGCAGCGAGGACCTCGTCGCCGTCGTCGAGGAGATGGGCGTCGCGACCGGCGTCGACCTCGAGGCGCTGATCGACGCGGGGCGCCGGGCCGAGGAGATCCTCGACCAGCGGCTGCGCTCGAACGTGATCCGCGCGGGACGCGTGATCCACACCGAGTCGTCGCCGGACAAGGAACCGGGGCAGGCCGCCGGTCCGGCATGATCGCCGGGCCGGCATGAACGTCCTCGTCGTCGACGACGACACCGAGATCCGCACGCTGGTCGCCTTCACGCTGCGCGGCGACGGCCACACCGTGAGCGAGGCCGGGAACGGCCAGGCGGCGCTCGACGCGGTCGCCCGCGGCGACGTGGACCTCGTGATCCTCGACGTGAACATGCCCGTCATGAACGGCTTCGAGGCGCTGCGCCGGCTGCGCGAGCGCTGGACGATGCCGGTGATGATGCTCACCGTGCGGGCCGCGGAAGAGGACCAGGTGCGCGGCCTCGACCTCGGCGCCGACGACTACCTCGCCAAGCCGTTCAGCCCGCGCGCGCTCCTCGCGCGCGTGCGCGCCCTCGGCCGCCGCGCCGCCGGGTCGCGGCCCGGCGACGTCGACCTCGGCGACCTCGCGCTCGACCCCGACACGCAGTCGGTGCGCGTGCAGGGCGGCGCGCCGGTCCGTCTCACCGCGCTCGAGTTCCGCCTGCTGCAGGTGCTCGGAGCGCAGCCCGGAAAGCCCATCGCGCCCGACCGCCTCGCGCGCGAGGTGTGGGGCTACCAGGGCCTCGGCGACCGCACGCGCCTGAAGCAGCTCGTGCACCGCCTGCGCCAGAAGATCGAGCCGGGCGAGGGCGAGGCACGCTACCTCGTGACGCTGAGCGGGGTCGGGTACGTGCTTCACACCGCCCCCCGTCCCCTGTAGGGGCGGGTTTAGCGAGCGAAGCGAGCGTAACCCGCCCCGCTTCGGTCCCGTCCCGAGCCGCACCCGGTCACGTGCACGCCGCGTCACGCCCCGCGGCATCCAAACCGCGCGCGGCGATGGCATGCGCGCGGCGCGATCTCTGCGCGCGGGGTTTCCTTCGTGCGCGGCGCACCGTCCAATGATCGAAAGGAGGAAGCCCCATGACCCGTCGCGCCGCCGCCGCGTTCGCCGTCGTCGCCCTCCTCGCCTCGCGTCCTTCCGCCGCGTGCATGAGCCTGCCGGATCTGTGGCAGGGCCTGACCCACGGAAACTTCACCGGACTCGTGGTCGTGGAATCGATCACCGAGCCCACGCCGCCGGTCGAGCAGGAGGAAGGGTCGCTCGACAACCATCTCCAGATTCGGCCGGTCGTGACGGTCCGCGTGCGTGCGGTGTGGAAGGGAGATCCGGCGCTCCTGTCACGCACGTTCCCGCTGTACGCGGGGGAGCACGGCGCGGGCGACGAGTTCGTCATCGTCGGCGGCCACACGGACGAGGGTCTGTACGCGCTCTTCACATTCGAACCGGGCAAGCGCACGGCGGCCGTTCGCGCGCTGTTCCGCCGTGCCGTCCAGGTGATCGAGGACGACCGGTCGGTGCCGCGCGACGCGCTCGCGGTGCTCCTCGACATGGCCGGCGAGCCCAGCCTGCGCGGTGCGGCGCTCGAGGGCATCGCGCGGGGCGCGTTCCGCACGCCGGGGGAACCGGAGGGCCGGCGCTTCGCGACCCCGATCCGCGACGCCATGCTCTTCGGCGACCAGCAGCGGCTTGCGACGCTGCTGCTCGACGCCGACGACCTCGATGCCGGGGCCCTGGTGTGGATCCTCGGACTCCTCGAGGACTATCCGAGCCGCTTCGTCGACCGCCGCGCCGTGCAGGTCATGGGTGCGTTGCTCGAGGCGCCCGGATCCGAGCCCTGGAGCGTGGCCTACGCCGCCGTGCGCGTCCTCGATCGGCTCGGCGATCACGGGCGCGCCGAGCACGTGGAGCAGGACATGCCGGAGAGCGTCGAAGGGGAGACCGGCGAGGAGTGGAACGCGCGCGCCCGCGCCTACGTCCGCGCGGCGTGGGCCGACGCGGTGCGGGCGCACGTGCGGGAGGAGCCCGCCGTGTGGGGGGACTGAGCGTGTCGTCGAGCCGATCGTGCGGGTGGCGCAAGCGCGCCAGCCGGGTCAGCCCACCGCGCGCGAACACAGGACTCGTTGGCGGAAAATTCCGCCTGCGTCGGCGGAAGCGGCCACAGGACGATCACCCGCACGACCTCCTCGACCTTGCACCGGGTCTCAGTACAGCCAGGTGAACGGTCCAGGCACGAGTTCGACGTGCGCCGCCTTCGCCGGGGCCGCCGGCTTCACGTAGCGCACGAGCGCGGCCGCGGCGCGTGCGAGTCCGGTGGGCGGAGCGCCGTAGAACCCGAGCGCCGCCAGCCTTCCGTCGCGCGCCGT
>JABLTH010025260.1_pt1 | contig 12813 bp, 18 predicted proteins | sample 7875711 | NCBI WGS metagenome assembly JABLTH01 (sample SAMN14941262, study PRJNA633318) | bioreactor metagenome | isolation source: bioreactor | place: China | collected 2019-03-05 | reverse complement strand
TCCGGCTTCGCGAACAGGTCGACGTCGCGGATCTCGAAGTCCATGCCCTTCTCGAACAGCACGAAACGGCAGCGGTGCGAGTAGGGGCAGGTGGTTCCGGAGTAAAGCACCATCATGGCGGTGGGCTCCTTTTCGAAGCGTTCAGGAATCGGTTCGGCACGCGGCCTGAAACGGAAAAACGCAGTGGCGCCGGCAAAGCGCTCACTGCGCGAGGGGCCCGGGCGGCATCGGCCGCGCCGGGCGGGAGATTACTTGATGTCCTTCCAGTACGCCGCGTTCAGGCGCCAGGCGAACAGCGTGAACACCGCCAGGAAGATCATCACCCACACCCCGAGGCGCACGCGCTGGCCCTGGGCCGGCTCGCCCATCCATTGCAGGAAGGCGACGAGGTCGGCCACGGCCTGGTTGTACTCGGCCTGGCTCAACTTGCCCGGCGCGATCTGCTCGAAGGCCTTGAAGCGGTGGATCTTCTTCTCGGGATCGTGCGGGTCGGCGACCTCCTCGAACACGGCACGCTGCTGACCCTGCAGTTCCCACAGCGCATGCGGCATCGCGACGCTCGGGAAGGCGAGGTTGTTCCAGCCGGTGGCGGTGGTGTCATCGCGGTAGTAGGTGCGCAGGTAGGTGTAGAGGTAGTCCGCACCCGAGCCCTGGCCGGCGCGCGAGCGGGCGATCACCGACAGGTCCGGCGGGGCGGCGCCGAACCAGGCCTTGCCCTGCTTCGGATCGAGCGACACCTTCATCGTCTCGCCGACCTTGTCGGCGGCGAACATCAGGTTGTCCTTGATCTGCTCGTCGGTCAGTCCGAGGTCCTTCATGCGGTTGTAGCGCACGAAGGAAGCACCGTGGCAGTTCAGGCAGTAGTTGACGAACAGCTTGGCGCCGTTCTGCAGCGACGCCAGATCGGTCATGCGCTCGGTCGGGAACTTGTCCCAGGTGATGCCGCCCGAGGAGGCGAAGGCACCGCTGACCAGGCACAGCGCGGCGATCCAGCCGGCAACGAGTTTCTTCATCATGGTGAGGGGGCTCCTGCCGGTTTCGTCAATGCGCATGGAAAGTCACGCGCTCGGGCACCGGCTTGAAGGTGCCGAGCTGGCTCCACCAGGGCATCAGCAGGAAGAAGCCGAAGTAGAACAGGGTCCCGACCTGGGCGACGATCGTGCCCATCACCGACGGCGGCTGGATGCCCAGGTACGCGAGGATCAGGAAGAACACGACGAACACGCCGTACAGCACGCTGTGCCAGCCCGGACGGTAGCGGATCGACTTGACCGGGCTGTGGTCGAGCCAGGGCAGGAAGAACAGGATGATCACGGCACCACCCATCACGACGACGCCCCAGAACTTGGCGTCGAAGACGTTGAGCAGGAAGATGCCGACCGCCGCCGCGACCAGCACCGCGATCTTCGCGCCGCCGGACAGACGGCCCTTCAGCACGGTGCCGATCGCGCCCAGCGCGATGACCACGTCGAGCACCTTGATCATGTCGTCGGTGGTCGCGCGCAGCATCGAGTAGAACGGCGTGAAGTACCAGACCGGTGCGATGTGCGGCGGGGTCTTCAGCGGGTCGGCCGGGATGAAGTTGTTGTACTCGAGGAAGTAGCCACCCAGCTCCGGCGCGAAGAACACGATCGCGCAGAAGACCATCAGGAACACGCCGACGCCCATCAGGTCGTGCACCGTGTAGTACGGGTGGAACGGGATGCCGTCCAGCGGGATGCCGGTGGCCGGATCCTTCTTGGCCTTGATCTCGACGCCGTCGGGGTTGTTCGAGCCCACGTCGTGCAGCGCCAGCAGGTGGGCGACGACCAGGCCGAGCAGGACCAGCGGCACGGCGATCACGTGGAAGCTGAAGAAGCGGTTCAGCGTCGCGTCGCCCACCACGTAGTCACCGCGGATCAGCAGCGACAGGTCCGGGCCGATGAACGGGATCGCCGAGAACAGGTTGACGATCACCTGCGCGCCCCAGTAGCTCATCTGGCCCCACGGCAGCAGGTAGCCCATGAAGGCCTCGGCCATCAGGCACAGGAAGATCGCGCAGCCGAAGATCCAGACCAGTTCGCGCGGCTTGCGGTACGAGCCGTACATCAGCCCGCGGAACATGTGCAGGTACACCACCACGAAGAAGGCCGACGCGCCGGTGGAGTGCATGTAGCGGATCAGCCAGCCCCAGGGCACGTCGCGCATGATGTACTCGACGCTGGCGAACGCGACCGGCACGCCGGCGGCGTTCAGCGCCGCGTCGGGCTTGTAGTGCATCACCAGGAAGATGCCGGTGACGATCTGGATCACCAGCACCAGCAGGGCCAGCGAGCCGAAGAAGTACCAGAGGTTGAAGTTCTTCGGAGCGTAGTACTCCGACATGTGCTTCTTGTATTCCTCGAACGCGGTCGGGAACCGGTTCTCGAACCAGATGGTGACCTTCTGGGAGACAGGCGCGTCCGCAGGCGCGACTTTGAATTCAGCCATGGTTGCCTTTCGTGGGTCTTGTCGCGTCGCCGGGCCTTAGGCCTTCTTGTCCTCGCCGATCAGGATCTTCGTGTCGGACAGGTACATGTGCGGCGGCACCTCGAGGTTGTCGGGTGCGGGCTTGTTCTTGAACACGCGGCCGGCCATGTCGAAGGTCGAGCCGTGGCAGGGGCACAGGAAACCGCCCTTCCAGTCGTCGGGCAGCGACGGCTGCGGGCCGGCGGCGAACTTGTCCGACGGCGAGCAGCCCAGGTGCGAGCAGATGCCGACGACGACGAGGTACTCCGGCTTGATCGAACGGGCCTCGTTCTTGGCGTACTCGGGGATCGGGTAGGCCTTGCGCTCCGACATCGGGTCGGCCAGCTGGGCATCGTTGCCCTTCAGGGCCGCCAGTTGCTCCGGCGTGCGGCGCACGATCCAGACCGGCTTGCCGCGCCACTCGACCGTCAGCTTCTCACCCGGCTTCAGGCTCCCGATGTCGACCTCGACCGGGGCACCCGCCGCCTTCGCCCGTTCGGACGGCGCGAAGGTGCTGACAAAGGGCACGGCCGCCGCCACGCCACCCACGGCACCGGCGCAACTGGTGGTGATCAGCCACGTGCGCTTGCCTTGGTCCACCGCGTTATCACTCATGGGGGTCCTTCTTGGAGCTCTGGGAGACTTTCGTAAGACGCGTCGATCCTGCGGGATCCGGTCTCGGGCAATCGGGCATTTTAGCGGACAAGAAGCTCCCGCCCTGCCGGCGTGGCGCGCGGGGGCCGTGCACGGCCGCCATCGCCGATTGACAGCGTCGTGCCAGCGGCAATACTGCCGACGGGTGGCGCGGCCCCGCCGCAGCCCGACAACGCATCCAACAGCCACAAGGAGTGTCACATGGGGTTCGCGACCGAGTTCAAGGAATTCGCGATGAAGGGCAACGTCGTCGATCTGGCGGTCGGCGTCATCATCGGGGGAGCGTTCGGCAAGATCGTCGACTCCATCGTGGGTGACCTGATCATGCCGCTGGTGGGCGTGGTGTTCGGCGGGCTCGACTTCTCCAACTACTTCATCCCGCTGTCCGGGCAGACGGCGACCAACCTGGCGGACGCCAAGAAGGCGGGCGCCGTGTTCGCCTACGGCAGCTTCATCACCGTCGCCCTGAACTTCGTCCTGCTGGCGCTGATCATCTTCGTGATGATCAAGCAGATCAACCGGCTCAAGCGTCGGCAGGAAGCGGCCCCGGCCCCGGCCGAGCCGCCGGCGCCGCCGGAGGACGTGGTGCTGCTGCGCGAGATCCGCGACGCGCTGCGCAGCAAGTAGGCCGCGCTCAGCCGCCCGCCAGACGGCGGGCCATGCGCACCGCCGCCTCCAGGCTGGACGGATCCGCCCGGCCGGTGCCGGCCAGGTCGAATGCCGTGCCGTGATCCGGGCTGGTGCGCACGAAGGGCAGCCCCAGGGTCACGTTGACGCCCTGCTCCACCCCGAGGTACTTCACCGGGATCAGCCCGTGGTCATGGGTCATGGCCACGACGAAGTCGAAGGCACCCGGGTGACCCGGCGCCTCGCGCGCGCGCATGAACACGGTGTCCGGGGCGTACGGGCCGGTCGCGTCGATGCCTTCGGCCCGTGCCGCCGCGATCGCCGGCGCGATGATGCGGATCTCCTCGTCGCCGAACAGGCCGCCCTCGCCGGCATGCGGGTTCAGCCCGGCCACCGCGATGCGTGGCGTGGCCAGGCCGAAGCGCTGACCCGCCGCGTGCGTGATGCGCAGGGTCTCGACGATGCCGGCCACGTCCAGCAGCTCGATCGCCCGCCGCAGCGCGACGTGGATCGTCACCAGCACGACGCGCAGTTCCTCGTTGGCGAGCATCATCCGCACCGCCGGCGCCTCCGCCCGGCCGGCGTGGCGCGCGGCCAGCGCCTGCAGCATCTCCGTGTGCCCCGGGTACGGCACGCCGGCGGCCGACAAGGCCTCCTTGTGGATCGGCGCGGTCACCAGCGCCAACGCCCGGCCGGCGACGACCTCCTCCACGGCCGCCTCGATGCAGCGCGCCGCGGCGGCACCGGCGGCAGCCTCGATGCGGCCCCACGCCAGCGCGGCCAGCCCGTCCGGCAGGCCGGCCGGCTGCCACACCGGCAGCGCGCCCGGCGGCACCTGCGGCACATCGGCCGGCGAGTCGATCCGCGCCACCGGCGCCGCCAACCCGGTGGCCGCCAGCGCGCGCCGCATGACCGCCACATCACCGCAGACGACGGCCGACCCGAGCGCGCCGCGCGCCCAGGCCATCCCGACGATCTCGGGCCCGATGCCGCAGGCATCGCCCATCGTGACGACCAGCGGCGGGCGCGCGACCTCGTTCATGCGGGATTGTCGATCTCGATGAACTCGTGGGCCAGCCCGAGCGACTCGGCCAGGTGGGCCGCCACGGCCGGTGCGCCGTACCGCTCGGTCGCGTGGTGGCCGCAGGCCAGGAAGGCCACCCCCGTCTCGCGCGCCAGATGGGCCTGGGGCTCCGAAATCTCGCCGGTCAGGTAGGCGTCCGCGCCGGCGGCGATGGCCGCCTCGAAGTGCCCCTGGGCGCCGCCCGTGCACCAGGCGATGCGGCGCAACGGGCGGCCGTCGCCCGCCACCCGCAGGGGCGACCGGCCCAGCGCGCGCGCGACCGCGGCTTCCAGCGCAGCCAGCGAACCCAGCTCGGCAGCAGAGCCGATGAAGCCCAGTTCCTGCTCGCCAAAGCGGCCGTCCGCAACCAGCCCGAGACGCATGCCCAGCTGGGCGTTGTTGCCGAGGGTCGGGTGCGCGTCCAGCGGCAGGTGGTAGGCGAACAGGTTGATGTCGGCCCGGATCAGGCGTTCGACACGGGCCTTGAGCCAGCCGGTCAGGCGGCCGTCCTGGCCGCGCCAGAACAGCCCGTGGTGGACCAGCAGCATGTCGGCGCCGGCGGCCTCGGCCGCCTCGATCAGGGCCAGGCTCGCGGTGACCCCGGAGACCACCTTGCGGATCTCGTCACGCCCCTGCACCTGCAGACCGTTCGGCCCATAATCCTTGAACCGCTCCGGTGCCAGCAACTGCTGCAGAAACGCGTCGACTTCGGCCCGTGCCGCCATCGGACATCACCCCTCGTTCGCCATGCGCAGAATCTGGCTCGTATTCTCCCAGACCGTCACGGTTGCCGTGGGCGTGCTGTTCGTCGTCGGCACCTTCAAGCCGGAATGGCTGCCGCCGCGGGGCTGGGCGCCGCCCGCGCACCGCGTCAGCGCGGCGGGCGACGGCAACGTGCCGGTGTCGTTGGCCACCGGTCGGCTGCCGACCCAGCCGCTGTCGGCCGCGGCCCGCCGTGCGGCTCCGGCGGTGGTCAGCGTGACGGCGAGCCGCGCACCTTCGCGCCATGGCGAGCTCGACGCGCAGGACCCCTGGCAGCGCTTCTTCTTCGGCGGCCGGCCCGAGCCGCAGGTGGGCCTCGGCTCGGGGGTCATCGTGTCGCCCGAGGGCTACCTGCTGACCAACAACCACGTGGTCGACGGCGCCGACGACATCGAGGTGCGGCTGTCGGACGGCCGCCAGGCACAGGCCCGGCTGGTCGGCACCGACCCGGAGACCGACATTGCGGTGCTCAAGATCGAGCTCGACCGGCTGCCGGTGGTCGCGCTGGGCGACATCGAGCAGATGCAGGTCGGCGACGCGGTGCTCGCGATCGGCAACCCGTTCAACGTCGGCCAGACCGTCACCTCGGGCATCGTCAGCGCGATGGGCCGCAGCGGTCTCGGCCTGTCGACCTTCGAGAACTTCATCCAGACCGACGCGGCGATCAACCCGGGCAACTCGGGAGGCGCGCTGATCGACGTCAGCGGCAACCTGGTGGGCATCAACACCGCGATCTATTCGCGTTCCGGCGGCAGCCTGGGCATCGGATTCGCGATCCCGATCGACCTCGCCCGGCAGGTGATGGAAGGGCTGGTGCGCGACGGCCAGGTCACGCGCGGCTGGATCGGCGTGCAGCCGCGCGACCTCGACCCCGAGTTCGCGCAGAGCTTCAAGCTGCCGGTGCGCGAGGGCGTGCTGATCACCGGCGTGCTGCAGGACGGCCCGGCCAGCAGCGCCGGGATCAAGCCGGGCGACGTCGTCACCCGCATCGGCGACCGGCCGGTGCGCAACACCGCCCAGCTGATGAACGCGGTGGCGGCGCTGAAGCCGCGCTCCGAGGCGGTGATCGGCGTGCAGCGCGGCGACCGGGCGCTGGAACTGAAGGTCACCGTGGCCCAGCGCCCCAAGCCGCCGACGGCACGCACGCCCGAGTGAGCGCCGCGGCCCGTCGCCGGGCCGGGCATTGTCCGCTCAGGCCTCGTCGGCCGGTGCCTGGGTGTGCCTGATGAACAGCCCCGCGGCGAGGATGCCGAGTTCGTACAGCAGGCACATCGGGATGGCCAGCGACAGCTGGGAGACGACGTCCGGCGGTGTGATGACCGCGGCGATGATGAAGGCGACGACGATGAAGTAGCCGCGCCAGGCGCGCAGCTTCTCGACCGAGACGACGCCCATGCGCGCCAGCACGACCACCACCACCGGCACCTCGAAGGCGGCGCCGAAGGCGACGAACATCGTCAGCACGAAGCCGAGGTAGGCCTCGATGTCGGGTGCCGCCGTGATGCTCTTGGGCGCGAAGCCCTGGATGAAGGCGAAGACCTTGCCGAAGACGAAGAAGTAGCAGAACGCCACGCCGGCGAAGAACAGCAGCGTGCTCGACACCACCAGCGGCAGCACGAGCCGTTTCTCGTGGCTGTACAGGCCTGGCGCGACGAACGCCCAGACCTGGTACAGCACGAACGGCAGGGCCAGCATCAGCGCGGCCATCAGCGTGATCTTCAGCGGCACCAGGAAGGGCGAGATGACGTTGGTCGCGATCATCGTCGCGCCGTGCGGCAGCGTGGCGACCAGCGGCGCCGCCAGCAGGTCGTACAGGCCGGCCGGCCCGGGGTAGAAGGCCAGGATGCCGAAGGCGATGCCGATCGCGACCAGCGCGCGCACCAGGCGGTCGCGCAACTCGATCAGGTGCGAAACGAACGGGGCCTCGGTGCCTTCCAGTTCGTCCTTCGGTTCGGCGCTCATCGGCCGGCCCCGCCCTGCCTGGGCGGACGGAAGCGCGCCACCCGCGCGGCGCCGGACTGCACATGCCGCCGCACGCCTTCACGTTGCTTGTACCAGACCGGCACCGCACCACGCTTGACACGCCAGTTCTTGCGCGGGTGCTGGTAGACGGGCGGCGCCGGCGTCCACGCCGTCGAAGCGCCGTCGCCCGCCGCGTCCGCCAGGCCCTGGCCCAGCCCGGCGGTGGCCTCGTTCCAGCTCTGCGACAGGCTGTCGGAGGCCTGCTGCACCTCGCTGCGGACGGTGTTCTCGACGTCGCGCGCGGCGTTCTCGAACTGGCTCTTCATCTTCTGAAGCTCCTCCAGTTCGATCGAGCGGTTGACCTCGGCCTTGACCTCCGCCACGTAGCGCTGCGCCTTGCCGACCAGGTGGCCGACGGTGCGGGCGACCCTCGGCAGCTTCTCGGGGCCGATGACGATCAGCGCGACCGCGCCGATCAGCGCGATCTTGTCGAAGCCGAAGTCGATCAACTCAGACCTTGTTCTTGGCTTCGACGTCCACCGTTTGGGTGTCGGCCGACTTGGTGGTGCCGACCTGCTGCGACGGCGGCAGCGGCTCGCCTGCGGACTCGGCGGCGCCCTTCATCCCGTCCTTGAAGCCCTTGACGGCGGCACCGAGGTCGGAGCCGACGTTCTTCAGCTTCTTGGTGCCGAAGATCAGCACCACCACCACCAGCACGATCAGCCAATGCCAGATGCTGAACGATCCCATGACGTTTCTCCAAAGACGAATGGCGGATTGTAAGAGTCGGCCGGACGCCCCCGGGTTCAGTCGGGATGCGTCCGGGCGCCCGGGCGGCGGTTCAGCCCTTGGCCCAGGGCCGCGGGCCGCCCATGACGTGCATGTGGAGGTGGTAGACCTCCTGCCCGCCGTCGCGGCCGGTGTTGATGACCTGGCGGAAGCCGCCGGTCACGCCCTGCTCGGCCATCAACTTCGGCGCCAGCACCATCAGCTTGCCCATCAGCGCCTGATCGTCGGTGGTGACGCTCTGCATCGACTCGATGTGGCGCTTGGGCACCAGCAGCAGGTGCACCGGCGCCCAGGGGTGGATGTCGTGGAAGGCGACCACCTCGTCGTCCTCGTACGCCTTGCGGGCCGGGATCTGCCCGGCGACGATCTTGCAGAAGATGCAGTGGGGGTCGTGGCTCATGCGTTCAGCCCTTGGACGGCACCGGCATCGGCTGGCCGTCGTTCCAGTTCAGGAAACCCTTGACGATGCGGTAGATGACCCAGACGTAGTCGGCGGCCAGCACCAGGAAGCCGATGCCGAGCCAGACCGTGGCACCGCCGATCACCGCCCACAGCAGGCTGAACCAGAAGGTCCGGATCTGCCAGGTGAAGTGGCTCTCGTAGATCGTACCGGCCGTCTCGTCGCGCTTGATGTAGTTGATGATCACCGCCACGATCGCGCTCAGGCCCGCGAACGGGCTGAGGGCATACAGGATGTAGGTGACCAGCGTCAGCTGCTTCAGGCTGGACAGCTTCTCGGCCGAGACGGCATCGGCCCCATAGGTCAGGTCGTTCACGGCTTTTCTCCTTGTTCGCGTTGCTGCGCCCGGCGTGCGGCGAATTCCTCCAGGCCCGACAGGCCCTCGCGCCGCTCGAGTTCGGCCAGCACGTCGGCCGGCGTCAGGCCGAAGGCGCTCAGCGCGATCATCGAGTGGAACCACAGGTCGGCCACCTCGTACACGATCTTCTGGCGGTCGCCATCCTTGGCGGCCATCACCGTCTCGGTGGCCTCCTCGCCGACCTTCTTCAGGATCGCGTCGGTGCCCTTGTGGAACAGGCGGGCGACGTAGCTCTTGTCGGGGTCGCCCTGGCGGCGGGCGTCGATCACCGCCGCCAGGCGCTGCAGCGTGTCGTTCGAGGAGGCGGGCATCTCGGAACTCACTGGTAGATGGTGGCCGGATCCTTCAGGACCGGGTCGACGGCCGTCCAGCGGTCGCCGTCGAGGCGCTCGAAGAAGCAGCTGTGGCGGCCGGTGTGGCAGGCGATGCCGGGCTCGTGCCCGAGCTGGGTGACCTTCAGCAGGATGACGTCCTGGTCGCAATCGAGCCGGATCTCGTGCACCTTCTGGGTGTGGCCGGACTCCTCGCCCTTGTGCCACAGGCGCTGGCGCGAGCGGCTGTAGTACACCGCTTCTCCCGACGCGGCCGTGCGCGCCAGCGCCTCGCGGTTCATCCAGGCGAACATCAGCACGTCGCCCGAGCCGGCCTCCTGGGCGATCACCGGCACGAGGCCGTCGCGGTCCCAGCGCACATGGTCCAACCAATCCATCCGGCCAGTGTAGCCAAGCGCGCTCAATCCGAATGGGTCGGGCCGGCATGGCCACGCTCGGCGGCGAACCACTGCAGCACCGGGATCGTGCCCGGCAGCACCGGCCGGCTGGCCACCGGCAAGGTTTCCCAGGCCATGGCCTGGCCCTCGCGCATCTCGAAGGCGCCCTGCCACTCGTAGACCTTGCGGAAATGCAGCCGCACCCGGGCGTGGGGGTAGTCCATCACCAGTTCCTGCCAGGGGTGGCTGGGCCCGATCGTGATGCCCAGCTCCTCGTGCAACTCGCGCGCGAGCGCCTCGTGCACGCCCTCGCCCGGCTCGATCTTGCCGCCCGGGAACTCCCAGTAGCCGGCGTAGACCTTGCCCTCGGGCCGCGAGGTCAGCAGGAAGCGGCCCTCCCGGCCGGCCGCGTCGCGCTCGACCAGCACGCCGACGGCCACATCCACCGGCGTGCGCTCGGTGGCGGCCGTCATGCCGAGGCCCCCCCGAGCGCGAGCCGCCCCGCCAGGTCGCGCGCGAACTGGTAGGCGACGCGACCGGAGCGCGAGCCGCGCTCCAGCGCGAACACCAGCGCCTCGGGCCGCGCCGCCCCGATCTGCGCCTCGCCGAGCCCCAGGTGGCGCAGCCATTGCGCCACGATCGCCAGGTACTCGGCCTGGCTGAACGGGTAGAAGCTGATCCACAGGCCGAAGCGCTCGGACAGCGAGATCTTCTCCTCGACCACCTCGCCCGGGTGCACCTCGCCGTCCTCGGTGTGCTGGTAGCTGAGGTTGTCCTTCATGTACTCGGGCAGCAGGTGGCGCCGGTTGCTGGTCGCATAGATCAGCAGGTTGTCCGAGGCCTGGGCCACCGAGCCGTCCAGCATCGACTTCAGCGCCTTGTAGCCGGGCTCGCCCTCCTCGAAGCTGAGGTCGTCGCAGAAGACGATGAAGCGCTCCGGCCGGCCGGCGACCAGGTCGACGAGGTCCGGCAGGTCGACCAGGTCGGCCTTGTCGACCTCGATCAGGCGCAGGCCCCGCGGCGCGTACTCGTTCAGGCAGGCCTTGATCAGCGAGCTCTTGCCGGTGCCGCGCGCGCCGGTCAGCAGCACGTTGTTCGCCGGGGCGCCGGCGACGAACTGCTCGGTGTTGCGCGCCAGGCGCTCCTTCTGCGCGTCGATCTCCTTCAGGTCGTCCAGCCGGATCGTCGCCACGTGGCGCACCGGTTCGAGCACCCCCGAGCCGGCGCGGCGACGGTAGCGGAAGGCGGTCGAGGCCGCCCAGTCGGGCGCGGCCGGCGCATGGGGCAGCACGGCTTCGAGCCGCGCCAGCAGTTGGTCGGCGCGCACGAGCAGCGCGTCGAGGCGTTCTGAGTTCATGGACCGAGTGTAGTGAACAGCCGCGCCGGGCCCGCCGCGCAGGTCAGGGCAGCGGCCAGACGCGCTGCCCGTCGGTCAGGAAGCAGCGATCACCCGCCTGGCGCCGGACCGTGTGCAGCCCGGTGAACTCGCCGAAGGCGGGCAGCACGAGCATGTCGTCGCGCCAGTGGAAGGCCGGCAGCCGCAGGTGGTCACGGGCGCGGCCGAACAGCTGGGCGCCCGGGTGCAGGTGGCCGGCCAGCACCGCGCGGCCGGGCTGCGGCGCCGGATGGTGGCGCAGGACCCAGGGCCCCCGCGACGATGGCTCGTCGACCACCGCGATGGCCAGCCCGGGCGGGGGGTCGCCCGCACGGTCGTCGTGGTTGCCGCGCACCAGCGTCAACGCCAGCGACCGACGAGCCGCGCGCCACGACGCGAAGGCCTCGAGTGCGGGCCCGGAGCGGGCATGGGCCGAATGCAGGAAGTCGCCCAGGAACACCACCTCCGTGGCGTCCAGCCGGTCGACCAGGCCGCCGAGCCGTTCGAGGTTCGTTGCGCTGGTGCCTCCCGGCACCGGCACGCCGAGCCGGCGGAAGCTGTGCGCCTTGCCGAGGTGGAAGTCGGCCACGAACAGCACCCGCTCGTCGGGCCAGAAGGCCGCGCGCTCCGGGCACAGCCACAGCTCGCTGCCGGCCCAGGCGAGCGCGTGGTCCGCGCGGGGTTTCACCTCAGGCCAGCAGACCCAGCGCGACGTCGAGCTGCTCGGTGGGGCTGCGCTTGAAGCCGGAGCGGGCGTAGCGGTGCAGCCGCCCGACGATGAAGGCGGTCAGCGCCGAAGCACGCCCATTGGCATCGACCGTCGGCGTCACCGAGCCGGCGTTCTCGGCGGCCAGACGCAGGCTCTGGCGCAGCTGCGATTCGACGCGGTCGAAGAACTGGTTCATGCGTGCCGACAGGCGCTCGTTCTCGAACACCAGCGCATCGCCGACCATCACGCGGGTCATGCCCGGGTTCTTCTCGCCGAACTGGAGCACGACCTGCGCGATGCGCTGGGCCTGCGCCGCCCCGCTGGGCTCGCGCTCGGTGATCTGGTTGATCAGGCCGAAGATGCTCGATTCGATGAACTCGATCAGCCCTTCGAACATCTGCGCCTTGCTGGCGAAATGGCGGTACAGCGCGGCCTCGCTGACCTGCAGCTGGGCCGCCAGCGCGGCGGTGGTGATGCGCTCGGCCCCGGGCTGCTCGAGCATCGCCGCCAGTGTCTGCAGGATCTGCACGCGCCGCTCGCCGGGCTTGGGGCGCTTGCGGGCTGGGGCAGGTTCGGCGGTGGTCTCCGCGCTGCCCTGGGGGTTGGATGCCTCGGCTGCTTCGGTCTCTTCGGGCAAGTCAGGCATCACGTCACACGGTGCAACTGTTGGAGCGAGGCGATTCTGGCATACACGTAGGTCGGCTTCCGGTGCAGGTAAACACCAACTTCCGCCGGGCGTGAACTGCGTTTCGCCCAGCGCTGCATCCACACCGTGCGCATGCCGACTGCATGGGCAGCCTTCTGGTGCACCAGCGTGTCCTCGACCAGCACGCAGCGGCCCGGCGGGACCCGCAGCCG
>JABLTH010019307.1_pt1 | contig 12822 bp, 14 predicted proteins | sample 7875711 | NCBI WGS metagenome assembly JABLTH01 (sample SAMN14941262, study PRJNA633318) | bioreactor metagenome | isolation source: bioreactor | place: China | collected 2019-03-05 | reverse complement strand
GTACTTCTCGGCCCAGTCGTCCTCGTAGTTGCGGTTGTCGTGGTTGCCGCTCTCGGACCAGGCGACCTTGAAGAAGTCGGGGTAGCGGAACATCGCATCGGTGGAGGCATTGCCGCCGCCGGAGTGGCCCCAGATGCCGACGCGGTCGATGTCGATCCACGGGTAGCGCTTGGCCAGCTCCTTGATGCCGGCGACCTGGTCGGGCAGCGTGTTGTCGCCCATGTTGCCGTACCACGCATCGTGGAAGGCCTTGGAGCGGTACGGCGTGCCCATGCCGTCGATCGCCACCACGATGAAGCCCAGCTCGGCCAGCGCCTGGTGATCGACCCGCGCCGCCGAGAACGCCCGCGAACCGACCGAGCCGATCTGCGGACCCGGATAGACGTAGTCGACGATCGGGTACTTCTTGTGCGGGTCGAAGTTGGACGGCTTGAACATCAGGCCGTACAGGTCGGTCTTGCCGTCGCGCGCCTTCACCGTGATCGGCACCGGCGGTACCCAGCCCACCGCCGCCAGCCGGCTGATGTCGGCCTTGGCCACAGTGGCGAGCGTGCGGCCATTCGCGCTCGAACGCAGCACGGTCACCGGCGGCTTGGTCGGCGTGGACTACGCGTCGACGAACGTGTCGCCGTCCGGCGACAGGCTGATCTGGTGATCGGCCGGCTCGGGGGTCAGCAGGGTCGGCTTGCCGCCGTCGAGGCTGACTTTGTAGAACTGGGTGAAGTACGGGTCCAGGCCCTTGGTGCGACCCACCGCCTCGAACCACACGGTGCGGCTCTTCGGGTCCACCTTCAGCATCTCGGTCACCACGCTGTCGCCGGTGGTGATCGCGTGCTTGAGCTTGCCGGTGGTCAGGTCGTACAGGTACAGCTGACCCCAGTTGCTGCGCTCGGAATACCACACCGCCTCGTGGCTGGCCGGCAGGTAGGCCCAGTTGGCCTTGCCGATACCGCTCTCGTAATAGGTCTTGGCCGACTCCTCGAACACCGTGCGCACCTTGCCGGTGGCCGCGTCGGCGATGCGGAACCACTCGTGCTTGTGGTAGCGCGAGGTGGAGACGAAGGCGATGGTCTTGCTGTCCGGCGCCCATTTCACGTCGTCCCAGCCGCCGTCCGGGCCGCAGCTGACGTCGTCGCACAGGGTCGAGCGGTGCTGGTCGGCCGGCATGTCCAGCCGCACGACGTGCTTCGTCGGCACGTCGATGATCACGCGCTCGATCATGGTGACGTGCTTGTCGCCGGCCAGCGGGTACTTCCACGCTTCGAGCTTCGGATGGCCGACGTTGGTGGTGAACATGTACATGTCACCGGTCTTGCGCTGGTCCTGCTGGAAGGTGGCGATCTTCTTCGAGTCTGGCGACCACTCCAGGATTGCGTTGTCGGTGTGCTTCCAGCCAGCGTTGTCGGTGGCGTAGCCGAAGTTTTCCACGCCGTCGGTGGTCAGCTGGGTCTCCTTGCCGGTGGCGACGTCGCGCACCCACAGGTTCCAGTCGCGGATGAAGGCCTCGGACTTCTTGTCCGGCGACAGCACGCCCGGCTCGTCGCCCTTTGCCTCGCCCCTGGCCGGCTCGGCGCAGACCGCGTCGGCGCTGCACAGGTAGGTCTTGCCGCGCACCTGGAGCTGGTAGCGGCCATCCGGCGCCAGGCTCACGCCGCGCAGGCCGAGCTTGTCCGCCTCGATCGGCTTGCCGCCGGCCAGCTTGCTCAGCGACGCGGCCAGCTTGGCCTGGTCGAACAGCGGTTCGCTGCGGCCGGTGGCGGTGTCCATGCGCAGGTAGTGGTCGCCGCTGGCGTCGTGGTCGTCGTAGGCGAAATGGCTGTCGTCCAGCCAGGACACGCGGGTCACCGCATGATCGACCAGGGGAAGCGCCTTGTAGTTGACCATCTGCTCGGCGCGGGCGTAGTCCGCATCGGTGAGCACGGGGCCTTGGGCGTGGGCGCCGGCGGCAAGGCCGGCAAGGACCAGCGCGCCGAGCAGGCGCGGTGTCGCGGGGATGGATCGCATGAGGGACTCCGCTGCGTGAGAACTTGCGCCGGAAGGCGCCAGCAATAACCCGGACAGCATCCCTGATTCGCGGCGTGCCCGCATGGCGGAAGCCCGCAGCGCCCCTGTCGCTGCCCGATCCCCGATGCTAGCCCCGTGCGCCACGGGGGTACCCCTGCCAGAAGTCCTGTCGACAAACCCGCCTTGACGCTGTGCGCAGCCCCATCGCACCCTGCCCGCTCCCCGCCCCACGGAGCCCCGCCATGGCCCAGGCCGTCAGCGTGATCGGCAGCTACATCTCGCCCTACGTGCGCAAGGTGCTCGCGTTCCTGGAGCTGAAGGGCATCGACTACCGGATCGACCCGATCGCACCTTTCGTCGGCAACGAGGCATTCACCCGGCTCAGCCCGCTGCGGCGGATCCCGGTGCTGATCGACGGCGAGCTGGTGCTGAACGACTCCAGCGTGATCTGCCAGTACCTGGAGGACCGCCATCCGACGCCCTCGCTGTACCCGGCCGACCCGGGCCAGCGCGCACGGGCGCGCTGGCTGGAGGAATACGCCGACACGCACCTGGGTGACGTGCTGGTGTGGAAGCTGTTCTTCCAACTCGGTGCCAAGCGCTTCCTGTTCCGCGAGGAAGCCGACGACGCACTGGTGCGCAAGGCGCGCGAGGAAGAGATCCCCGCCGCACTCGACTACCTGGAGGCCCAGCTGCCGCCGGCCGGCTTCGTGTTCGGCGACCTGTCGATCGCCGACATCAGCCTGGCCAGCTTCTTCCGCACCGCCGCGTTCGTGAAGTACGCGATCGATCCATCGCGCTGGCCGCGTACGGCCGGGCTGGTCGACGCGGTGATGGCCCTGCCGGCGATGCGCACGCTGGCCGACATCGAGGACCGCATCGTGCGCGTGCCGCTGAACCAGCAGCGCGAGGTACTGGCCGGACTCGGCGTGGCATTGACCGCGGACACCGTCGGCGGTGCGCCAGCGCGGCGCGGCTTCCGCTGAGTCAATCGTCCAGCGGGAACAACCCGGTCAGCCAATCCACGAACACCCGCAACCGCGCCGGCATCTGTCGCTGTGACGGGTACAGCACGGTCAAGGGCAGGCCCGGCGGCGGCGTCTCCGGCAGCAGCTCGACCAGCCGCCCGGCCGCCAGCGCCTCGGCCACGTGGTAGCGCGGAAACTGGGCAATGCCCAGCCCGGCCTCGCAGCAGCCGTGGTAGGCGTCCACTCCACTGACCACCACACGCGAGGGCAGCAGCACGGTGCGCCGATGGCGCCCGACCACGAACTCGAGCGGCTCGACCCGTCGCGTGGTGGGCGAGGCCCAGTTCACCGCGACGTGGCCCTGGGCGAGGTCGGCCAACGAGCGCGGCATGCCGTGTTCGCGCACGTAGCCGGCGCTGGCCAGGGTGACCTGCCCGAGCACGGCGAGCTGGCGACCGACCATGCCCGAGTCGGGCAATGCCCCCGCGCGCAATACGCAGTCGACGCCCTCGCGCAGCAGGTCGACGAAGCGGTCGCCGGTGCCGATGTCCAGTTCGATGCCGGGGTAGCGGGCGCAGAAGCCTGGCAGGTGCGGAATGATCCGGCTGCGCGCGAACGCACCCGGCAAATCCACCCGCAGGCGTCCGCGCGGCTGCATGGCCGCTTCACGGAAATCCGCCTCCACCTCGTCCAGGTCGGCCAGCAGGCGCTGGCAGTGACCGTAGTAGACCTCGCCGTCGCGGGTGGTGCGCACGCGCCGGGTGGTGCGCTGGAGCAACTGCGCGCCGAGCCGTGCCTCCAGCCGCTTGACCGCGTGGGTGACGGTGGCGCGCGGCAGGCTGAGGTCGTCCGCCGCCGCGGTGAAGCTGCCCAGATCGACGATGCGGGTGAACAGGCGCATGGCCTCGATGCGGTCCATGATTGTTCATTCCAGTGAAATGGTGTTGGCCATTATTGAGCATTTATCCACCTCTTGGCCGATGGCACACTGGCCCCCTGCGGCACCCCACATCCCCCTCAAAGGAGCGATCACGATGCAGATGCGAACCCTCGGCCGGCACGGTCCCCAGGTCTCCGCCCTTGGTCTGGGCTGCATGGGCATGAGCGATTTCTACAGCGGGCGCGACGACGCCGAGTCGATCGCCACCATTCGCCACGCCCTGGACCGCGGCCTGACCCTGCTGGACACCGCCGACATGTACGGCCCGCACACCAACGAACAACTGGTCGGCCAGGCGATCAAGGGCCGCCGCGACGAGGTGTTCCTGGCCACCAAGTTCGGCGTCGTGCGCGACCCCAACGACCCGACCGTACGCGGCATCGACGGCCGGCCGGAATACGTACGCGCGGCCTGCGAGGCCAGCCTCAAGCGACTCGGCGTGGAGACGATCGACCTGTACTACCAGCACCGCGTGGACAAGAGCGTGCCGATCGAGGAAACCGTGGGCGCGATGGCCGGGCTGGTGCAGGCGGGCAAGGTGCGTTATCTCGGCCTGTCCGAAGCCTCCGGCACCACCCTGGAGCGCGCCTGCAAGGTGCACCCGATCGCCGCGCTGCAGAGCGAGTTCTCGCTGTGGACGCGCGACCCGGAGACCAACGGCATGCTCGCCGCCTGCCGCAAGCTGGGCGTGGCACTGGTGGCCTACTCGCCGCTGGGCCGCGGCTTCCTCACCGGAGCGATCAGCAAGCCCGAAGATTTCGACGCCGACGACTACCGCCGCCACAGCCCGCGCTTCCAGGGCGAGAACTTTGACCGCAACCTGGCGCTGGTCGGCCAGGTGAAGGCGCTGGCCGCGCGCAAGGGCTGCACGCCGGCGCAACTGGCGCTGGCCTGGGTGCTGGCCCAGGGCGAGGACATCGTGCCGATCCCCGGCACCAAGCGCCGCGTGCGACTGGACGAAAACCTCGACGCGCTCGAGGTGACGTTCGACGCCGCCGAGCTGGCGGAGATCCATGCCGTGTTCCCCCCGGACGCCGCAGCCGGCACCCGTTATCCCGAAGCGATGATGGGCGCAGTCAACGCCTGATCCGGACAAAGCACCGGCTGCGGCGGCATGTCGCTGCCGTGGCCGGTGTCGCAGCCGGTTCACGCGTGGCCGGTAAACTGGCGCGATGAATACGCCCGAAGATTCCCTGCTCGGCAAGACCACCGCCTACGCCGACCGCTACGACCCGGCCGTGCTGTTTCCGATCCCGCGTACGGGCAAGCGCGCGGAGATCGGCGTGGCCGAACCGCTGCCGTTCCACGGCGTGGATATCTGGAACGCCTACGAATTCTCCTGGCTGGACGCGCGCGGCAAGCCGATGGTGGCGATCGTCGAGATCCGCGTGCCGGCCTCCACGCCGAACATCATCGAGTCGAAGTCGTTCAAGCTGTACCTCAACGGCTTCTCGCAGGAGCGCATGCCCGACTCCGCGCACCTGATCGGCGTGCTCGAGCGCGACCTCTCCGCAGCGGCGGGCGGCGACGTGAAGGTCGAGCTGAGCATACCGTCGGCGATCGCACACACCATTCGCGACCTGGACGGCGAGTCCATCGACGACCAAGCGCTGGACATCGACGACTACGGCCCGCCCAAGGCCGACTACCTGCGCGTGGCCGGCGAGACGGTGATCGAGGAGTCGCTGGTCTGCGACCTGCTGCGCTCGAACTGCCCGGTCACCGGGCAGCCGGACTGGGGCAGCGTGCAGATCCGCTACCGCGGCCGGCCGATCGATCGCGAAGGACTGCTGCGCTATCTGGTCTCGTTCCGCATGCACAACGAGTTCCACGAACAGTGCGTGGAGCGGATCTACGTCGACCTGATGGCGCACTGCGCGCCGGAGATTCTGAGCGTATACGCGCGCTACACACGGCGCGGCGGCCTGGACATCAACCCGTTCCGCAGCAGCGACGAACAGGTGCCGGTCAATCTTCGCGGCGCACGCCAGTAGCCCTGGGCACGGCTGCCTCACTGCCAGATGAACCGATGGGCGCCGCGGTAACGGACGCTTCAGACCGACCGGACTAGCCTCTTCGACCCTGCGGTGCCGAACGCGCCGCCTGGCCACGGATGGCACCTCCCCCCAGTCGAAGACGGAAGACCTGCCATGAAAACGTCCGCTCGCCATCTCCTCCTGTGCAGTCTCGCAGCCGGCGGCGCGCTCCTGCTTGGCGCCTGCGGCAAGCACGACAACAGCGCCCAGGGCCCCGCCCCTGCCAGCACCGCACCTGCCTCGCCAATGGCTCCCATGAGCCCGGCGCCGACACCCGCCAGCACCGCACCGACGCCGATGCCCCCTGCATCGACGACCTTGCCGCCACCCGCTGGCACCAGCGCTCCCGCGCGGGCCGGCACCACCGCCGCCGCCGCACCAGCCACCGCCGATCAGGCGTTCGCCGTCGACCAGGTGGTGATTGGCGACGCGGTGAACATCCAACATGCCGTGACCGCGCCAAAGGACAGCATTGCCGCCGATCACAAGGCGATCTACGCCAGCGTGGAAACCCGCGGCAAGACCGATGGCGTCACGCTGAGCGCGCGCTGGAGCTACCTGGAAGGCAAGGGCCAGCTGGTCAGTGCGATCAGCCAGTCGATCGCCACCGACGGTCCGGCGGTGACTACCTTCAAGATCCAGAACCCGCACCTGTGGCCGGCCGGCAAATACCAGGTCGAGATCGCGCTGGACGGCAAGCCGGTGTCGACCCGCGCGTTCGAAGTGAAGAGTCCGAGCTGACCGCCACCCATCGTTCGCTCCCGACCGGAGGCGCCCCCAGCGGGCGCCTTTTTTTCGCCTCCTTCACCCCGGCGTGGAGGCGCCGCGAACGGACGGTGATCGCCCCTGCACGGCGATGAACGTCGGCCACGGCGGTCGCGGAAAACCCACGGGTCGTTCACGGCGGCGCGGATCGAATGGGCAGCACGCGGGGTGGCATCGCATCGCCCCGCCCCACCAACCCAAAGGAGACCGCCATGAACCAGGACACCATCGAAGGCCAGTGGAAGCAGCTCGCCGGCACCCTCAAGCAGAAGTGGGGCAAGTTGACCGACGATGATCTGACCGTCGCCCGCGGCGATGCCGAATACTTGGCCGGCAAGCTGCAGCAGCGCTACGGCATGGCCCGCGACGAGGCCGAAGCCCAGGTCCGTGCCTTCGAAAAGCAGCTGCGTCACTGAACCATCGCGCGACCGGCATGTCGCGCCACCAGCCCAAGCAGGAGATACCCCATGCTTCATTACGCCATCGTGTTCCTGGTGATCGCGCTGATCGCTGCCCTGTTCGGCTTCACCGGCATCGCCGCCGGCGCGGCCGGCATCGCCAAGATCCTGTTCGTGGTGTTCCTGGTGTTGTTCGTGCTGTCGCTGATCTTCGGCGGCATGCGACGCGGACCACGCGTGTAGCGATCGAACGACCGGACCCGACCCTCGAGGCGGCGCCACTCGGCGCCGCTTTTTTTGGCTGGGTGGTCAGTCGCGGCGACCCGTGGCCACTTCGGCGAGAAAGCCCAGCACCCGACGCCCGTGACCTGCCTCGACCAACTCGCGGGCGGTCCGTCCCCACAACTCATGGATGCCGACGTTGTCGTACCAGCGCAGCACCGCGCGCCAGTCCGGTTCGATAGCCCGCGCCAGCGAAAGCACCGACCGCCGGGTCTTCACACGGTCGACGCCGGAGCGACGGAGGAGCGGTGCCCCACCGGCCACGGCAGATCCGAACGTCTTCGGCGTCATCGTGATGCTCTCCCCCAACCCAACGTACCGTAACCGATCCCGGGGGACCCGTCGGAGCGCCGGCAGCCCGGGTCGAAGACGCGGAGGGAGGGGTGAGCCCGGGTTCGACCCGGGGCTGCAACGGCATGGTCTGTACGCCGCATCCTGGCCTTCGGATGCCCCTTCCCAGCCCACCCATGCGCTGGGGGCCGGACTTTTTCGGCCGGACGCGGGAAACTATGCGTCTTTGGCCTGCAGCCCCCACGGCAGAGGAACCCGGCATGCACCCGGAACGACGGGAGATTGTTCGCCCCGACGACTGGCACCTGCACCTGCGCGACGGCGAGGCGATGGCCTCGGTGATCGGCTACACCGCACGCCGCTTCGCCCGCGCTATCGTGATGCCCAACCTCAAGCCGCCGGTGACCACCGTGGCGCAGGCCCTGGCCTACCGCGAGCGTATTCTCGCCGCGGTGCCGGCCGGCATGACGTTCGAGCCGCTGATGACCCTCTACCTGACCCGGCAGACCACGCCGGACGAGATCGTCGCCGCCAAGGCCAGCGGCCGGGTGTTCGCGGTGAAGTTCTATCCGCAGGGGGCGACCACCAACTCTAACGACGGCGTGGCCGACCTGTCGACCGTCTACCCGGTGCTCGAGGCGATGGAAAAGGCCGACCTGCCGCTGCTGGTGTACGGCGAGGTGACCGATCCGGCAGTGGACGTGTTCGACCGCGAGATGACCTTCATCGATCGCCACATGGTGCCGCTGCGCGCGCGCTTCCCGAACCTGCGCGTGGTGTTCGAGCACATCACCACGGCCAACGCGGTGCAGTTCGTGCAGGCGCAGGACCAGCACGTGGCCGCAACGATCACCGTCCACCACCTGCTGCTCAACCGCAACGCGCTGTTCGACGGCGGCGTCCGTCCGCACCACTACTGCGCGCCGGTGCTCAAGCGCGAGCAGCACCGCCAGGCCTTGCTGGCCGCGGCGACCGGTGGCGACACCCGCTTCTTCCTCGGCACCGACAGCGCCCCGCACCCGCGCGAAGCCAAGCTGGCCGACTGCGGCTGCGCCGGCATCTTCACCGCGCACGCGGCGATCGAGCTGTATGCCGAGGCCTTCGAGGAAGCCGGCAAGCTGGAAAACCTGGAAGGCTTCGCCAGCTTCCACGGCCCGGACTTCTACCGCCTGCCGCGCAACACCGGGCACCTGGTGCTGGAGCGAAAGCCGTGGACCGTGCCGGATACCGTGCCGCTGGGATCGAGCGTGTGCGTGCCGATGCGCGCCGGCGGCAGCGTGGCGTGGTCGGTGGTCGACGCCCCCACCCATCGAGGATGATCCGGCGACGACTGCGGTGCGGCCCGGGTCAGATCACGCGGGCACACTCTCTGCGCACGGTCGACAAGGCCGGCGGCTCGGCGCTCGCCGGATAAACCCGCTGCTTGTTCCGTCCGGACCCCTTCGCCGCGTAGAGCGCCAGATCGGCCCGAGCCAGCAGCTCCTGCCCTCGATCCGACCAGGCGCTCCAGTCGCCGGCGGCTTTGTCCAGGGTCGCCACGCCGATGCTCAGGGTCACGCGCCCGAACGGGCTGCCGGCATGCTCGATACCCAGTGCGTGGACAGACTCGATGAGCTTCGCAGCAAGAATTTCGGCACCATCGATTCCGCTTCCTGGCAGGATCACGACGAACTCCTCGCCACCATAACGACCTACGATGTCCTCGTCGCGACGGACATGTGCAAGCAGCTCGCGCGAGATCGTGCGCAGGCAGGCATCGCCCGCGATGTGCCCCGCGCAGTCGTTGTAGTTCTTGAAGAAGTCGACATCGATCATCAGTGCCGAAAGCGGCGCACCGGTCCGCTGGCTGCGACGGAGCTCGGCCTCGAACGCCTCCTCGACGCAGCGCCGGTTGAGCAGCCCGGTGAGATGATCGTGGCAAGCGTGGAAGCGCCACCGTAGATTCTGCCTGCGCAGGCTGCGCTCCGCCCGCTTCTTCGCGGTAATGTCGACCAACGCGACGATCATCGCGCCGACCCGGTCGGCCGGCCCGGCCACCGGCTTGATCGTGCATTCGAATACGCGCTTGCCGCAACTGAACTCCCGCACACACTCGGGCTGTCCGCCGTCGAACCGGAGGAACTCGTCTCCTAGGCGGCCGCCAGCGCCGGGGAACAGCGCATCGATCGGGCGATCCAAGATCGACTCCCGACACCGCCCCAGCAGTGTCGCGCAGGAGGCGTTGACCGCGACAAACCGTCCTTCGCGATCGATCACGCACAGCGCGACGGGCACCGAATCGTAGACCGCCAGGGAGAACGGCCCCACTTCAAACCCCGCCGGATCGGCGGAACGCGCGAGCCGGCACGCACGGCCATCTGGCGTGCGCATCGACGCGCCGCGCCCAGCGGCCTGCCTGCCACCGTCCTCGACCCGGACGGCCTTCCCTGGGCGGTTCGACCAACGCCCGGTCATCAGCCCGGCACGTCGCGACCGGGTCTGTCGCCGTGCTCCTCGCATGGCTACCCTCATGGACAATCCTCATGCATGCGCGGTGGCCTGGCGCCACCGCATCCGTCGCCGCGAACAAGCCGCCGACACCCACCGGGTCCGGCCCGCACCGGCATAGGTACGCGCCGGTCATGACCGGGCCCGCGCTGCCTGGCCCCGGTCCAGCAGATGGCGATACGCCAGGCCGCCGAGCACGCCACCGGCTAGCGGGCATAGCCAGAACAGCCACAACTGCTGCATCGCCCAGCCTCCCTGGATCAGCGCCACGCCGGTGCTGCGTGCCGGGTTCACCGACGTATTGGTAACCGGGATGCTGACCAGATGGATGATGGTCAGCGCCAGGCCGATCGCCAGGGGGGCGAATCCCTTCGGAGCACGGGCATCGGTCGCGCCGTGGATGACGATCAGGAAGAATGCCGTGAGAACCGTCTCGACCAGCAGTGCCGCGCCCATCGAGTAACCGCCCGGGGAGTGCACCCCGTAACCGTTCGAGGCGAAGCCGGCCGCAGCATCGAAGCCGGCCCTGCCACTCGCTACCGCATACAGCGTCCCCGCCGCCGCCACCGCGCCGAACAATTGCGCCAGCACGTAGGGAAGGATGTCCGCCACCGGGAAACGTCCGCCGGCCCACAGGCCCAGCGTCACGGCCGGATTGAAATGCGCCCCGGACACGTGGCCGACGCCGTAGGCCATGGTCGCCACGGACAACCCGAACGCCAGCGCCACTCCGGCGAAACCGATGCCAAGTCCCGGGAAGCCGGCCGCGATCAGCGCGCTGCCGCAACCGCAGAAGACCAGCCAAAAGGTGCCGATCGACTCCGCGCACGCTCTCTTGAAAATTCCCATTACATCGTTTCCTGACTGGCGGAATCCATCAGTTGCATGCGCAGGCAACGGCCCGCCCACTTCGGCATCGGAGAAAAATCGTCGAGCGCCGGGAATTCTTCCTCCGGCGTCTTCGGCAGGAAGGCATCTTCCTGGTGGGAAACATCATCGCTGCATCGTCTGCTGCACCGACCGGGGCCCGCTCCGCGGTGGAGACCGTTTATCGGCGACAGCGCCGGAGGCAACGACAGGCAAAGTCCCGATGGATCGACGCAACGATGCGACCTAGCGTTTGACCAGCCGCAAAGCGAACAGCAGAGCTACCGCGCCGAGCGTGGCCGTGATGACCGAGCTGATGAAACCACCGCCAGCATGCAGGCCAGCCACGCCGGCCAGCCACCCGCCGAGGAACGCACCGGCGATTCCGACTACCACGTCCATGAGAAAGCCGAACCCGCTGCCATTGACGATCTTCCCCGACAGCCAGCCGGCCAGCGCTCCGATCACGATCCAGACAAGCATCCCGTGTACTTCCATCGACCCACCCCGAGTAACTTCGCAAATCGCCATCCGTGCCACGACCCGCAACCAGGAACCGTGCGGGAAGCCATATCGATCCCTTGGCTGCGATTGGATGCTAGCCAGCTCGGCAAGCCGGTTCCCTAGGAATATTCCGATTTGTCCGGGCTCCCCGGCTGGGCATGCGTAGCGCCCGGTGCGGCGGACGCGGCCACGGCAATCTCGGTCCCGGGCACACGACGCAATGCCTCGATCACCTCGCACATCAGGCGGTGCAGCCGGTGATCCGCCGCGATCAGGCGGTCCTCTGCCCGCAACAGGACCAGGGCAGCATGATCGGACAACGCGGCCACCCCCCATTCCGAGAGGGCAACCTGGCGAAGAAGCGGCATGCGGACGCGGGCTACCGCGTCCCGGTCGCGCACGTCGACCAGCCGCACGAGCTCGCCCAAGCGACACCGCAGCACCCGGTCCCGCGCGGTCCGCTCGTGCGGTTCCGACCACGAGGTGTCGCGGGCCGCTGCTCTCAGCCAATGGATCAGGGACGGGTAAGTCACCGAATCGCTCGCCATCCGCATCCAAAGTCCCACCCCGCAGGGTGCCGATCCGGCACCGCCGGCAGCACCTGCGCGGTGTCGCCGGGAGCCAGTGCCACCGGATGGGAATCCCGACAGGATCGGGACCCAGGGGTAGGTCCCGCCTGTCGCCGACGTTGACTCGCCGACACATGACGTCCAGGTCACACGGGAAAATGGTCCGGCCGACGGCCCACATTCGGGGCGACGCCAGCCGTGTCGGCAACGATATTGGCCGGTGCGCAGCGGCGTCGGATTCAGAAGATTCCTAAAAGCGAGGCGCGAGACTCCGGTCGCGCACTGGAACGCCATGGAAGGCAGGGATGCCGGGCTCCCAAGACCCTTCAGGCCAGGCCGCTGCTGCGCGCGTACTCGTACAGTTGCACGTGGCTGGCGATGCCCAGCTTGCGCATAGCGTCGTTCTTCTGCTGGCTGACCGTCTTCACGCTGCGACGCAACTGCTCGGCGATCTGCGTGACGCTGAATCCCTGCACGAACAGGCGGACCACCTCCGCTTCGCGAGGCGAAAGCCTGGGCATCGTTCCAGCTTCTCCGGCGTCGGCGGGCCCCGGACGCGGCTCGGCCAGAGGATCGCGCAGTGTCTCGCTCACGTAGCTTCGCCCGTGGAGCACTGCACCGATGGCGGTGACCAACTCGTGGGTCAGGCCTGATTTGTCCACCACACCGCGCACGCCCGCTGCCAGCATGCCGGCAACGGCGGCGGGATTG
>JABLTH010083376.1_pt1 | contig 12823 bp, 13 predicted proteins | sample 7875711 | NCBI WGS metagenome assembly JABLTH01 (sample SAMN14941262, study PRJNA633318) | bioreactor metagenome | isolation source: bioreactor | place: China | collected 2019-03-05 | reverse complement strand
TCGAGCGTGTTGACCAGCTCGCGCGGATCGACCGAGTCCCGCTCGAAGCGCAGGCTCAGCGTGAAGTCGTGCTCCGGCGGACGGTACTTGAAGACGAACGGACGCCAGCGCGCGGGTCCCGGAGGCGCTCCTTCGCTGGCGCGCTTGCGCTCGCGAACCTCGTCGCGCGTCAGCTGCTCCGAGGACACCGCCGCCACGAGCGCCAGCATCGACTGCTCGTCCGGCTGGCGCACGATCTCCATCAGCGTGCTCTTGGTCGTAATGTCGGCGCGCCGACATGCCTCCTTGACCGCCGCCGGCATGCGGTTGAGGCTGATGATCTCGGTGATGCTGGTCCGCGATCGGCCGAGCTTCTTGGCGATCTGCTCGTGCGTGTACTGGAACTCGTCGACGAGCCGGTTGATCGCCTCGGCCTCTTCGAACGGCGTCAGGTCGCGGCGCTGCAGGTTCTCGACCAGGCTGATCTCGAGGCAGCCCCGGTCGTCGACCTCCAGCTCGATGCACGGGACCATCGACAGCCCGACCTGGCGCGCGGCGACGAAGCGGCGTTCGCCGGCGATGATCTGGAACTTCCCCGTTTCCAGCGGCCGGACGAGGATCGGCTCGAGGATGCCGCGCTCGCGGATCGACGACACGAGCTCGTCGATGTCGCGCATCTCGCGCCGCGGCTGCGTCGGGTTCGGCTCGAGGCGCTCGATCTCGATCATGCGGCCGACCGCGGTCGCGCGCCCGGACGTGATGTGATCGACGAAATGGGTGTCGGCGCGCATCCGGACGTCCGGTGGAAGACCTTTCTTGGCCACCGCGTATCCCTCCAGGCCGCGATCTGGCTCGCGGCTCGGTCTTGTTCGGGTCAGGCTCGCTGGAGAACTTCCTCGGACAGCTTGTAGTACTCCTCCGCCCCCTTGGACGCCGGCGCGAAGGTGAAGATCGACTCCTTGTAGGCCGGCGATTCCTCGAGGCGGACGTTCTTGCTGATCCGCGTGCGGAAGACCTTCTCGCCGAAGACGTCGGCGATCTGCTTTTCGATGTCGCGCGCGAGCACCGTGCGCCGATCGTGGATCGTGACCACGACGCCCAGGAAGACGAGCTCCGGGTTCGCCCGGACACGGATCCGTTCGTAGGTCTCGAGCAGGTCGTCGGTGCCCTCGAGCGCGTAGTACGACGACTGGATCGGCACCAGGAGGTGCGACGACGCGACCATCGCGTTGACGGTGAGCATGCCCAGGGTCGGCGGCGTGTCGATGACGATCGACTCGAACTTGTCGACCACGGGCGCGAGCTTGTCCTTCAGCCGGAAGTGCGCGTCGAGGGTGCCGGCCAGCGTGGGCTCGACCTTGGCCAGGGCCAGGCGGCCCGGCGCGATCGAGAGGTTCTTCATCTTGGTCGGGACGATGATCTCTTCGATCGACAGGTCCTGCTCGACGAAGACCTCGTACATGGACTTTCCGACCACGTCGAGTTCGACATAGGAAATCGTGGCGTTGGCCTGCGGGTCGAGATCGACCAGCAGCGTGTTGTGCCCCTTCTGGGCCAGCGCCGCGGCGAGGTTGATGGCGGTCGTGGTCTTCCCCACGCCACCCTTCTGGTTCGCAATGGCGATGATCATCCGGGCCTCTGATCTGCGAGGGATGTCGCGCGAAGTCTCGCGCGCAGAGCGCGTTGCACGACCCGTGAATCCTACGGGAAACGGCCCGGGAGAATCAATCCCGTCGCATTCGAAGGTGCTCGCGGCGGGCCAATACGAACTAAAAAGGACTAGACCTCGTACTTCCCGAGATCGCCCTCGTCGAGGCTTTCCAGCCACTGACGGAAGCGTTCGGTGTCCTGGTGGCCCTGGGTGAGGTCGATGTTCTGCGCCGCCTCGATCACGCCCTCCTCGACGAAGATCGGCGCGTTGCAGCGCAGCGCGAGCGCGATCGCGTCGGAGGGACGGGCGTCGATTTCCTTGGCGCCGGCGCCGGTCTCGAGGTGCAGCAGCGCGTAGAAGGTGTTCTCCTGCAGGTCGGTGATCGCGATCCGCGCCACGCGCGCGCCGAGCTGGCCGACGATGTCGCGCAGCAGGTCGTGCGTCATCGGGCGCGGGGTCTTGATCTTCTCGAGCTCGATCGCGATCGCGTTGGCCTCGAACACCCCGACCCAGATCGGAAGCTTCGCGTCGGTGCGCGGATCCCGGAGGACCACGATCGGCATGTTCGTGATCGGGTCGACCATCAATCCCTGGATCCGCATCTCGACCTGCATCGGCGCGTCCTCCCCGCCCGTAACTCCCTTTACGTGCACCGCTTCCGCCCGAGCCCGGTGGCGACGATACAAGCCGGTACGGGCCCCGTCAAGCCAACGCGATCTTACCTTCCGGAGCGCCCTCGCGCGCGTCGTCGAGGCGCTCTCCGCGCAGGCTGTTGGGCCCCGCGGCGACGATGCGGACGGTGACGAAATCTCCCGCGGCGAGGCCGCGTCCCGGGAAGTTGACCACGCGATTGCAGCGCGTCCGCCCGGCCCACTCCTCGGCGTCGCGCCGGCTGCGCGATTCGACGAGGACCTCGAAGGTGCGCCCGATGAGATGCTGATGGCCGGCCAGCTGGATCTCGCGCTGGAGCGCCTGCAGCTCCATCAGTCGCTCGGCCTTCCGCTCGAACGGCACGTCGTCGCGCATCAGCGAGGCCACGGTGTTCGGCCGCGCGGAGTACACGAACGAGAACATCTGGTCGAAGCCCACCTCGCGCACCAGCGACAGCGTCTCCTGGAACTCCGCCTCGGTTTCCCCGGGAAATCCCACGATCACGTCGGTCGACAGGGCCAGCTCCGGTTTGCACTTTCGCAACTCGTTCACTTTCGCCAGGTACTTCTCGCGATCGTACCCGCGCTTCATCGCCTGGAGCACGCGCGACGAGCCGCTCTGCACGGGCAGGTGCAGCGCGTCGGAGACCTCTGGGACCTCGGCCATCGCCGCGATGATGTCGCTCGTCAGGTGCAGCGGATGGCTGGTCGTGAAGCGCAGCCGGCGCACGCCGTCCACCCGGCCGGCAGCGCGCAGCAGGTCGCCGAGCTTGGCGTGCGTGTCCGGGCAGCGCCAGGCGTTGACGTTCTGGCCGAGGAACTCGATCTCGCGATAGCCCTCGCCGGCGAGCCGCCGGACCTCGGTCAGGAGCGCCTCGAGCGGACGGCTCTCCTCGCGGCCGCGCGTCGCCGGGACGACGCAGTACGTGCAGGTCTTGTTGCAGCCTTCCATCACGGTGACGTAGGCCTTCACGCGCCCGGGCTGGCGGCGCACGGACTCGGTCCCCGCGAGGATGCTGTCCTGGTAGAGCGTCGTGTCGACGATGCCGCGCGCGTCCTTGGCGCCGGCGAGGTACTCGGGCAGCTTTCCCGCCGCGCGCGGTCCGAGGACCAGGTCGACGAACGGGGCCTCCTTGCGGATCCCCTCCCCGACCAGCTGCGCGACGCAGCCGCAGACCCCGACGATCATCTCGGGCCGCGCGGCGCGGTGCGGCCGCAGGCGGTCGAGGAAGTGGTAGACCTTGTCCTCGGCCTTCTCGCGGATCGCGCACGTGTTGAGCAGCACGACGTCGGCGTCGAACGGCGACGCGGCGGGCCGGTACCCGAGGCCCTCGAGCGTCCCGGCCATCTTCTCCGAGTCGTGCTCGTTCATCTGGCAGCCCCAGGTTTCGATCCAGTACGAGCCGGTCATCCGGTCACCTGCCCCGCGAAGGCCGCGGCGACGTCGGCGCGCGTGCGCGCCAGGTCCTGCGAGATCACGCGCGTGTCGCCGACCGTCGTCGTGAAGTTGGTGTCCCCGTTCCAGCGCGGCACCACGTGCAGATGCACGTGCTCCGGGATCCCGGCCCCGGCGGCGCGCCCCTGGTTGATCCCCACGTTGAAGCCGTCGGGACGGTACAGCCCGCCCAGCGCGGTGAGCGCCCGGGCGGCGAGTTCCATGCACTCGGCCCGCGTCGCCGGCGCGAGCGCCTCGAGCGCGCCGTGGTGCTCGTGCGGCGCGACGAGGAGGTGCCCGCCGTTGTACGGGTAGCGGTTGAGCATGACCAGTGCGAGGGTTCCGCGGTGCACGACGAGGTTCGTCTCGTCCTCGCCCGCGGCGTCCCGCACGCGGCAGAACAGGCAGGGGTTGCCGCCGCCCGGCACGTCTTCGCCGCGCGCGGCCGGACTCGTGACCCACCCGTGACGCCATGGAGCGAAGAGCTGCTTCACGACCGGATCACGGGCGCGGCCCGCCCTCCGTGTGCAGCGTTTCCTGCGCTTCGTGCCCGTCGTCCTCGTCGTCGTCCACGTCGGGACCGCCGACGCCGTCGGGGTTCAGGAGATCGCGCAGTTCCTTGCCCGGCTTGAAATACGGAATGGCCTTGCCGGGAACGTCGACCTTGGTGCCCGTCTTGGGATTACGGCCCTGGCGCGGACGCCGAACGCGCAGCCGGAACGAACCGAACCCGCGCAGTTCGATCTTGTGGCCGCCGTGCAGCGCGTCCACGATCGAGTCGAGGACGGTCTGCACGGCGATCTCGGCTTCGGCGCGGGAGAGGGTCGCCGCCTCGGCCACCCTCTCCACCAGTTCCGCCTTGGTCATTTGTCCTCCGGCTCCTCACCGGTCTTCTGCGCACGGCGCATGCGGTCCTGCAGCGCGCGCAGGTCACCCACGTCGCCCAGCGTGATCGAGGCGGCGCGCTCTTCCTCGCGACGCTCGGCCTGGTACTGGGAGAGCTCCTTCTCGCCGAGCTCGTCCGCGGCGGCCTTGATCGACAGGCCGATCTTCCGCTCTTCCGGCTCGGTGCGAAGGATCTTGACGCGCACGGTCTGTCCGACCTGGAACTTGTCGGCGGGCTTCTCGAGGCGCTCGTGCGACATCTCGGAGACGTGCACGAGGCCCTCGACGCCGTCGGTGAGCTCCACGAACGCGCCGAAGTCGGTGAGACGGACGATCTTGCCTTCGAGGATGTCGCCGACGTGGTAGCGCTTGACGAACTCCTGCCACACGTCGGGCATGAGGTCCTTGACCGACAGCGACAGCCGCTGGTTGTCGGTGTCGATCTTCAGGATCTTGGCCTCGACCTCCTGCCCCTTCTTGAGCAGTTCGGCCGGGTGCTTCACGCGGCGGTTCCAGGTCAGGTCGGAGATGTGGACCAGGCCGTCGACGCCCTCTTCGACCTCGATGAAGGCGCCGAAGTCGGCGATGTTGCGGACCACGCCCTTGATGATGTCGCCGACGCGGTACTTGTCCTGGATGACCGACCACGGGTTGGGCTGCGTCTGCTTGAGGCCCAGCGACAGGCGGCGGTTCGCCTCGTCGACCTCGAGCACCACCGCCTCCACGTCCTCGCCGACGTTGACCAGCTTGCTCGGGTGCTTGACCCGCTTGGTCCACGACATCTCGGAGACGTGGATCAGGCCCTCGATGCCCTCTTCGAGCTCGACGAAGGCGCCGTAGTCGGTGAGCGAGACGACCTTGCCGCGGACGCGCGAGAGCAGCGGGTACTTCTCGCCCGCGTTCTCCCACGGATCGGGCTGCAGCTGCTTGAGGCCCAGCGAGACGCGTTCCTTCTCGCGGTCGAACTTCAGGATGATGACCTCGAGCTCGCTGCCGATGTTGACCATCTCGTTGGGGTGGTTGACGCGGCCCCACGACATGTCGGTGACGTGCAGCAGGCCGTCGATGCCGCCGAGGTCGATGAAGGCGCCGTACTCGGTGATGTTCTTCACGACGCCGCGCACGCGCGTCCCCTCTTCGAGGGTCTGCAGCGTGACCTTCTTCTTCTCGGCGTTCTCCTCCTCGAGCACGTGCTTGCGCGAGACCACGATGTTGCCGCGGCGGCGGTTCATCTTGATCACGCGGACGCGGACTTCCTGGTCCTTGTACGCTTCGAGATTGCGCACCGGACGGACGTCGACGAGGGACCCCGGCAGGAACGCGCGCACGCCGATGTCGACCGAGAGGCCGCCCTTGATGCGGTCCTGGACCTTGCCGGCCAGGATCTCACCGGTCCGGTACGCGTTCTCGACGCGCTCCCAGACCTTCAGGCGCTCGGCCTTCTCCTTCGAGAGCGGGATGTAGTCGTCGGTCTCGTCGAGGGACTCGATGACCGCTTCGACCTGCTGCCCTTCGACGATGGGCAGCGGCTCGCCGGAGATCCCACGGAACTCCTGGCGGCTGATCGCGCCTTCCTTCTTGAACCCGATGTCGACCAGCACGAAATCGGCAAGCACCTTGACGATCCGACCCTGGACGACGTTCCCCTCCGTCACCTCGGCCGCGGGGCTGTACTGGTCGAGGAGGGCGGCGAAGTCGAGTTCGCCGTCGATCATGTCCGGCTTGTTCTGCAAATCCATGTTCCGAAACCTCCAAGCTCGGCGAGCCTTTGGATTGGGCGGGTGCAGGGCACCCTGCCGGACTCGCCGCCGGCCCACCCCGGGGCGGGCACGGGAGCGCGACGTCCGTCGCTGCGAAACGGCTGAGGTTAAGGGAGTGAACGATTTAGGTCAAGGAATGCCGGGTGCCGCCACCGCGTCGCGGACGGGCCGGCGAGCGCTCTTCCGACCCGGCCCGCGGCCGCGCGGCGGGGCGCTCTCCCGGGCGTTCTCCGGAGCGCGTCCCGGACGCCGCCGGGCGGCGGCGGGAGACCCGCGCGCCGGCCTGGCGCCGGACCTGCACGGCGGGCTGGACCGCCTCGCCCTCCTCGGCCCGCGCGAGGTCGCGCCGCAGGCGGAGCAGCTCGTCCTCGGTCAGCGGCCGCACGGCGCCGACCTTCATCCGGCCGAGCTTGAGCGGCCCGATGGCCAGCCGGCGGATCCGCCGCACGGGGTGGCCGATCTGCTCGAACATGCGCTTGATCTGGTTCTGCCGGCCTTCCTGGAGCGTGACCCGCAGCCAGGCGTTGTCCTCGACGATCTCGTCGACGTGCAGCTCGGCGGGCAGGCTGCGCACGCCCGGCTCGAGCATCACGCCGCGGCGCAGCCGGTCGAGGTCGCGCTCGTCGGGGACCCCCTTCACCTTCACCGAGTACAGCTTGGGGAGGTGCGTGCGGGGGTGCATGACCTGGTTGGCCAGCTCGCCGTCGTCGGTCAGGAGGAGCAGCCCGTCGGCGTCCCAGTCGAGCCGCCCCACGGGATACACGCGCACGCGGATCCGGTGCTCCTTGAGCACGTCCGCGATCGTCGGCCGGCCCTCGGGGTCGGACAGCGACGTGATCACGTTGCGCGGCTTGAAGGCCAGGAAGTAGTGCCGCGGCCCGGCGAGCAGGCCCGCGATCAGCCGGCCGTTGACCTTGATCTGGTCGCGGTCCGGATCGGCGTGCATGCCGAGCCGGTCGGCGCGCTGGCCGTTGACGGTCACCTTGCCGGCCAGCATGAGCTGTTCGGCGGCGCGGCGCGAGGCGATGCCCGCGCGCGACAGGATCTTCTGCAGGCGTTCCTCGGCCAACTCAGTGGTCCTCGCCGAACGGGGTCGCCGCGAGATCGTGCGCGGACCCGTCGTCCTCGTCCGAGAACGCGGCCTTGCGCAGCTCCGGTCCGGTGGCCCCGCCGCCGCCGCCGCCGGGCGCCTCGTCCGCGGGCGGCACGTCGCGGTCCGCGTCCTCGCCCCCGCCCTCCGCGCCGGCGTCCTCGCCCGCGGGCTGCGCCTCGCCCTCGAGCGGGTCGAACTCCTCGGTCACCGGGAACAGCCGGCCCTGCGCCGGCACGACGCGCGTGCCGAAGCCCTCGACCGGCGGCAGGTCCTCCAGGCTGTCGAGCCCGAAGTGCAGCAGGAACTCGCGCGTGGTGCCGTACAGGATCGGCCGGCCGACGACGCGCTTGCGGCCCACCATGCGCACGAGCTGGCGGTCCATGAGCGTGCGCAGCGCGTACGACGGATCGGTGCCGCGGATCTCCTGGATCTCGGGCGCGGTGATCGGCTGCGCGTAGGCGACGATCGCGAGCACGTCGAGCGCGGCCGGCGTGAGGCGCTTCTGGTTGCGGAAGCGGAACAGCGCGCGCAAGGAGGGGGCGAGGTCGGGCCGCGTCACGAGGCGGTAGCCGCCCGCGACCTTCTCCAGCTTCAGCCCGCGGCCCGGCTTGTCGAGCGCGCGCGCGAGCGCGTCGAGCGCGTTCTCGATGCGGTCCGGGTGCATCTCCGGCAGCGAGACGCGGATCTCCTCGATCGTGAGCGGCTCGGTCGACGCGAACATCATCGCCTCGAGCACCGCGACGAGATCGAACCCGTCGTCGACCGGCTCGACCTCGACCGGCGCCGCAGCGATCTCCTGCTCGTGCTGCTCGTCCTGCTCGTCCTGCTCGTGCTGCTCGTGCTGCTCGTGCTGCACGTCCTGCACGTCGTCCTCGGGAGCGGGAGCGGCGTCGTCCCGGCGCTCGTCGTCCTGTTCGAAGGGACCCGTCATCAACCCTCCATGCCGTCGAGGCGCGGCTGCGTTTCCGTCACGGGGCGCGGCTCGATGCTGATGTCGGCACGCGGCGCGGTCTGCAACGCGACGATCGAGCCCATGCGCACGAGCTCGAGCAGCGCGAGGAACAGCACGATGCGCTCGATGCGCGTGCGGCACACGCCGGCGAGACGCCGGAACGAGAGCGGTCCGCCCGCGTCGAGGTTGTCCAGGATGCGCTGCATCATGTCCTGGACCTTGAAGTCCTCGCGCCGGATGACCTCGACGCGATCCTCGGCCTCGAGCTGGCGCACGACGCGCTCGAACGCGCGCACGAGGTCCGTGAGGTCGGCCTTGATCGTGAACTGCCCCGCGAGATCCGGCGGCGGCGGGCCGGGCCGGATGAAGACGAGGTCGCGCCCGCTCTCGAGCGCCGCGAGGCCCTCGGACGCCTTGCGGAACTTCTCGTACTCCATGAGCTGGCGCTTCAGCTCCTCCTCGGGGCTCTCCTCCTCGGCCGTCTCGCCCGGCTCCTGCGGGAGCAGGAGGCGCGACTTGATGTGCGCCAGCGTCGCGGCCATGACGAGGTACTCGGAGGCGACCTCGAGGTCGAGTTCGCGCATGCGGTCGAGGTACTGGTTGTACTGGCGCGCGATCACGAGGATCGGCAGGTTGAGGATGTCCATGTCCTGCGACCGCACGAGGTGCAGCAGCAGGTCCAGCGGCCCTTCGAACTGCGGCAGCGACACCTCGAGCGCGCCGCGGCGGGGCGTGTCGTCCCCTCCACCCTCGGGTTCCTGGGCGGTGCGTAGCTCATCCATGCAGCCGGTCATCCCCGAATCGCACGTCACGGCCGGGCCCGTCGGCCCAGCCGGCGTCGGACCTTACCACCCTGCCGCTCCGGCGTCCATGTCGGTCAGCGCTTCCGGAGCTTCCTGACCTGCTTGCACAGCATCGACGCGCTTTCGTCGCCGATGCGCTCGAGCGCGCGCCGCCGCGCCACGAACCGCGGGTCGAACGCCTCGACCGAGAGGCCCGCGACCGAGCGCGCGAAGCGGAACGGTTTCGCCGCGAGCGGCTCGTCGCGTCCGGGCGCGCGCACCTCGACGTCGAACCCGGTGTCGACCTTGCGCACGATGTTGGGCTTGTAGCCGCCGGTTGCGGGATCGAAGACCGGCTCGCCGCCGGGCTCCTCGGACTCGCGCCACAGCGTCAGGCGCACGCGCAGCTCGAGGTCGTGCGGCTGGTCGGGGCCGGGAACGACGAGCACGCCGCACTTCGCGCGCGTGAGCGCGAGCGTGACGTCGCTGTCGGTCTCGGTCCGGTCGAGTTCGGAGACGCCGCGATCGGCGACGACACGCACCAGGACCGGCGTCGCCGGCGGCTCGGCGTGCGCGAGCGCCGCACCGAGCACGAGTACGGCGGCCCCCACGAGTGAGCGCTTCATGCGGGGATTGTAGCCCCGCGCGCTCAGTTCTCCTTGTAGATCAGCCGGACCATGCCGACGGACACCACGTCGCCGTCGGTGAGGGGCGCGCCCTTGCCCTGCAGCAGCTTGATGCCGTTCACGAATGTGCCGTTCAGCGCACCGCCCTCTTCGGCGAGGTACCAAGAGCCGCCCTTCTCCGTCAGGCGGGCGTGGCGCCGGCTCACCGAGCGCTTCGTGTCGAGCGGCCCGAGGTCGATCTCGGGCTGGATCTCCGTCACCGGATCGTAGCGGCCGAGCAGCATCTCGGGCCCCTTGAGCGGGAACACCACCCCGCCCTCCTCGAGCACGAGCCGCACGTTGCGCGTCTTCTCCACCACGGGCCGCGGCGGCGCGGCGGCGGGAGTGTCGTGCGGCGCGTGCGCGGCCGGCGGGATCGTCCCGCGCGGCGGCGCGGTGCTGCCCGCCGCGGGCCGCATCGCGTCCTCGACGAGGCGCCGCTCGATGCCCTCGAGCCGCGACGAGAGCTGCTTCAGCACGCGCACGGCGATCTCGGGCCGGGCCTTCAGCATCTTCTGGAACGTCTGCGGGCCGAGCTCGAGCACTTCGCAGTCCGACATCGCGTCCGCGTCGATGCCGTACGGACGGCCGTCGAGCAGCGCGGCCTCGCCGAACACGTCGCCCTTTTCGAGCCGCGCGATCTCGACCGGTTCGAGCGACGCGTTGCCGCGCCGCGACAGGCGCACGGCGCCGGCCTGCACGACGAACAGGCACGCGCCCTGCTCGCCGGCGACGACGATGCGTTCGCCGGCGCGATAGGCGACGGTCAGGGACTTGATCGGGTCAACGGCCATCGGGCAACCGCACGCTCCCGCAAACCAATATAGGGTCGCGAGGCCCCCGCTGTCCGCGCTTTTACGACACGGATCAGCGGGCGTCCGCGAGCCGCGCCAGCGCCGCGGCGGCCTCGTAGCGGACCTCCTGCGACGCGTCGTCGTGGCCGATCGCGGTCAGGATCTCCTCCGCGCCCGGCAGCCGGCCTGTTCCGATCTGGAGCACCGCCGCGCGCCGGACCTCGGGATCGGGGTCGGTGCGGGCGATCCGCACGATGGCCTCGCGGGCCTCGCGCGGGTAGTCCAGCTCCTCGCCGCCCCGCCCCGCGGCGTCGCGCCGCTCGAGCCGCCCGCGCGCCAGGGCGGTGCCGAGCGCGGAGACGGCCCGCGCGCGGCGGCGCGGGTCGGCGTCGGCAATGCGCGCCAGGAGGCCGGGCGCCATGTCGACCCCGCCGAGGCCGAGCCGGGCGGCCTGGTCGAGCGCGACGTCGATCAGCCACGGGTTGGGGGCCGCGAGCCAGCCGGTGAGCGTCGCCTCGGGGTCCTGCCCCTCCGAGTCCTCGAAGCCCACGAGTTCGCGGATCGCCTCGAGCAGCGCGGCCGCCCCTTCGGGCGGCAGCGGGATGCGCGCCAGGTAGCCGCCGATCGGCTGGTACACGCCCTCCTTGACCGCCTCGCCCTGGGCGTCCGTGTACGGTCCGAGGACGAACACCGCGCGGTCGCCCTCGGCCATCTTCAGCGGCGGGGCGCCCATGTCCCGGCCCATGTTGACGCCGCGGTAGGCCACCACGAGGTCCGCGCCCTTGGTGGCGCCGCGCAGCGCTTCCTCGACGAACAGGTGCGCCTTGACGTTGATCGAGGTGACCTTGGCGAGCACGACGACGGGACCCGCCGCGAGGCGGCTCAGGAGCTGCGGGCCGTCGACGGGGCGTGAGGGATCGGGCTTGTCGGCGGCCGCGCGGGCCGGGGCGCTCCCGGCCAGGGCGAGCGCCAGCAGTGCGAGTCCCGCGAACCGCGCGAGGGTCAGCGTTCCGCGGCGCCGCGGGCCCCGAGCGCGGTCCCGAGCAGGCCGAAGCCCGCCGCCACCAGCGCGGCCATGAGCTTCATCTGGTCGTTGACCGTGTCCCACAGGCTCACCGGGTTCAGCGCGAGCGAAATCCCCTCGGGCCGCGACAACGCCAGCAGGACGACGGCCACGACAACGCCGACGACCAGGCCGGCCACCGCTCCGAGGATCATACGGTTTCGGCCGCGACGCGCCCAGCCGGCCGGCGGCGCTTCCGCGGCGAGCCGGTCGAAGCCGTCGCCGAGCGGATCGTGCGACTCGGGGCCGCGCCCGAAATCGTCGTCGGGCAGCGCGCCGAACGCCGGCGAGGCCGGCTCGGCCGCCACCTCGTCGAGGTCGGGCTCGCGGTACGGGCCGCGCAGCTGCGGGGCGTGCGCGAGGATCGTCGCGGCCGGGTCGGCCGCCTCGAGCGCCGGCGTGGCCATCGACAGGCTCACCTCGGGCACGTCCTCGTCGAACGCGACGGGCTCCTCGTCGAGGACCGCGGCCGAGATGGGGTCGGCATCGCGGACCGGAAGCACGGGGCCGGGATACGTCCCCGCCGGGGCGGAGACGTAGCGGCGCGCCCGCGCCGGGACCGTCACGGGAGGATCTCCAGCCGCAGCACGAGGCGGTAGCGGCGCGTCGTGCCGCCGTCCGAGACCTCCAGCGGGACGAGGATCTCCTGCGGGGCGCCCGGGACCAGGCGCGTGACCTCGACGCCGTCCTCGTTGAACAGCGGGTCCGACGCGGCGACCTCGACCGCGGTCGCCGACGCGACCGCGCCCGCCGAGCGCGGCGGCGCGCCGTACGTCTCGTGCACCGGGGCGGCCGGCGCGGCGAGGACGGACTCGAGGTCGTGCACGTTGATCTTCTGCGTTTCGCCGGCCAGGCGCGGCGCGGAGGCCACGCTCACGCCCAGGACGTCCTCTTCCTCGCTGCCGGGCGCGGCGACCGGCGCGGCGGCGCGCGGTGCGGACGCCGGTGCGGGCGCGGGAGCCGGTGCCGGCGCGGGGGCCGGGGACCGCGGCGCGGGCGTCCCGGCGAACGGCGAGACCGGCGGCACCGCGGGCACGGGCGCGTCGCGGTTGCTCCCGAAGAGCATGTCGAAGTCTTCCTTGGTCATCGCCGGCGGCGGCGGCGCAGCCGGGGC
>JABLTH010027057.1_pt1 | contig 12828 bp, 12 predicted proteins | sample 7875711 | NCBI WGS metagenome assembly JABLTH01 (sample SAMN14941262, study PRJNA633318) | bioreactor metagenome | isolation source: bioreactor | place: China | collected 2019-03-05 | reverse complement strand
TCGTCTCGACCGCGGTCGAACGCAAGGACGATGCGAACGGCGTGCTGCGCGGCAAGCTGACCTTGCGCGGCGTGACGCGCGAGGTGGAACTGCCCTTTACGGTCAATCGCATCGGCCAGACCATCTACGGCCTGCACACCGTGGCCGGGTTCTCCGCCCGCACCACCCTGGACCGCAACGATTTCGGCATCACTGCCACGCCCAACTCCATCGGCCGCACCGTGACGGTCTGGCTGGAGCTGGAAGCCATTCTCGACGACAACACACGTGGTACACCGCCCGACGCACAGCCGGACGCAAGCGGCAAGCCCGACAAGGAGACACCATGAGTCTGCGCAGCAACGACCGCCAGTGGGGCGCGGTCGCCAAGTTCTTCCACTGGACCGTGGCCCTGCTGATCATCGGCAACGGCATCTTCGGGCTGAGCATGGATCTGGCCAGCAGCAAAATGCAGCAGATCACCTGGCTCGCCCTGCACAAGTCGATCGGGCTGACCGTGCTGGCGCTGTTCCTGCTGCGCGTGCTGTGGCGCTGGCGCGACGGGCGTCCGGCGGAAGACCCGGCCCCGGCATGGCAACAGCGTGCCGCGCATCTCACGCACGCCTTGCTCTACGTACTGATCGCGGCCCTGCCGCTGAGCGGCTGGTGGTTCAACTCCGTCGTGGGCAAGCCGCTGCAGTTCTTCAAGCTGTTCAACCTGCCCGCCCTGCCGACGATCATCCAGACGGACGACGCCGGCGTGGATACGGCGCACAGCGTGCACGAGTATCTGTTCTGGTTTCTGGTGCTGGTGTTGATCGCCCATGTCGGCGGGGCGCTCAAGCACCATCTGTTCGATCGCGACAACACGCTGTTGCGCATGCTTCCCTTACGCCGCCCTCGCGGCGATGCCCCCTCTCAAGGAGATCGTCCATGAAACGCTACGCCTTCGCACCGCTGCTCCTGGCTCTGGCCCTGCCCGGCCTCGCCGCCGCGGCCGATTACACCGTGCAGTCCGGCAGCGAGCTCGGTTTCACGGGCACGTTCCAGGGCGAATCGTTCAAGGGCTCGTTCGGCAAGTGGACCGCCGCGATCAGTTATGACGCCACCAAGCTGGCCGCGTCCAAGTTCGACGTCGAGGTGGACCTGGCCAGCGTGAAGACCGGCGACAAGGACCGTGACGGGGCGCTGCCGGGCGCCGATTTCTTCAACGTCGCCAAGTTTCCCAAGGCCCATTTCGTCACCACCGGCTTCCGCCAGAACGGCGCGCAGGTAATCGCCGACGGCAACCTGACCCTGCGTGGCGTGACCAAGCCGGTGAGCCTCAACGTCACGTTCAAGCCGGCCGGCACCGGCGCCACGCTCGACGTGGCCGGCACCGTCAAGCGCCTGGATTTCGGCGTGGGCGGCGGCGAGTACGCCGATACCTCCGTCATCGGCGGCGACGTCAAGGTGAACGCGCATCTCGTGCTCGCCGCGAAGTAAGCGCGCGTGACCGACCTTCCGCTCTGGCGGCGCCTGCGCGGCTGGCTGGGCAAGCCGGAGGCGGAGCGCTCCGCCCCGGCGCCGGCGGCGGAGCACGCCCAGGCGCGGATGGTCGACAGCCTTCGCCGCCTGCTGGACGACCCGGGCATTCCGCCGGCCATCCGCGAGGAACTGGCCGGCGATTTCCAGCGCGTCGAGAGCATGCTCGACCGCCTGGAGCGCGGCGAACTGCACGTGGCGGTGTTCGGTCGCGTCTCGGCCGGCAAGTCCGCGCTGGGCAACGCGCTGCTGGGACGCGAGGCCTTCACGGTTGGCGTGCTGCACGGCACGACCACCCAGGCCGAGCAGGCCCCGCTCGAAGAGGCGCGCGAGGAAGGCCTGGTGTTGATCGACACGCCCGGCATCAACGAACTGGACGGCGAAGCGCGCGAGCGTCTCGCCTTCGACGTCGCCGAGGTCAGCGACCTGGTGGTGTTCGTCGCCGATGGCGACCTCACCCGCGACGAGTTGGACGCGCTGCAGACGCTCGCCGCCACGCAACGCCCCTTGCTGCTCGCGCTCAACAAGGCCGACCGCTACGCGGCCGCCGAGCGCGACACGCTGCTGGAGCACTTGCGCGAACGCGCGCGCGGGCTCGTGCGTGCGGACGACGTGGTCGCCGTGGCCGCGCGCCCGGCGCCACGGCGCCTGGTCGAGGTGGACGAGCACGGCCGCGAACATGTCCGCGAGCAGGCCTCGCCACCGGACGTGGCCGCACTGCGCGAACGCCTGCTGTCGATCGCGCGGCGCGAAGGCAAGGCGCTATCGGCGCTCAACGCCGGCCTCTATGCCTCACGGCTCACCGACCAGGTCAGCGCGCGCATCGCCGACAGCCGCCGGCGCCTGGCCGACAAGCTGATCCGCAACTACTGCCTCGCCAAGGGCGTGGCCGTCGCGCTCAATCCGATTCCGGTGGCCGATCTGCTCGCTGCCGCGGGCATGGATGCGGCGATGGTGCTGCAGCTCTCGCGGGTCTACGGCCTGCCGCTGACACGGGCCGAATCCGGGCGGCTGGTGGCGGTGATCTCTGCACAGCTGGCAGCCTTGATGGGCGCGGTGTGGGGCATGCAATTGGCCGCCTCCGCGCTGAAGGGCGTGAGCGCGGGCCTGTCCGTGCTGGTCACCGCCGCTGCGCAAGGGGCGCTGGCCTGGTACGCCACGGTGCTGATCGGCCGTGCGGCGGAGCGCTATCTGGTGGCTGGCAAGTCCTGGGGCGAACTGGGCGCCAAGCGTGCGGTCGCCGAGATCGTGGCGAGCCTGGATCGCGATTCGATCCTGCGCGAGGCACGCGAGGAAATCCTGCGGCGCCTCAGGTCCCGCTGACCGGCTGCGCGGAAGCGAGGAAGGCGCGCACCGCCGCGGCGTCGAACGGCCAGTCCAGCTCGCGACCGCCGCGCACGTCGCGCAGCACGGGCACGCGGGCGCCGTAGCGGGCTTCCAGATCGGGATCGTCGTCCACCCAGCGGCTGTCGAAATCCGGCGCACGCGCTTCGGCCATGACCGCGAGGGCCTGGTCGCACAGGTGACAGTAATCGCGCTGGTAGAGGATCAGGTCGGCCATGCCAACAGACGGTTGCGTACGGACTGCGGGGGAGCGGGGGCGTGCGTAGAATAGCGGGGTCCCCTTCCTGCCCCGCATCCCGCCATGGCCGTCAGCGTATTCGACCTCTTCAAGATCGGCATCGGTCCGTCCTCCTCGCACACCGTGGGCCCGATGCGCGCCGCCGCCCGTTTCGCCGAGCGCTGGCTGGACGAAAAAGGCGTGCTCGGCCGCGTGACGCGCCTGCGCGCGGAGCTGTTCGGCTCGCTGGCGATGACCGGCCGTGGCCATGGCACCGACAAGGCGGTGCTACTCGGCTTCGAGGGCGAGCATCCCGACACGGTCGATCCCGATCGCATTCCCGACGTGCTCGAGCGCATCCGCGGCAGCAAGCGCCTGCGCGTGCTGGGCCAGCACGAGATCGAGTTCGACGAGAAGCGCGACTTGGTGTTCAACAAGCGCCAGAAGCTGCCGTTCCACACCAACGGCATGCGCTTCACCGCGTACGACGCCGAAGGGCATGAGCTCGGCACGCGCGATTACTACTCGGTGGGCGGCGGCTTCGTCGTCAACCAGGACGAGGCGGCCGAAGACCGCATCGTCGCCGACACCACGGCCCTGCCCTATCCGTTCTCCACCGGCGACGAGATGCTCGCGCTGTGCAAGCAGCACGGCATGACCATCGCGCAGCTGATGATGGAAAACGAGAAGGTGTGGCGCAGCGAGGAGGAAACGCGCGCCGGCCTGCTCAACATCTGGAAGGCGATGCAGGATTGCGTCACGCGCGGGCTGCGCTCGCCCGGCGTGCTGCCCGGCGGCCTGAAGGTGGCGCGCCGCGCGCCCGCGATGGCGCAGGACCTGCGCAGCCAACCGGAGGCGGCGCTGAAAGACCCGCTGACCATCCTCGACTGGGTGAACCTCTACGCGCTCGCGGTGAACGAGGAGAACGCCGCCGGCGGCCGCGTGGTGACGGCGCCGACCACCGGCGCGGCCGGCATCGTGCCGGCGGTGCTGCATTACTACTTCCGCTTCTGCCCGAAATCGAACGACGAGGGCGTGGTCGAGTTCCTGCTGACCGCGGCGGCGATCGGCATCCTGTACAAGGAGAACGCTTCGATCTCCGGCGCCGAGGTCGGCTGCCAGGGCGAAGTCGGCGTGGCCTGCTCGATGGCCGCCGGCGGCCTGACCGCCGCACTGGGCGGCAACGTGCTGCAGGTGGAAAACGCCGCCGAAATCGGTATGGAGCACAACCTCGGCCTCACCTGCGACCCGATCGGCGGCCTCGTGCAGATTCCCTGCATCGAGCGCAACGCGATGGGTTCGGTCAAGGCGATCAACGCCAGCCGCATGGCCCTCAAGAGCGACGGCAAGCATCGCGTGTCGTTGGACAAGGTCATCGCCACCATGCGCGACACTGGCCGCGACATGAAGGACAAGTACAAGGAAACTTCTCGCGGCGGTCTCGCGGTGAACGTGATCGAGTGCTGATGCGGTAAACGGTGAAGTGGCGTGTGTAACGCCGCTGCCACCTAGGGAAACCCCTTATTGCGGCTCCATGACAGGCCGGCGCTGAATGCGCCGGTCTTTTCCGTCATGGAGTTCGCGATGTTTCCCGTCGACGCAGGATCTTCCGTTCGCTACACGCCGCCCGCCGCACCGCCTCCGCCGCCCCCGCATGTGGTGCAGCCGCAGGAAACGGTCGCGAGCGTCGCAAAAACCTATCAGGTCACACCGGAAGAACTTGCGCGCACCAACCACATCACCGTCGATGCGACGCTGACGCCCGGGCAGCAACTGCAGCTGCCGCCTAACGCGATACCGCCCAAGGACGATGCGCAGACCGCCAAGGCGCCGGCGACGCCCGCACAGAAGACCGACGCGGCAATCAGCGCCTACGAGAAAGCCGTGCAGGACCGCGACTAGGCGATCCGCAATGCGCCCCATAACGGCGCGCTGCGTTCCGAGATCCGCCAGGATGCCGACGACGCCGTGGACAAGGCGAAGACGGCGATGAACCAGGCCATTCACGACGAAATCGCCGGCCAGGTTGCCGCGCGCAACCAGGGCGTGCCCAGTCAGTTCCAGACGCCGGCCGATCAGATCGCCAAGAGCGCGGGCGACGCGATTCTCGCCCGCCACCAGGGCGACGCCGCCGCCACGCCGCTGATCCAGGACGGCGTGCACGATTACCAGGTCAAGGCGAAAGCCGATTCGCTGATCCCCGGCTATTACGGCGACTGGAGCGCGGCCGACAAGCTCAAGGGCATCAACCTGCAGGGCCAGCCCAAGGACGTGGTCGATGCGGTCCTAGCCGATCCGCGCGTGAAGCAGTGGGTAGCCGATGCGGCGCACGACGCGGCCGGCAAGTCCGCGGCCGACTGCGCGAAGTACCTGGCCGATCTCACTCGCCAGTCGCCCGATCTGGGCCGAGCGGTCACCACGACCTGGTGGAACGCGCAGGACGACCGCTCCTGGCTTTCCAGCAACAGCGAAGTGCTGAGCGCGATGTCCGATCCGGCCATCTACCGCGACTTGGGCGTGGTCTATCGCAACCTTGGCGGCAGCGACGCCGGACAAGCGATGCAGCGCGACTTCGCGAGCGATATTGCCAAGTACCTCGAAAAGAACTCCATGCTGGCCAACCGCACCGACGTGGCGCAGGCGATCTCCGACGGCGGCGATCCCGCGCTCGCGCTCGCCGTAGCCAGCGACCTGCAGGCCGACGGCAAGACCGACCTCGCCATGCAGATGGTCGGCTCGGTGAAAGCCGGCATGGCCAGTCTCCAGAAAGTCACGCTAAAGCAGGACATGGAGGCCTATGCCAAGCAGACCGAGGAGCTCAACAACCTGATCAAGGACCTCGGCCCGGGCCTCACCGACGAACAGAAACAGAAGGCCATCCAGAGCTACATCGACGGCAAGGGCAAGGACTGGCAGGACCAGCTGAAGGCGGCCAAGGACAAGCTCGTCGCCGACGTGCGTGCGCTGAACCTCGACGTCACCTCGCTTACCGGCGTGCCGGACAATCTCAAGGCCTACGGCTTGTCGAAGGAAGGCGCCGCCAAGCTGCTGGACGACGACACCACCAAGCAGTCCATCCTGTTCGCGGCCACGCAGGATCCCAGCGTGTTCGAGGGCAAGGAGGGCGGCGAGGCAGCCCAGCTCTACATCGAGCTTGGCCACAAGGACAAGGATTTCACCGCGGCGATCGGCAAGGCCTACGTGGTGAGCAACCTGATGCCGTCGCTGGGCGAGATGAATCCCTCCGACGACGCCAGCATCGCCAAGGTGAAGCAGGCGCTGGAATCCTTCCGCGGCATCGGCGCGAAGATGCTCGGCATTCCACAAGGCGAAGTGGACAAAGGCATCGACAAGCTGGAGGAAGTGGTCAACTCGCTGCGCACCGAAACGCTCGAAGACGCCAAGCAAGGCAAGGCGATCAACGAGTTCGCCGCCACGCAGAAGGAATTGAACGAACTGAAGGAACTGCCCTTCAGCGACGCCAAGGCCGGCATGCTGTTCCGCACGATGGCGCTGGGCATCACCGGCGCGGCCTTCATCAGCCAGACCGGCAAGACCATCGACGACCCCAGCGTGCAGAACGTGATCGGCTCGCTGGCCTTCGGTCTCGACCTCGCCCCGGCCAAGAACGCGATGATCGGCACCATCCAGGCGCTGGATAAAAACGACGTGCTCAAGCAATGGGGCCACGAGGCGCCGGAACTCACCGAGAAGTTCATCGGCGTGCTCAACGTCGCCTATTTCGCCGCGGGCGCGATCAAGGGCGTCGCCGACCATGACTATCCCACCGCCATCTTCTCCGGCGTCGGCGCGGGCGGCGCGGCGCTGGCTGCCTTCGGCGGCGAGGAGATGCTGGGCGGCTTTGCCGGACCGATCGGCATCGCCGTGGCGACCGTGGCGGTGGTCGCGCTGCATTTCGTCGAGCAGCACCACAAGGAACAGGAATACAAGGAAGCGCAGAACAAATTCCTGGAAGGTGCCGGCATCGAGAACAAGGACGAACGCGAGGCGCTGATCGGTGCCGGCCCCGACCAGCTCAACGCCATGCGCGCGCGCGGCATCGAGCCGGAACGGATCCAGGAGATCGCCGAGACCGATCCGCAGCTTCTGCATATCGCGTATGGCACGGATAGTCAGGGGCGGCCGTACTGAGCAGTAAGTTTTTTTGCTTGGCCGCGACGCGCCGTGCGCGTCGCGGCGCAAGCGACTGAGTCTAGGGAGGCAGACCCCGACTCTCTTCAGGCGATGGAGACAGCTTCCTGCCCGATGCGATGGCATCGGCGCAATCCAAGCTTCTCCTGAGGTCGAGTGACGATCCTGCCGCAGCCGTCGATGGCGGAAGCCCGCCGGCTCGGCCGCCGGGCCTGCCCCGGCAGCTTTGCAGCGCCAGTGGCCCGAGCCCGCCGGGAGGCGCCCCATTAGGTGGATGAAGAGCTGGCAAAGGCCTTGTCGCCGCACCAAATGTTGCGCCGCGCCATGCACTTGCCCGACCCGCAAAAACTTCCGAGCCTTGCCTCAACCGGGCTGACAGCCGCGCTAGGGGCTGTCATCATCCCGCCCTTGTGCCGCCCGAGGGGGCGGCCGTCGAGATCCAAATCCTGCGGGAGTCTGCATGTCCTCTTCCAGCTCCATCCGGCGCGACGTCGGTCCTTTTGCGCTCATGCTTACCGGCCTGGGCTCCATCATCGGCTCCGGTTGGCTGTTCGGCGCTTGGCGCGCGGCAGGCCTGGCGGGACCGGGCGCCATCTGGGCCTGGGTGCTCGGCGCGGCCATCATCATGACCATCGCGCTGACCTACGCGGAACTGGGCGCGATGTTCCCCGAATCCGGCGGCATGGTGCGCTATAGCCACTACTCGCACGGCTCGCTGGTGGGCTTTATCGGCGCGTGGGCGAACTGGATCGCGATCGTTTCGGTGATCCCGGTCGAAGCCGAGGCCTCGGTGCAGTACATGGCTTCCTGGCCGTATAAATGGGCGCAGGACCTGTACATGCACATGCCCGACGGCAGCGGCGAACTCAGCCACGCCGGCATCGCCATCGCCGCCGTGCTGGTGATCGTGTACTTTCTGCTCAACTTCTGGAGCGTGAAGCTGTTTGCCCGCTCCAACACGGCAATCACGGTGTTCAAGCTGATCGTGCCGGCGGCGACCGGCCTGGCGCTGATCGCCAGCGGCTTCCACAGCGAGAACTTCTCGGTGGGTGTGCACGGCGACGCGCACGCGATCGACTTCGCCGCTGTGCTCACCGCGGTGGCCCCCGCCGGCATCGTCTTCAGCTTCAATGGTTTCCAGAGCCCGGTGAATCTCGCCGGCGAAGCGCGCAACCCGGGCAAGAGCATCCCGTTCGCGGTGATCGGCTCGATCGTGCTGGCCACCATCGTGTACGTGATCCTGCAGCTGGCCTATCTCGGCGCGGTGCCGCCGGAGATGCTGGCGAAGAGCGGCTGGCACGGCATCGATTTCCGTTCGCCGTTCGCCGAGCTCGCGATCATCGTCAACCTGCACTGGCTGGCGATGCTGCTGTACGTCGATGCCTTCATCAGCCCCAGCGGCACCGGCATTACCTACACCGCCACCACGGCGCGCATGATCTACGGCATGGAGCGCAACGGCACGCTGCCGAAGATCCTGGGCCGCATTCATCCGAAGTGGGGCATTCCACGTCCGGCGATGTGGTTCAACCTGGCGGTGTCCTACCTGTTCCTGTTCAAGTTCCGCGGATGGGGCACGCTGGCGGCGGTGATCTCGGTGGCGACGATCATCTCCTACCTCACCGGCCCGGTCAGCGCGATGACGTTGCGCCGCACCGCCCCCAACCTGCACCGCCCGCTGCGCATCGCCGGCCTGCCGATCCTGGCCGGCATCGCCTTCATCATGGCGACGGAACTGCTGTATTGGGCGAAGTGGCCGCTGACCGGCGAAATCATTCTGCTGATGGTGGTCGCCCTTCCGGTGTATTTCTACTACCAGCTCAAGGCCGGCTGGCACGACTTCGGCCGCCAGCTCAAGGGCGCGTGGTGGCTGATCTTCTACTTGCCCACCCTGGCCCTGGTGTCCTGGGCCGGCAGCACCACGTTCGGCGGCCAGGGCTACCTCAGCTATGGCATGGACCTGGGCGTCGTCGCCGTGGTGGGCCTGGTGTTCTATGTGTGGGGCGTGAAATCCGGCTGGCGCACGCCGTCGGTGGAAGCGGCCGAGCTGGAGGCGCTGGCGCATCCGGGGGCGCCGGTAGTCCCGCCGGATGAGTTCGAGTCGGAGCGCATGACGGGGCATTGATCCCGTCGCTTCCGAAGAAAAAAGCGCGGCCAATGCCGCGCTTTTTTAATGGCCGTCGCCGCACGAGGAATGCGCTAGCATCCGCGCCGGACTCCGACCCTTTCGGCCGGCGCATATCAAGGAGGATGCAATGGCCCCTTTCCTGTGGTTCGGCGTCGCGCTGCGCGCGATCGGCGTGTGGACGATCGTGATCGGCCTCGAAATGGGCATATCGGGTTTCAATATCACGCACGGCCTGAGCGGCGCGACCGAACACATGGCCTGGGCCTACTTCAATCAGCTGATCGCGCACCTGGCCATCGGCCTGGTGCTGATCCGGTTCGCACCGATGATCGCGCAGTGGGCTTATCCGACCGCGCGCGCAGCGGCGGTTAACACGAAGAGAACGTGGAGAGCTGAGAGGCCCGCGCTCTACGGGGAGGAAGTGTCGGCGTGAGTACGCGAGGCTTCGTCGGAGGGATCGGCGAAGCCTCGCTCGCTTTGGCGTTCTCGCTTCTACGCTTCGTAGGTACCCCTCACCCAAACCCTCTCCCCGCGGGGAAGAGGGAGCTGTCGCGCTTTCCTCGGCGAGTGGAACCAAGATACGAGTGAGGCCGGCGTGCTAGGCCAGGGCGAGCACGTCGCCAAGCAGCGCCTGCGCCGTCACTTCCGGTCCCGCGCCCGGTCCTTGGATCACCAGCGGCTGCGAGTGGTAACGCGTGGTGGTCAAAGCGAACTGGTTGTCCGTGCCGTACAGCCGGGCCGCCGGATGTGTCGCGGGTACTTCGACCAGGCCGACGCGCGCCTTGCCGCGCTGATTGAGCCGTGCCAGGAAACGCAATACACCGCCGCGCGCCTTGGCCTCGGCATGACGTTTCGCCAAGGGCTCGTCCAGCTCTTCCAAGCGCGCGAGGAAGGTGTCCGTATCGACCGCGCGGAGCGCTTCGGGCACCAGGCTTTCCACGTCCACTTCGTCGGCACCCAGAGCGAAGCCGGCATTACGGGCGATGATCAGCAGCTTGCGCGCGACGTCCTCACCGGACAGGTCCGAGCGCGGATCCGGTTCGGTATAGCCGAGCTTGCGCGCCTCGCGCAGCAGCGCGGAGAACGGCTGGCTGCCGTCGTACTGGTTGAACAGATAAGACAGTGAGCCGGAGAACACGCCTTCGAGCGTGAGCAGCGCATCGCCGCAGGCGCGCAGGCGGCGCAGCGTGGAGAGTACCGGCAGGCCGGCGCCGACCGTGGCCGAGTCGCCATAGCGGCCGCCTTCGGCAACGGCTGCCTGTAGCGCGCGCCAGCCGGGCAGCTAGCCGCCCGCCAAGGCCTGGTTGGCGGTGACCACGTGATAGCCGCGCGCCAGCCAATCGGCATGGCGCGCGGCGAGGCCAGCATTGGCGGTCGCGTCGATGATCACTTTCACTGCCGCGCCGCTGGTGTCGAGCGCGCTCAACAAGGCCGTATCGTCGCGGGCATCGCCATGACTCTTCAGCTTCTCGCGCAACGCGCGGTCGGCCAGTTTGTCCGGCTGGATCTGCTGCCGGCGCGAATTGGCCGCGCCGACCAGGCGCAACGAGGCCGCCGCCGGCGTATTAAGCAGCTTGAGCAAAGCGCCGCCGACAACGCCGGTGCCCAGCAACACGATCGCCGTACCCGACGCGGCGGACGCTGAACGTTTGGCCGTCTCGACGGCTTCCGCCAGTACGGCGCTCATGCGATCACCCGCCGTTTCGCGGCCGACGTGGCAAGCGCCCGGGCGAGCGCGGCGTCGATGTCGCGCGCCAGGTCCTCGCCGTCCTCGATGCCCACCGACAGGCGCAGCAGCGTATCGGCGATGCCGGCGTTGCGGCGCGCCTCCGGCGCCATCGAAGCATGCGTCATGGAGGCCGGATGGGCGACCAGGCTTTCCACGCCGCCGAGCGATTCGGCGAGCGAGAAGAACTGCAGGCCATCGACGAAGGCTTCGATCTGCGGCACGTCGCCTTCGAGCTCGAAGCTGAGCATGGCGCCGAAACCGGACTGCTGCCGCGCGGCCAGCGCATGGCCCGGATGCGCATTCAGGCCCGGGTAGTACACCTTGCGCACGGCGGCATGGCCGTCGAGCAGCTCGGCGATGCGCTGCGCGTTCTCCTGGTGCTGACGCAGGCGCACGCTGAGCGTGCGCAGGCCGCGCAGCGTGAGGAAGCTGTCGAACGGCGCGCCGGTGAGGCCATTGCAGTTGCCCCACCACTTCAGCTGCTCGGCCACCGCCGCGTCGCGCGCGACCACCGCGCCGCCGACCACGTCGCTATGGCCGTTGATGTACTTGGTGGTCGAATGCACGACCACGTCGGCGCCCAGCAGCAAGGGCTGCTGCAACGCGGGCGAGAGGAAGGTGTTGTCCACCACCACCAGCGCGCCGACCGCGTGCGCGGCCTGCGCGACGTGGCGGACGTCGGTGATGCGCAGCAGCGGGTTGGACGGCGTTTCCACCCACACCAGCGACGGCTTGGCGGCGAGGCCCGCGGCCAGCGCGACGCTATCGGTGAGGTCGACGAACTCCACGCTGAAGCGACCCTTCTTCGCCCACGCGTCGAGCAGGCGCCAGGTGCCGCCGTAGCAATCGTGGGCGGCCAGCACGCGGCCACCCGCCGGCACCAGTTCAAGTGCCAGCGCCACGGCAGCCATGCCACTGGCCGTCACTACCGCACCGGCGCCCTGCTCCAGCTCCGCGAGCGCGTTGCCGAGCTGGTCGCGCGTGGGGTTGCCGCTGCGCGAGTAATCGTAGGCGCGCTTGCCGCCGAGGCCGGTGAAGGCGTAGTTCGTCGACAGGTGCAGCGGCGGCACCACGGCGCCGTGCTGGGTGTCGGTCTCGATGCCGGCGCGCCCCGCGCGGGTACAGGGAGCGATGGTGTCGGTCATGGCGGATCTCCGTGTCTTGCTTCGTGCCGTGGTGAGGATGGTTTCGTACAGAGCTCAGCCCAACGCGTCGCGCAGCAGCGGCGCGAGGCGGTGGGTTTCCTTGAGGAAGGCGTCGTGGCCGTACGGCGATTCGAGTACTTCGAGCGTGGCCGGGCCATGCAGGCGCCGTTGCAGTTCGCACAGGTCGGACAGCGGCACCAGGCGGTCGGACGGAAAGCCGATCAGCGTGGAAGGTGCGGCGATGCGTTCCGGCGTCACGTCGTGCAGGTCGATGGACTCGGACAGCGCCAGGAAGCGCTCGACGTCGAAGCGCTCGACGAAGCGGCGGCCGGCGTGCTCCAGATAGTCCTCGACCGGAAAATGGAAGCGCCCCTCGCGGAATTCCGGCGCAGCGGTAAAGCGGCGCGAGAATTCCTCGCTGCCGCGATAGGTGGTCATGGCCAGCTGGCGCGCCAGCGACAGCGCCTGCTCCGGCTGCCCGGTCTCCAGGCCCAGGCGCACGATGCCGCGCTGCACGGCGCGCTGGGCGGTAGCCAGGGGATGCGGACGGTGCGCGCCGGCGAGCAGGACGAGGCGACCCAGCGCATACGGATGGCGGGCGGCGAAGGCC
>JABLTH010024711.1_pt1 | contig 12828 bp, 15 predicted proteins | sample 7875711 | NCBI WGS metagenome assembly JABLTH01 (sample SAMN14941262, study PRJNA633318) | bioreactor metagenome | isolation source: bioreactor | place: China | collected 2019-03-05 | reverse complement strand
CGGCTCGCTCACGCTCGCCGGCAGCGGCCTTCGCTCGCCTTCGGCTACGACCCGGCGGCGGCCTTGCCGTGCGCGTCGAGCTCGCGCTCGATGATGGCGCTGAACTCGTCGACCGGCTTCGCGCCCGAGATCATGATCCCGTTCACGAAGAAGGCCGGCGTACCGGAAACGCCTGCGTCGCGGCCGGCCTTCGCGTCGGCGTCGACCTTGTCCTTGTAGCGGCGCTCGGTCATGCACGCCTTGAACTTCGCCGCGTCGAGCCCGACCGCCTCGCCGTACGCGACGAGGTCCGCCTCTTCGAGCCCGTTTCCGCCGAAGACCTTCTCGTGGAACTCCCAGAACTTCCCCTGCTCCTCGGCGCACAGCGCGGCCTCGGCCGTGGCGCGCGCGCGCGGGTGCATCTGCTCGAGCGGAAAGTTGCGGTAGACCAGCCGGATCTTGTCCGGGTAGCGTTCGAGGACCTGCTTCACGATCGGCTCGGCGCGCCTGCAGAACGGGCACTGGTAGTCGCTGAACTCGACGATCGTGATCGGCGCGTTCGCAGGGCCGCGCGACGGCCCGTCGGCGGCGACCTCGACGCGCGGCGCCGCCAGCAGGACGCTCACGTGCGCCTTGTCGCGCAGCGAGCTCAGGTACTGCTCGCGCGCGTCGTTGCTCTCGCGCTCCGCGAGGAAGCGGCGGATTCGCGGGCCGATCTGCTCGATCGTCGCCCCGCCCATGCGCGCCTTGTTCTGCTCGTAGAACGCGCTCACCGCCTCGTCGCTGATCTCGCCCGAGGGCTTCGCTTCGCGGGCGAGCAGCTCGTCGACCTGGAGCTTCTGCCGCTCGGCCTCGGCGGCGAGCAGCTTCTCGTCGATCATTCGCTGCAGCGCGTCGTTGCGGAGCTCGAAGAGCTCCGTCTTCCCCTTGTTCGCCACCTCGCGCTGGTAGAGGTCCTCGCGGATCCACTCGTCGAGCTCGCGTGCGCTGACCGGCTTGCCGCCGATCTCGGCGACGATCTCGCTGTCGGAGGCTCCGACCGGCGCCTTGCCCGCCTGGGGCGTGGCGTCGCGCGGCGAGCAGGCGACAGACAGGGCGGTGGCGAGAGCCGCCATGGCGGCGAGGCGAAAGCGGCGGTCCATTCGTTCTCCTCGAGGGGGAGCAAAACTCCAAGACTAGCAGACTTGCGGCAGGCGTTGCCGGTTCTAGAGCCCGAGCTGCGGCCGCAGGAAGCTCCACATGGCCTTGAGTGCGACGCCGCGCAGCCCCGCGTGATTCGTGTCGAACCACACGATCTGTTTCGGCTCGCCGGCCGCCCGGTGGAGCGTCTCGGCCGCTGCGCGGGGGATGATCTCGTCGCGCTCCGCATTCACGAACAGGACCGGGCGCGGTGCGAAGCGGCCGATGAAGCGCGCCGGATCGATCTCGGCCGGGCCGAGTCCGCCTCCGCCGAGGGCGAGCGCGGCGGCGCGGGGCCGCGCGTCGGCGGCGCAGAAGAGCGCGCCGAGCATCGCTCCCATGCTGAATCCGGCGTACGCCACGCGGCTCGCGTCGAGGCGCGGATGGGTGGCGAGCACGTCGAGCGTTCGCCGCAGATCCGTCACCGCCTGCCGGACGAGGCCGAGGAGCAGCGTCGACGGAGCACCCGCGATGCCGACGAACCCGCGCAGCAGATCGGGCGGCAGCTTCGCGCTCGCGCGCTCGCCGTGGAGCGGGAAGTCGATCGCGGCCACTGCGGCGCCGGCGCGCACCCACGGGCCCGCGGCGGCGAGGACGTACGGCGCATCCTTCGAGCCGCCGAGGCCGTGCTGGAGAAGAACGAGCGGATGCGGCGCGCCGCCCGGAGCCGGCAGCAGCAGCCGGCCGGGAACGCGATCGCCACGGCTCGTGAGCTCGAAGCGCTGCTGCCGGGCGCCGGCGAGATCCGTCGCCGGCGACTCGTCGCCGAGCCACGGATCGAGGGGCTCGCCCGATTCCGAGTCGAACGCGCCGTCGTCGTACAATCAGTCCTCCTGTCTCGCGAGCACGTGCACCGCGCACACCGCGCCGACGCCGACCATGTGCGCGAGGCCGACGCGTGCCCGCGGCTGCTGGCGCACGCCGGCTTCGCCGCGTAGCTGACGGACGATCTCGGCGACCTGTCCGACGCCCGTCGGGCCGATCGGATGCCCCATCGCGAGCAGGCCCCCGGACGGGCTCACCGCGCAGCGGCCGCCGATGTCCCACGCGCCTTCGGCGAGCAGGTGCGCGGCCTCGCCCGCACGGCAAACGCCCATCGCTTCGAGATAGAGCGGCTCCTCGATGCTGAAGGCGTCGTGGACCTCGATCACGTCGAGGTCGGCCGGCGCGACGCGCGCCTCGCGCAGCGCGCGCCCGGCGGTCTCCGCCGTGAGCTCCGCATCCCAGTTCGCCGCGCCGGGGTATACGCGCTCGGACGCGAGGACCGACGAGAGGACGCGGACCGATCGCGCGCGGTCGATGCCGAGCCGGCGAATCGCCTCGTCGGAGACGACGATCGCCGCCGACGCGCCTTCGCCGATCGGGCAGCACTGGAGGCGCGTGAGGACGCCCGCGAGGGCAGGGCCCGCCATGACGTCTTCGAGCGTGCGCTCCTTCCGGCGATGCGCGAACGGATTGCGTGCGCCATTGCGGTGGTTCTTCACCGCCACCTGCGCGAGCTGCTCGGGTTTGACGCCGTAGCGGTGCATGTACTCGTCGGCGAGGAGCGCGAAGTGCGTGACGGGGAGGATCCGCGAGCCGACGAGGTCGCGAAGCCCGGCGGCGGCGGGAGCGAACCGGAAGGGCGCCGGCTTGTCGACGCCGATCGCGATCGCGATGTCGGAGACGCCGGTCGCGACGTCGAGGCACGCCATGCGAAACGCGGTCGAGCCCGACGCCGACGCGTTCTCGACCTGGACCATCGGAATGCCCGTCGCACCGAGGTAGCGGAGCATCGTTCGACCCGGCGCGAAGCCGAGCAGCGCGGTGCCGGTGTAGGCCGCTTCGACGGCGTTCCACGCGACTCCCGCGTCGGCCAGCGCCGCACGCACGGCCGTGAGCCCGAGCGTCACGAACGTCGCTTCGCTCGCAGGCTGGTAGCGGTGGAGTCCGATGCCGGCTACGCGCACGGGGCGCAGCTCGCCGAGACAGGCGCCCATCAGCTCTCCTCGGCGGCGAAGCGAAGCTCCATCACCTCGCGGCCGTCGCGCTCGTCGCTGCGGACGAGCCGTGCGCGGACGCGGGCGCCGGGGGCGAGTCCTCCGGGCGGTGCATCGATCAGCGCCGTCACGGCCGGACCCGCATCGAGCAGCACCGTGCCGACCGTGAACGGGGCGAGGGGATGCTGGTGGACGCGCGCCGACGCGACGAGCGCCCCGCGGCCGGGCAGGTCCTGCGGCGCGAGCCGGTCGCCGGCTGCGCCGCACGCCTCGCAGCCGTAGTCCTGCGGCGGGAAGAAGACGTGGCCGCAGGCCGCGCAGCGCCGGCCGTGCAGGTCAGCGAGGACCTCCGCGCCGCCCGCGGGAGCGTCGTAGAGCGTGGGCTCTGCCGGGATGGGCCCCGACGCGGGTCGCCCGCTCAAGCTCCGCACCCCGTCCCGCGCCGGCCCATGCGGCGAGGGTATCAGCCCCGGGCCGCCACGCGCACCCGTCGCGCGGGGGCGAGGAGAGCGCAAATCGCAAGGAGCGCGGCCGGTCTCAGCGGGCGAGCAGAACCTTGCGCGCGCGGTAGAGGTTGGACTTGATGGCGTCCTCGCTCTTGCGCAGCGTGCGCGCGATCTCCTGGATGGGGTGGTTCTGTAAGTGGTGCAAGTGGAACAGCGTTCGCTGCTCGTCGGAGAGCTCGCTTCGCATCGCGACGTCCATGCGCGACACCCACTCGCGGGCTTCGTAGGCCTGGAGCGGGTCGGGCTCGCGGCGGACCATCGTCAGTAACAGGTCCAGGCCATCGCCGTCTTCCTCTCCGAGGGGGACCATCGTGTGGCGCTTCTTCTTGAAGCGCGCCGCGATCGTTCGCCGCGTGAGGCCGAACACCCAGGCGCCGAAGGGCGCCTCCCCGCGGTACGACTCGATCGAGTTGAAGACGTTGAAGAAGACCTCCTGCACAGTCTCTTCGGTGTCGGCGCGGTTCCGCAAGCGGCGGTCGACGTACTGATAGATGCGCGGCAGGTAGCGATCGTAGAGGGTCTCGAACGCCTCGCGCTCGCCCGCGCGCAACCGTTCGACCAGCTCTTCATCCGTCGGCGGCGTTGCGGCCAGATCCGGTGCAGCCATTCAGCATTCCCCCTTCCGGGTCCCAGGTTCCCAGTCCGGGCTGCCGCCGCCAGCGCGGAGGCACCCTGCTTGGGAGTGACCCGGCAAGAGGAGGAGGTGTCAAAAAATGTCCGCGGGTGACGAATTTTCCTCGGGGGAAGCCCCCAGGGCTCATTCGAGGTCGCTGCGCTCCTCGGGCGTGAGGCTGAGGTCGGCATCGCCGAGGCCGCTACGGAAGGCCGAGAGCGTGCCGGCACTCGCGCGGTCGGCCCGGGGCCGTCCCCGGAGCCGTTCGAGCAGGACCTCGACCGCACCGCCGTTGCGGACGCAGCGGTAGGTCGCGAGATCGGCGACCGCCGGCCCGAGCGCCTGCGCGGCCGTGAGGGCGGCGGCGCCGAAGGCCGGCGCGAGAAGGAGCACCCGAACCGGGGCGTCGGCGGCAATGCCGAGCCGCGGGGCGAGCTGCATCCAGTCGCGAAGGCGCGGCTCGACCCAGGCGCGCTGCGCGAGGGCACGGCCGACGAGCTCGAGGTCGCCTCCGTCGTCGGCGAGCAGCACGAGAACGACGCCGCCCTCGGGGTCGAGCGTGACGAGGTCGATCGCGCCGTCCGCTCCGAGGAGGTCCTCCGCGATCACCCGCAGTGTGAGGCCGAGGTCGGCGAGCCTCGTGCGCACGGCCCGGCGCAGATCCGGCCGCGCCGGCGGCGCGACCAGCGTGATCTCAGGCAAGGACGCCTCCGCGCAGATCGGCGAAGACGAGCTTCGCGACGTCGCGCAGCGTTCGTGCCGCCGGCGAGTGCGGGTGCGTGAGGCCGATCGGTCGCCGGCTCACGATCGAGCGGTAGACGTGGAGGTCGTCGGCGAGCAGGCCGTAGCTCCGGAGCGGCCGTCCGAGGTGCCGCTCCGAGGCCCGCGCGAGTCGCAGGAACGCTTGCTCGGCTTCGCCGACCGAGCGCACGCCGTGGATCGTGACGCCGACGCTCTCGGCGCCCGCCGCGAAACAGCGTTTGATGAGTGCGTAAGCCTCCACGAGATCGCGCCGGTCCGGCGAGGCAAAGATCAGCACGTGCCGCAGGAACGACTGCGCGGCGGGGGCCTTCTCGAGCCACGCGGGAGGAACTCTCACCAGCACGAAGCCGCCTTCGAGCGATTGCTCGCTTCGCGTCTGCGCGACGTCGAACGCAGCCGTCGCGAGCTCGCCGAGGTCCTCGGCGAAGGTGAGGACGAGCTCGGTTCCGAGCGGGCCCTGGCCCGGGTCCGGCCACAGCGTCGGCGCGTCTTCCGTCGCCGGGGCGACGATGCTGCCGCCCGACCCGAGGCGCGAGACCTCGATGCCGAGGTTCCAGACCAGCGCCGCGCGAACGACGTCGCCGTCGCCGAGCGGTATGCCGAGGATCGGAACGCGGCTTTCAGCCGGCGCCTCGCCGGCGCGCTCCTTCGGAGGCACCTCGGGAATGAAGTAGTGGAGGACGTCCGCGAGCCCGCGAGCCAAGTCAGCGTACCACCAGCACCGAGTTCCGCACCCCCGCCGGACCGGGAACGGCGTCGGGATTCTCGGGATCCTCGCGCCACTCACCGTCCACGACGTAGCGATACTGATAGCGTCCGGGCGGAAGCGCAAGGATCTTCGTCCACACGCGCCTCTCGCCGTCGGCTTCCATGCGCGTTCGAACCCCCTTGTCGGGCACCCAGCCGTTGAAGTCGCCCGCGATCCGGACGTCGTGCGCGCCTCCGTCGCGGAAGGAGACCTCGATCTGCCGCGGGGCGACGGGTTCCGGCTCGTTCGCCGTCGTGACGGCGAGCGGCGCCGACGCGGCGAGCTCGACGGCGAGCGACGCGTAGTCCGCCGCGCCGTTCGACTGCGGCGCGTAACGGCCGACGGGGAGCCCGCGCCGAGCAGCCTCGCGGAGCTTGACGTTCGAGCGCACCACGGTGTCGAAGCACAGATCGCCGAAGAGGCCGCGGATCTCGGCGAGAGTCTCGCGCGCGTAGCGCGTGCGTCCGTCGTACAGCGTCGGGAGGATTCTCACCTGCACCGCATGGCCGATGCGCTCGGCGAGCAGGCCGATCGTCTCGAGCAGCTTCTGCACGCCGTGGATCGCGTAGTAGCTCGTCTCGAGCGGGACGATCAGCTCGCCGGCGGCGCGCAAGGCGTTGAAGGTGAGAAGTCCCACGTTCGGCGGGCAGTCGATCAGGACGTACTCGTACGGCCGGCCGAGCCCGCCGAGCGCGCCTGCGAGCCGCGCCGTTCGCGTCTCCGGCCGCTCGGACGCGAGCCGCTGCTCGAGGGCCGAGAGGACGATTCCCGAAGGTGCGAGGTCGACGCCGGACTCGGTCTGGACGATCACGCGATCGATCGATTCCGCGCCGCACGTGTCGGCGAGGACTTCGTACAGGCTCTCGTCGACGGCCTCGGGATCGCAGCCGAGGCCGAGCGTCGCGTGCGCCTGCGGGTCGAGGTCGACGACGAGCACGCGGGCGCCGTCGGCGGCGAGACAGCCCGCCAGGTTGACGACGGTCGTCGTCTTGCCGCAGCCGCCCTTCTGGTTCACGACGGCGATGGTTCGCATGGAATGCCCCCCGATCTCATGAGCGGACCCGCTCACGCGAGATGCGAAGCCGGACGGGCCGACCATCGCGGGGATCGGAACAGGGCAGCGGGTTCAGGCGGAGCGCGCGATGGTCCTTGCCGGACGGGCGACTCGCAGCTTCCGGGTGCCGGCGAGCGTCTGCTGCTCTCGCCAGCGCTGGATCTCGCGCTCGAAGCGCGCGACCTCGAAGATCCATTCCTGTCCGGTCACGGCCTCGAAGGCCGCGCCGTCGTGGAGCACGAGCACCACGTCCCCGGTTGCGACGAGCACCAGCTCGGCGAGGGGCCGGCGTACGGTGGGCAGTATCCTTCGGAGCGTCTGGATGCTCTTCCGGATGCGCTGCACCGAAACGCCAGCGTCGATGAGCCGCTTCGCGGCCTTCAAGGCCACGAGATCCTCGAGCGTGTAGCGGTGATGTCCTCCCCGCGTGCGAACGGTGGGGCGAACGAGGTCGGTGTCCGCCCAGTACTGGAGCTGTCGCCTCGAGAGGCGAAGGATCTGCTGGACGTCGCTCGAGCGGAAGAGCCGATCGGCGGTCTCGGCGAGCGCACGGGGCTTTCCCGGCATGGACCTCCCAGTCCCCACCATGTGCGCCACCGTAGGCTCGCGCCGGCCTGCATGTCAACAAAAAAGGACCGGGAATGTGCGGTCCCGGGGTTCCGCTACTCTTGGAGCAATGGAATCCGACGAGTCCGGGCCGGAGCGCCCGGAGACCGCGGCCGAGAGCGGCCGCATCCTGGTCGAGGACGAAGCCGGCCGCCGCCCCTTCATGCGGGGGATCCTCGTCCACTCGCTGATGTCGCGGGGCATTCCGTTCGACGACGCCTACCGCGCTGCGAACGAGCTTCGCCGGAGGCTGCGCGGGCGTCAGGTCGTGAGCCGGAGCGAGATCGCGGCCGCCGCGCGCGAGATCCTCGGCGCCGACGCCCTCGGCGAGGAGCCGCGCCCGCCGCGCGCCACCAGCATCGTGGTGACCGGGTCCGGCGGAGAGGCGCCGTTCTCGAAGGGCATCCTTTCGCAGTCGCTGCTCGCCGCGGCGATCGACCCGAACGACGCCTTCGACGTGGCGCGCGAGATCGAGAGGGGCCTGCTCGAGCGCGGCGTCGCGCGTATCGACCGGCGCGAGCTGCGGCGCGTCGCGTTCGAGACGCTGCGGGCGCACACCGGCCCGCAGATCGCCGAGCGCTATCTCGTGTGGCGGCGCTACCAGGACCCCGAGCGCCCGGTGATCCTGCTTCTCGGCGGTCCGGCCGGGGCGGGCAAGACCTCGCTCGCGCTCGAGGTGGCGAACCGGCTCGGCATCCACCGCGTCGTCTCGACGGACGCGATCCGGCAGGTGATGCGGATCATGCTGTCGCCCGAGCTCGTGCCCGCGATCCACACCTCGTCGTACGACGCCTGGAAGGTGCTCGCTCGCGGCAGCAAGGCCGACGATCCGGTGGTCGAGGGCTTCCGCGACCAGGCGCAGATCGTCTCGGTCGGCGTTCGCGCGATGATGGACCGGGCGGTCGCCGAGAGCGCGAGCGTGATCCTCGACGGCGTTTCGGTCGTTCCGGGCCTCATCGACCTGGACGCGTACCGCAACCGCGCCGAGGTGGTCTTCCTGCTGGTGGCGACGCTCGATCCCGCCGTCTTTCGCAGCCGCTTCGAATCGCGCGGCAAGGACGAAGCGAACCGGCCGCCGCACCGCTACCTCGAGCACCTCGACGCGATCCTCCGCATCCAGGACCATCTGCTCGAGCTCGCCGAGCGCTTCCACGTTCCGATCGTCGACAACCAGTCGTTCGACCGCTCGGTGCTCTCGATCATCCGCCACTTGATCGAGACGCTGCGCAAGAAGTCTCCCGCCCGTGCAACCGAGCTCCCCTAGCGCTCCCGGCGAGGGCGCCACGCAGGGCGCACGCGCCCGAAGGCGCCTGCTTCCGGGGCCCGCGAGCGCGCTGCGGCGCGCTCTCGTGAACCTGCGGCGTGCGGGCCGGCGCGTCCTCCTGCGCCCTGCGCCCGGTCACCGCGGCGGCTTCTGGCTGCGGCTTCGCCTCGGCCGCACGCTCGGCGAGCAGCGCGAGGCCGGGCCGCTGCGCTCGCGCGGCGGCGCGCTCGGCCTGCTCGAGGTGCTCCAGACGCTCGACGCCGCCGCGCGCGACGCGCAGGTGCGCGGCGTTCTCGTCGAGCTCGAGGGGGGCGTCGGCGGCTGGAGCCGGCGACAGGCGCTGCGGCGAGCGCTGGCGGCGCTGCGAGACGCGGGAAAGCCCGTCGTCGCCTACGCAGAGGCGCTGTCGACGGGAGACCTCTACGTCGGCAGCGCGGCGTCGCGGCTGTGGCTCGCGCCGGGCGGGAGCGTTCACGCGACGGGCCTGCGCGCGGAGGCCGTCTTCCTGCGCGGCCTGCTCGGCCGCTTCGACGTCGACGCCGAAGTGGTTCGCATCGGGTCGCACAAGACCGCGGGCGAGACCTTCACGCGCACGTCGATGTCTGCCGAGCAGCGCGAGGAGATGGAGCGGCTCCTCGACGATCTGTTCGAGGATCTGGTGAGCGCCCTCGCGCAGGGCCGGGGAATCGCTCCCGAGCGCGTCCGCGAGCTCATCGACGAGGGCTTGTTCACGGCGCCCGCTGCGCGCGCGGCGGGCCTCGTCGACGCGACGCTCTATCCCGACGAGCTCGACGAGGCGGTCCGTCAGGTGGCGGCCGCGGCGGCCGAGAAGCCGGTCGAGGCGGCCGCGTATTACGCCTGGCGCGTGGCCGACTCCTCGTGGCTCCCGCTGCTGCGCGAGCCGCCGCACGTCGCGTACGTCGTCGCGCGCGGCATGATCCGGCGCGGCCGCGGGCTTCGCGGCATCGCGACCGAGACGCTGCGCGCGCTCGTGCGGAGGCTGCGCGAGGACGAGCGCGTCCGCGGCGTCGTGTTGCGGCTCGACACGCCCGGAGGCGACGGCCTCGCGTCGGACCTGCTGTGGCGCTAGCTCTCGCTGCTGGCGCGTGAAAAGCCGCTCGTCGTGAGCATGGGCGACGTCGCGGCGTCGGGCGGCTACTACCTCGCGACGGCCGCATCGAGCGTTCTCGCCGAGGCCGGAACGCTCACGGGATCGATCGGCGTCGTCGGCGGCAAGGTGAATCTCGAAGGGCTCTACGAGCGTCTCGGCGTGCGCAAGGACGCGGTCGAGCGTGGCGCACGCGCGGGCCTGCTGAGCGAAGCGCGCGGCATGACGCCGGGAGAGCGCGCGGCGCTGCGCGCGCAGATGGAGGGCGTCTACGAGACCTTCGTTGCGCGCGTTGCCGAGGGGCGGCGCCTCGCTCCCGAGGCGGTCGATCGCGTCGCGCAGGGGCGCGTGTGGAGCGGCGCGCGCGCCCGCGGGCTCGGACTCGTCGACGCGATCGGTGGCCCGCTCGAGGCGCTCGCCGAAGCGGTGCGGCGGGCCGGCATCGGCGCCGCCGAGCGCGTGCTCGTCGACGTCCATCCCCGGCTCCCGCGCTTTGCCGGACTGCGCGCAGTGGCCGGGGTCGCGCTCGTTCGCTGGCTGCGCGGAGGCGTCTAGCCGTGTCGCGCTCGCTCAAGCACGACATCCCCGGCGTCGACCGGCGGGTCGGCGAGCAGGACGTCCGCGCCAAGGGCTGGGCGGCGATCTTCGGCGGCGACGCCGACGCCGCGCGGCCGCTCGTCGTCGAGATCGGCTTCGGGCGCGGCGAGTTCCTGATCGACCTCGCGCTCGCGGCGCCCGCGACGCCGCACGTCGGCGTCGAGTACTCGACGAAGCGCGTTCTCAAGATGGCCCGGCGTCTCGCGCGGGCCGGGATCGCGAACGTTCGCCTGCTCGACTGCACCGGCGAGGTCGTGGTCCAGGAGCTGCTCGCGCCCGCGTCGGTCCAGGACTTCTGGATCAACTTCCCCGATCCGTGGCCCAAGAAGCGCCATCACCGCCGCCGGCTGCTCCAGCCCGCGCTGGTTCACGCGCTCGCCGAGCGGCTCGCTCCCGGCGGATCGCTCCACGTCGCGACCGACCACGAGGGCTACGCCGAGGCGATCGACGCCGCGCTCGGCGCGGAGCCGCTGCTCGAGAACGCCTACGCGCCTGCGCCGTTCCTGCGCGACGTTCCCGGGCGGCGTGCGACCGCGTACGAGATCGAGTGGCGCGCCGAGGGCCGCCCGATGCACTTCTGGCGCTATCGACGGCGCGCGTCGTGACGGCCGCGATGTCCGGGACGCTTCCCAACCTCAAGGACCTCGATCCGCCCCGCCTTCGCGAGCGCCTCGCGGCGGGGGGCGTCGCGGCATACCGCGCGGACCAGATCCTCGCGTGGCTCTACGCGCGGGGCGTCGACGATCCGCGCGAGATGACCGACCTCGCGCTCGACCTGCGCGAGCGGCTCGCCGCCGAGTGGACGACGCGGGCGCTCGAGACCGCCGAGCTCCGCCGCTCGGCCGACGGCACCCGCAAGGCCGTGCTCCGTGCGGCGGACGGCGCGCTCGTCGAGTCGGTGCTGATCCCCGACGACGATCGAGTGACGCTTTGCCTTTCGACGCAGGTGGGCTGTCCGCTCGCGTGCTCGTTCTGCGCGACCGGCAAGCTGGGCTTCACCCGCAACCTCACGACCGCGGAGATCCTCGATCAGGTCTGCCGCATGCGAGAGGCGCTCGGCGCCGGCGAGCGCATCACGAACGTGGTCTTCATGGGGATGGGAGAGCCTCTCCTCAACCTCCCGGCGGTGCTGCGCGCGATCCGCGTCCTGGTTCACCCGCGCGCGTTCGCGCTCGCAGGCCGACGCATCACGGTGTCGACGGCCGGCCTCGTGCCGCAGATCCGGCCGCTCCTCGAGGGCGCGCCCGTGAACCTCGCGGTCTCGCTGCACGCGACGACCGACGCGCTGCGCGACGCGCTCGTTCCGCTGAACCGCCGCTTCCCGCTCGCGGCCCTGCTCGGCGAGCTGAGGAGCCTCGAGGCGATCTCGCCGCGGCGTCCCGTCTTCTTCGAGTACACGCTCCTGGGGGGCGTGAACGACGCGCCGGAGGACGCCGAGCGGCTGCTCGCGCTGCTGCGCGGGCTGCCGTCGAAGGTGAACGTCATCCCCGTGAACCCGCACCCCGGATCGGCCTACCTCGCCCCGGACGCCGGGGCGATCGACCGCTTCCTCGGCGTCCTCGCCCGGGGCGGCATGACGGTGACGCTGCGCCGCAGCCGCGGCGCCGACATCGACGCTGCGTGCGGCCAGCTCGCGGCGAAGGGCGGGGCGGGGTCAGGGTCCGCGGGGTCGGACCGATAAGGCCCCGGGGCGGCCTGTACGACCGGGCGCCCCGCGCGCGGCGGAGGGCGGGCCCGGGTGCTGTACGCGATCGGGGACATCCACGGCGAGATCGAGAAGCTCGAGAAGCTGCTCGGAGCGCTTCCGCTTCGCCCGGGCGACCGCCTGGTCTTCTCCGGCGACTACATCGACCGCGGCCCCGACTCGCGCGGCGTCATCGAGCGGCTCGTTGCGCTCTCGCGCGAGGTCTCGTGCGTCTTTCTCCTCGGAAACCACGAGTCGATGTTCCTCGACTTTCTCGGCTGGCGCGGGAGGAGCTACTTCGCGGGCGAGGCCTTCCTCTCGAACGGAGGCGCGCGAACGCTCGCGAGCTACGGCTACTTCGACGCGGGCGAGCCGTCCGTGGCGGGCTTTCGGCTGCCGGCCGCGCACGAGCAGTTCTTCCGCTCGCTGCGCCTCTGGCACCTCGAAGGCGACTACCTCTTCGTCCACGCCGGACTCGCTCCGGCGCAGCTCGCCGAGAGCGACGTCGACTTCGCGCTGCGCCGCGCGCGGCCCGACGACCTGCTGTGGCGGCGCGACACCTGGGATCAGCCGCACCGGCTCGGCCGCACGGTCGTGTACGGCCACACGCCGGCGCCCGACCGCGAGGTGCGCTGGAACCTGCCGTTCAGCATCGGGATCGACACGGGCGCGACCTTCGGCGGGCCGCTCACCGCGATTCGCCTTCCCGACGAGACGATCTTTCAGACTTGAGCCGCATCGGCTCGCTT
>JABLTH010009459.1_pt1 | contig 12840 bp, 11 predicted proteins | sample 7875711 | NCBI WGS metagenome assembly JABLTH01 (sample SAMN14941262, study PRJNA633318) | bioreactor metagenome | isolation source: bioreactor | place: China | collected 2019-03-05 | reverse complement strand
CGACGCGGCAGGTCCGGTGGCAGCCACCATCACCGCCCACCACCTGCTGTACAACCGCAACGCCATCTTCACCGGCGGCATCCGCCCGCACTACTACTGCCTGCCGGTGCTCAAGCGCGAGATCCACCGCGAGGCGCTGGTGGCGGCGGCGACCTCGGGCAGCGACCGTTTCTTCCTCGGCACCGACAGCGCGCCGCACGCGCGCGGCCTGAAGGAGCACGCCTGCGGCTGCGCCGGCTGCTACACCGCCTTGCATGCGATGGAACTGTACGCCGAAGCCTTCGATGCGGCCGGCGCGCTCGACAAGCTGGAAGCCTTCGCCAGCTTCAACGGCCCGGCCTTCTACGGCCTGCCGCGCAATGCCGGCACGCTGACGCTGACGCGCGAAGACTGGGAGCTGCCCGCCGAGCTGCCCTACGGCGACACCACGCTGGTACCGCTGCGCGCCGGCGAGGTGCTGCGCTGGAAGGCGAAGTAAGGCGCGTGGCGGGGCAGATGCCGGCCGGCGCGCCGGCTCCGGACGCGACCCTGGCCGCGGCGCTGGCCGCCATCGACTGGTCGCGGCCCTGGTTCGCGCCGCTGCGCGCGCTTGGCCAGCCCCTGGCCTGCGCCGTAGCGGCGGGCGCCGACCTGCGCGGGGCGCTCGATGCCTGCGCGGCGCCGCTGGGCCTGTGCAACGACGCAGGGCTGCCGCTGCACTTCGTGCCTCAGGCCGCGCTGCCCGACGGCTGCGCCTATGAAGCGCACATCCATGCCACCGGCGCGGTGCCCACGCGGGACAATCTGCACGACTTCTTCAATGCGCTGGTGTGGCTGCATTTCCCCGCCGCCAAGCGTCTGCTCAATCGGCTGCAGGCGGCCGCCATCGCGCGCGACGGCGTGCAGGCCAGTCGGGGCCCGGTGCGCGACGCGGCCACCCTGTTCGACGAGAACGCCGTGCTGTTCCTGAGCGCAGAGCCCGCCCTGGAGTCCGCCCTGCGCGGCTTCGGCTGGCGCGCGCTGTTCGTCGAGGCGCGCATTGCCTGGCATGACCGCTGCACGGTGCTGCCTTTCGGCCATGCCCTGCTGGAGAAGCTGGTGCGGCCCTACAAGTCGGTCACCGCTCACGCCTGGCCGCTGGACCTGGCGCCGGCGGGCGTGGCACATGGTGGAAAATCGCAAGCAGCGCCGCCGGAGGCGCCGGACTGCCGGGCCGTGGACGAGGCCGTCGCCGCGTCCTTGCGGGCGGCCGTGGCGCAAGGCCAGTTCGCGCCGCGCCGTTTCGCGCCGCTGCCGGTGCTGGGCGTGCCCGGCTGGTGCGCGGACAATGGCGATCCCGCCTATTACGAGGACACCGCCGTGTTCCGGCCGGGGCGCCGCGCTGCCTGAGCACGGCGGCGCCGGTCGCGGCGGTCCAGCTGTATCAAGGCCGGGCCGGTGCCTCGGCGGTCGCGGGGAAATCGCCGGCGTAGACCTGGGTCAGCCGGGCCGGGTCGAGATGCGCGCGCAAGGCCGCGTTGACCGCCGCGACACTTGCCTGGCGGATCTTCTCCTCGCGTTCGGCGGTGACCAGCATGGTGCGGCCCAGATAGCGCTGGTTGGCCAGGTTGGCGGCCAGTGCGCCATCGTCGCTGCGGCCGACCGCGGCCTCCTGCAGCAGGCCGTTCCTGGCCTCGGCCAGTTCTTCCTCGGTGATCCCGTCCTTGACCAGCCGCGCCAGTTCCTCGTCGACCGCGCGACGCAGCTTGTCGAGGTTCTGCGGCGCATATTGCGCCTGCAGCGCGAAGCTGCCGGCATCGTCCAGCGAGCCGATGCGCAGCATGCTGGCGACCGCATAGCTGATGCCGTCGCGCTGGCGCAGCCGGTCGGCCAGCCGGCTCTTCAGGCTGGCACCGCCGAACACGCGGTTGGCGATCAGCAGCAAAGGATAGTCGGCATCCTCGGTGGTCAGCTTGACCGGCAGGTTCGCCACATAAACGGCGCTGGCCTTGTCAGGCGTGCGCAGCACGATGGCGGCCGGGGCGATGTCGAGGTAGGGGCGCGGCACGCGGGTGAACGGTGCCGGCGCGCTCCAGTCGCCGAACAGGGTGGCGAGCTGCTCCTTGGTGGCGGCGGGATCGAAGTCGCCGACCAGCGCGAGCTGGGCGTGGCTGCTGCCGTAGAAGCGGGTGTGGAAGTCCTTGAGGTCTTCGACGCGCACGCGCCGCAGGGCGGCGATACGCTCTTCGAGGGTGTCGGTATGGCGCGGGTCGCCTGCCGGGTAGGGGTCGCCGTGGCGTGCCAGGGCGTTGCGCGCCAGCGCGCCGGGCTCGGTGAGCTGGCCTTCCAGTCCCGCGATCGCCCGGCTGCGCAGGGTTTCCAGCTCGCTGGCCGGGAACTGCGGCGCGCGTAACACGTCACGCAGCAATGCCAGCAGGTCGGGCAGGTAGGCCCGGCGCGTCTGGAAACGCACCGTGACCCGTTCCGCATCGCCGCTGATCGAGACGCCTGCCTTGAGAGCCTCCAGGCGGTCGGCGACCTGGCGGAAGTCCAGCGCCCCCGCGCCACGCACCAGCATGGCGGCGGTCAGGCCGCCCGCGGCATCCAGTCCCTGCAGGCTGGCCGTGTCGCCCATGCGCAGGTACAGCACGCCGCTCACGCTGCCGCCGCGCGTCGGCTTCGGCAGCAGGCTGAGCTGCATGCCGTTGGCGAGCGTGGGCCGCAGCGTGCCGGCCTCGATATTGGCCGGCGAGGGATCGAACGCGGCGATCGGAGCCGCCGCCGGCTTGCCCTGGTAGCCATCGACCATGGCCGCGATCTCGGCCTGGCCGAGCGGTGCCGGAATGGTCGTGCGCTGCGGCTGGGCGGTTGGCACGAACTGGCCCAGGGTGCGGTTGGCCGGCTGCAGATAACGCAGTGCCACGCGCTGCACGTCTTCCAGGCTGGCTTGCGCGATGCGGTCGCGGCCGATCAGGAACAGGCGCCAGTCGCCCTTGGCGATGGCTTCCGACAAGGCCAGCCCGTAAGCGGCGGGGTCGTTCAGGGTCTCTTCGTAGGCGTTCAGCAGCCGCGTGCGGGCACGCTCCAGCTCGTCGGCCGTGACCGGCCGCGCGGCGAAGCCCTCCAGCTCGGCCAGCAGGGCCTCGCGCGCCGGCGCCAGCGGCTTGTCCTTGCCGGCCACGGCGACGAAGATCGCGGAGCCCGGATCCTTGAGCGCGCGCAGGATGCCGCCCTGCGCCGATGCCTTGCCGCTCTCGACCAGGGCGCGGTAGAGGCGGCCGCCCGGCGCGCTGGTGAGGATGTCGGCCAGCAGCGCCATCGCCGCCGTATCGGCATGGGCGCCCGGAGCGATATGGTAGTGCGCCATCACCGCCGGCACATCGCCGGTCCGGTTCAGGGTCACCTCGCGCGGGCCTTCCTGCGGCGGCTCCACGGTATGCTCGGCGGGCAGCGCCCGTGCCGGCCGCGGCACGGCGCCGAAGTAGCGCGCGACCCGCTCCAGCGTGGCATCCCGGTCGAACTTGCCGGTTATCACCAGCACGGCGTTGTCGGGCTGGTAGTAGCGCCGGTAGAAGGCCTGCAGGCGCTCGATGCCCACCTGTTCGACGTCGCTGCGCGCGCCGATCGGCGCATGGCCGTAGTTGTGCCACTGGTAGGCGGCGGCCACCACCTGCTGCAACAGCACACTGTTCGGATTGTTCTGCCCCATCTCCAGTTCATTGCGCACCACCGTCATCTCGCTGTCCAGCGACGACCTGGCGATGAAGCTGTGGACCATGCGGTCGGCCTCCATGCGCAGGATCCAGTCGAGGTTGTCCTCGCTGGCGGCGAAGGTGGCGAAATAGTTGGTGCGGTCCTGGGCGGTGGTGCCGTTGAACTGCATCCCACGGCGTGCGAACTCGCGCGGGATCGTATCGCCAGGATAGGCCGGCGTGCCCTTGAACAGCAGGTGCTCCAGCAGGTGCGCCATGCCAGTTTCGCCGTAGTTCTCGTGACGGCTGCCGACCAGGTAGGTGACGTTCACGGTGGTGACCGGCTGTGCCGCGTCCGGCGCCAGCAGGATGCGCAGGCCGTTGGGCAGGCGGTATTCTGTGATGCCCTCCACCGAGGTGACCCGGGCGGGCAGCGTGCTCGCCGCGGGCGGGACCGGCACGGAACTGAGCGCGCAGGCGGGGACGGCGTTCAGCAGCAGGCTGCAGGCCAGGGCAAGGGCGGCGAGTGGGGTCGTGTTGGCTTGGGTGGGCAGGCGCATGCAGGGTTCGAGGCGATGGCGGGAGTGGCTTCGATGTGGCGTTTGATGTACACGAAGCGGAAGGACATTCTAGACGGAGTGGGGGCGGGCAGAGGGGAAGGACAGGTCCGATCGGATCGTTCGTTGGAAAAGTCAGATGGATCGGACAGGTGCGACGGATGCCGGGCCCGGCTGGGCATCCGCCGCGCGCGGGTCGCGCGCGCGGCGCCGCGGTGTTAGACTCCGTCCTCGCAAAGCAGGCCAGACAATCGCTGCTCGCCGCCGTCAGGCGGCGAGGGGAGGAAAGTCCGGACTCCACAGGGCAGGGTGTTGGCTAACAGCCATCCACGGCGACGTGCGGAATAGGGCCACAGAGACGAGTCTTGCCGCCGGGTACGCCTGGCGGCAAGGGTGAAACGCGGTAACCTCCACCTGGAGCAATCCCAAATAGGCAGGCATCGAGGCGGCCCGCTGAGCCTGCGGGTAGGGAGCTGGAGCCGGTCGGTAACGGTCGGCCTAGAGGAATGGTTGTCACGCGTGGCTCGCCGTCAGGCGGGCCGCGCGCACAGAATCCGGCTTATCGGCCTGCTTTGCTTCTCTTTCCAGCGCACGGCCGGGCACGCGCCGGCCGTGTCCGGAGGCGCCTCAGCCTTCGACGATTTCCACGCTGTGGGTGATCTCGGCGGTCTTGGCCAGCATGATCGAGGCCGAGCAGTATTTCTCATGCGATAGCGTCACCGCGCGCTCCACCGCGGCCGGGCTCAGGTTGTGCCCGGTAACGACGAAGTGGAAGTTGATGCGCGTGAACACCTTCGGATCCTCGCCGGCCCGCTCGGCTTCGAGCTTGACGCTGCAGCCGCGCACATCGTGCCGGCCGCGCTTGAGGATCAATACCACGTCATAAGCGGTGCAGCCGCCGGTGCCGAGCAGCACCATCTCCATCGGGCGCGGTGCCAGGTTGTGGCCGCCGCCATCCGGCGCACCGTCCATGGTCACCAGATGACCACTGCCGGTCTGGGCGATGAAGCTCATCCCCTCCGGGCCCGTCCAAGTTACTTTGCATTCCATGTGAGTCCGTCCTGTGTCCTGGGTTCTGTTCGGTGCGTTCCTGTTCGCAAACGCGTGATGGTCAGGCCTTGCTTTTGCCAGTATATCGTCTACAGCGAGAGTGCCGCTTGAGCCGGTTTACGCCGCACAGTTCGAGGGTTTCTTCTAAGATGACGCTTTGGTGACAAGCATGATTGATATGTAAGTATTTGATAAATAACGGATTCATGTGGCAATGTTGCATCCGCACAATTTTTTACAATGCGGTAAGGCATTTCGCACTGCAAATTTTCTTGCGTCGCACAAGCGCTCATGTATAATGGCTCCCATTGAACGACGGCATCCGCAGCGCGCCAGAGTGCGAAAGCGAACAGCTCAGCCCGCACCGCCCGCCGCCTCCGTCGATCTCCAGGTGTCTCCTCCACCCTCCTCCTTTGGTGGATTCAAACCCAAGCCTAGCGCTTGGGTTTTTTTTCGCCTGTCGGTCGTGCCGTCGGTCGTGCCGAGTCCTGGATGGATACTATCCGGCGCGCTCAGTCCTCGGAACTTGACGATGGGGCTCGCTTTTGCTTGTGCGTCGAGCAGTTGCCCGAGTATAATCTACGGTTTTCCGTCATGCCCGCGGAAGAGAATTCAGGGAGAGCCTGCACACACAAGCAGGAAGGCCAGGTCCCAAGGACCGGCCGATCGCCGGCGCATGCGACTGGTCTCGCATGGCACGGCAAGTTTCGGGCAGGTTCTACAAGTCTCAGGAAAAATCATGAAGACCTTTTCCGCCAAGCCTCACGAGGTAAAGCGCGACTGGTACGTGATTGACGCGACGGACAAAGTCCTCGGCCGTGTCGCCAGCGAAGTGGCACGCCGTCTGCGCGGCAAGCACAAGCCGGAATTCACTCCGCACGTCGCCACCGGTGATTACATCATCATCGTCAATGCAGCCAAGCTGCGTGTCACGGGTACCAAAGAAACGGACAAGAAGTACTATCGCCACACGGGCTACCCGGGCGGTATCTACGAAACCACGTTCGGCAAGATGCAGCAGCGTTTCCCGGGCCGCGCCCTGGAGAAGGCTGTCAAGGGCATGCTGCCGAAGGGTCCGCTGGGCTACGCGATGATCAAGAAGCTGAAGGTGTACGCCGAAGCCGAGCATCCGCACGAAGCGCAGCAGCCTAAGGCGCTGGAAATCTAAGGGGGCCATCCATGATCGGAAACTGGAATTACGGTACCGGCCGCCGCAAGAGCGCTGTGGCTCGTGTCTTCATCAAGTCGGGCAAGGGCGACATCATCGTCAACGGCAAGCCCATCAAAGAGTATTTCGCTCGCGAAACCTCGCTGATGATCGTGCGCCAGCCGCTGGAACTGACCTCGCACGGCGAGACCTTCGATATCAAGGTCAACGTGAACGGTGGTGGCGAAACCGGCCAGGCCGGTGCCGTGCGCCACGGTATCACCCGTGCCCTGATCGACTACGATGCCACGCTGAAGTCCGCGCTGTCGAAGGCCGGCTACGTCACCCGCGATGCGCGTGAAGTGGAACGTAAGAAGGTCGGTCTGCACAAGGCACGCCGCCGCAAGCAATTCTCGAAGCGCTGATGCGCGCTTGCCGGGGTTGCTGCCCCGGCAGGTCGAGAGAAAAACCGCACGGTCACCGTGCGGTTTTTTTTTGCCCTGCGCGGGTGGCGGCGCAAGCGCAGGGGCGAAAGCTCGCCAACATGTACCTTGCCGTCATGGCGGTGCCCCGTACGGCTACAATCGCAGCGCGTTGCCGCGCGGCCGGTGGGAATCCACAGGGCCGGCCCGGCAAGAGGAGGAAGCTATGTTGTTTTCGAAGAAGAAAGGCCTGACGATCGATACCCTGATCGGCCGCGAGGCGGTGATCGACGGAGATCTGTCCTTTGCCGGCGGCCTGCGCCTGGACGGGCGCGTGCGCGGCAACGTGGTGGCGCTGGCAGGCCAGCCCAGCATGCTGGTGCTCAGCGAGAGCGGCCGCGTCGAGGGCGAAGTGCGGGTCGCCCATCTCGTGCTCAACGGCACCGTGGCCGGGCCTGTGTATGCCAGTGAACTGCTGGAGCTGCAGTCGCAGGCCAGGGTGCATGGCGAAGTGCATTATGCAGCTCTCGAGATGCAGCAGGGGGCCCTTGTCGAGGGCCGTCTCGTGCCGCGGGTGCAGGGCGAAACGCGGGCGTTGCCGGCGCCGGCCGAGGCCGGTGCAAGCGATGCCGCCGCCGTGGGCGAGGACGCCGGCCTGGCCAACGTGGCCGATGCGGAGGCTGCGAGCGAAGGGGCCGATCCGGTACCGCCGCCAGCCGCAGCCGAGGCGCGGGCTGTGGCTGGCGCCTCGGACGCCGCACAGGCGGCGCCGCGCGAAGAGGCGGCGCTGACCGCGGTGGCGGGTCTGCGCCAACGGAGTGCCGCTTGAGGCATGCGGGAGGCGGGTGGCGGCCAGAGTCCCTTGAATTCACGGGGTTTCGGCACGATCTCGCCAGAGCGCTTAAAATACCGGCGTATCTAAACAGGAGAACCCCATGAACGCAGTCGCCGAGGCACCCGTTACCGAGGACGTGCCGGCCCCGTTCGTCTTTACCGACAGCGCTGCCGACAAGGTCAAGGAACTGATCGAGGAAGAAGGCAACGCCAACCTGAAGCTGCGCGTGTTCGTGCAGGGCGGCGGTTGCTCCGGCTTCCAGTACGGCTTCACCTTCGATGAAGACGTCAACGAAGACGACACCACGATGCAGAAGAACGGCGTCACCTTGCTGATCGACTCGATGAGCTACCAGTACCTGGTCGGCGCTGAGATCGATTACAAGGAAGACATCAACGGTGCGCAGTTCGTGATCAAGAACCCGAACGCGACCACCACCTGCGGCTGCGGCTCGTCCTTCTCGGTCTGAGTGTCGCCGGCCTGGCCGGCTCGCGGGATCGCCCCGGGGCCGCCAGGACGAGAGGCAGGAATCGAGCGCACTTCGGTGCGCTTTTTCTTTTCTGCTTCCTGTGCCTGCCGTCCGCTACGCCTGGACGGCGGGTGCGCGCCAGACCACGGGGAACCAGTCTTCGCGCAACCGCTCGCCATCGCGCTGGCCGATACCGGGGAAGGGCGGCGAGGTGCGCCCCGGGCGCTCGATGAAGCGTACGTCGTCGCCGAGGAAGCGCGCCGAGAAGGCGCGTCGGCGGCCTGTGCCCTGGTTGCCCGCCGCACCGTGCACGGTGCGGAAATCGAAGACCACGGCATCGCCGGGGGCCAGTTGCGGAGCGACGATCCGATGGCTGCCGTCCTCGACGTCGGGCATGTCCATGAAGCTGTCGCGGCCGGCATAGAAGTTCTCGTTGCTGGCCCAGCGCTTGGGCCGCACCAGCTTGGGCCAGCGGTGCGAACCCAGGACCACGTGCAGGGTGTTGGTGGCGTCGACCGGGTCCAGCGGGATCCAGTAGCTGGCGGTCTGCAGGCCATCCACGCAATAGTAAGGCAGGTCCTGGTGCCAGGGCGTCGGCTTGTCGGTGCCGGGTTCCTTGACCAGGATGTGCTCGTGGAAGACCTGCACCGCACTGGCGCCCATGATGCGGCCGGCGATGGCCGCGGCGGGCGAGCGGCGGATGAAGTCCTCGAACGGCGCGATGCGCTGCCAGTTGCAATAGTCCTCGAAGAAGCGGCCGCGCTCGCCCCCGCGTACATTCTCGATGGCGAAGGGACCGGGCTGCGCCAGGTTCTGCGCGAAGCCCTCGCGCAGGGGCTCGACCCAGTCGCTGAAGGCACCGCGCAGCACGAGCGCGCCATCGCGCTGGTAGGCCTCGATCTGTTGCGTGCTGATTTCCATCAAGCTTTCTCCCTGATCCGACTTTCTCCCTGATCCGACGGCAACGACGACATCGTCCGGTCTCCTGTGCCGGCTGCCGCAAGTATGGTCTGCACGCCTTCATAGGAAAAGCATATATTTCCTATCTTCCAATATAGGAAATCATGATCCCCTTTTCCTTTCGTCAGCTCGAGTACTTCATCGCCGCCGCGGAGCAGGGCAGCATCAGCGCCGCCGCCCGCGCGCGCCACGTTTCGCAGCCCTCGGTATCGCAAGCCATCGCACAACTCGAGCAGGCGCTCGGCGAGGCCTTGTTCCACCGCCGCATCAGCCGCGGGCTGGAGCTGACGCCTGCCGGCCAGCGCCTGCTGGGGCGTGCCCGCGACATCCTGGCGCTGGCGGCGGACCTGGGCGGCGCGGGCGCCGGCCAGGCCGCGCTGTCGGGCCAACTGGCCATCGCCTGCTTCCAGGACCTCGGGCCGTACTACCTGCCGCGCCTGCTGGCCCGCTTCCGGCAGCGCCACCCGGCGGTGGAGGTGACCTTGCTCGAGTCGGACCTGGCCAGCGTCCACCGCGCACTGGGCAGCGGCAAGGCCGAACTGGCGCTGACCTACGATCTGGGCTTCGATGCCGGCGTGGAGCGCTGGACCCTGGCGCAACTGGCGCCCCATGCCCTGCTGCCGGGCGACCATGCGCTGGCGCGGCTGCCGGCCGTCAGCCTGCAGGAACTGGCCGGGCAGGTGCTGATCCTCGAGGACATCGCGCAGACGCGCGAGTATTTTCTTTCCTTGTTCTGGGCGCAGGGCTTGCGTCCGCGCGCGCTGCAGTACACGCAGACCTTCGAGATGCAGCGCGGGCTGGTCGCGCACGGCTATGGGGTGGCGCTGTCCTGTACGCGCCCGGCGGGGGATCAAAGCTATGACGGCAGGCCGCTTGCCTGCCGTCCATTGCGCGACGCGGTCGAGCCGCAGCGTGTCGTGCTGGCCTGCTCGCCGGCGATGCGGCCGGCACCGCTGGCGCGGGCCTTTCTGGCGTGGGTGCGGCAGACCGTTCCGGAAGCGGCCGAAGGCGGCGCAGCGTGAGGTGCGCCGGTGCGGCCGCTCAGCGGGGGTAGAGCGCGCCCAGCACGCGCGGCCCGGCGGCACCGGTCACGGTCGGCACGTTGCCGGCGGCCCGCTGCAGGCACTGGCGCGCCAGCCACGCGAAGGCGATGCCCTCTACCTGCGAGACCGGCACGCCGAAGTCCGCGCTGGTCTGCACCGAGACGCCGGGCAGTTCCTGCGCCAGGCAGGCCATGACATGCGCATTGCGGGCGCCGCCGCCGCACACGATCAGCCGGCGCGCATCGGGCGCGTAGGCGCGCACGTCGGCGGCGATGGCGCCGGCGGTCAGCGCACCCAGTGTGGCCTGCACGTAGGCTGGCGGCAATTCGCCGGCGGCACCCAGGCGGGCGTCCAGCCAGGCCGGATGGAACAGGTCGCGCCCGGTGCTCTTGGGCGGCGGCGCACGGAAATAGTCCTCGTCGCGCAGCCGCTGAAGCAGCGCCACGTTGACGCTGCCGCTGGCGCCCCAGGCACCGCCGGCATCGTAGGGCAGGCCGCGCCGGCTGGCGATCCAGTGGTCGAGCAGGGCATTGCCGGGGCCGCAATCGAAGCCGGTCACCGGCCGGCCGCTGTCGGCCGCCGGCAGGATGCTGATGTTGGAGATGCCACCGATATTGCAGGCCACGCGGGTTTCGCCGGCCGCGCCGAACAGGGCGTGGTGCAAGGCCGGCACCAGCGGTGCGCCCTGGCCGCCGGCAGCCACGTCGCGGCTGCGGAAATCGGCCACCACGTCGATGCCGGCCAGCTCGGCCAGCAGGGCCGGATGCTGGCTCTGGCGCGTGTAGCCGATGCCATCATACTGCCCGGGGCGGTGGCGGATGGTCTGGCCATGCGCGCCGATGGCGCAGACATCCTCGCTGCCGAGGCCGGCTTCGCGCAACAGCGTGGCCGTGCAGTCGGCGTAGACGTGCGCCAGTGCATTGGCGGCGAGCGCCTCGCGGTGGACCTCGTCGGTCCCCGGCTGCTGCAGCGCGCCGAAGGCCTCGCGCAGCGCCGCGTCGAAGGGCTGGTGGGCGGCGGCCAGCACCAGCGGGCGCGGACCGGAGAAGTCGACCAGCACGCCGTCGGCCCCATCCATGCTGGTGCCGGACATGATGCCGATAAAGCGTGCATTGAGGGTCATGGTCCGGCTCCGTCCGGTCGTGTGCGGGGCGCCGCCTCGCTCAGTTGCTGGCGGTCAGCACGTTGTAGGTGCGCAGCGCGTTGATGCGGCTGAGCATGCTGCTGGTATAGCTCAGGAACTGCTGGCGAGCGGGTCCGCTCAGCGCGGGCGATTCCATCAGCGCTGTGGTCAGCGGATTCTGCGGTACGTCATTGTGGCGGAATTCGTAGTGCAGGTGCGGTCCGGTGGCCCAGCCGGTCTGGCCGACGAAGGCGATCACCTGGCCCTGGCGCACATGCTGGCCGCGCTGCACGCCGGCAAAGCCCGACAGGTGGGCGTAGTAGGTCGAGTAGCCGTTGGCGTGCTTCAGGATGACCAGGTTGCCGTAGCCGTTCTGCTGGCCGACGAAATCGACCTCGCCATCGCCCGAGGCGAACACCTTGGTGCCGACCGGCGCGGCGAAGTCCACGCCCTTGTGCTGCGCCCAGTAGTGATGCAGCGGGTGGTCGCGCCCGCCGAAGCCGGACGAGATGCGGGTGAACTCGACCGGTGTGCGCAGGAAGGGCCGCTGCATGCTGCGGCCGTCGAAGGTGTAGTAGGCGCCGCTCTTGCTGCCTTCCGGCGCATACCAGAGCGCCTGGTACAGCTCATTGTGGTTGATCAGTTCGACCGCCATCACGCGCCCGTTGCGCACCAGGCTGCCGTCGCGGAAGCCTGCCTCGTAGACGATGCGGAAGCGGTCGCCGCGCGCGATATCGTGCTGGAAGTCAATCACGCCCGAGAAGATCGAGATCATCTGCTCGACGATCTCGTCGGGTACGTTGGCCGCGTCCATCGCGTTGAAGAAGCCGCCGCTGCCGATCGCGCCCGACGCCATCTCGTAGCGCGTCTCGTTGCCCACCGTCTGCACGCGTGCGCGGTATTGCGGGTTGAGGTCGTCGCCGCCGGCTCGCTCGATCACCAGCAGGCGGGAGTTGGCCACGTCGCCGCCGAGGTTGGCCTGCAGCGACACCAGCAGGTTGCGCTCGTCGACTTCCGCCTGCACGGCCTGGCCCGGCTCCAGGCCGAACAGGCCGCGCGCGGTCGGATTCCTGGCGATGAAGGCCTGGGCATCGGGATCGTCCACGCCCAGCCGCTTGAGCAGCGTGGCGATGGTGTCGCCACGCAGCATGCGCTCCTGGCGCACGTAGGTGGCGTCGCTGTCGGTCAGCTTGTCGAGCTGCTCGCGCAGGTCGGGCAGGCGCATCGGCTGCAGCACGCGCGGTGCCTGGGGATCGTCGTAGGCCGAGCGCGGGGCCACACCCATGGCGGCGGCCATGCCCAGCGCGAACACCGTGCCTACCGCCGCCGTCAGTTGCTTGCGGCGGCGCGCATGGTGCGCGTTGGTCGGGTCGACGAGTACCACCAGCTCACGCGCGAAAACTTCGCGGAGTCTGGACCACATCACGTAAAATTCACTCTTGGTTTGGCCCCGCTGCCGCGACGATTTGCTTCGTCTGCCTTCGCTCCCCGAGGTGCGGTGCGGGCGCTTTGCATTTGCCGCCTACAATGGCGGTTGGCCGCGGGATTGCTCCCGTCGCGCCGGAAGGGCGGATTGTACCAGAT
>JABLTH010008044.1_pt1 | contig 12844 bp, 10 predicted proteins | sample 7875711 | NCBI WGS metagenome assembly JABLTH01 (sample SAMN14941262, study PRJNA633318) | bioreactor metagenome | isolation source: bioreactor | place: China | collected 2019-03-05 | reverse complement strand
CGTGCGCGACTGCTCCTCGTCGCCGGCGTCGTCGCGGGCGTGGGGCTCGCCGCCGCCGGCGTGCTGCGAAGCGGCCGAGCGGCGGCGGGGCTTCCCGAGGGCGTCGTCGCGCTCGTGAACGGGGAGGCCGTGAGCGCCGAGGCCTTCGCGCAGATCGAGGCCGCTGTGATCGCGGAGCGCAAGGGCGCGCCGCTCGACGAGGTGCAGCGGCAGCGGCTTCTCGACCGGCTCGTCGACGAGGAGCTGCTCCTGCAGCGCGGGCTCGAGCTCGGCCTCGCCCGGCACGAGCCGACGGCGCGCCGGGCGATCGTCTCGGCCGTCGTCGCGACCGTCACCTCCGACGCCGAGACGTCGGAGCCCGACGAAGAGACGCTTCGCCGCTACTACGCCGACGCAGCCGACCGCTTCCAGAAGCCCGGGCGCTTCACGGCGCAGACCGTCTTCGTGAGCACGGCTTCGCGGCCGGAAGCGCAGGCCTTCCAGCGCGCCGCCGAAGCGGCGCGCCGGCTGCGCGCCGGCGAGGACCTCGCGGCGGTGGACGCGGCGCTCGGAGATCCCCAGACCGCGCCGCTTCCGCAGGGGCCCCTCCCGCTCGAGACGCTCCGGCAGTACCTCGGGCCTTCGGCGGCTCAGGCCGCGGCTGCGCTCGCGCCGGGCGAGGTCGGCGACCCCGTCCGAGGCGGCTCGGGGTACTACGTCGTGCGCCTCGCCGAGCGCAGTGGCGGCGAAACGGCGCCCTTCGACGAGGTGCGGCAGGAGGTGCGCGCCGAGTGGCTGCGGACGCAGGGCGAGCGCGCGCTCGGCGACTATCTCGAAGAGCTCCGCGAGCAGGGAGACGTGCAGATGCGGCTTCCGGCGCCGGCGCCGGCGCCGCGCGCGGAGAAGCCGCGGTCGTGACCGGCCCTCGCGCGCGCCGCATGTTCGTGTACGCGATCCTCGCGGCCGGGCTCGCCGCGCCGGCGCCGGCTCACGCGCACGGCCGCTCGACCTCGATCTCGTCGTTCGACGTCGAGCCCGGTCCTCCCGTTCGCGCGCAGATCCGGGTGCGAGCGCCCGCCGCCGACCTGCAGCGCGCCGTCCCCGGCCTCGGAGCTCTGGCGTCGACACCGATGAGTGTCGGTCCCGAGGCGCTCGCGCTCATCGACCGCTACCTGCAGGATCGCGTCGTGCTGCGTTCGGGGGGCGAAGCCTGCGTGGCGGTCGGCCCGTCGACGCCGGTCGTCACCGCCGACCCGACGCACGTCGGGCGCGGCTGGCAGGTGCTGTGCGAACGGACGGGGCCGCTCGAGGTCGAGAGCACGGCGTTCGTCGACGTGCAGCCCGGCCATCTGCACCTCGCACGAATCCGCTTCGCCGGGGGCTCGCCCATCGAGCAGGTCCTCGTGCGGGGAAGGCCGCGCGCGCCGATCGCGGCGCCCGTCGCGGGGCGTTCGGCAGGCGGGTCGGACCTCATCGATTACGTGAGGCTCGGCGTCGAGCACATCTTCACGGGCGCCGATCACCTCTGCTTCGTGCTCGCGCTGCTCCTGGTCGGCGGGACGTTCGGCGAAGTGGCCGCGGTCGTGACGGGGTTCACCGCGGCGCACAGCGTGACGCTCGCGCTCGGCGTTCTCGGCGTCGTCCGCCCGGCCTCGGCGACGGTCGAGGCGCTCATCGGGCTCTCGATCGTGATCGTTGCTCTCGAGAATTTCCTCGAGACCGCGGGCGAGCCGACTCGCCGGCTGGTGCGCGGCGGCCTGGTCGCGCTGCTCGTCGCGGCGATCGCAGGGGCGCTCGGAGGAAGGGTCGTCGTGCCGCCGCTCGCCCTGCTCGGGATCGGCCTGTTCTCGCTCTGCTACTTCGCGCTGCTCTCGCGCGCCGAGCGGCCCGTGCGCCTGCGCTGGATCATCGCGTTCGTCTTCGGCCTCGTGCACGGCTTCGGTTTCGCGGGCGTGCTCGCCGAGACCGGGCTTCCGCCGGGCAGGACGGCGCACGCGCTGTTCGGCTTCAACGCCGGCGTCGAGATCGGGCAGCTCATGGTCGTCGCGGCGCTCTGGCCGCCGTACCGGCTGCTGCTCTCGCGAGGGCCCGCTGCACGGCCGATCGCGGTGCAGGTCGGGTCCGCGGCCGTGCTCGCGGCGGGGCTGTTCTGGTTTCTCACGCGAGCCATGGGAGGCGCCTGATGGCGGAGCGGGCCGTGCGCCGGCGTGCGGTGCGGCAGATCTCGCCGGAGGATCTCGTTCTCGGCCTGGGCCACGAGGTCGGCAACATCCTGGCCGGGATTCGCCTCGGCGCGCATCTCGTTGCGAGGCGACTGTTCGACGGCGACGTCTCGGACGGAGCGGCTCGCACGGAGCGCGAGACGACCCGCGCGGGCGCGTATCTGGGCCAGATGCGGCCCCTGCTCGTGACGACGCGCGGCCGCCGCCCGCGGGTCCCTGTGCAGGAGGTTCTGGGCGCGCTCGATCGCAGCCTCGGCGCGGCGGCGGGAGGCCCTCGCCAGCTCGCGATCCGAACGCCGCGTGGCGTCGCGGATCTGCGCGCCGATCCCGATGCGCTCCACCACGTTCTCGTCGCGCTGGTCCTCTGCGCCGCCGACGCGACGCCCGACGGCGGCAAGGTGTGCGTGTCCGCGCGGGAGAGCGGGCCGAACGTCGTGCTGCGGATCGAGGACGATGGCGGGCCGCTCGAGGCGGGGCCGCCCCCGGGCCAGCCGCCGCGGCGAGGGCGCCCGCTCGTGCTCGCGGCCGCGGCGCAGATCGCGCGCAGGCAGGGCGGACGGCTCACCGTCACGCAGCGGCCCGCGAAGCGCGGAACGCGCGTCGAGATCGCACTGCTCGCCGTGCGCGAGCGCCTAGCGCCGTCTCGAAGCCGCTTCGCCCGCCCCGGACGCGTGCGCTAGGGTCTGCGCCGCCATGCGCCGCCCCCGCAAAGAAGTCCGCAATCTCGCGATCATCGCGCACGTCGACCACGGCAAGACGACGCTCGTCGACGGCCTGCTGCGGCAGACGGGGACGTTTCGCGCCAACCAGGCCGTGGCCGAGCGCGCGATGGACAACGAGGATCTCGAGCGCGAGCGCGGGATCACGATCCACTCGAAGAGCACCTCGGTCGAGTTCGAGGGCGTGCGGATCCATCTCGTCGACACGCCCGGGCACGCGGACTTCGGCGGCGAAGTCGAGCGCGTGCTCGGGATGGTCGACGCGGTGCTGCTCCTGGTCGACGCCGTCGAAGGCGTGATGCCGCAGACGCGGTTCGTCCTCGGCAAGGCGCTCTCGCACGGCCTGCGGCCGATCCTCGTCGTGAACAAGATCGACCGGCCGGAGCAGCGGGCGCGCGCCGTCGTCGACGAGGTCTTCGACCTGCTCGTCGAGCTCGGCGCGAGCGACGAGCAGCTCGACTTTCCGGTCGTCTACGCGTCGGCGAAAGCCGGCTCTGCGACGCTCGACCCCGACGCGCCCGGCAAGGACCTGCGCCCGCTGCTCGACACCATCCTCGCCGAGGCGCCGGCGCCCGAGGTCGACGAGGAGGGGCCGCTCCAGTTCCAGGCCGTGACGCTCGGCTACGACGACTTCCTCGGCCGCCTCGTGATCGGGCGGGTCGAGCGGGGCGTGCTGCGGCGCGGCCAGACGGCGGTGCGTGTCCCGGAGAGCGGCGCGCCGGAGTCGTTTCGCGTGACGAAGCTCTTCGGCGCCCGCGGCCTCGAGCGCGTCGAGATCGACGAGGCTCGAGCGGGCGACGTCTGCATCATCGCCGGCGTCGACTCGATCGACATCGGCGACACGATCTGCGACCCGGCTTTCCCCGATCCGCTGCCGCGAATCGGGATCGACCCTCCGACGATCCGCGTTCGCTTCTGTGTCAACACTTCGCCGTTCGCCGGTCGCGAGGGGCGCTTCGTGACGAGCCGGCAGATCGCCGACCGCCTGCGGCGCGAGGCGCTCGGGAACGTCTCGATCCGGATCGCGCCCGGCGAGACGAGCGACACCTTCGATGTCGCGGGCCGCGGCGAGCTGCAGCTCGGCATCCTCATCGAGACGATGCGGCGCGAGGGCTACGAGTTCGCCGTCTCCCGGCCCGAGATCATCGTCCGCGAGATCGACGGGCGGACCTGCGAGCCCGTCGAGGACGTCGTCATCGAGGTGCCGGAGGCGTACGCCGGCGCGGTCCTCGAGAAGCTCCCCGTCCGCAAGGGGCGCCTGGTCACGATGGAGAAGCGCGGCGCGCAGGTCGTGATGCAGTTCGTCGTGCCGAGCCGCGGCCTGTTCGGCTACCGCAGCGAGTTTCTCACCGACACCCGCGGCGAGGGCGTTCTGCACCGCACCGTTCGCGGCTACGAGCCGTTCGCCGGCGAGCTGCCGCGGCGCACCGTCGGCGCCATCGTCTCGAGCGAGGCCGGCGACACGACCGCGTACAGCCTGTTCCACATCCAGGAGCGCTCGACGCTGTTCCTCGGCGCGGGCATCCCGGTCTACGAAGGCCAGATCGTCGGCGAGAATCGGCGGCCCGGCGATCTCAACGTGAACGTGGTGAAGGCCAAGAAGCTCACGAACATCCGCGCGGCCGGGAAGGACGAGAATACGGTGCTGTCGCCGCCGCGGCGTCTCACGATCGAGTCGGCGCTCGAGTGGATCGAGGACGACGAGCTGCTCGAGGTGACGCCGCAGTCGCTGCGGCTTCGAAAGCGCGAGCTCTCGGCGAGCCGCCGCAAGCGCTGAGGAGGCCCTCGCGATGGCTCGCGGCCCGTCGCTCCGGCTCACCGAAGCCGAGCGCAAGGCGTGGGAAGACGACGGCTTCTTCCTGCGCGAGCGCGCGTTCCCCGAGGACGAGCTCGACGACCTGCGCGCGGGCGCCGAGCGCGTCGTCGCGATCGCGATGCGCGAGGCGCAGCGCCCCGACGCGGACTACGCCATCGACGGGAACCGCTACCTCGACGCCGCCGGCGCGACGATCCAGCTCGAGCACCGCGAAGGATCGACGACCGTTCGCGTGATCGAGCCGTTCCATCACCTCGACCCGCGGTTCGATGCCGTTCTCGACGATCCTCGGATCACGGAGCCGATGCGCGACCTGGTGGGACAGGAGTGGATCGCGCTGTTCACCGACAAGCTGAACCTGAAGCGCCCGCGCGAAGGGTCGGGCTTTCGGTTCCATCAGGACTCGCCGTACTGGGCCTTCGACTGCGGACACCTCGACCGGCTCCCGAACGTGATGGTGCTGCTCGACGACGCCTCGCCGGAGAACGGGTGCCTGTACGTCGTTCGCGGGAGCCACCGCGCGGGGCTGCTGCCCGGGCAGGAAGGCGAGGGCACGCTCGGGCCGCTCTTCACCGACCCGCGCGCGTTCGACGAGCGCCTCGCGGTTCCGGCCGCGGCGCCCGCCGGCAGCCTGCTCTTCTTCAGCCCGCACACCGTCCACGGCTCGAAGCCGAACGCATCGGATCTGCCGCGCCGCGTGTTCGTGCTGACGTATCAGCCGGGTGGGCACCGGACCTTCAAGAAGGACGTGAAGAGGGACGCGGCATAGGGGCGGGCGCTGCAGCGGACCGGCCCTGCGGGCCGGCCGCTGAGCGCTTCGGCGGGCACGTCCCGGAAGCCGAGCGCTTCGGCGGGCGCCGGCCCTTGCGTCGGGCGCCGAGCGGTTCGGCGGGCGCGTCCCGCAAGCCGAGCGCCGGCGTCAGCGGCGGATCATCTCGCCGAGGCGGCGCACCATCCCTTCGATGCCGGCCGCGATCTGCGGCAGCGAGGCGTCGCACATGTACGCGGGGGTCGAGAGCACGCGCTGCTCGTCGTCCGCGACGAACGAGTCCGAGAAGCACTCGACGTGCCGCGCGCCCATCTTCTCGATCGCCTCGGCCGTCGCGGGATCCTTGCCGATCGTGAGGCGGGCGCCGGGGATGAGGCGCGCCGCGAGGGTCGGCGCGATGCACACGAACCCGATCGGCTTTCCCTGCGCGTGCGTCTCGCGGATCAGCTTCGCGACCGACGGCTCGACCGTGCAATCGGGGCCGGCGATCGCGAAGTCGCACAGGTTCTTCGCGGCGCCGTAGCCGCCCGGAATCACGAGGCCGTCGAGCTCGGAAGCCTTCGCGCCGCTCGTGGCGCGGACCTTGCCCCGCGCGATGCGCGCCGCTTCGTGCAGGACGTTGCGGCGCTGGCCCTTCATCTCCTCGCCCGTGAGGTGATCGACGACGTCCCGCTGGTCGACATCGGGAGCAAAGCACTCGTAGTCGAGTCCCGCCTTCTCGAGCGCGAGGAGCGTGAAGACGGCCTCGCGGATCTCGGCGCCGTCGCGGTGGCCGCAGCCGGCGAGGATCACTCCCACCTTCGCCATGGATGCCTCCTGCTTCGTGACACGCCGGATCGTATCAGACCCGGTGCGCGGGCGAGAAGGCCCGCCGCGAGCGCGGGTCTGCGCGTCGCGACTATGCTGGGGTGCGATCGTCCGCGCCCGAGCGGCAGCCTGCACGAAGGAGTCTCGTTCATGGGTCCCGAATCGTCCTCCCGCAGCGACGTCTTCTTCGAGAGCGCCGGCCTGCGCTGCGCGGCATGGCTCTACCTTCCGGCAGGGCCGCCGCCGCACGCGTGCGTCGTGATGGCGCACGGCTTCGCCGGAACGCGCGAGGTGCGCCTCGACGCGTACGCCGAACGCTTCGCCGCCGCCGGCTTCGCGGCGCTCGTCTTCGACTACCGGCACTTCGGCGCGAGCGAAGGCGAGCCGCGGCAGCTCCTCGACATCGAGAAGCAGCTCGCCGACTGGCGGGCCGCGATTGCGTGGGTGCGCGCACGGCCCGAGATCGACCCGGCGCGCGTCGCGATCTGGGGCACGTCCTTCAGCGGCGGGCACGTGCTCACGCTCGGCGCGGAGGATCCGCGTCTTGCCGCGATCGTCTCGCAGGTGCCGTACTGCGACCCGCGGGCGGCCTCCGGGAGCCCGGTGCAGATGCTGCGTCTGCTCGGGGCGGGGCTTCGCGACGCCGTCCACGGCGCGATCGGCCTCGCGCCGCACGAGATCCCCGTCGTCGGCCCGCCGGGATCGCTCGCGGTCCTCACGTCGCCCGACTCGATGCCGGGCTATCTCGCGCTCTCGCCGCCCGGCGGCGCGTGGCGTAACGCCGTCGCGGCGCGGATCGTCCTGCACGTGCAGCGCTACCGGCCGCTCGCCGCCGCCTCGCGCATCGAGAGCCCGCTCCTCGTGTGCGCCGCCGAACGAGACGTCGTGACGCCGCCCGGGCCCGCGATCGAGGCCGCCTCCCGCGCGCGGCGCGGCGTTGCGAAGCGCTACCCGTGCCAGCACTTCGAGATCTACCTCGGCGCGCTCTTCGAGCAGGCCGTGGGCGACCAGATCGCATTCCTGCGCGAGCACCTCGCGCCGAAGGCGGCGTAGGGCTACGGGCGACTCGCGCGGCGCCGCCGCCAGCGCGCGAGGCCGGCCGTGCCGAGGCCGAGCAGCACGAGGCTCGACGGCTCGGGCGTCGTCTGTGCGTTCAGAAAGCTGTACGCGAAGCCCGACTCCGAGGTGAGCGTCACGCCCGGGATGAGATTCCCGCGAGAGTCCCGCAGCGCGAGGCTCGTGAGCTCGAGGCTGCTCTGGAAGAAGTCCGCCTTGGAGTGTCGGAACCCTTCCGCACTCGCCACCGCGTCGACGCTCATCTCGAGAGAGACGTCGGCCACGACCTGAAAGCCGGCGTGACCGATGGGCGCGATCATCGTCGAGAGGTGGGTCACGATCTCGTTCGGGTCGCCGTACGGGAAGTGGGAGAAGGGATCGAAGAAGTAGGGATGTTCGGTGCTGTCGAAGACCTCGTCTCCGAGTGTGACGCGGGCGTGGGCGTTGCCCAGGAGCGCATCGCCGGTCATCAGCACGTTCACCTCGAGCAGCGGAGTGAGAGAGGGCAGGTCGAAGAGGCTTCCGAACGCGATGCGATCGACCCAGCCGGCCGACGCGGAGCCGATCGCGAACGTCGCGGGCTCGCCGCTGTAGTCTGCCGATGCGCGAAGCCGCGCGTGCGGGCCAGTGACGGAGGCCGCGGCCGCCGCACTCCCCCCGAACACCTCGTAGCCGTCGAGCGTGTAGGCCGCGTTGGCGCTCGCTCCGCCGTCACCTTCGTCGATCTCGATGGACTTGTGGGGCTCCTCGGCGTAGCCGGCGTTGGCGGAGGCGTGGGCGTGGATGACGACCGCGAGGGCGGGAGATGTCACGAGCAGCGAGAGCGCAAGGGCCGCGCAGCAGGCGACGATCCGAGGGCTCTGATGCTTCACCGTCCGACTCCCTGCGGCAGCAGCCGCGCGCGCCGCGGCCCGGCAGGGCCGGACGCGCGGCGCCCTCGGTCGATAGTGGCCGGAGGAGGGCGAGACGTGTCAGAAGCTGCTCATGGTTCGCGGAGAGCCCCGCGGGCGGCTCGGGTCGCCCGGACTGCGACGGGCCCTCTGGCGTATCGGGCTGCTCGCGATATGCGCGCGGTCATGCCCGTGCGCTGCGTGCTCCGTGATAGGGTCCGCCGATGTCTGCCGAGCGCCTCTCGACCGGTCAGATCGTCAGCTACTCGCTCCCCGCCTTCAGCACGGCGATGGTGCTGCTCAGCGTGGGCGTCTACCTCCCGAACTACTACACGGACGAGCTCGGGCTCTCGGCCGGTCTGCTGAGCTGGGCGCTCATGGTGGGGCGCGTGTGGGACGCCTTCGCCGACCCGGTGATGGGCCATCTGTCCGACCGCACGCGCTCGCGCTGGGGACGGCGCCGGCCCTACTTCCTGCTGAGCGCGATTCCGCTCTGGGTGGCGTTCTACCTGACCTGGTCGCCGGCGCACGGCCTCTCGTCCGCCGCGCTCTTCGCGTACCTGACGATCTGCTACCTCGTCCTCTTCACGGTCTGGACCATCTTCTGGATCCCCTACATCTCGCTCGGGGTGGAGCTGACGACCGACTATCACGAGCGCACGCGCCTGTTCGGCGGGCGGCAGGGCGCGTACCTGCTCGGGACGGCGGTGGGGATGCTCGCGCCCGAAGCCTTCGCGAAGGCGATGGGAGGGCCGGCGGCCGGCTACCCGCGGATGGCCTTCCTCTTCGGCGGCATCTCGTGCCTGCTCATCGTCGTCGCCTTCCTGCGCGTACGCGAGCGGCCCGAGGCGGCGCGCGCCGGCGCCTTCCCCTTCTTCGAGGGCCTGCGCGTGACGTTCCGCAACCGCGCGTTCGTCGTCCTCATGTTCGCCTATCTGATCGCGCTCGTCGGCGGGAGCTTCATCGCGCCGCTCACGCTGTACGTGGCGAAGTACGTCATCAAGGCGCGCGAGGTCGTTCCGCTCGTGATGCTCTCGTACCTCGCCGGATCGGTGCTCGCGATCCCGTTCTGGGTCAAGCTGTCGCGAAAGCTCGGCAAGAACCGGACGTGGTCGATCGGGATGCTCCTCGCGACGGCCGTCTACGCGACGTCCTTCGCGTACCACGAGGGGACGTGGCAGCTCTGGATCGTCCTGGCGGCGATCGTCGGAGCGGCGAACGGGTGCACGATGACGCTCGGCCCCTCGCTCTCGGCCGACGTCATCGACTCCGACGAGCTCGAGACGGGGCGGCGGCGCGAGGGGACGTTCATGGGGATCTGGTCCTTCATGGACAAGGCGGCGATCGGCCTCGCGATCTTCGTCGGGATGCAGGGGCTCGACGCGATCGGCTACGTCCCGAACCAGGACCAGACCGAGACGGTCGTTCTCGGGATCAAGGTCCTGTACTGCATCGTTCCCGCCGCATGCCACCTCGTCGCCGTCCTCATCTTCCAGCGCTTCCCGATCACCGCCGAGGTGCACGCGGGCATCCGCGCCCGGCTCGACGAGCGGGCCGCGGCCGCCGAGCGCAGCGCGGTGTCGGCCTAGGGCGAGCGCCCGCGCCGCGAGGCGAAGGCGGCGGCGAAGGCCGCCCCCGTACGGAGTCAGGACGCGGCCGACGCCTGCTCGAAGAGCCGCCGCATCGTGTCGTAGTCGTGCGCGACGGGAAAGCGCGGAAACTCGCGGACCACGTTCTCGGGCGGGCGGAACAGGATCCCCGCGTCGGCCTCGGCGAGCATCGCGACGTCGTTGTACGAATCGCCCGCGGCGATCACGCGGAAGCGAAGCGCGTGGAACGCCTGCACCGCGGCGCGCTTCTGGTCGGGCATCCGCAGCCGGTAGCCGCAGATCCGGCCCGTCGCGTCGATCTCGAGCCGGTGGCACAGGAGCGTCGGCCAACCGAGCTGGCGCATGAGCGGCGCGGCGAACTCGTAGAAGGTGTCGGAGAGGATCACCACCTGGTGTCGCTCGCGAAGCCAGTCGATGAACTCGCGCGCGCCCTCGAGCGGCCCGAGCGATGCGATCACGGCCTGGATGTCCGGGAGCCCGAGGCCGTGCTCGGCGAGGATCTCGAGGCGCGACTTCATGAGCCGATCGTAATCCGGCTCGTCACGGGTCGTTCGGCGCAGTGCGGCAATCCCGGTGCGCTCGGCGACGGAGATCCAGATCTCGGGCACGAGAACGCCCTCGAGATCGAGGCAGGCGATGTGCATCCGGGGCTCCTCTCGCTGCGGCGGTCGGGAGAATAACCGAAGCGGCCGCGCACGACGCGGCCCGCGCGCCGGGACCGATGCGCCGCCGTTCGGTACCCTTGGCGCATGAACACGTCGCAGCGCCTACGCACCGCCTGCGCAGGCCTCGCAGGGCTGCTCCTCCTGGTCTCGTGCGGCCGGGAGGGCGGCACTTCGGCCGCGAAGCAAGGAGCGAGCGGGCCGGCTCCCGTCACCGTCGAAACCGTCACCGTGACGCCACGGCTCATCACCGACGTCGTCGATCTCGTCGGGCAGCTCGAATCCGAAGAGTCCGTCGAGATTCGCCCGGAGATCGACGGCGTGATCGAGTCGGTCGAGTTCGCCGAAGGGCAGGAGGTCACGCGGGGCGCCATCCTGTTCCGCCTGCGCGACGCGGAGCAGCGTGCGCGGCTCCACGAGGCCGAGGCCAACGCGGCGCTCGCCGAAGACGTCTTCCGCCGCACGAGCCAGCTCGCGAAGCAGAACATCGCAGCCGCCTCGCAGCTCGATCGTGCACGCGCCGACCTCGATGCCGCGAAGGCGCGCGTCGAGGTGGCGCGCGTCGAGATCGAGCGGACGCAGGTGCGTGCGCCGTTCGAGGGCATGCTCGGCGTGCGGCGAGTCTCGCCCGGCGACCGCGTCACGACGTCGACCACGCTGGTGCAGATCGACGCGGTCGCGCGCCTGCGGCTCTCGTTCGTGATCCCCGAAGTGGCGCTCTCGATCGCGAAGGTCGGGTCGCGCGTTCGCCTCACGACCGCGCCGTTTCCCGGCGAGGAGTTCGCGGGCGAAGTCTTCTTCGTCGCGCCGACGCTCGACCCGGCGACGCGCCGGCTCCAGCTCAAGGCATGGGTCCCGAACCCGAGCCGGCGCCTTCGCCCGGGAATGTTCGCGAACCTCGACCTCAAGCTGGGCGAGCGAAGCGACGCGCTCATGGTGCCCGACGAGGCGGTGGTCTACGACCGGCAGGGCAACTACGTCTGGCGCCTCGGCGAAGGAAACGTGGCGGAGCGAGTCCCCGTCGAGGTCGGGGCGCACCAGGAAGGCCTCGTCGAGATCGTTCGCGGCGTACGCGCCGGCGACGTGATCGTGTCGGCGGGGACGCACAAGGTGACGCAGGGAGCGGTCGTTCGCCCGGTCGCGCCGACGCTCGCCGAGCCCCCGGCCGCAGCGCCGGGGCCGGCGCCGGTGGGGGCCGGCCGTTGAGGCTCTCCGAGGTCTGCATCGAACGCCCCGTCCTCTCGGCGGTGCTCTCGCTCGTGATCGTGCTGGTGGGAGCCGTCGCGCTGGGCCGCATCCCCAACCGCGCGCTGCCGGACGTCGATGCGCCGATCGTCACGGTGACGACGGTCTTTCCGGGCGCAGCGCCGGAGGTGGTCGAGACGTCGGTCACGCAGCCGATCGAGAACGAGGCCGTCGGCATCGAGGGCGTCAAGCACATCACGTCGCTCAGCCGCGAGCAGGTCTCGACCGTGACGATCGAGTTCGAGCTCGGGCGCAACGTCGACCTCGCGGCGAACGACGTTCGTGACCGCGTGGCGCGCGCGCGGCGCCAGCTTCCGGACGAGGTCGACCCGCCGATCGTCGCGAAGCTCGAGGCCGACGCGAGCCCCGTGCTGTGGCTCACGCTCTCGGGCGAGGGCTACACGCAGATCCAGCTCTCGACGATCGCCGAGACGCAGATCCGCGACCGTCTCGCGAAGCTGCCGGGCGTCGCAGCCGTCGTGATCGGCGGCGAGCGCCGCTACTCGATGCGGGTCTGGCTCGACAACGACCGGCTCTCGGCGCAGAGCCTCACGATCGCGGACGTGGCGGCCGCGCTGCGCCGCGAGAACGTCGACATTCCGTCGGGGCGGATCGAGGGCGCCGACCGCGAGTTCACCGTCCGCACTCTCGGCGAGCTCTCGACCGCAGAGGCCTTCGGCGAGCTGATCGTGAGCGACGCCGGCGCGCGTCCGATCCGGCTGCGCGACGTCGCCCGCGTCGAGGTGGGGCCGGAGGACGAGCGAAAGCTCGTCCGCTTCAACGGCGTGACCGCCGTCGGGATGGGGATCATCAAGCAGTCGAAGGCCAACACGCTCGACGTGGTGCAGGCGGTGAAGGACGAGGTCGCGGTGCTCGGTCCCGAGCTTCCTCCCGGCGTCAGAATCCTTCCGGCGTTCGATTCGTCGGTCTACATCGAGCGCTCGATCTCGGACGTCCGGAGCACGATCTTCGAGGCGATCGGCCTCGTGGTGATCGTCATCTACCTGTTCCTGCGCCGCGTCCGGGCGACGATCATTCCGGCGATCGCGATCCCGGTCTCGATCGTCGG
>JABLTH010071077.1_pt1 | contig 12864 bp, 6 predicted proteins | sample 7875711 | NCBI WGS metagenome assembly JABLTH01 (sample SAMN14941262, study PRJNA633318) | bioreactor metagenome | isolation source: bioreactor | place: China | collected 2019-03-05 | reverse complement strand
GGCCTCACCAAAGCCATATACCGATTTGCCTGACTCACGGAAGCGGATCGCCAGCCTGGTAAAGTCACTGTCACTCGACACGATGCAGACGCCATCTAGCGGTGCGGTATACAGTAAATCCATTGCATCAATAATGAGGGCGCTGTCTGTGGCGTTTTTGCCCTTGGTGTTGGCATATTGCTGCATGGGCTGGATGGCATGCTTGGGCAGCACTTCTTTCCAGCGGCTCAGTTGGTGTTGCGTCCAGTCACCATAAATGCGGCGGATGCTGGCATCGCCAAATTTGGAAATTTCTTCAAACAGCGCATCAATGATGGGGATGACGTTAAACGTGTTGTCCGCATCAATCAGCACCGCTAATCTGGGGTTGGGTTTATCTGTATGCATGCGTCAGTCAGTCGTCTAGTCAAAACTAAAACCATAAAACACATCCAGTGCATTCTCTGAACCTGTCCTGGTTTCAATGGAAATGCGCTTGGTGAGTTGGTAGGTCAGTTTACCAACATTTAACAGGCCGACAATGCTTTTTTCATAGCCGACCACCAGATTGCGGTTAATGCGTTTGCCGACGCTGACGGCATAATTGGTCGGGCCACTGCCGCGGACATCGATGCTGTCCAGCCCCACGGCTTGTGCCAACCGGGTTTGTAACGAGACCGAGTCGCCTTGCGACAGCAGGGCGCCCGCCGCGACGGACAGCAGGGCGAGGTCGCTGCTGCCGACTTGTGACATGGGTTGGCCCAGCACCAGTAGCGCGACTTTGTTTTCATTGCTGGTTTCGGGGGTAGAGACCAGTTTCAGGCGGGGTGTTTGCAGGCTGCCATTAATCTGAATACCAACCTTGGTAGTGTCCACTTGCCGGGTCGCCAGCACATCGAGACCGATATTGGGCAGTTTGCCACTAAAAATCAGCCGTCCTGTTTCTATGTTTAGCGATTGGCCGTAGGCGAGATAGGTGCCGGTGAGGTCCAGTGTGCCGGTGGCGCTGAGTGCATCCGGCAGGCCGTTGAGTTGTAGCTTGCCACTTAAGGCGGCATTCAGGCCCTGACCCCTGAGCATGAACTGTTCTGATTCCTTAAACGGAAGCACTGTAGGTTTATCGCCAAAATCCAGCGCAAATGATTGAAGCAATAGTTTGGAGGCCGTCTCCGTCCGAGCTTGCGGGGATTCAATCACGACATCCTCATCCAGCGTGGGTTTGTCCGCCTTGGGCAGTTCAAACAAGCCTTTATGAATTTGGAGATTACCGCTGATCGTTGTTTGCTGGCTATTCATACTGAGCTTCGTCTGGCCGCTTAATTGCACCCAGCGATCTACCCGTGACAGCGCCTGTAGCTTGTCTAGCTGCAAGGCAGCATTGAGTTGCCAGTCTTCCTGATTAAACTGAAACACGCCAGTGCCATTCAGTTCACCGCTTTTACCGGCAAAGTGCAATTGCTGGAGGTGTATCTGGTCTGTAGCAAGCGTGGCATTGAGTGTGCCTTGCTCCAGCCACAGGCCCTGAGATGGCACTTGTAACGATAATGCGCTGCCCTGCATGCTGCCTTGCAGATTAGGTTGTGCAATGGTGCCATGGGCTGCCGCTTGAATATTGAGTTGCCCGCCCACTTGTGTGTCTGGCAGCAGTTTATTGAGCCAGTTTAATTGCGGCAGATGCGCTTTGAGCATGGCCTGCAACGGCGCGGTTTTCTTAATCACCAGCCCATCGGCGGTGGGGGTGACTTCTGTCGCCGCAGAAAATTGCAGGTCGATCGCCCGTTGCGCGTCACCGTTGGATTGCAGCGTAGCTTGTAGCTGCATGCGGTCATTGCTGGCTTGCCAGTCTGCCTGCAATATTTGTATGCCTAGCGCTTGCCAGGCGTTGGCGGTGGTATCGAATATCTGCCAGTCACCGTCAGACCGCTCCAGATGCAAGGATCCGTTCAGGTGCTGGTCCAGGGCCAGTGACCATTGACCTGATAACCGCAGTGCGTCGGCGGGCAGTGCCTCCGCAGAGCCCTGGCCAAGCCAGCCAAGCAGCGCTTGCATTGGAAAGTGGTCTAGCGCGCCTTGTGTATGCAATGCAACGGCTTGTCCTGGCGCCTGCGTGCGCGCATTGGCCGCCTGAGGCGGGCGATAGTGCAGTGCTGTTACCTGCAATTGCCCGCCGGATTTGGCCTTTAGGATAAAGTCTCTGAGTTGAAAGCCCTGCTTAGGCTGCCAGGCCAGGGCTGCCGGTTTTTCAAGCTGAAACACTTTACCCGCCTGATCCTGTAATTGGGTGAGGGAGGCTTGCCAGCCCGGGTCTTGCAAACCGCTGTCCTGCCAATGGCCATTGAGCGCCAGCAGCAAGTTTCTTTGTCGTTGCGCATCGCTGTCAGTGACAGTGAGGGTGAGTTGGTGTTGGTCCAGGTTGCCCTTCAGCTTGAGTTCGGCATCAATAGGTGGACTGTCCATGCCACGCGCATCTTGCTGCGACAGGCCTTGTAACTGAATCTGGTTGTCCAGCGTGGCCTGCAATTGATTGGAAAAGTGCCCGTCGACTTGCAGACCCGCCAGGGATAAACCTTTTGGCAGCTGCAATTTCGCGCCAGACAGATGATACGAGGTCGAAAAACTGCCCTCGCCTTGGGTAATGTCGCCTTGGCCTTGCAGCTTGCCGCTAAAGCCCGGCATCAACTGTGCCAGCGAGGCCAGATTGGCTTGCCAGATCAAGTGAGTTTGTTGCGTTGCCCATGGATTGGCCTGGCTCAGTGGCTGGGTTTGGATGCTGAATGTATTCTGGTCCAGCTGCGCTTTTAGGTCCAGCAGGCTTAATACACTGCCACGCAATTGCGCTTGCCCTTTGAGGATGAGCGGCTGTTGTTGCAAACGGCTATTGCCTGCATCCACGGTGATGTTGACTAGCCCTTGTTCGGTCAGGCTACCATCGGCGACGATATTCAAATCCATGGCTCCGCCTAGCTGGGGATGCAGGTGTTTGGCTTGAAACTGTTGCAAGTGAAACGCGAGATGGCTTTGGCGCTGGTCGTCCAGGCCGATGGAGGCCTGCAACTGCACTGTATCCAGTATTTTCTGGTGCTTATTGATAGGATTTTTATTAATAGCATCTTTGGTCGATGGCTCTGGGCCGGACATTTCAACCGGAATCAGCGCGAATGGCCGTGCCTCCGGTTGGTAATGATGATTAGCCGTCATTTCCAGTCGCGTCAAATTACCAGCCAGCGTCATGCGCAAATGATAGGGCAGGTCACCTTGCGGTTGCTGCAGGTCCAGCCAGCCGCTTAAATTGAATGGCGCTGCATTCTGCATCTTAAAGTGGCTGCTGAGGTTGCCCCAGGGGCTGTGTGCCTGGCTGATATTAAATTGCAGGGCGGTATTGTCTGCATCCAGATCAAACTGGAGATGCGAAACCTGCGTGATGCTCTGGCCTTGAATAATGGTCAATTGTTCAATCTGTCCCAGATGCAGATAGAACGGCAAGGGGATGTGAATATGGGCAGGCAGGGGCGGCTGGGGCTGCGAGGTTGTCGGTGCTTGTTCGTTTGCCGGTTTATAACGCAATGTGACCTGCTTGGCAGAAAACCGTGAGACGGTGAGTTTGCCCTGGGGCGTGACCGTCAGTTGCATATGCGAGTCTATGCCGGTCACGCTCAGTGTTGCATTCCCCAAATCGGTTTCAAACGAGTTCAGACTGGTGAGCACCAGAATATTGGCCGCCCACACGATTTGCGGCGTGATGATGATCGACAGGCAAAGCAGCAGCGCTATAAATTGTTTGAATAGTGACGGCAGGTAGCGCAGGCGTGACATTAGAAATTCACTCCCAGGTTAAAATGCAGGCGGTATTCACCGGTCTCCTGACCACGGGCAATATCCACCCCGACCGGGCCAATCGGGCTACGCCAGCGGGCCCCCAGGCCATAGCCCAGTACAGGTTCGTAGTCTTTCCAGCTGTTGGCCGCATTGCCGAAATCGACAAACACGGCAGCACCCCAAGAGGTGGTGAGCCATTGCACGATTTCACTGCTGCCCGTGAGCAGCACGCGGCCGCCTACAATGGCGTCGGCCTCTTTCACACCTAAAGACTGAAAGGCATAGCCTCGCACCGACTGGTCGCCACCGGCGCGGAATAAATAAGTCGCTGGCACCCTGCCTGAGCCAGTAATACTGCCCACTTCAATGCGGCCCAGCCACTGGGTAGACTCCGTCAACGGGTAAAACGCCTGTAACCTGGCCTGCGATTGCAAAAACGACCATCTGACAGTTTGTCTAATGGGGCCAGCTGGAATTGTGTATTGAAAATCCAGCCTTTAGTGGGTGCCAGCGCATTGTTGAGTCTGCGCATATTAAAGCCATAGGTGACGGTTGCGGCTTTATTGAACTGAGAGTTTTCGCCGTCTACAGTCAAAAACTCATACAACAGGTTGGCGCCGACAAATTGTTCTATGCTTGTCGGCTGCCCCCAATAGCGGCGCACCCCATTTTGGATGGCGGTGGTGACCTGGCCTTCAACGGCGGTACGGATCAGGTTGTTTTGAATGCTGTCGCGATAGCCCTGCTCATCCGTCAGAAAGGTAATGTTGGAGGTCACGGCCTGTAAGCGTTGCTCAAGCCGTACGCTACTGTCCCACAATAGTCCGCGGTCAAACAGGTTGCGGTTGGTGTAATTGAATACTACTCTGGCCCCGGTATTGGTACTGGCGCCGGTGCCGATACGCATGGAATATTGCTCGAGTTCGGTGACCGTCACCGTGATGTCGGCAGACCGGTCCGGGTTGAGTTGATCGGTTTTGGCAATGACATCGACCGCTCTAAATTTGCCCGTGCTCATAAAACTGTTCTGTAAAGTGAGCAGATCCTCCTGGCGGTAGGGCGCCCCGCTTTTGAGTGTAATCAGCGGTCTGAGCAGGGATTCCGGGTAATGTTGCAAGCCCTGGATGAGCACGTGCCCCACCTTGACTGCCGGGCCAGAATCTACCGCGATTTCAATCATGACAGCCTGGGTTGCCGGATCGACCAGGGCTTGCGAGCGCGTCAGTTTTGCGTTGGGAAATTGATCCCTTAGCAAAGCGGCAAGGATATCGCGCTTGGCGCTGGTCCAGGCCGCTTGCGTAAAGATGCTGTTCACCGGTAAGGGCCAGCTTTTTTGCGCGGCCTCGAGTGTAGCCTGGTAGGCAGGCCGTTGCACTTCCCCCGAGATGCTGACGTTGACCTGCTTGACGGTGGCTGGTGGCGGCAACATGAGGTGGAATTCGGCTTGTGTCGCGTCTGGCCGGCGTAGGGTGGTTTGGGTCTTAAAGTAGCCTTCAGTGGCGAGCAAGTCGCTTATTTACTGCGGGGTTTTCTGGATCAGCCGCTGCCACTCGCTCGCATTCATGCGCGGGTTGGACATCGCCTCATGAATGCTCAAGTGTTTTTGCAGCAACTCACGCAGCTTGGACTGCTGCGCCGGTAATGGATTGCCGCTGATAAAAAAACGTGTGCGGTAGCGATTGTCGGTTTGCACCTCAAACCATAAGGGTTCTTCGGCAATCGCTGGCAAAGCTGATAACAGCGGGAGAAGAAAAAAGACGTATTTGATCAAGCCGTGCAAATTACCTTGCAGTAGGCACAGGGGGTTAATGAAGCAGAGCTGTATGAAACGGTGAAGCAAGGAAACCTGCCCAGGTCGCCAGAGCGGCTGCGGGGCAGATGTCCTGAATGAAAATGGTTGAATGAAGTACGCTAAGAGTTCCCTGGTCAAATCAACGGCGATTTAAATATGTTTAACCAGTTGACTGGCCTTGCCGGTATAAGTTGCAGGGGTCATTGCCAGCAACGCCTGCTTGGCTTCGGCCGGGATAGGTAGTGTCTCGATAAAAGCATGCAGCGATTGTTTGTTAATGCCGCCTTTACCGCGTGTCAGCTCTTTGAGTTGCTCATAAGGATTTTCAATGCCATAACGGCGCATTACGGTTTGAATCGGCTCGGCCAGTACTTCCCAGCTATTGTCCAGGTCTTCCAGCAGGCGCTGCGGATTGATTTCCAGCTTATTCAGGCCGCGCAGGCAAGAGTCATACCCCAGTAGCGTATAACCAAAGGCCACGCCCATATTACGCAACACGGTAGAGTCGGTCAGGTCACGCTGCCAGCGTGAGATAGGCAGTTTCTCGGCCAGGTGACGCAGGATTGCATTGGCCAGGCCCAGGTTGCCTTCAGAGTTTTCAAAGTCAATCGGGTTGACCTTGTGTGGCATGGTCGAGGAGCCAATTTCGCCCGCTTTAACTTTTTGCTTGAAATAGCCGACCGAAATGTAGCCCCAGATGTCGCGGTTCAAGTCAATCAAGATGGTATTGATCCGTGCCAGCGTGTCGTAAATCTCAGCCATGTAATCATGCGGCTCGATCTGGATGGTCAGCGGGTTGTAAGTCAGGCCCAGAGACTCGACAAAGCGTTTGGCAAAGCTTTCCCAGTCAAAATCAGGGTAGGCAGACAAATGGGCATTGAAGTTACCCACGGCGCCGTTGATCTTGCCCAAAATTTCGTTCGCTTGCAGTTGTTTCAACTGGCGTTGCAGGCGATAAACCACATTCGCCAGCTCTTTGCCCATGGTGGTAGGGCTGGCCGTTTGACCATGCGTACGGGACAACATCGGTTGCTCAGCCAGCGCTTGCGCCAACTCAGTCAGGCGGGCAATGACTGCCTGCAGGTTAGGCTGCATGACGGCTTCACGCGCAGATTTCAGCATCAGGGCGTGAGACAGGTTGTTGATGTCTTCTGAGGTACAGGCAAAATGGATAAATTCACTGGCTTTCTTGATTTCAGGATTGCCGTCAAACTTCTCTTTCAGCCAGTATTCCAGCGCTTTCACATCGTGATTGGTACGTACTTCGATGGCTTTGACCTGCATGGCATCCGCTTCGCTGAATGCGTCAATCGCAGCATCCAGTTCGTCTATGGTCGTCGGGCTGAATGGCGCGATTTCAGCCAGCTCAGGGGCGGCACTTAGCGCTTTTAACCAGGCGACTTCTACCATCGCGCGATATTTAATCAGGGCATACTCGCTGAAATAAGGCCGCAAAGGGTCAAGTTTTGATTGATAGCGGCCATCTAGCGGCGAGAGTGCGTTGAGCGTGGTGAGTGACGTCATGGTTAAACAATTTAATAGATGCGAAAAACCAGCATTTTACCCAATCCGTCCATACTTGTCTTTGTTGTCTCTGTCATGTTTGAGTGATTGGCGGTATGAGACCGCGCGGAAGTTGTCGATGAAAACCATTTTGTTTGTTAAATTGTGTCTCTTTTCATCGTGACATAATCGTTGCCTGTAAAACCTTAACTGACATGAAATTGACGCCATCCATCTTTGCCAGAGTATTGACAGGCCTATGCCTGGCAATCAGCCTGCTATGGTCGCAGATCCAGGCGGATGATTATGTGCTGGCGATGCTGGAAAAAGTCCGCCAGCGTTACGGCGAAGAGGCTTATCAGAATGTCATGCGTCTGAATGAGCTGTTTGCGCAGATTGCCGGCTCCGGCGAAATGACCAAGGTCGGCATGGTCAATGATTTTACCAATCAGCACGTGCTGTTTGTGGACGACTATACGTTGTGGGGCATGGAGGATTACTGGGCCAGCCCGCTCGAAACCTTGGGCAAGGGGGCGGGGGATTGCGAGGATTTCAGTATTGTCAAATATATTCTCCTCAAGAAACTGGGTATTTCACAGGATAAATTACGTCTGACATATGTTCGGGCGCGCATGCCTAGCGGCTCCATCCGCCCGCACATGGTGCTGGCTTACTATGCCACGCCTAACAGCGACCCACTGATTCTGGATAACCTCAATTTTGAATTGCTACCGGCTTCGCGCCGGGGCGACCTGGCGCCCGTCTTCAGTTTTAACGACAAGGGCTTGTTTGTGGCGAATAACCCGACGGTACGTGCGGGCTCGCCAACCAACATCTCAAAATGGAGAGATGTGTTGACGCGGATGCGACAGGACGGATTGGAATGATGGAAAAATGGTTAGAGCTATGGTTATTATGGGGTGAGGATGCTAGGCTTGCACATAGAGTCTGCACAAGGACCGGGCAGTTGCCAATCTCCCCCCAGGAAAGTAAGAGGGCTTTCTGATGTCATTAATCAAACAAATACGTATTGCAATTTCGGCCATCATTTTGATGGTGGCCGCCGGATGTCTGTTTCTGGGGGTCTATAATGACCACCGCTATATGGCGGAGCAGCTACAGAAAAAAAATAACGATAATGCCAACGGGCTGGCCATTACACTTTCCAATATTCAAAAAGACAATGTCACGGTTGAGCTGATCGTCAGCGCCCAGTTTGACATGGGGCACTATCGCCGCATTGCGATTGTGTCGCCTGACAACAAGACCATGATAGAACGCGTGAATCGTGCGCCCCATTCAGAGGCCCCGGGCTGGTTCCAGTCTTTATTGTCAATTGAGATCCAACCCGGCGTTGCCAATATTCAGTCCGGGTGGCAGCAATATGGCACCCTGATCATGGAAAGCGAGCCTTCGCTGGCGTATGACCAGCTGTGGGAAACGTCGCGCCATGCCTTGCTGTGGACACTGCTGGTTGCCTTGCTGAGCTATGCAATTTCTGGCGTATGGCTCAAGAAAATCTTGCGGCCACTGGATGAAGTTATTGGGCAGGCAGAAGCCTTGGGTGAGCGTAAATACATTACGATTGCCGAGCCGGAGACGGAAGAGTTCAAGAAGCTGGTGCGCACCATGAATACCTTGTCCGAGCGCGTCAAGTCTATGGTGACGGCAGAGTCCGAGCGCTTGAATACTTTTAACCAGCAAATCAACTATGACGAAGTGACCGGTCTCATGAACCAGTCACACTTTACCAACACGGCATCGGTGGCACTCAAGAATGACAGTTTTGTCGAGGGTATGCTGATTCTGGTACAAATGCGTAACCTGTCCGACATCGACCGGCAAATGGGCTACAGTGTGACCAACCAGCTGATCAAAAAAATCGGCGATGCGCTGTTGCAGCAGATGGCACATTATCCTGATGTGGTTTGCGGCCGACTGGCAGGGGGCGTTTTCGGGATTTTCAGTCGCCAGCCTGTCGATGATTTCGCCGTGGCGACCGAGCTCAAACTGGTGCTGGAAAAGCTCAATGCCGCGCAGCAGATGCTGCAATTCCAGTTTGTCGTGACGCATACCAAAACCAAAAAAGGCGACGACTTTGCCGATATCTACCGCGTCATGCAATTTATTCTTGACCTGGCTGAGGATCAGGCCGCCTTGCCGATGCGCGTCATGAATGCCAATAGCATCGTCACCTCAAGAAAAAATTATCTGAACCAGTGGAAGCAGCAGTTCCTGCAGGCAATTGAGCAAAAGCAAATCAAGCTCGCCTGCTATCCGGTGATGCAGCGGCATCAACAATTGTTCCACTACGAATGCCCCTTGCGCTTGCATATTGATGAAGGCGATCAATGGCTGGCAGCGGGGGCCTTTATTGATTGGGCCAGCCAGCTCGATATGATCAAAACGCTGGATGGTCTTGCGTTGGAGTATGCCGTCGATATGCTGGCCAAGAGCAACGCCAATTTAAGTGTAAATGTCTCGGCAGCGGCCATGCGTAGTGATGATTACCGTGACAAGCTGCAGGCCTTGATCCTGTCCGTGAATCAACCTGCCAGGTTGGGTTTTGAGGTGGCAGAAGAAGCGGCGTTTAGTGACTTTATTAAGTTCAGGGAGTTTGTGCATCTGGTCAAGTCACTGGGTTGCATGGTCGGGATGGAACATGTCGCCACCCGCTTGGCGCAGTTAGGTGACTTACACGAACTGGGACTGGACTATATCAAGTTTGACGCATCTCTAATCCGCGATATTCATTTGCGGCCACAACAGCAATCACTGATGCGCGGCCTCTGCATGATGGTGCGCACCATGGGCATCGTGCCGATTGCCGAGGGGGTGCAGGATCAGCAGGAGCTGGATAGTTTGAATGCGGTGGGGATAGAGGCAGTGACCGGCCCCTACGTACAGGAAAGCCTCTCGTTTGGCGAGCTCTGATACGGTCAATTTTTGTAATTCAACGGGGTTATGCCATATACTCCCCGTTTTGATATCAATTAAAACACCATACAATCAATCTTGCTAATCAGTCGCTGATATCACTCGGACAAGGATAATAATAAGTCATCTGCCATGGAAACGACGCCATACTTCAATAAAACCGAGAAAGACGCTCTGCTGGAGTGCCTCCTTTATATTTGCCGCCATAACCGGTTGGCCACTACACGCGACGCCCTGATTTCAGGCTTGCCGTTGCAGAATGGTAAATTAAACCCCGAATTATTCAAACGTTCCGCGGAGCGTTTGCAACTGGATGTGACGGTCAAGCAAGCGGCCATTCCAACATTGCTGCAACCGCAGGTGGATGTCACGTTGCTGTTGAACAATGACCGGGCCTGCCAGTTGATTCAGGTTGATCAGTCGCAGCATTTTGCCCAGGTTATTTTCCCTGAGCTGTCTTCTGAACCGGTCACCATCAGTCTGGCGGATTTGGCTGCGCAATATACCGGCTATGCCTTGATTACCCGGCAAAACTTCATTTTTGATGCACGTACGCCTGAGGTGGGCCGTATCAAAGTCCGGCACTGGTTCTGGGGCACGCTGGCCGAAAACCGCGCGATTTACCGCGATGTAATGATTGCGGCATTGCTGATTAATCTATTTGCGCTGGCCATGCCGTTGTTCACCATGAACGTCTATGACCGCGTGGTGCCCAACAAGGCTGTTGAGACCTTGTGGGTGCTCGGCTTAGGTGTGGCGCTGATAGTGCTGGGGGATTTGCTGTTACGTTCAATGCGTACCTATTTTCTGGATTGGGCCAGTGCGCGTATTGATGTGAAACTCAGTGCACAGATCATGGAAAAGGTCTTGGGCACGCGGTATGAAGCCAGACCGAATTCCGTTGGCTCGTTTGCTTCCAATCTGCGTTCGTTTGAAAGTGTGCGCGACTTTATTACCTCAGCCACGGTGGTGACGTTGATTGACCTGCCGTTCGGGATTATTTTTCTGGTGGTGATTGCCTGGATCAGTCCGTTGATGGTGCTACCTGCTGTGATTGGCGGTGCCATTGTGCTGATCTACTCACTGAGCGTGCAAACCAAACTGCATGACCTGTCTGAAACCATGTATCGTGCCAGCGCGCAGCGCAATGCCACACTGATTGAAAGCCTGGTTGGGCTGGAGACGGTAAAATCCATGGGCGTGGAAGGGCAGATGCAAGGCAAGTGGGAGAAGAGTGCGCTGTTTCTGTCAGAAGTCGGCAGCAAGATCAAACTGCTGTCTTCATCGATTACCAATGGCACTTATGCTTTACAGCAGATCATTAGTGTCGCCATCATTATTCTGGGCGTTTACCTGATCTCAAATGGTGATTTGACCATGGGTGGCTTGATTGCTTGCTCGCAGTTGACCAGCCGTGCCCTGGCGCCGATTTCACAAATTGCCAATCTGTTTACCCAGTACCACACTGCGGCGACTTCCCTGAAATCGCTGGATGACATTATGGGCAAGCCGGTTGAGCGTAGTAAAGGCATGAATTTCCTCTCGCGCCCTGCGTTCAAAGGCGAAATCGAGTTTAAGAATGTCTCCTTTAAATATCCTGGTTCGGATGAGTTTGCCTTGCAGCGGGTGTCTTTCAGGATTCAAGCGGGTGAGCATGTTGGGCTGATCGGACGGATGGGCTCTGGCAAGACGACAATCAACAAGCTGATTCTGGGCTTGTACCAGCCAACCGAGGGCGCGATTCTGATTGATGGCATTGACGCGCGTCAAATCGATCCGGCCGAATTACGTCGCTGCATTGGCTATGTGCAGCAGGATAATCACCTGTTTTTTGGATCGTTGCGTGACAACATCACGTTGCGTGACCCGCATGCCGATGATCAATCGGTCTTGCAAGCGGCTCAGGTGGGGGGGATTGCCGAGTTTGTCAATGCGCACCCCAAAGGCTTTGATCTTGAAATTGGCGAGCGTGGCGATACGCTGTCTGGTGGTCAGCGCCAGGGGGTGGGGATTGCACGTGCGTTTGTGACTCATCCGCAAATTGTGTTGCTCGATGAGCCGACCAGTGCCATGGATCACTCAGGCGAAGAAAGCGTTAAGCGCAGAATTGGCGAAGCCATTGCCGGAAAAACGCTGGTCGTGATTAGTCACCGCAACGCGATGCTGGAGCTGGCGGATCGGTTGATCGTCATTGACTCTGGCCAAGTGGTTGCAGATGGCAGTAAAGAAGACGTGACTGCAGCATTGCGTGCGGGCAAAGTGGGTAAGGCAAGATAATCATGGCAAAAAAAATATACGATCAAATTGGTCAGATTACTAAACCAGACAGTATTTGGGTGCGCCTGGGTAAGCCTGTACACGCGCTGGTGGATAGAATTGTCAAAACCGAGACAGCGGAATCGCGCACCTGGGTGGAGCAGGCGCATGATGTGATGGTTGAAGACACCATGCTGCATGCCAAGCTGATCATGTATTCTATCCTCGGGATCTTGGTAGTTTTGCTGGTTTGGGCCGGCATTGCCAAGGTTGATGAGGTGACCCGTGGCGAGGGGCGTGTGATTCCGTCGCGTCAGGTGCAGGTTGTGCAATCGCTGGATGGTGGGATTGTGACTGACATCATGGTACAGCTGGGGGATACGGTTAAACGCGGTCAACCCTTGATCAAGATTGATGAAACGCGGGCGATCTCCTCCCTCAAGGAAAACGAGAGTCAGTACCTTTCCTTGACGGCCAAAGAGGCGCGACTGAAGGCATTGGCGAATGGCGGTAGCTTTAACCCGCCCAGTGAGGTGCAAGAAAAAGCGCCTGATACCTATTTGCAAGAGCTGCAGTTATTT
>JABLTH010061949.1_pt1 | contig 12875 bp, 8 predicted proteins | sample 7875711 | NCBI WGS metagenome assembly JABLTH01 (sample SAMN14941262, study PRJNA633318) | bioreactor metagenome | isolation source: bioreactor | place: China | collected 2019-03-05 | reverse complement strand
GTGCAGGCCCTTCTTGGCGTAGTCGTCGCGGTGGAAGGCGACATTGACCACGCCGTGGCCCGCCAGCCCGAGGTCGGCGGCGAGGCGCTCGGCGATCCAGGCGCCACCGGAGTGGATGCCGGCCACGCCCCATTGCGCGCGGGCCTCGGGGGCCGCGGGCAGCAGGGCCTGGACCTGGTCGCGCAGCGAACGATAGAGCACTTCGGCGTCGGGGGTGGAGGACTGGGTCATGGCGGGATGGTTGTCGGTATTCGGATCGGCGGGTCAGGCGCAGATTCGGCAGGCAGCGGCGCGCGACCGTCAGGCGCCGCCCCGGTCGGGCGGCATGTCAGGCCGCTCGCATGCCTCCGGCTGGTCGAAATATTGCTGCAGGATGATGCGGGCGGCCTCCGCGTCGAGGGCACCCGGACGCGCGCCGGCCATCTGCGCCAGGCGCGATGTGTAGCGTTCGTCGACCCAGCTCACCGGCAGCCCGAAGCGGCCGTTCAACTGGTTGCCGAAGCGGCGCGCCAGCCGCATCGACGGCTGCTCGCCGCCGTCGGGATTGAGCGGCATGCCCACCACCAGCTGGACCGGCGACCACTCCGCGATCAGTGCGGCGACGGCCGCAAAGCGGCCGTCCACGGTCAGGTTCGGGAGGATGGTCAGGGCGCGCGCCTCGCGCGTGACGAAATTCCCCAGGGCAACGCCGATCTTGCGCTCGCCGTAGTCGAAAGCCAGCACGGTACCGTCGCGGGGCCGGCCAAGGCCCGGCTGCTCAGGCATGCCCGGCCTCACCCGAGAGCATGGTCAGGTCGATGCCCAGCAGGCGGATGGCGGCGGCGAAGCGTTCCTCGGGAGGAATGCTGAAGATGATTTCGGGATCGGAGTGGACGGTCAGCCAGCCATTGCGGGACAACTCTTCCTCGAGCTGGCCGGCGCCCCAGCCGGAATAGCCCAGCGTCAGCAGGAAGCGCCTTGGCCCGTCGCCATTGGCGACAGCTTCCAGCACGTCCTTGGAGGTGGTCATTTCCAGGCCGCCGGGCACGGTCAGCGAAGAGACATAGCGGCCGACCGGGTCGTGCAGCACGAAGCCACGCTCGGTCTGCACCGGCCCGCCGAAATAGACGGGCTGACTGGCGACCGGCTGGATCTCGAGCTTGAGGTCGATCTTGTCGAACAGCGTGCCCATGTCGATATCGATGGGCCGGTTGATCACCAGGCCCAGGGCGCCACGTTCGTTGTGCTCGCACACATAGACGACGGAACCCGCAAAGGTCGGATCGGCCATGCCTGGCATGGCAATCAGGAACTGATTGGTCAGATTGATCTGGGCTTCGGGCTTCGCCATGCCTTGCATTTTATCAAATCGCCGCGCTTGTTCTGTAAAACTTTGGCGTCAATGCCGCCGCGCGGCCGGGTTCGGTTCCGGGATGGAGTGGGTTGCGCAAGGGCGGGACGCGCCCTCAATCCTTGCGCGTCAGCTGCGCGACTTCTTCGGCGTGCAGCCAGCGCCAGCCGCCCGGCGCCAGGCCGGGATCGAGGCTGACCGGCCCGACCGCGCTGCGGTGCAGGGCGGTCACGTGATTCCCGGCGGCCACCACCATGCGCTTGACCTGATGGTACTTACCCTGCACCAGCGTCAGGCGCATGCTGTGCTCGCCGGTGCCCATGCAGTCGGCCGCCGCCAGCGGCGCCGGTTCGTCATCGAGCTGCACGCCGCTGCGCAGCGCCTCGATCTGCGCCAGCGTCACCGGCTCGGCGGTGGTCACCTCGTAGACCTTGGGCACCTTGCGCTTGGGCGAGGTCTGGGCATGGATGAACTGGCCATCGTCGGACAGCAGCAGCAGGCCGGTGGTGTCCTGGTCGAGCCGGCCCACGGCCTGCACGCCGCGCTCGCGCAAGGGCACCGGCAGCAGCGTGTAGACGCTGGGATGGTGCAGCGGCCGCTGCGAGCACTCGTAGCCAGCCGGCTTGTTCAGCATCAGGTAGGCCTTGACGTGGCAGATCCAGGCCTCGCCGTCCACCACCAGGCGCAGTCCCTCCGGCTCGAAGCGCGCGCGCGGGTCGTCGCAGGCCTCGCCGTCGACCTCGACCAGGCCGGCATAGACCAGGTCGCCGCAGTAGCGGCGCGTGCCGAAGCCTTGGGATTGGAGAATACGGTCGAGTGTCATCATGTCGTCATGCGGGAGCCATCGCCCCCAGGGAAAAGCCAACCGCGGCGCACCTCGGCGCCAACGGCACTATGGTAGGTTATCGGGCCCATCGCCGACAGCCTGGCGTCCTGAATCCCAAATTCGTTGACTCAGTCCGCCGATCAGTCGCGCGATGCGTTGTCACGAAACACTAGCTGCCACCGACCATGTCCACCACACGACAGCCCTATCGGATCGGCCGCCGCTTTGCGCGCGGCCTGGTCTGGTTTCGCCGTGACCTGCGCCTCGACGACCATGCGGCGCTGCATTATGCCCTCAAGCACTGCGCGCGGGTATGGTGCGTGTTCGTGCTCGACCGGGACATCCTCGATCCCCTGCTCGCCCGCGGCCTGCAGGCCGACCGGCGCGTGGCGTTCATCCTGGCCTCGCTGCGCGCGCTGGATGCCGCGCTGCGGGCCGCAGGCGGCGGCCTGATCGTGCGCCATGCGCGCGCGGCCGAGGCGCTGCCGGCACTGGCCCGCGAACTGGATGCCGAAGCGGTCTTCGCCAACCACGACTACGAACCTTCCGCCCGCGCGCGTGACGCGGCGGTCGCCGCGGCGCTGGCCGCGCAATCGCGCGCCCTCTTCCACTTCAAGGACCAGGTGGTATTCGAGGAGGACGAGATCCTGAACGGTCAGGGCAGGCCGTTCGGGGTCTTCACACCGTACAAGAACGCCTGGCTCAAGACCCTGCAGCCGTTCGACCTGCGGCCCTACCCGGTTGCGCCCTACCTGGGCGCGCTGGCGCCGGCGGACGGGCATGCCGGCCCGCTGCCATCGCTGGCAGCGCTGGGCTTCGCCCCGACCAACCTGGCCGCCCTGCCGCTGCCCCCCGGCAGTGAGGGGGCCCATGCCCTGTTCGACGACTTTCTCGCCCGCCTCGGCGACTACGGCCGCCGCCGCGACTTTCCCGCCCTGCGCGGCCCCAGCTACTTGTCGGTGCACCTGCGCTTCGGCACCATCTCCATCCGCACCCTGGCGCGCGCCGCACACGAGGCAGCGCTGCGCGGCGGCGCCGATGCCGACGGCGCCGCTGTGTGGCTGTCGGAACTGATCTGGCGCGAGTTCTACTTCATGATCCTGCACCACCATCCGCAGGTGGCGCAGGGCCGCAGCTTCCATCCGGCCTACGACGCCATCCGCTGGCTCGACGGCCCGCTCGCCGACGACTACTTCGCTGCCTGGCGCGATGGCCGCACCGGCTACCCGCTCGTCGATGCCGCCATGCTCCAGCTCGCTCAGAGTGGCTACATGCACAACCGCCTGCGCATGGTCAGTGCCAGCTTCCTATGCAAGGACCTGGGGATCGACTGGCGGCGCGGCGAGCAGCTGTTCGCCGACCGGCTCAATGACTTCGACCTGGCGGCCAACAACGGCGGCTGGCAATGGGCGTCGTCGAGCGGCTGCGATGCGCAGCCCTACTTCCGCATCTTCAACCCGGTCACGCAATCGCAGAAGTTCGACCCGCAGGGCCGCTTCATCCGCAAGTACCTGCCCCAGCTGGCGGCGCTGCCGGACAAGTACCTGCATGCACCGTGGACCGCGCCGGACGACGTGTTGGCCGCGGCGCGCGTGCGCCTGGGCGAGACCTATCCGCGCCCCATCGTGCAGCACGATGTCGCGCGCAGGCAGACGCTGGAGCGCTATGCGGTGGTCAAGGCCCGCGCGGCCGGCACCGGCGCGCAGGCATGAAGCGGATGGCGCTCAGGCCGCCAGCATCGCGCTTTCGCGGTAGTGGCGCTGCGCTTCCTCGAGCCGGTCGGTTTCTTCGAACAGACGCCCCAGCGCCAGGTGGGAACGCACGCGCAGCCGCACCTGCTGCGCCGTATCGGCATATTTCAGCGCGCGCTCGAAGTTGGATTGCGCCTTGCCCCACAGTTGCTCGCCCAGGCACAGCACGCCCAGCGTGTAGTACAGGTCGGCGTCGGCCGGATGCTGGACCAGCCATTTCTCCGCCTGCTGGATCAGCGGCAGGGCCTGGCCAGGCGCCGCACACTCGGCGTAGCGCTGCACCAGGCGCGCATCCCAGTTCACCTTGAGCGCTTCCTCGACGATCTTGCGCGCCTCGTCCTGCTTGCCCAGCGCGGCGAAATAGCGCGCCGCCGGCTCGGCGATGCGCACCGCGCGGCGCTCGTCGGCCGACAGGGTACGCCAGAAGTCCTGCAGCGCCTCGGCATCCTGGCGCCGCTCCTCCAGCATCGCTTCGCAGGCCATCTGCTTGAGCCGCAGCGCCAGCACCGGGTGCAGGGCGTTGCGCTTCTCCAGAGCGCGCGCCAGGCGCAGCACTTCGGACCAGTTCTTCAGGTGCTGGTGGGCGCGCAGCGCGATGCGCTGCACGTGGATCTGCCGCCCGCCCTGGGCCTGCAGCTGCGCGATGGTCTCCAGCGCGCCCTCGGCATCGCGCGCGTCGACCAGCAGCTCGGCCATCGACACCAGCCGGGCCTGCTCGCGCTCCGGATCGGTGACCTGCTCCATCCACTTGTCGCGCCGCTCCGACTCCTGCATGCGGTGCGCCGCGCGCGCGCCGATCAGTGCCGCCGTCTGTGCCTGCGCGGGCCATGCCTGGGCTTCCCGTGCCGCGCGCTCGGCGCGGGCGAAGCGGCCCGCGAACAGGTTCTCGATGGCCTCGCGCAGCGCCGCCTGGGCGCCCGACATGCGCTTGCGCTCACGGTAGGCAGCGGCACGGCGCGGCATTTCCGAGAGGTGCCGCGCCGCCGAGAACAGCGTCCACAGCACGAAGAAGACCAGCAGCAGCAGTGCCAGCGCCAGGTTCAGCGACAGCTCGACCCGGTACGGCGGGTAGAACAGCACCACATTGCTTTGGTTGAACTGCGTGAACAACGCCAGGCCGACCGCGCCGCCGAACAGCAGCGCCACCCAGAACAGAAGCCGCATGCGCTACTCCTTCTTGAGCGCGTGCAGCGCGCCGAGGCTGTCGGCCATGGTCGGCAGCTGTACCGTGACGGCGCCGGCCTGCGCCTGCTTGAGCAGGGTCTGCACACCCTGGACACGGCGCGCGTGGCCGTCGAAGTAGCGTGCGATCATGGCCTGCGCCGCCGCCAGGTCGTTGCGGAACACCGGTTCGTTGCGCGACAGCAGGGCCAGGCGCGCGTTGAGCAGGCGCAGCTTGACGTTCTCGCGCAGGAACCAGCCCTGGTCGCCGGACAGCAGCAGGGCCTCAGCGTCGTCCACGCGGCGCACCCGCACCACGCTGGCGAGTTCCTCGCGCAGGTCGCCCCACAGGCCGCCGAACCAGCCGGCGATCGCATGGCCGGCCTGCTGGGCCGGCGTCGCCGGGCCGCCCGGGCCGCCGTCCTTCGCTGCCTTGCGGGCAGCCTTGCGCGCGTCGGCTTCGCTGCGCTCGAGCATGCGCTCGCTCGACAGCAGCGGCAGCGCGTCGACCTGGTTGATGGCTTCGTCGAGCTTGATCGCGGCGCCGGTCAGGTCGGTATCGGGCACCGCCTTCATGCGGGCGATATCGCGCGCGAGGGCCCGGCGCAGCAGGTTGTACTGCGGCTTGTCGGTACGCGCCAGGCGCGCGTCGGCGCTCTGCAGCGCGGCCAGCGCGACCTGCACGTTGCCCGTGAACTGCAGTTGCTGACCGGCATTGGTCAGCAACTGCTGGATCTCAGCGATCTCCCAGTCGTCGCGGTTGCGCATCAGGTCCTGGTAGACCTGCTCGAGGGCGGCCTGCTTGTCACGCGTCTCGGCGACCTCGCCTTCCAACCCGCCCACCTTGCCCTGCAGGTCCTTGACGGTGTCCTGCGCATTGCGCGTCAGCACGCGCGACTCCTGCACCAGCGCGTCGTTGCTCTGCTGGCGTCGCGCCAGTTCCTGGGTCAGGTGGTCGATGCGCTGCTGAAGCCACCAGAAGCCGCCGCCGGTAGCCAGCAGCAGCACCACGAGCAGCAGCCACCAGGGATTGGCCCGGGAACTGCCGGCGGCCGGCGGCGCGGCCGCGGAGCCGGGAACGGAGGCGGTGGAGGACGGGTTGTCTTGCGTCACGCGTTCGACCTTGATGGAGGTTGCCGACAGCGGCTGCGCTGCCGGCGCGGGCTGGGGCGGGCCCGCATAGGATTCGGCCCACTGCCGGCAGGCGGCCAGCAGGCCGTCGTCCCCGGGCGCCGCGCGCAGCAGCCGTGCGAAGCCCAGTGCGCCGGCCTGTTCGGCAATTCTCGCATGCGGCGCGATGCACTGCACCTGGTGCAGGCAGGCAAGTTCCTGCGGCGACAGGTGCTGGCGCGCCAGGGCATCGAGGTTGCGCACCGCTTCCGAGCTGGTCAGCAGCCAGGCCTGCGGCGGCGCACCGGGACGCAGGCCGTCCCGCACCGCTTGCCATTGCAGGGGGCCGGGCTCGGGCACGGCCCGCCGGTAGGCTTCGACCGCTTGCACCTCGGCGCCGGCCTCGCGCAAGCGCTCGGCCAGCCAGTCGCGCCCGCCGTTGCCGCGCACCAGCAGCACCTCGCGCCCGGCCAGCGCCGCCAGGTCGAGCGCGCTGCCGAGCTGCGCCCACAGTGCCTCGGAATCGAAGCGCGGCGCGTCGGCGGCCTCACCGCCCTGGGCCGCGTGCTCGCCCGGGCCATTGTCGTCCGCGCCGCCGTCGGCGGCGCCCGCCGGCGCGATCACCTGCTCGCGCGGCGCGCCGATGCCACGCTGCGCCAGTGCCGCGACGCTGGCGGGCCCGACCACCGCGATGGGCACGCCCACCGGCCATTGCGGCACAGCCGCGCCCTGCACTTCGGCCAGCGCGTCCAGCGCATGGCTGATCGCGTTCGGACTGACGAAGACCACCAGCGCGAAGTCGGCCAGCCGGGCCAGTGCGGCGCGCAGCGGTGCCGGGTCGGCGGCCGGCCCGATCGCCAGCAGCGGGAAGCCCAGCACGTCCAGGCCCGCGGCCTGCAAGGCCTCGGTCAGGTGCCGGGACTGCCCGGCGGGTCGTGTCACGACGACGGTCGGGCGAGGCATGCGACGAACCTCAGGTGGGGGAATCGGAAGGGGCAGGGGCAGCGGCGGAACCGGCCGGGCCGGCCGGATCGGCCAGCGCGGCCAGGATGTCGCCGGCCCCCTGCGCCAGCAGTTCATCGCCCACGCCGGCGCCGAGGCGCTCGGCCTCCGCTGCGCTGGCGGCCGGACCGGCCGCGCTCGCCCGCAGGCAGCGCGTGCCGTCCGGCAGCGCGACGAAGGCATCGAGGCGCAGCTGCGTGCCGTCCCAGCGTGCATGGGCGGCCAGCGGCACCTGGCAGGAGCCGCCGAGCGCGCGCGAGACGGCCCGCTCGGCCGTCACCGCCAGGAACGTGGGGTTGTCGTTGAGCGGTGCCAGCCAGGCGGCCAGCCCGGGCCGGTCGGCGCGGATCTCGATGCCCAGCGCTCCCTGCCCGGCGGCGGGCAGCGAATCTTCCGGTGCCAGCAGCGCACGGATGCGTGCCCCCAGGCCGAGCCGCTTGAGGCCTGCCGCGGCCAGGATGATGGCGCCGTAGTCGCCGCGGTCCAGCTTGGCCAGGCGCGTGTCGAGATTGCCGCGCAGCGGCCGGATCTCCAGATGCGGGTAGCGCGCGCGCAGGGCCGCTTCGCGGCGCAGGCTGGAGGTGCCGACCACGGTGCCCGGCGGCATCTCTGCGAGCGAGGCGAAGCGCTCGCTGACCAGCGCGTCGCGCGGATCCTCGCGTGTCATCACCGCCGCCAGGGTGAAGCCCGCCGGCAGTTCCATCGGTACGTCCTTGAGCGAATGCACCGCCAGGTCGGCACGGCCCTCGGCCATCGCCACCTCCAGCTCCTTGACGAACAGGCCCTTGCCGCCGACCTTGGACAGAGTCCGGTCTAGAATCTGGTCGCCGCGCGTGGTCATGCCCAGAATGGACACATCGCACGCGGGGTAGTATTGTTGCAACGCAGCACGCACATGTTCGGCCTGCCAGAGTGCCAGACGGCTTTCACGGGAGGCGATCACGAGCTTGCGCGGCACAGCAGTTGCGGTATCGGTGGCAGACGGCGGGGTGGCGGATGCATGCATCCGGCAATGGTAGCACGCACCCCCTGCGCCACCCGGCGCCGACAGATCACAGAAGACCACGAGGAGATTGCATGACGCAGCCCGCTGCGCGCCCCGCCGGCCGAGGAGCCGCCTCGGCCGCCCGTAGCCCCGCCCCCGCTTCCGGCCAACCCGCCGACCCCCAGGAATCCAAACCCTCCCCGCGCCGCAGGACAGCGAAATCCGCCAAGGCAAGCGGCACGGCGACCACCGCCAAGGTGACCGGTAAGACACCCGCCGCCAATGCGGCGTCGATCGGCAAGGCTGCCGGCGCGACCCGTGCCGCAGTGGAAGGCACCACCGGCTCCGCTGCGCGCCGCAGCGCCGACAAGGACCTGCCGCTGCGCGAGGACATCCGCTTCCTCGGCCGCCTGCTCGGCGACTGCCTGCGCGAGCAGGAAGGCGAGGCGGCCTTCGACGTGGTCGAAACCATCCGCCAGACCGCGGTGCGCTTCCGCCGCGAGAACGACCGCGCCGCGGGTGCCGAACTCGACCGCCTGCTCAAGCGGCTGTCGCGCGACCAGACCAACTCGGTGGTGCGCGCCTTCAGCTACTTCTCGCACCTGGCCAATATCGCCGAGGACCAGCACCACAACCGCCGCCGCCGCGTGCACGCGCTGGCCGGCTCGCCACCGCAGCCGGGCAGCCTGGAGCGCGCGCTGGCCGATATCGATGCCGCCGGAGTGACCGGGAAGGCACTGCGCAAGTTCTTCGACGAGGCACTGATCGTGCCGGTGCTGACCGCCCACCCGACCGAGGTGCAGCGCAAGAGCATCCTCGACGCCGAACGCGAGATCGCCCGCCTGCTGGCCGAGCGCGACCTGCCCATGACCGCGCGTGAGCGCGAACAGAACACGGCGCGCCTGCGCGCCTGCGTGACCACGCTGTGGCAGACCCGCATGCTGCGCAACACGCGCCTGATGGTGGTCGACGAGATCGAGAACGCGCTGTCGTACTACCGTACGACCTTCCTGCGCGGCATCCCGCAACTCGTCAGCGAGCTGGAGGACGATATCGCCAAGGCCTTCCCGGCCGCCCGCAAGGGCCAGGGCAATGTCCCCGCGCGCCGGCTGCCGCCCTTCTTCCAGATGGGCACGTGGATCGGCGGCGACCGCGACGGCAATCCCAACGTCACCGCCGAGACGCTGAATTACGCGGCGCGGCAGCAGTCGATGCTGATCCTGGAGTGGTATCTCGACGAGCTGCACGCGCTGGGCGCCGAACTGTCGATGTCGAGCCTGATGGTGGAGGCCAGCCCCGCCTTGCTGGCCCTGGCCGAAGCCTCGCCCGACCGCTCCGAACACCGCGCCGACGAGCCCTACCGCCGCGCGCTGATCGGCATCTACGCGCGCCTTGCCGCCACCAGCCAGGCCCTGACAGGCCACGCCGCGCCGCGCCACCCGGTGGCCGACGCCGAACCATACGCCAATGCCGAGGCGCTGGCCGCCGACGTGCAGGTGGTGATCGATTCGCTGCGCGCCCACCACGGCGAGGCACTGGCGCGCACCCGCATCGACGCGCTGGCGCGCGCCATCGACATCTTCGGCTTCCATCTGGCCTCGATCGACATGCGCCAGGTCTCCGACGTGCACGAGGCGGTGGTTGCCGAGCTGTTCGCCACCGCCGGGGTGGAGGCCGATTACGCCGCCCTGCCCGAGGCGCGCAAGCTCGAGCTGCTGCTCGCCGAACTGCGCCAGCCGCGCCTGCTGACCCTGCCCTGGCACGCTTATTCCGAGCAGACCCGCAACGAGCTGGCCATCTTCGCCAAGGCGCGCGAACTGCGTGCCCGCTACGGCAAGCGCGTGGCGCGCAACTACATCATCTCGCACACCGAGACGCTGTCCGACCTGATCGAGGTGATGCTGCTGCAGAAGGAAACCGGCCTGCTGACCGGCGCACTGGGCGACCGGCGCGACCCGGCGCGCATGGAACTGATGGTGATCCCCCTGTTCGAGACCATCGAGGACTTGCGCAATGCCGCCGGCATCATGCAGTCGCTGCTGGACCTGCCGGGCTTCGCCTCGGTGCTGGCCCACCACGGCGGCGAGCAGGAAGTGATGCTGGGCTATTCGGATTCCAACAAGGACGGCGGCTTCCTCACCTCGAACTGGGAGCTCTACCAGGCCGAGCTGGCCCTGGTCCAGCTGTTCGAGGCGCGCAAGGTCAAGCTGCGCCTGTTCCACGGCCGCGGCGGCACCGTCGGACGCGGCGGTGGCCCGACCTACCAGGCCATCCTGTCGCAGCCGCCAGGCACGGTCAACGGCCAGATCCGCCTGACCGAGCAGGGCGAGATCATCAACAGCAAGTTCGCCAACGCCGAGATCGGCCGGCGCAACCTGGAGACGGTGATCGCCGCCACGCTGGAGGCCTCGCTGCTGCCGACACAGAACGCTCCCAAGGACCTGGCCGCCTTCGAGGCGGCAATGCAGCAGTTGTCCGACCACGCCTTCCGCGCCTACCGCGACCTGGTCTACGAGACGCCGGGCTTCAAGGACTACTTCTTCTCCACCACGCCGATCACCGAGATCGCCGACCTGAACCTGGGTTCGCGGCCGGCTTCGCGCAAGCTGATGGACAAGAAAGGCCGCCGCATCGAAGACCTGCGCGCCATTCCCTGGGGCTTCTCCTGGGGCCAGTGCCGCCTGCTGCTGCCTGGCTGGTACGGCTTCGGCAGCGCGGTCAAGGCCATGCTCGACGGCTGCGCCGACGAGCGCGCCCACAAGGCTGCGCTGGGTACCCTGCGGCGCATGGTCAAGCAATGGCCGTTCTTCTCCACGCTGCTGTCCAATATGGACATGGTGCTGTCCAAGACGGACCTGGCGGTGGCCTCGCGCTACGCCCAGCTGTGCGATGACGCGGCGCTGCGCAAGAAGGTGTTCTCGCGCATCAGCGCCGAATGGCACCTGACCTGCGAGATGCTGGCGCTGATCACGGGCCGCCAGGAACGGCTGGCGGAGAACCCGCTGCTGGCGCGCTCGATCAAGAACCGCTTCGCCTACCTCGATCCGCTGAACCACCTGCAGGTCGAGCTGCTCAAGCGCTTCCGCTCGGGCAAGGACGGCGACGATATCCGCGTCCGGCGCGGCATCCACCTGACCATCAACGGCGTCGCGGCCGGCCTGCGCAACACAGGCTGACGCAAGATCCCCGGCCCGCCCCCGCCCCGGCAAGGAAGCGGACCGGGGGCGCCGGGCCCTGCCCCATGCGCCTTGCAGCCCCCCCCCGGCGGCGGGCGCGCCCTCAATCCACGAAAGCCCCTGGCACCGGGTCCTCGCCCAGCGCGGACAGCAGGATGGCCCGGTGCATGGCTTCGTCGCCCAGGATGCTGCCGGCCGCCTTGGCCAGGTGCCGGCTGTGGAAGCTGGGCAGCACCCCCAGCTAGGCCGCGGTCGCGCCTTTTTCCAGCCGGCGGCAAAGCGCAGCACATCGGCCGGCGTCTTGAGCTGCGAACGCCCGTGCCGGGGAAACCGTGGTGAGGCGCCTGGAGCACCTTTCCCTGGATCCCGCGCGGGCCCTGCAGCTCTGGGCGCTGCCTGCCCTGGAGCGCCCGCCCGCGCTGGCCGTCAGCATCGAGCCGCCGGCAGGCTCGCCCAGCCCCGATGATCCGAGCGGCCCGATCGTCTTCCAGGGCCAGGTGATCGACAGCGCGCTCTGAGCGCGCGCGGCTGGCCTTCGCTGCATCTCCTTTCTCCGGTGGGCGCGATGGCGGCCGGCCACGGCGATATAATCGCGCTTTCCGCAATTTCCGCCGCCTGCCGGGCTTCGTGCCGGCGCCGCGGCGACATTCCGCACCGACCGCCCATGACCTCCCAACTTGCCAAGAAAGGCGAAGCCTGGTCCGCCCGCTTCTCCGAACCGATGTCCGACCTGGTGAAGCGCTACACCGCCTCGGTGTTCTTCGACAAGCGCCTGGCGCTATTCGACATCCAGGGCTCGCTCGCGCACGCGGCCATGCTGGCCAGGCAGGGGATCATCGCCGAGGCGGACCGCGCCGCCATCGAGCGCGGCATGACGCAGATCCGCGGCGAGATCGAGGCGGGCAGCTTCGAGTGGAAGCTGGACCTGGAGGACGTGCACCTGAACATCGAGGCACGCCTGACCGCACTGGTCGGCGACGCCGGCAAGCGCCTGCACACCGGCCGCTCGCGCAACGACCAGGTGGCGACCGATATCCGCCTGTGGCTGCGCAGCGAGATCGACACCATCATCGGCCTGCTGGGCGCGCTGCGCGGCGCGCTGCTGGACCTGGCCGAGAAGAACGCCGATACCATCCTGCCGGGCTTCACCCATCTGCAGGTGGCCCAGCCCGTGACCTTCGGCCACCACCTGCTGGCCTACGTGGAAATGTTCACGCGCGACGCCGAGCGCATGGCCGACTGCCGCCGTCGCGTCAATCGCCTGCCGCTGGGCGCGGCCGCGCTGGCCGGCACCAGCTACCCGATCGACCGCGAGTTCGTCGCGCAGCAGCTCGGCTTCGAGGGCGTGTGCCGCAACTCGCTGGACGCCGTCTCGGATCGCGACTTCGCCATCGAGTTCTGCGCCGCCGCCGCGCTGGTGATGACCCACGTGTCGCGCTTCTCGGAGGAACTGGTGCTGTGGATGAGCCCGCGCGTCGGCTTCATCGACATCGCCGACCGCTTCTGCACCGGCAGCTCGATCATGCCGCAGAAG
>JABLTH010046970.1_pt1 | contig 12877 bp, 11 predicted proteins | sample 7875711 | NCBI WGS metagenome assembly JABLTH01 (sample SAMN14941262, study PRJNA633318) | bioreactor metagenome | isolation source: bioreactor | place: China | collected 2019-03-05 | reverse complement strand
CGAGGCGGTGCTGGCCAGTGTCGCGAACCGCCGGATGTTGCTGGTGCTGGACAATTGCGAGCATCTGCTCGACGCGGCCGCGCGGATCGCAAGCGCGCTGACCGAATCCGACGCCGGCTTGCGCGTCCTCGCGACCAGCCGCGAGGCGTTGCGTATCCAGGGCGAGCGGCTGTGTCCGATCCCGCCGCTCGAGGTGCCGCGTGAAGGTGCCGACGATGCGGAAACGCTGGGTGCGAGCGCGGTGCAGCTGTTCTCGGCGCGTGTGCAGGCCGCCGATCCGCGTTTCCCGCTCGACGAACGCAGCGTGTCGCTGATGGCATCGGTGTGCCGGCGCCTCGACGGCCTGCCGCTCGCGATCGAACTGGCCGCGGCCCGCGCGGCCGTGCTCGGCATCGACGTGCTGGCCGCGCATCTCGACGACCATTTCCGGTTGCTGACCGGCGGGTTTCGCACGGCGTTGCCGCGTCATCAGACGCTGCAGGCGATGTACGACTGGAGCTACCGCCTGCTCGGCGATGCGGAGCGCCTGCTGTTGCGATGGCTCGGCGTATTCCGCGGCACCTTCTCGATCGACGCGGTGCGGGAGATCGTCGGCGCCACGCGGCTGGCCGATGCGGACCTGCTCGACACGATCGCCGGCCTCGTGTCGAAGTCGCTGCTGAGTCTCGAAAGCGCGCACGGCGCACCGCGTTACCGTCTGCTGACGACGACGCGTGCGTACGCGCTGCAGCAGCTCGAGAACAACGGCGAGTGCGCGGCCGCCGCCCGCGCCCACGCGAACTACTTCCATGCGCTGTTCCGGCTCGCGCCGGTAGACGACGGCGGGACGCTGGGCGAATCGCGGCTCGACGTGATCCGGCGCGAGCTCGGCAACCTGCGCGCGGCGCTCGACTGGGCGTTTTCGCCGAACGGCGATGCGGAGATCGGCATCGCGCTGGCTGCCGTGGCGGTGCCGTGCCTGTTCGACCTGTCGCTGGTCGACGAATGTCGCGAACGCGCGCGCGCGGCGCTCGATTCGATGCGCGACATGGACGAGACGCGCACGCGCGACGACGCGCGCGTGCGTCTGCTCGCCGCGTATGCGGCCGCGCTTGCCCATACCGCCGGGTCGACGCAGGTCGCGGACGACGCGTGGTCGGTCGTGCACGCGCTCGGGCTCGACACGGGCGAGACCGAGCTGCCGCCGCGCGAATCGTAGCGGCGCGCGGCCGTCGCGGCTTCAGAACGTTTCAGGTTGAACACATGACCGGGCCGGCCGGTGCGTCTACATTGGACGCACGGACCGTCGACGATGCGCGGGCAGGCGGGCAGGCCGCCGGCTCGCGCTGCAGCGTCGCGCGGTCACGGCGCCGCTGCATGCCGGTGTGGCGCGGCGGCCGCCACACGTGCCGCCGCGGCGGCTTCGCGCGTCATCGAACGACTACCGCATGAAACCTGTCCAGCCCGACCTTTCGCGCCACGATTCGCCGCCCGCGGCTACACCCCGGATCGGGCCGTGGGCGATGTGCGTGCGCGGCTTCCGCGCGCGTCGTGTGTCACGCTTGCCGCCCGCTCCCTCATGCTGAACCTTTCCGCCACGGTCGCTTACGGCGCACCGATCGTCATTGTCGATCTCGTCGCATGGCGGTTGCTCGGGCCCGGCCGTTCGACGGCGAAGGCGATAGGGCGCTGCGCGTCGTTCGCCGCGCTGACCTATGTGCTGTTCGCGACCGGCGTGAGCCCGCTCGCGGTGCCGCCGTCGCCCGACCGGCTCGACCGGCTGGCGATCCAGGTGATCGGGGTCGCGTGGTGGCTGCAGTGCGCGCTCGTGTTCAGCCTGATGCTCGACCATCTGCTGCTGCCGCGCGCATGGCGCACCCAGCGGCTGTTTCACGACATCGCCGCCGGCGCCGTGTTCGGTGCGGCCGCCGTGGCCGCGCTCGGCTACGTGCTGGGCCTGCCGCTGAGCGGGCTGGTCGCGACGTCGGGCGCGGTGGCCGTGATCCTCGGGCTGGCCGTCCAGAACACGCTGAACGACGTGTTCTCCGGCCTCGTGCTGAATACCACCCAGCCGTTCCGGCTCGGCGACACGGTGGCCATCGGCGAGCTGGAAGGGCGCATCGTCGAAAGCAACTGGCGCGCGACCAAGCTGATCGACGGCCTCGGCAACCTGGTCGTCGTGCCGAACAGCACGGCGGCGAAGACGACGATCGTCAACCTGAGCGAACCCGAGAACGTGCACGGCGTGACGTTGACGATCGAGATCGATCCGGAAGTGCGGCCGGTCATCGTCGTCGATGCGCTCGACCGCGCCGCCGCCAGCTCGCTGGACGTGCTGCCCCGTCCCGCACCGGTTGCGGTCGTCAAGGCGTTCCGTACCAATTCCGTCGAATACGAACTCGTCTGCTACGTCGACGCGCTGCAGAAGAAGATCGCCGTGCGCAACCAGCTCTACGACCTGGCCCACCGGCATCTGGCCGCCGCGGACATCGCGTTGCGCCCGCTGGGCGGGACGGCCGCTGCGCACCGGCCGGTGTCGCGCGGGCAACGGCTGCTGCGCGCGGTCGAACTCTTCCGGCAGCTCGGCGACGACGATCTGGCGGTGCTCGCCGATGCGCTCGCGTCACGCGTGTTCCACAAAGGGGACGTGATCTATGCATCGAATGCCGATACGCGCCTGCTGACGATCGTCGGGGCCGGTGTCGCGTCGGTGTTCGTGCCGGGCGCGGCGGGGGACATCGAGGTCCGGCGGATGGCGCCGGGCGACGCGATCGGCCAGTCCGTCGTGCTGGCCGGCACGCAACTGCACGCGAGCGTCCATGCGGTGACGACGGTGACGGCGTTCCAACTGAGCAGCGGCGACCTGTCGCCGCTGATCGCGCGCAAGCCTGAACTCGGGCGGCTGATGTGCGAATCGCTGTCCGAACACATCGCGACCGAGGAGAAGATGATGATCCCGCCGGCCGCGAGTGCGCACGCGTCGTTCAACCTGATCGAGTGGCTCGAGAAGGAGATGAAGCGCCTGCACGATTCGTTCGGCTGATGCGGGGCGGTTGCCTGCGGCGGGGGCAACGCGGGCCGCGGGCGGTGGAATCACACGAGCGCGGTAAACCGGTCGACGAGATCGGGTTGAGCGAGCTGGTCGACCCACCAGTGCAGCGCGCGTCCGGCTTCGTCGCCGCGCCATGCGATATAGCACTGCGTCGTGTCGCGCATGCCGGTCACCTCGCGCGCGACGAGCTTGCCCTGCGCGATCGCGCGTGCCGCGATGCAATCCGGGAGCGTGCCCACCGCGAGCCCTTCGCACTGCGCGGCCAGTTTCGCGGCGAGGGTCGGGACCGCGAGATACGGTTGCCCGGCATCGATCGCGACCGAGCGCGGCTGCAGCTCGCGCGACGTATCGCTGATCACGGCGCCGCGATACTCGATGACGGACGCCATCGACAGCGGTTCGGGCAATGCCGCGAGCGGATGGGTGGGCGCGATGGCGAACACGTGCCGGAGCGAGCCGATCGGCCGCGCGACGATGTCCGGCAGTTCCGGCGGTTCGCCCGCCGCGCCGACGACGAGATCCGCTCGCCGCGAGATCAGCGCATCCCACGTGCCGCCGAGGACTTCGGTGGACAGGCGCAGCCGCGTGTTCATCTCGAGCCCGTAGAACGCATGCACGTACGGCCACAATGCGTCGAAGGGCAGGATCTCGTCGACGCAGATGCGCACCTCGGTTTCCCAGCCTTGTTGCGCGCGCTGCGCTTTCAGTTCGAGCTGCTCGGCCGCATGCAGGAGCCGGCGGCCTTCCTCGACGACCACACGTCCCGCGTGCGTGAGCTTTGCGCGGCGTCCGCTGCGGTCGAACAGCGCGACGCCGAGATCGCTTTCGAGCTTCTGCACGAGATAGGTCAGCGCGGACGGTACGCGGTGCAGCAGCTCGGCGGCTTCGGCGAACGTGCCGGTGCGGTCGATCGCGTCCAGTGCCTCGAGCGCTTCGAATGACAGCTTCATGATGAATTCCACGGGGGCATCGGGCTGTCATGTTATCGCCAAGCACGCCCGGCTCCAACACGGTTCACGACAATTCCGCCGCGTACGCGATCCAGGCGCCCTCGATCGGCGCGCGTCAGGCCGGTGTCGACGGCCCTTTCTTCTCGGCGGCCCGGGTGGCCTGCGCACCGGGCAGCGTGCCGAACATGTGCTGGCCGCACTTCGCGTCGCTCCACGCGGTTTTCAGCTGGATCCCGGACAGCATGCGGCGGGCGACCGGCAGGATCTGTTCGCCGGCGAGGATGCCCAGCAGGCCGGCCAATGCGACGGTGGGCGGCGCCGGCGATGCAACACCGATCAACGCGTAGACGGCACCCGCGAGAATGCCGGCCAATAACGATGCGATATAGGACGTCATGATTCGGATAAGGGAAATGACAACCGTGTGAAAAATACGAATAAATACCGACCGGTCGATGGTCGGAAAATCAATTCGGAGCGTAGCAGGTCTGCTCCGGAGGCGCGTATTTAATTCGGGGATTTTAAGATCTTTTAAGGCCTGAATTTAGGGTTTTTATTAATCAAGTCGATTAATTGGCGCTACGATGAATTCGCGTGTTGAATGACACCGGCTGGTACGCGAACCTCCCGTCACAGCGCAGTGGGCGCCTCCCGGTTGGCCGGTGAGGCTGGCTCTCTCTTTTCCCGCGTCAAAGGATATGACCGCCATGAGCAATCCGAAGCTTGAAGTACTCACTCCCCACAACAGCCAGATCATCTTCATCGACCAGCAGCCGCAGATGGCATTCGGCGTGCAGTCGATCGATCGCCAGGTACTGAAGAACAACGTCGTCGGGCTCGCGAAGGCCGCGAAGGTGTTCAACATCCCGACCACGATCACGACGGTCGAGAGCGACAGCTTCTCGGGCCATACCTATCCCGAACTGCTCGACGTGTTCCCGAACCAGAAGACGCTCGAACGTACGTCGATGAACTCGTGGGACGACCAGAAGGTGCGCGACGCGCTGGCCGCGAACGGCCGCAAGAAGGTGGTCGTGTCGGGCCTGTGGACGGAAGTCTGCAATACGACGTTCGCGCTCTGCGCAATGCTCGAAGGCGACTACGAGATCTACATGGTCGCCGATGCGTCGGGCGGCACGTCGAAGGACGCGCACGACTTCGCGATGCAGCGGATGGTGCAGGCCGGCGTCGTGCCGGTGACCTGGCAGCAGGTGCTGCTCGAATGGCAGCGCGACTGGGCGCACCGCGAGACCTATGACGCGGTGATGGCGATCGCGAAGGAACACTCGGGCGCGTACGGGATGGGTGTCGACTACGCGTACACGATGGTCCACAAGGCCGCACCGCGCACGGCGACGCCGCACGAGTCGATTCCGCCGGTTCCGGCGAAGTAATCGCGGGCAGTTGCGACTGCCCGTGCCGATGCCGCGTGTCCTGCACGAATGCGCGCCATCGGCTCCATGAAAAACGCGGGCGGCTGCCGTGACTGCTTCACGGACGTCGCCCGCGCCTGTTTTCCAGGACGTAGAGCCTGCATTTCAACCTGACCGGGACATTGATCGTATGGAACCTTATCTGGTTTCCCTTGGCGCGGGTTTGCTGATCGGCGTGATCTACAGCGCGATCAAGGTCCGTTCTCCGGCGCCGCCGCTGATTGCCCTTGTCGGGTTGCTCGGCATGGTGATCGGCGTGCAGGCCATTCCCGCCGTCAAACAGCTTTTTGGCTTCTGATCGATACGAGGTGACGCACATGACCGCAACCGAGTCCCAACCGGATCTGATCCTTCACAACGGAAGGTTCACGACCCTCGACCGCGCGAACCCCGTCGCGACCGCCGTCGCAATCAAGGACGGCCGCTTCGCCGCGGTCGGCCACGACGCGGACGTGATGCCGCTCGCGGGCCGCGCGACGAAGGTCGTCGATCTCGGGGGCCGCGCCGCGCTGCCGGGCCTGATCGACAACCACTGCCACGTGATTCGCGGCGGCCTGAACTACAACATGGAACTGCGCTGGGACGGCGTGCCGTCGCTCGCGCTTGCAATGGACATGCTCAAGCGGCAGGTGGCGATCACGCCCGCGCCGCAATGGGTGCGCGTGGTCGGCGGCTTCACCGAGCACCAGTTCGCCGAGAAGCGCCTGCCGACGATCGACGAACTCAACGCGGCCGCGCCCGATACGCCGGTGTTCATCCTGCACCTGTACGATCGCGCGCTGCTGAACGCGGCCGCGCTGCGCGTGGTCGGCTACACGAAGGACACGCCGGAGCCGCCGGGCGGCACGATCCTGCGCGATGCCGCGGGCAATCCGACCGGGCTGCTGCTCGCGAACCCGAACGCGACGATCCTGTACGCGACGCTCGCGAAGGGGCCGAAGCTGCCGTTCGAATACCAGTACAACTCGACGCGCCACTTCATGCGCGAACTGAACCGTCTCGGCGTGACCGGCGTGATCGACGCGGGCGGCGGTTCGCAGAACTATCCGGACGATTACGAGGTGATCCGCAAGCTGCACGACGCGGGCGAGATGACGATCCGGATCGCGTACAACCTGTTCACGCAGAAGCCGAACGCCGAGAAGGAAGACTTCGTGAACTGGACCAAGAGCACGAAGTATCACGACGGCACCGACTACTTCCGCAACAACGGCGCGGGCGAAATGCTGGTGTTTTCGGCGGCCGACTTCGAGGACTTCCGCGTCGCGCGTCCGGACCTGCCGGCGCAGATGGAAGACGATCTCGAGGGCGTCGTGCGCGTGCTCGCGCAGAACCGCTGGCCGTGGCGCATGCATGCGACGTACGACGAAACGATCAGCCGTGCGCTCGACGTGTTCGAGAAGGTGAACAAGGACATCCCGCTCGAAGGGCTGAACTGGTTCTTCGATCACGCGGAAACCATCACCGAAAAATCGATGGATCGTATCGCGGCGCTGGGCGGCGGCATCGCGGTGCAGCACCGGATGGCGTACCAGGGCGAATACTTCGTCGAGCGCTACGGCGCGCAGGCGGCCGAAGCGACGCCGCCGGTCGCGAAGATGCTGTCGAAGGGCCTCAAGGTGTCGGCCGGCACCGACGCGACGCGCGTGGCATCGTACAACCCGTGGGTATCGCTGTCGTGGCTCGTGACGGGCAAGACGATCGGCGGGCTGCGCATGTATCCGCAGCGCAACCTGCTCGACCGCGAGACCGCGCTGCGCATGTGGACCGAATACGTGACGTGGTTCTCGAACGAAGTCGGCAAGAAAGGGCGGATCGCGGTCGGGCAGCTGGCCGACGTGGTCGTGCCGGATCGCGACTTCTTCGCGTGCGCGGAGGACGACATCGCGGGCACGACCGCATTGCTGACGGTGGTCGGCGGCCGGATCGTGTGGGGCGCGGGCCCGTTCGCGTCGCATGACGCGCCGATTCCGCCCGCGATGCCGGACTGGTCGCCGGTGCGTGAGTACGGCGGTTACGGCGGCTGGGGCGCGACGCAGCGCAGCGGCGCACCGCTGCAACGCGCGGCGGCGGCCGCCGCGATGTGCGGCTGCGCGAGTGCGTGCAACGTGCACCAGCATGCGCACGCGAGCGCGTGGGGCAGCGCATTGCCGACGTCGGACGCGAAGGGCTTCTGGGGCGCGTTCGGCTGTTCCTGCTGGGCGGTCTGACATGTCGACGACAACCGGCCGGTACAGCCCCGCGTGGATCCGTGCGCTGCTCGCGCAGCCGTGGATCGGCGCGCTGGTTCGACTTGCACTCGTGTCCGCCTTTCTGATCGGCGGGGTCAACAAGGCGATGCACTTCGATGCAGCAATCGCGGAGCAGGCGCATTTCGGTTTGCACCCGCCCGCGTTGTGGGCTGCACTGGCGGTCGTCGTCGAGATCGGGGGTTCGCTGTGCATCGTGTTTCGCCGCTTCACGTGGCTCGGCGCCGGCGGCCTCGGCATGCTGACGCTCGTCGCGATGGCGGTGGCGAACGACTTCTGGAACCAGACGGGCGCCGCGCATTTCATGGCGCTCAACAGCTTCTTCGAGCATCTCGGGCTGATCGCCGCGCTCGTCCTCGTCACGATGCTCGGCGACGTGCGAAGCGGGGAAGGGGGCGGTCGAGGCTGATCGTCTGCTCTCCAGACGATTGCAACGGGAAGGAGCGGCGGTCACGAAGCACGTTCGCGCGACATGCCCGGCGCGGATGGTGGCGGGCTTCTGCGCCGCACGCACGGCGTTCGCGGCGTGGCCGAAACCCGTCGCCATGCCGGCGCCGCCGCTAGCGGTCGGGCCGCACGACGACGCGGCGCATGTGTACGCGTCGCCCACCCGCCCGAGGAATTCGACCGTTTCACCGACAGCTTCGTCGCCGCGTACCGTGGCAGCAAGTCGAAGCAGGGGCGCGTTCCCGGTGACGCCCGACGTATGGTCAGACCATTTCCCGGTTCGCCTTCACGCCGTGCCGCGCGATTTCGGTACTTTCCAATATGTGGGAAACGTCGTGCATCCGGCACTGACGTCAGCAACCGGGCACGCCCCCCATCCAAACACCGGCCCATCGGCCGCACTGATCCCTTTGCAGGCTGCGCACGCGGCCACGATCCAGGCCTGCCTTCCTGATGACCGACAGCGCGAGCGGCGGCACGGCCCATTGATCCCGGCCAAGCCCGCGCCCGAAACAATCGATCGAGCATGAACCGGCGCTCCGGTCAGCGCCCCGATTTGCGCGACGTCGAGTTGCCCGCCGCCGCATGTCACGTGGCAAGCGTCGAGTGATCGAATTCAAAATTTGTCTAGTCATCCTTGCGATTTGTCCATCCATCCTGCACCAAATCCGTGCCTGAATTCCCCGCGAAGAGGCGCGCCAGAGCCCTGTATTTAGGGGATTTCCCGCGTTTACGCGGTTTTTTTTGATCAACGCTTGTCCGGCCGTTTTTCTTCTTGCATGATTGTATAGACAAATTCCTGAGGCGTCTTGCAGACCGAAGGGATGACGAACTTCAACGCAAGGAGAAATCTCGTGAACGGCAAGCGCATCAAGTGGGCAATCAGGACGATCGGCGCGATCGCGGCGGCTGCGGCAACCCTCGCCGCGCCGGTGCAGGCAAAGGAATGGAAGACGGTGACGGTAGCGCTCGAAGGCGGCTACGCGCCGTGGAACCTCACGCTGCCGGGCGGCAAGCTCGGCGGCTTCGAACCGGAGCTGCTCGCCAACGTGTGCGAGCGGATCAAGGTCCAGTGCAACATGGTCGCGCAGGACTGGGACGGGATGATTCCGGGCCTGCAGGCCGGCAAGTTCGACATCCTGATGGATGCGATCTCGATCACGCCGGAGCGCGAGAAGATCCTGCTGTTCTCGCGTCCGTACGCGGCCACGCCCGCGACGTTCGCCGTCACCGATACGAAGATCCTGCCGAAGGCCGCGCCCGGCGCGCCGATCGTCAAGCTGACCGGCGACGCGAATGCGGACAAGGCAACCGTCGATGCGCTGCGCAAGCAGTTGAAGGGCAAGACGATCGGCATCCAGTCGGGCACCGTCTATACGAAGTTCATCAACGACGGCTTCAAGGACATCGCGTCGATCCGCGTATACAAGACGTCGCCCGAGCGCGATCTCGACCTCGTCGCCGGCCGCATCGACGCATCGTTCGACGACGTCACGTATTACGCGGCGAACACCGGGAAGAAGGAGAACGCGTCGATCGTGCTCGCGGGCCCGAAGCTCGGCGGCCCGATCTGGGGGCCGGGCGAAGGCCTCGCGTTCCGCAAGCAGGATGCCGACCTGAAGACGAAGTTCGACGCGGCGATCGGCGCGGCACTCGCGGACGGCACCGTGAAGAAACTCGCCGACAAGTGGTTCAAGACCGACGTCACGCCGTAAGCACACGCGCGGCCGCCGCTGCATGAGCGACCCGACGGTCGCGCAGCGGCGCGCATCCCGCCGATCCACTCAACGCTTGCCGGGAGGCACGCATGGCCATCCTTGAAATGCTGGGCTTCGGAACCGAAGGCTGGGGCGGCGTCCTGCTGCTCGCGGCGCTGATGACGATCGCGCTGACGCTCGCCGCGCTCGCGGTCGGTGCCGTGATCGGCGCCGGCATCGCAGCCGCGAAACTGTCACGCCACCGCAGCGCGCGCGTGCTCGGCGACCTCTACACGACCGTGTTTCGCGGCGTGCCCGAACTGCTCGTGATCTACCTGTTCTATTTCGGCGGCTCGACGCTCGTCACGACCGTCGGCCAGTGGTTCGGCGCGGAAGGCTTCATCGGCGTGCCGCCGTTCGTGATCGGCGCGCTGGCGGTCGGGATGATCTCGGGTGCGTACCAGGCCGAGGTGTATCGCGCGGCCGTGCTGGCCGTGTCGAAGGGCGAGCTCGAAGCGGCGCGCTCGATCGGCATGCCGCGAAGCATGGTGCTGCGCCGCATCCTGATTCCGCAGGTGCTGCGCTTCGCGCTGCCCGGCATCGGCAACGTGTGGCAACTGAGCCTCAAGGACTCGGCGCTGATCTCGGTCACCGGGCTCGCCGAGCTGCTGCGCACCAGCCAGATCGCCGCGAACTCGACGCACCAGTATTTCGTGTTCTTCGTCGCGGGCGGGGCGCTTTATCTCGTGATGACGGGCCTGTCGAACCGCGTGTTCAACCGGGCGGAAGCGATCGTCGGCCGCTCGTTCCGCCGCAATTTCGCACGCAACTGACGGAGCGATCGCATGTCCATCGATTTCGACTTTCTCCTCGACACGCTGCGCCAGCTGCTCGCGGCCGTGCCTACCACGCTCGGCCTGTTCTTCGCATCGCTCGTGCTCGGCGGCCTGCTGTCGCTCGTGATCGTCACGATGCGCGTGTCGCCGCACTGGCTGCCGAACCGCTTCGCGCGTGCGTACATCCTCGTGTTTCGCGGCTCGCCGCTGCTGATCCAGATGTTCCTCGTGTACTACGGGCTAGGCCAGTTCGGCGTGATCCGCGAGAGCTTCATGTGGCCGCTGCTGCGCGAACCGTATGTGTGCGCAGTGCTGTCCCTCGCGCTGTGCACGGCCGGCTATACGGCCGAAATCCTGCGCGGCGGCTTGATGGCCGTGCCGGTCGGGCAGATCGAGGCCGGTTATTCGATCGGCCTGTCGGGCTTCGCGCTGCTGCGTCGCGTGATCGGCCCGATCGCGCTGCGCCAGTGCCTGCCCGCGTATTCGACCGAAGCCGTGCTGCTCGTCAAGTCGACCGCGCTGGCGAGCCTCGTCACCGTGTGGGAAGTGACGGGCGTCGCGCAGCAGATCATCCAACAGACCTACCGGACGACCGAGGTGTTCGTGTGCGCGGCCCTCATCTACCTGGGCCTGAACTTCATTGTCGTGCGCGTGCTCGGCGCGCTCGAATGGCGGCTGTCGGGCCACCTGCGCGCGCCGAAGCAGACCGGCACGCCGGCCGCGGCCGCGCGCGACGCCCGGCGCGTCGCGTCCTGAGCGCATCCATCCTTCCAGGAGAATCCGATGAACACCGCTGCTCCCGTTGCCCTGTCGGTCAGGAACATCCACAAGTCGTTCGGCGATCACCACGTGCTGAAGGGCATTTCGCTCGACGCGCGCGAAGGCGACGTGATCTCGATCCTCGGCGCGAGCGGCTCGGGCAAGAGCACGTTCCTGCGCTGCCTGAACCTGCTCGAAACGCCCGACGACGGCACTGTCGCGCTCGCCGGCGAGGAACTGAAGATGAAGCGCGCGCGCGACGGCAAGCTGCAGCCGGGCGACCGGCGCCAGGTCGACCGGATCCGCTCGCAGCTCGGGATGGTGTTCCAGAACTTCAACCTGTGGTCGCACATGACGGTGCTCGACAACCTCGTCGAAGGCCCGCTGCGCGTGCAGAAGCGCAGTCGCGCCGAAGCGGTCGAGGAAGCCGAGGCGCTCCTCGCGCGCGTCGGCCTCGCGGACAAGCGCGGCTACTATCCGGCACACCTGTCGGGCGGTCAGCAGCAGCGCGTCGCGATCGCCCGTGCGCTCGCGATGCATCCGAAGGTGATGCTGTTCGACGAACCGACGTCGGCGCTCGATCCGGAACTGGTCGGCGAGGTGCTGCGCGTGATGCGTTCGCTCGCCGAGGAAGGGCGCACGATGCTGGTCGTCACGCATGAAATGGGTTTCGCACGCCACGTGTCGAATCGCGTGATGTTCCTGCATCAGGGCGAGGTCGACTCGGACGGCACGCCCGGCGACCTGTTCGGCGGCCAGTGCTCGGAGCGCTTCCGGCAGTTCGTGTCGAGCCATCACGACCGCGCCGCGAACTGAGGCCGTCATGACCGTATTCCGTTCGGCAAGGCCGCTCGACTGGCGGCAGATCGCGGAGGTGGCCGCCGGCGAACCGCTGGCGCTCACGGATGAAGCGCGCGTGCGCGTCGCCGCGGCACGCGAGCTCGTCGATGAAATCGTCGCGCGCGGCATCCGCGCATACGGCGTCAACACCGGCGTCGGCGCGCTGTGCAATGTGATCGTGTCGCCGGCGCAGCAGAGCACGCTGTCGCGCAACATCCTGATGAGCCACGCGGTCGGCGTCGGCGCGCCGCTCGGCGCGGCGGAAACGCGCGCGATCATCGCGGCGGCGATCAACAATTACGCACACGGGCATTCCGGCGTGCGCGCCGATGTCGTCGACCAGCTCGTCGCGCTGCTCGAACACGATTGCCTGCCGGAGGTGCCGGCGCACGGGTCGGTCGGCTATCTGACGCATATGGCGCACGTCGCGCTCGTCTGCATCGGTCACGGCCATGCGCGCCATCGCGGCGAGCGGATGCGCGGCGACGAAGCGTTGCGCCGCATCGGCCGCGAGCCGCTGGTGCTCGGTGCGAAGGAGGGGCTGAGCCTCGTCAACGGCACGCCGTGCGTGACGGGGCTGGCCGCGCTCGCGCTCGCTCGCGCGGAGCGGCTGCTCGACTGGGCCGACTGGGTCG
>JABLTH010035339.1_pt1 | contig 12880 bp, 14 predicted proteins | sample 7875711 | NCBI WGS metagenome assembly JABLTH01 (sample SAMN14941262, study PRJNA633318) | bioreactor metagenome | isolation source: bioreactor | place: China | collected 2019-03-05 | reverse complement strand
TAGACATAGCCGTCGACGTTGACGACCGGGACGACGACGACGGTGAACGTGTCGAGAAACGCGGTGGCGGCGGGGTCCGTGCCGTAGCCCATGATGAGCTGCTCGGCGACGTACATCGCGGTCATCGGGGCGACCCACTCGCGAGCGTGCTGGGTGGCGTGCAGGTACATCACGGGCTTGATGGTGCCGGCGGGGCCGGGCGTGGGAGAGTCGATGCGGAGCCCGAAGATCGTGCGGGCCTCCAACGATTGGCCCACCGTGAACCGGGACGTGATGTCGGGGCGGAGCGCGACGAGTTCATCGACCTTGTCAGAGATGGCCTGAAGATCCTTGTAGTCGTCGTACCACGCGCGAGGCTGGGGGCCGCTCAGCCGGGCGCGCTCGGCGGCAACCACCGCCCCCATATCGGGCTCGATGACGGTGAAGCCGACACCCAAGGCCCGGATGGCGTCGAGCCCGCCGGGCGGGACGAGGAAGTCGATCGGGAGTTCAAGGGTCGGACGCTCCGTCCAGCAATCCCCAGAAATGGCCAGCACCCGATCGAACTCCGCCTGGCTGCGGATCGCGGCCCGGATCAGCGAGTAACCCCGATAGGTCTTGTATGGCTCGGGGACCAGGATGCTCGGTGGGCCCGCGTCCTCGAAGGGTTGCTCGATCAGGCCGGGAGAGTGCTGAGCGGGGGCCGTGCCGGCAAGCGACAAGCAAGCGGCCAGGACGAGCGGGGAATAGAAACGCGGGTGGGTCATGGCGCCCTCCGAGTCGGTGTTTCAACACCAGTTTCTCCGGTGGAGCGCCCCCTGGCAAGGGGCGCCCCACGGATTGCGTTGGTTCCGGCGGAATCTACGATCAATCCATGATGGGGCGGGAGGTTCCAACGTTAAGGCTGGGGCATGTGCCGTTGAGCACGCCGCTCCTGCTGGCGCCCATCGCGGGGTATTGCGACCTGGCGTATCGAACGATCTGCCGCGAGTTTGGCGGTGTGGGACTGGCCTGCACCGACCTTCTCAGCCCGCAGGGGCTCCTGCGCGGGACGGCCACGAGCCTTGACCTGGCGCGGACCAATCACACCGACAAGCCGATTGGCATGCAGATCTACGGGAGTGACCCCGAGGTCATGGCCCAAGGCGCTCGCTGGGCGGTGGAGCACGGCGCCACCATCGTCGACATCAACATGGGTTGCCCTGTCGACAAGGTCACGAAGAGGGATGGCGGAAGCGCGCTCTTGACGAATGTCGAGGGGGCGGTTCGGCTCGCGGCGAGGGTCGTGCGCGAATTGGAGCGGTGCCCGCTCGACTCGGAAGAGTGGCAGAGGCGGATCGGTGGGGGCGGGGTTCACGCGTCGGGCATCGGGGGTCTGGTGGCGGGGCTTTCTGCGGTCTCTGCCCCCGTGCCCTTGACCTGCAAGATGAGGCTGTGCTGGTCCGACGCGGACTATCAGGGCGGGCGCGCGTGCTCGCCCACGTTGGCGCGGATGCTCGCCGATGTCGGCGTGGTCGGCGTGACGGTTCATGGGCGTACAACGGAGATGAAGTTCAGCGGCGTCGTGCAACTGGCTGGAATCGCGCGCGTCGTGGACGAGGTGGGGGGGCGAATCCCGGTGATCGGGAACGGCGATGTTCGCGAGCCCGAGGACGCCATCCGCATGATGCGAGAGACGGGCTGCGTTGGCGTGATGATCGGGCGCGGGGCGCTCTCGACGCCGTGGATCTTCCGGGATACCTGGGCCGCCCTGCGCGGAGAGCCCATCCCCGACGCGCCCGACGACGCCGCCAAGGCCGTCATGATGCGGCGGTACTTCGAGTTGATGCGGGAGTATCGCGGCGATCACTACGCGATGACCCAGATCAGGCGGCGAATCGCGTGGTTCGCCAAGCGGATGATCCGCAAGGATCCCGTGACGGGGCGGATGGTCGGGGTCAAGCCGCTGAAAGAGGCCATCCGTATCGCCAATGGCCCCGAGGACGTCCATGGGGCACTCGACCGATTCGCCCGGGGCGAGCTCTCGCGCGTGACCGAACACGATACCGACGAGGCCGAATCCGGAATCCTGTGATCGATCTTTGTTCTGGTCCGAGTTTGTGAGAATCTCGTTCGGTCCCTGGAGAGGTTTGTAGCAGGTGTTTCGCGGTTACGGGGGTGAATTGGCGATGCGGCCTGATATGCTCTCGGGGTCGTGAACCCGTGGGGCTTATTGTCCGTCTGAGAGGTCAAGCGGCCGGGTTCTGATGCGCACGTCGAGAATCCGCCGGGGCAAGGGGCCGGGTCTTTGGGTTGAAACGGGGAGTGAATCATGCGGCGGAATATCGGTCGTAAGTTCGGTCTGGCGTTTGGCTTGTCGACTCTGGTTCTGGTCTGCGGCCAGGCGATGGCGCAGAATGCTCAGCCTCCCACGACACCCCCAGCCCAGCCCGCGGCCGGTGAACCGGCGCTCGAGACGGTCCAAACCGGGACGCTGGTCTTTGATCAGGAGTCGACGGATCTGGGCACGGTGGAGCAGAACGAACTGAAGAGCATGAAGTTCCAGTTCAAGAACACCGGCAAAGCCCCGGTGACCATCCGGGAAGTGAAGCGATCCTGCGGGTGTACGCAGGCGAAAGTGGTGATCGAGGGAAGCGACAAGTCGTTCGAACCCGCGGAGCACGATCAGAACACGTGGTGCGTGATTCCGCCGGGCGCGAAGGCGGAGATCGACGCCGAGTTCGACCCCAAGGGCAAGCTCGGCTCGCACAGCAAGACGATCACCGTCGTTTCGGATGACGCCGAACGCGCGAACATCGTGCTGACGTTCACCGTGAACGTCGAGGCGACGGTGATGATGGAACCGACGGTGCTGAACTTTGGCACCGTCGAGCGGGGCGGAACCAAGACCTTGAAGCTCACGGTGGTGGGACGCACGCCCGAGTTTGCGGCGACGGACGCCACGGTCACGCTCAGCGAGTTGTTCGACATCAAGAAGGGCGATACCCGCGAGGTGGATCGGGGCGGCAAGAAGCTCCGGGCGACGGAGTTCGATATCACGTTCAAGGCCAACGGCAAGAGCGGACGCGCGAGCGATCAGCTGAACGTGCGCACCAATGATGCCCGCGAACCGATGAAGTCGATTCCCGTGGTGTTCAATATCCAGGGGCTCCTGGCGATGGAGCCGAGCCAGCTGAGCCTGTCCACGAGCAAGCCGGGCGAGCCGATGAACGGCGAACTGGTCCTGAAGCACCGCAAGGAGCAGGCGTTCAAGGTGACGAAGGTTGAGGCCGCCCCGGTTGCCGCGGGGGCGCCGATGCCGGAGTTCAAGCTGGAGTTTGAGCCGGTGGACGCCGCGAATCCGACCAAGTGGCGGGTCAAGGCCACGACGACGGCGCCGGTCGATCGCCCGAGCATCAACGTCTGGCTGAACGTCACGACCGACGTCCCGGGCGAGGAGTTGGTGCGCGTCCGTTGCTACGGCGTGGTGCGTCGCACCCCGGTCGGCGCGGCGCCCGCGGCGGCCCCGGCTGTCGCCGGCGGACCGACCTCGAAGTAACTCACGGAGTCAACGGGCATGGGTTGCACGCCTGCACGGGTGGTGATGGTGCTCGCGCTGGGTGTCGGCGTGGGCCTTGTGGACATGTCGATTCGGGGCGGGCGGATCGTGCTCTCGAAGGAGCCGGTCAAGTCGCCCGACTCAAAGTCGCGGCCTGCACCAGCGAGTTCCGGCGCGGATGGCGAGAAACCCGGTCCGACAAACGAGGGAATCTCGGACGCCGCGCCGCAGGGCGCGATCCGGGATATCACCGTGTCCGAGGCCAAGGAGTGGTACGACAAGGGAGCGGTCTTTCTCGACGCGCGTCCTCGCAAGGACTCCGAGCGTGAGGGAAGGATTCCGGGGTCGCAGCTTCTGGGGCCCGGCGATGTCGATCGCAACCCACCGCCGGCGATTCTCGATGCGCTGGACCCCGAGAAGGAAGTGGTGATCTACTGCATTGGCGGTGACTGCCACGACTCGCACAACCTGGCGACGCTGCTGGAAGCAAGGGGATTTACCAAGCTCCTCGTGCTCGTGGATGGGTTCCCCGGATGGGTCAGCGCGGGGTACGAGGTGGACAAATCTCCTTTGCCTTCGGAGTAAGCATGAAGCCGAACTCCAATCCGGTCGTGGATGGGTTGCTCTTTGTCTCGCGAGTCGTGCTGTGCGGCGTGTTCGGCCTGGCGGCGTATACGAAGCTTTCCTCGCCGCAGGAGTTCGCGTTCGCGGTGGACGCGTTCAGGGTGCTCCCCAAGAACATGGTGCCCGTGGCGACGTTTGTCGTGCCCTGGATCGAGGCGATCTGCGCGGGGCTGCTGTTGGTTGGACTCTGGACGCGTGCCTCGGCGGCGGTGGCGGGGCTTTTGCTCGCGGGCTTCATCGCGCTCACTATCTCGGCGATCATGCGGAATCTGAGCCTGTCTTGCGGGTGCTTCGGCAAGGTGAGGCTGCTGTGCCCCGAGAAGCTCGGATGGTGCAACGTGATCCAGAACACCCTCCTGATGCTTCCGGCGATGTTCCTGGCTGTCAGGGGCCACGGACGCCTCGGGATCGACGGCGTGTGCGGTTGCGGCGCCGGGTCGTGCGGGTCGTCGGCGGCTGTGGACGGGGGCGGGACGCCGACCTAGACTTTCGACCACAATTCGAGCCCCGTCGCCCGGAAGCTTTGGCCGTGTCGGCCGAGCATTCCGGGCCCAAGACCAGGACGGAGCCCCGCGAACGCGGGGAGAAGCATGAGCAAGTTCCAGCGATTCACGCCCGTTCAGAAGATCCGCGTCACCAAGACCACCGGCCACGGAAAGGTCATGGTTGACTGGAAGGACATCGAGACGCTCCGTCGCCTGATGAGCCCCAACGGGAAGATCTACGGGCGTAAGCGGCTGGCGACCTCGGCCGCCGAGCAGCGGATGGTGGCACAGGCGATCAAGCGGGCGCGATTCATGGCGCTCCTGCCGTATACGTCGGCGACTCTGTGAGCCTGGGGCGCGGGCCGCGCCGATTGGTCAACTCAGCAAGGGAACAACGCGATGAGCGCACGGGGCGATGAGTCTGGCGCCGGACGTGACTATGCGCCGCTGCTGAGAGCGGCGGGCGATGCCGCTCGGGCTGGCCTTGATCGCGCGCGGGCGATGGCGGTGTGCTGTGATCTTGTGTGGGACGCCTTCGGGCTTGAGAGCGGTGGCCCAGGTGCCGACGGCTTTGCGAAGGTATCCTGGGTCGGGTTCTACGAGAAGGTTGCGCACGCCGACGAGATGGTTCTGGTTGTTCGTCGCGACAAGCCGGCGTGCTAGCCGATCGGCCTGCACGGGGCGTGCGGCAGGAGCTGGAGCGAGCGGCGGGGGCTGGTGATCCCGGATGTATCCACGCTCGGCGCGGGGTATATCGCGTGCGATCCGAGAGACAAGGCCGAGCTGGTGCTCCCGATGTTTGACGGCGAGGGAGCCTGCTGGGGTGTGCTGGACGTCGATAGCTTTGAAGTTGGCGCGTTCGACGAGCGCGACGCAAGCGGCATGGCGGCCCTGTGCGAGAAGCTGGGCTTGTCTCGGGAAACGCTGAGGGGCGGAGTGGCGACGCTCTAGGGATCGAGCGCAGATACCCATTGGGCGGTCGTGCGTCTGATGGCCGCGAGACATCGAAGCCGAATCATCCCCGAAGTGTGCATGGCGATCGATCAGCGATCCACGCGGAGAATCGCTGTCGCATCCCGCGGTGCACTCCACTGGCATCGGCGCCCCGAGGGCTCACACACGAAGCACTCGCCCGGGCGATGGGGGTCCACAGGCCGTTCAGAGCTTGGTTTCTGAGATATCAAGTTCGCGCACGCCGCGGGCGAGGCGGACCTGCTCGACGGCCGCCCGGAGCTTCTCGCGGAAGTCGGCGGGGTCGGGGATTTTGGCGAGGTGGAGGTGCGGCATGGTCTCGTCGCTGGAGAGGACCAGAACGCTGCCGATGCTCAGCATTCGATCGACCAGGGTCTGGTTGAGCTGCGTGTCCTTGACGCGGTAAAGCTCGACTTCATCGAGCTGCTTGGCGAGCACGCCGGACTCGCGCCGCAGACGCTGCGACGTGAGGGTGTATCTCGTGGAGCGGACGATGAGGTACTTCCACAGGGTGAAGGGGACCACCAGCAGGAGGATGAGCCAGAGATACCAGAACGGCGGCAGGAGAACGCCGAGGGTGATTGCCGCCAAAACCAGGAGGGCGCACAGGGCGTACCACTTGGCATTGACCCAGTGGCTCGGCGTGCCCGTCCAGACCTGGCTTTCCGGGCCGAGCTGCCGCGAGGAAACCGGCGGGATCAAGGGCGTGGGGATCGCGCCGGGATTGGCGCCCACGTCGACCTCCACGGCCAGAACGGAGAGCCCGAGACGTTGCGCCATTTTTTCGGCTTCGCCGGCGCTGGCGGCCTCAAAGACCTTGGTGGTGCGCTGGTTGGAGGTGGGGTCGTTGGCGTGGACAATGTAGCGAGTCGGCATGCCTGTGTCCCCCGCGGGTTGGTCGCGCCGCTTACTTGGGAGGCGGCGTGTCGAGATTTCGACATGGTACCAATCGCCGGGCCGATGCGGAGACCGCCGGCGGCGCTTAGGGCGCTGGGATGTAGAACAGGTCGAGCACCGCGGGCGCGGAGCGGGGCGTGATCTCGTAAAGGACCGCCGAGCCAAGCTCGCGCCGGAAGAGATGGAGCGAAGGATCGGATTTGGAGCGCACCTTCGCGTCGTTGGCGAGCCGATCGACCAACACCACGACCGGGTTGCCATCCACGTTGGCGAACAGCATGATGGTCTTGGGGCCCAGGGGCGTGCCGCGGTAGGTCTTGGAATAGGCCCAGCCCACGAGTTGGATCTTCTCGGGCGAGTCCTGGTGGACCAGCATCTCCTGTCCGACGTTGCTTCGGGTCGTGACTTTGAACTCTTCGTCGTTCTGGCAGACCCAATCGGGGACGAACTGGTGCTCGGCCGCCAGCGCGTAGAACTTGCCGGCGTCGTAGCGACGGACACCGGTGTCGAAATGGTCGTAGAGGAAGTAGCCCGCGGCGGACAAGAGCACAATCGCGGCTGCGGCGGCGAGCGCCCAGCGGCGGCGGAACCATCCCGAGCCGGACGCGCTGAGCTTCAAAGTTCCTGTTTGGCGCGGGATCCCGGGAGCGAGGAGCGTCGCCGGGTTGTGAGAGCGCTTCAGCGACGCTTCGATGCCGCGAGCCAGTTCGAGCTCGGCGCGGAGCGAATCATCCGTGGAAAGGCGGGCTTCGAAGGCGTCGCGATCGCCCGGGGAGAGCGTGCCGTCGAGGTACGCGTCGACCTGGTCAAGGTCGGGATTGGGAGCCGGATCGGGGGGGGTGTGGCTCACGACGACTCCCCCTGAGACTTCAGGCTCTCGCGCATCGCCTTCCGGGCCCTGTGCACATGGCTCATCGCGGTGCCCTCGGGAATGCCGAGCGTCCGCGAAATCTCGGTGTACGAGAGCCCCAGCACGGTCTTCATGAGAAGGCACGCCCGGGCGTTTTCTTCCAGCGAGTTGAGGGAGCGTGCGACGGCATCGTCAAAGGCATGCTCATCGGCCATGAGCGTGGTGAGCGAGCCGTGCGTCTTTGAGGACGGTCGTCCGTGGCCGGTGTTGGCGGTGGAGTCAAGCACGGATGAGTCGGCGTTTCGTGCGGGGCGGCGCTGGGCGCGGCGGGATTCGTTGAGGGCGACGAACCGGGTGATCTGCGCCATCCATGCGTCGAAGCTGGTTCCCGGATTGAATTCATCCAGCTTGCCCAAGGCGACCACGGCGGCCTCCTGTACCACATCGGACGCTCGATCGCGGTCCCGGGTCACGGCGGCGGCGACACACCACAGCTTCCGTGACGTTCGCTCAAAGAGCTCGCCGAACTCCGCCGGCGTGAGTGCCCCGCGAGCGACCCGGGTTGGGGGAACGGCCCCGTCCGGGCTTCCAAGATCAGGAATGTCCTTTGCGGAGGTCATTCTTGCAGATTTCTGCGCGGGAGGGCGTGGCCTTCCGGGTTATTGCGAGGGAGCCAAGCGGAGAGTAACGCGGACGCCTCCTCCGATTCAAGCGGGAAGTCGTTGCGGATCCCTCGGGAAGGCGTCAACAGGCGTTATTTGGGCGTGGAATCTTTCGATTCGGGGGCGGAGCCGGCGAAATTCCATGAAGGCTCGGAGTCCGGAGCCAGTGGCGTGTTCAGGATTCCGGCTCGGACCAGCTCGATCGGGATTGCGCCGTAGGTAAGCAAGGCGTCGTTGAAGTCACGCTCTTTCCACTGGCCATGGGTCACGGCCTCCTCGTGGAGCGAACGGAGGGCGAGCCCTCCGAGCATGTAGGCGGCCTGGTAAAGGGGGGAGTAGTCCGGGCCGATGTATCGACGGACCTCGCCGGTGGCGTTGTCACGCTCGTGCCCCACGCGGTCGACGAGGAAGTCGATCATCTGCGGCGGGGTCATTTCGCCGAGGTGGAACCTGAGGCTGATGATGATGCGGGCGCAGCGGTGCATGCGCCAGAAGAGCATCCCGATCCGATCTTCGGGGCTCTGCGCGTAGTTCATGTCCCACAGCTTCATTTCCCAGTAGAGGGCCCATCCCTCGACGAAGAAGGGCGTGGAGAACGTGGCGCGATAGGGGCGCACGCGCGAGGCCATAAAGCCCTGGAGGTGATGGCCGGGGATGAGCTCGTGAGGGACGACGATGCGCGAGAAGTGGCGGTTGTTGCCGCGCATGGATTGGAGCTTGGCGTCGTTGGACATGGAATCGGCGGGTGCTGCGACGCCGATGGTCTGCCCGCCGTAGAACGCGAAGGGCCAGAAGCGCTGGTTTTCGGGCGAGATCATCTCGAGGCGCCAGTACTTGTCGGCGATGTCCGGGATGGTGACCAGATCGTGCTTCTTGACAAAGTCGATGCCGGCGCGGGTCAGCTCTGCCATCATCTTGGTCTGCTCGCCCGCGGGCGCGGTGACGTTCTTGACCTTTTCGAGCGCGGCTTTCCAGTCGTCTCCCAATCCCATATCGCGCGAAGCTTCTTTCATGCGTGCTTCGCACCACGCGAACTCTCTTTCGGCGATGGAGATCAGTTGCTCGGGCGTGTACGCGAGGAACTCGAGCTTCAGGTCTTCGATGACGGCACTCTGCCCGATCGGATCGCCGATCATGGGATCGTCCGGGCCGCCCCTCTGGTTGGCGATATCCTGGCGGAGAAAGCGGGCGTAGTCGTCGAGCGCGGCACGCGCCTCCTCGAAGGGCTTCTTGCACCACCAAGAGAACTCGGGGTCGTAGGGCGCGTGGTACTCGTACCACGCGCTCAAGACGCGCCGGAAATCCGACACGGCCTCGGCGGCGCGCTGCGCCTGCACGGCGGTCAGGGCGATGGGGCCATCGGCGGGGGCCACCGCTGGACTTGCTTGGGGTGTGGCTGACGGCGAAGACGCGGCCTGTTGACCCTCGGCGCCGGTGTCTGCCCCGCCTGATGTTGCCTCGCTCGATTTGGAAGCCTCGGAATTGTCGGCGTGTCGACCCTTCTCGATCCGATCGCGGACCTTTTTGATCTGGCTGGCGAACTGGGAAACGGTGGCGGCCGAGGAACGAGGGTCGGGGCGCTCGATCCTCCATCGGAGGGCTTCGAGGTCGACGATCGCCTGCTTGAAAGGAAGAAGCTCCCGCATTTCGTTCATGCGATCGCGCTGCCGATGGACTTGGGCGATGGACGAGCGAAGCTTGTTGCGGAGGAGAAGGTAGTCGATCTTTCCCTGCTGAGAGAGGGATTCGAAGTTGATCTGCTTGAGCGAGGCAAGTTGAGTTTGAGCGAGCGACTCCAGGCCGTCGAAACGCGTCTCGGACCACCGTACGTTGAACCAGCGCTGGAGTGACTCGGTGTCCTCGGCATCCCTGACGATGATGTCGCGAAGGTCGCCGCCTGCCGGCGGAGGTTCGTTGAGGGCCGATTGCGCGGCGGAAAGGGTGGAGAGGGATGCCACGGCACAGATGGTGAGGAGACGATGCTTCATGGAACGGAGCGTAGCGGAAAATGAGGCGTGCTTGGCTCGGCGTTCAAGCGTTGGGCCTTGAAACCGTCCCGTTCGTCCTCCGAACAAAGGGCGATGAGCACAATTTCAGCAGTGATTCGCCCGGTGATTCGTGCGACTCGTGGGGATGGCGAAGAAGGCCGTGCCTCTGGCCAAGGGGTGTTTCGTCGCCTGGTGCGATGGATTGTCACGAAGCATGAGTCCCAGGCGGCCATCCAGAGCGCGCGGCGTCGGGTGGCCGTTCTTGGCGTGCTGCTTGATCGCGCGTTCTTGATTCCCGGGACATCGGTGCGGATCGGGCTTGACCCATTGATCGGCCTGATCCCCGTGGTGGGCGATGCCGTGAGCGCCGTCGCCTCGTTGTATATCGTGTATGAGGGCTGGCGCCTCGGCGCGACCCGGGCGCAGATAGCGGCGATGCTCGGTAACGTCGCGATCGATGCACTGGCGGGAATTGTTCCGGGGCTCGGCGACGTGATCGACGTTGCCTTCAAGGCGAACATGCGGAACCTCGCGATCCTCGGGATCGGCTCGGGCGAGGGCGCGAGATTGAGTATTCTCCGGCGATGATTGAGCTGAGCGAGCTTGCGATCCGCGAGGAGACGCGCCAGGCCGAAGGGCTGGCGGAGATTGCGCCGGAATGTGTTCGTCCCGCCAGCGGGGGCACGATCGCACGCGGCGATCCGGGGTCGTGGGTCAACAACGCGGTCGGGATGGGTCTTGGAGGGCCGGTCGAACCTGCGGAGATCGATGGCCTCGTGGACTACTTTGCGTCGAAGGGGATCGAGCCGAGGATTGAGCTGTGCCCGTTCGCCGACGAAGCGTTTGTGCGTGGGCTCGGTGATCGCGGCTTTGTTCCCAGGATGTTCGAGAACGTGTTCTTCCGCGAGATCAACGTCGGCGAGGTTGTTCGACCGATCGCACTCCCACCCGAGGGTTTGGGCGTGGAGGTGGTGGATATCGGGAGCGACGCGGCGATTCAAGAGTTTGCGATGGTGTCGATGAGCGGATTTGTGCCGCCCGGGTATGTGCCTCCGCCGAGCGAGTTGAGCACCATCTTCAGGAGCGTTCGACATCCTCGGACGATCGCGGTCGTCGCCAGGTTGGATGGCAGAGTGGTCGGAGCAGGGTCGGCCTATGTCTCGGGCGAGATCGCGTCGCTTGGAGGGCTGAGTGTTCTTGACGGGTATCGAAGGCGGGGCGTGCAGCAGGCGTTGATCGCGGCGAGGCTGAACCTTGCGGCGGAGCGCGGCGCGAGACTGTCCACGATCGGCTCCAAGCCCGGGGCGGTGACGGAGCGCAACGTCAGACGGATGGGATACCAGCTTGGATACACCAAGGTCCACGTCGTAAGGCCCGGGGCGGGCCTCACGCCGAACATGGGCTGACCGCTGGCGAAGATCCGCGGTCGATCGCACCGGAGGCGTCGCCCTGGCTTGCATCTAGTCGCGAATTGGAAAGCCCGTTCAGACCGAGGAAACGGCACGACGCCGCACGCCGCACGGCCAATGATTGGGCATGAAAACGATGAGTGCATTCGCCGCCGTGTTCCTCGGGATCGGATCGCTGCTGTTGTGCGCCTGTGCCGTGCCGTCGCGTGCAGCGATGCGAGAGGGTGATCGCGTTGACGAGTTGGTCGATCGGTCGCCGCCGGGATTTGAGCTTCGGCGCATCGGCGAGGGCGACCAGGCGATGGCGTATGTGGTGTACAAGCCCGAAGGGCGAACGGACGAGGCGATGCCGGCGATCCTGTTCCTGCACGGCGCCGGCGAGTGCGGCACTGACGGATGGAAGCAGGTCGCGCACAGCAGCCTCGCCCGATGGATCATGGACGAGCCGAAGCGCTGGCCGTTCGTGGTGATCATGCCGCAGAAGCCCGAACTGCGGAAGGAGTGGGAGCACTACGACGCGACGGTGATGAAGATTCTCGATGACACGATCGCGCGCGAGAACATCGACAAGTCCCGCGTGTATCTGACGGGGCTCTCGCAGGGCGGGCACGGGACGTGGGTGATCGGGGCGACGCACCCCGATCGGTTCGCGGCGATCGCGCCGATCTGCGGGTACGGCGATCCGGACATGCTGGCCGGGCCGCTCGACTCCATGCCCGTGTGGGCCTTCCACGGCCTGGCGGACAAGACCGTGCCGCCCTCGCAGACGACGAATATCACGAAGGTGCTGCGCGATCGGCGGGGGAAGGACGGCGCGGAATTGAAGGAGTCGTTGTACCCGGGCGTGGGGCACAACTCGTGGGACAATGCCTTTGCGGAGAAAGAACTGCCGGGATGGTTCTTGAAATACAAAAAGGCGGAGAAGTGATCGAGGTTATTCCTGGCCGTTGGCTAAGGGGGGCATCATGCGGATCAGCCAGGATTCCCCCGCGTGGTCGGGATCGTTGGCTGTGGAGATGCTGTTCAATCGCCTGCTTTCGGCGCGAGTGATCGGTGTTCCGCGCAGGCGGTAGACCAGCAGAAGGGCCGCGCGGGCGCGCTGGCTCTGCTGATCGGGTTCCGCCGCGATGGAAGCCTCAAGGATGGGGATCGCGGCGTCGCCCATGCGGCGGAGGGCCTGAAACGCGAAGAGGGCATTGTCCTCTTGAGAGTCGTCCGCGAGTGACTCGAGCAGATTCTTCGCGCCACGCTCCGCGAGCGTCGGAAGGCGGCTGATCGCGACGACTGCGGATGCGAGCAGGCGCTGCTGGGGATCGCTGGACTCGATGGCGGCTTCCAGTTCTCGGGCGGCCTGCGATGCGTGGCGGATGAGAAAGCGAAAGGCCGTGGCGTGGTTGCTGTCGAAGAGGCCGCTGTCCCAGCTGATCCGATCACTGGCGAGGCCTTCGACCGCGACCTCGAAGAGGCGGTGAGGAG
>JABLTH010032805.1_pt1 | contig 12880 bp, 11 predicted proteins | sample 7875711 | NCBI WGS metagenome assembly JABLTH01 (sample SAMN14941262, study PRJNA633318) | bioreactor metagenome | isolation source: bioreactor | place: China | collected 2019-03-05 | reverse complement strand
GCCGCCGCCAGCGCCGGCGCGTGGGCGCCGGCATGGGTCGCGGCCACGGCGGCGCTGGCGGCGGCCCAGCGGGCCTGGCGCGCGGGCGCGGCACCGGGCTCGCGCAGCAGGCCGGCCATCCAGCCGCCCATGGCGGCGTCGCCGCAGCCGACGGTGTCGGCCACGGCCACGGCGAAGGCCGGCTGCTCGTAGCGCTGCGCGCCATCCATCAGCACCATGCCTTGCGCGCCGCGCGTCAGCAGCACGCGCGCGCGTGGCGCCAATGCGCGCAGCGCGGCCAGCGCGCCGGCTTCGTCGTGCCGCGGGTAGAGGCCGCGCAGGTCCTCGTCCGAGACCTTGATGTAGTCGGCCAGACGTGCCAGGTGGGCGAACACCTCGGCGTAGTCCGGCGCGCGCATCGGCTCGCGGAAGTTGGGATCGAAGGCGATGCGCTTGCCGGCGGCGCTGGCCAGCGTGGCCTCCTCGCACAGGCGCGCGGCCAGCGGCTGGCGCGCCAGGCTGAGCGAGCCGAAATGCACCACGAGGGCTGCCTGGCGCCAGCCCTGCGGCAGGCGCGCCGGATCGAAATGGAGGTCGGCGCTGTCGTCGCCGACGAAGAAATAGCGCGGCGGATGCTGGGCACCGACGAAGGCCAGCAAGGGCGAGCGCGGCACCCGCTGCAGGAAGCGCAGGTCGAGGCCGGCGTCCGCGCTGGCCTCGGCGAGCTGGTCGCCCAGCTGGTCCTCGCTGATGGCGCCGGCAAAGGCCGTCGGCACGCCCAGGCGCGCGCCGACGCGCGCCACGTTCCAGCACGAGCCGCCCGGCAGGCCCAGCCATTGCTGGCCGCCCTGGTGGACCATGTCGGTCAGGGCCTCGCCGAACACGACGTAGGCAGGCAGGGTGGCATTCATCCGGCGATCTCCTCGGGCAGCGCGGCTGCGCTGGCGGCACTGGCGGCACTGGTGGCAGCGGCCGCCGTGGCGGCGGCACGCGCGCGGCGGATCAGGGCGGCCGTGGAGGCATCGTGCGCGCACGCCGGCCCGCCCTCCAGCTCGCGCGCGATGGGCGCGGCGAGCTGCTTGCCCAGCTCCACGCCCCACTGGTCGAAGGAATTGATGTTCCACAGAGCGCCCTGCACGAAGGTGCGGTGCTCGCACAGGGCCAGCAGCGCGCCGAGATGGCGCGGGTCGAGCCGCTGCAGCAGCAAGGTATTGCTGGGACGGTTGCCTTCGAACACCAGGTGCGGCACCAGTGCCTCGTCGCGCACGCCCTGCGCACGCACCTCGTGGGCGGTGCGCCCGCGCAGCAGCGCCTCGGACTGGGCGAAGCAGTTGGCCAGCAGCTTGCTGTGGTGGCCGGGCACCGCGTGCACCGGCTCCAGCGCGGCAATGAAGTCCACCGGCACCCAGTGCGAGCCCTGGTGCATCATCTGGAAGTAGGCATGCTGCCCGTTGGTGCCGGTGGTGCCCCACACCACCGGCGCGGTCCCGCAGGCGGCCGGCGTGCCGTCGAGCTGCACCGACTTGCCGTTGCTCTCCATCTCCAGTTGCTGCAGGAAGGCCGGCAACAGTTCCAGCGGCTCGCAGTACGGAGCCACGCAGCGGCTGGCGGCGCCGAGGAAGCTGCGGTTCCACACGTCGAGCAGGCCGAGCACCAGCGGCATATTGGCCGCCGCCGGCGCCTCGGCGAAATGCCGGTCCATCTCGCGCGCGCCGTCCAGCAGCGCGCGGAAGGCGTCGAAGCCGAGCGCCAGCGCGATCGGCAGGCCCACCGCCGACCACAGCGAGAAGCGACCGCCCACCCAGTCCCAGAAGGGAAACATCTGCTCCGCGCCGATGCCGAAGGCAGCCACCGCCTCGCGGTGGGTGGAGACCGCGGCGAAATGCCGGGCCAGCTGGTCCTCCGGCACGCCCTGGCGCAGGAACCAGGCGCGCGCGGTATGCGCGTTGGCCATGGTCTCCAGGGTGGTGAAGGTCTTGGAGCAGACCACCACCAGCGTGGTGGCCGCCTGCACGCGCGCCAGCGCCGCGGCCAGGTCGCTGCCGTCGACATTGGCGACGAAATGCAGGCGCGGGCCGCCGCCCAGGTGGCCGAGCGCGCGGCACACCATGCGCGGACCGAGGTCGGAGCCGCCGATGCCGAGGTGGATCACATCGGTGATGGCGCGGCCGTCCCAGCCGCGCCAGGCGCCCTCGCGCACCGCGCCGGCAAAGCGCGCCATGCGCGCCAGCACGGCTTCCACCTCTGCCGCCACCGGCACGCCGGCCGCCTGGAAGCCGTCCTCGGGGCGCGCGCGCAAGGCCATGTGCAGGGCCGCGCGCCGCTCGGTGGTGTTGACCGGCTCGCCGCGGAACATGGCGTCGCGCTTGCACAGCACGCCGGCCTGCTGCGCGAGTTCGTGCAGCAGCGCGATGGCGCCGGCGTCGACGCGGTTCTTGGCGTAGTCCAGCGTCAGGCCGGCCGCCTCCAGCGTGAAGGCGGTGCTGCGCGCCTCGCCGGCGGCGCCGGCGAACCAGTCGCGCAGGTGGACGTGGCGGATGCTCTCGGCATGGGCCTGCAGGGCCTGCCAGGCAGGTAGGGAGGACAAGATCATGTCGGCTCGGGTGTGGTCGTGGGCGGACAGGCTGGGGACGATAGCAGAGACGGGCGCCCGGCGTCCCACATGTCAGCGCGCTTTGTCACGGTCAATTCTTCGCTTGGGCCGGTGCATTCCCGCGGCATGCCGCTCTCACAGCTCCTCGTGCCACACCGCGCCGTCGCGCGACAGCAGCGCCGAGGACGCGGCCGGGCCCCAGGTGCCGGCGGTATAGAGCTTGGGCGCGAGGCCGCTGTCGGTCCAGGCCTGCTGGATGGGCGCCACCCAGCGCCAGGCCTGGGCCTGCTCGTCGCGGCGCACGAACAGCCCCAGGCGGCCGCGGATCACGTCCAGCAGCAGCCGCTCGTAGGCTCCGGTCTTGCGTTCGTGGCGGGCGCCCTGCCCGCGCGGCAGCATGCGCTGCAGGTCGAGCGTGGCCGGCTGCAGCGCCTGGGTGTCGCCGGGCTGCTTGACGAGGAAATGCAGGCGGATGCTCTCCTCCGGCTGCAGCGTGATCACCAGGCGGTTGCCGGGCTCATGGTCGAGCGGGCGCGGGAACACCGAGTAAGGCACGTCGCGGAATTGCACCACGATTTCCGCCACGCGCGCCTGCATGCGCTTGCCGGTGCGCAGGTAGAACGGCACGCCCGCCCAGCGCCAGTTGGCGATCTCGGCCTTGATGGCGACGAAGGTCTCGGTGCTGCTGTCGGCAGCGATGCCGGGCTCGCCGGCATAGCCGGGCACCGGGTTGCCGGCGGCGGCACCGCGGCAATACTGCCCCCGCACCACCCTCTCGGCCACCTCATGCTGGGCGAGCGGGCGCAGCGCCTTGAGGATCTTCAGCTTCTCGTCGCGGATGGCGTCGGCCGACAGGCTCGACGGCGGCTCCATCGCCACCATGCACAGCAGCTGCAGCAGGTGGTTCTGCACCATGTCGCGCAAGGCGCCGATGCCGTCGTAGAAGTTGCCGCGCCGCTCCACGCCCAGTTCCTCGGCGATGGTGATCTGCACGTCGCGCACCCACTCGCGCCGCCACAGCGGCTCGAACAGCGCGTTGCCGAAGCGGATCGCCATCAGGTTCTGCACCGACTCCTTGCCCAGGTAGTGGTCGATGCGGTAGATCTGTTCCTCGCCGAAATGCCGCCCCACGGCGTCGTTGATCGCCTCCGACGAGGCCAGGTCGTGGCCCAGCGGCTTCTCCAGCACCACGCGCACGCCGGCGTGGTTGAGCCCGGTGCGGGCGAGCTGCTCGCAGATGGGCACGAACAGGTGCGGCGCGGTGGCCAGGTAGCACACCACCACCGGGGCGCCGCGCGCCTGCACCAGCTCGGCCAGCGCGTCGAAGCCCTCGGGCGCGCGGGCGTCCACCTGCTGGTAGGCCACGCGCTCGAGGAACTGCCGCCAGGTGTCGACAGCGACGGCGCCCGGCAGCATGGGGCGCACCTCGCTCTCCAGCATATCGAGATAGGCCTCGCGCGACATCGCCTGGCTGCCCAGCGCCAGGATGCGGCCGCGCGGATGCAGCGTGGCGCTGGCATGGGCGTCGAACAGGGCGGGCAGCAGCTTGCGCCGGGCGAGGTCGCCGGTGCCGCCGAACAGGACGAAGTCGAACTCGGGCACGGCGTTGGGGTCAGGGCGGTTCATGGTGCGGTCTGTCGAAGGGAGGGGCGCCGGTCAGCGGGGGGCCGACCAGCCTTGGTATTGGCCGACGTTGGCGCGCGTGACCAGTGTCGGCGGCAGCAGCACGGTGCGGCTGGCCGGCGCCTGGCCGTGCATCAGGCCGATGCCGATCTGCACCGCGGCGCGGGCGATGGCCCACGGATCCTGGCTGGCCGAGGCCTGCACCAGGGTGTCGGACTTGAGCGCGGCCTCGATGTCGGGCGCGCCGTCGACCGAGGCGATCAGGATGCCACGGCGGTTGAGCTGGCGTGCGGCCAGGTCGGCGCCGATGGCCTGCGGGTCATTGATGGTGAAGACAGCGTCGATCTTCGGGAAGCGCGTCAGGTAGAGCTGCATCACGTTGAGGCCGCCCTCGCGCGAGCCCTTGGCATCCTGGTCGTCGGACAGCAGGTGCAGGCCGGGATGCTCGGCCAGCACGCGCTTGCAGCCGCGCACGCGGTCCAGCACCGCCGACACCGGCGGGCCGTTCTGGATGATCACGTTGCCGCGGCCGCCCAGGCGCTCGGCGAGGAAGCCGCAGGCCAGCTCGCCCGCCCGCGTGTTGTCGGTCTGCACCACGGCGTCGGCACCGGCGGCCCCGACGTCCACCGCCACCACCACGATGCCGGCGCGGCGCGCCTTGCGCACCGCCGGCTCGATGGCGCGCGCGTCGGCGGCGTTGATCAGGATCAGGTCCACCTGCGAGACGATGAAGCTGTCGATCTGGGTGAACTGCTTGTTGAGGTCGTAGTCGGCCGACAGCACGGTGACCTTGGCCTGCGGGTTGGCGGCCTTGGCCGCGGCCTCCGCGCCGCGCGCCAGCGCGACGAAGTAGGGGTTGCCCAGCGAGCCCAGCGTGACGCCGACCTTGCGCAAGGGCCGTTCCGCCGCGGCCGCCGGCGGCGCGGCGGCCGGTGCCTGCGCCGCGCTGCGGCCGCTGCCGGCGGCCAGGGCCGCCAGCAGCGCGACGGCAATGGCGGCGATGATGGCGGCGGCACGCGCCAGCGCTGTGGGGAAGTAGCGTGTCAGCACGTCGTATCTCCTGCCCGATGTGTCTCGTTCCCGTTTCCCGTGTCCCATGTCCTGTGTCCCGTCAGGTGCGCGCCGAATCGCGGCGGCGGTAGCGGTCCAGCGCCACGGCGCCGATGATCACCAGGCCCTTGACGATGTACTGCCAGATATCGGAGACGCCCAGCAGCACCAGGCCGTTGGACAGCACCGCGATGATCAGCGCGCCCACCAGGGTGCCGCCGATCGAGCCGGTGCCGCCGACGAAACTGGTGCCGCCCAGGATCACCGCGGCGATGGCGTCGAGTTCGTAGGACTGGCCGAGCTGCAGCCCGTTGGCGGCATACAGCCGCGCCGCCGACATCACGCCGCCCAGGCCCGACAGCAGGCCGGACATCGCGTAGACGAACAGCAGCACCACCCACACCTTGATGCCCGACAGGCGCGCGGCCTCCGCATTGCCGCCGACCGCGTAGATCTGCATGCCCAGTACCGTGCGGCGCAGTACGAACCAGCACAGCGCCACCACCGCGCAGGCGATCACCACCAGCCAGGGCACGCCGAGCAGCTCGCCGTTGCCGAGGAAGGCGAAGCCGATGTCGGGGTTGTAGAGGGTGCTGTCGTGGCCGGCCAGGCGGGCCAGCCCGCGCACGGCGGTCAGCGTGCCGAGCGTGACGATGAAGGGTGGCAGCTTCATGAAGGCGACCAGCGCGCCGTTGACCAGGCCGAACGCCAGGCCGCACAGCAGCGCCGCCGGCACGCTGAGCGCGCCGAGCTGCGGCACCAGCGACACCAGCATGGCGGCCACCGCCGAGATCGACAGGATGGAGCCGACCGAGAGGTCGATGCCGCCGGTCAGGATGACGAAGGTCATGCCGGCCGCCAGCACCAGGTTGATCGAGGCCTGCTGGGCCACGATGGAGAGGTTCTGCCAGCTGGCGAAATGGTCGGTCAGCACGGCGAAGGCCGCGCACAGCAGCAGCAGGATGGGCAGCATGCCCAGGGCGCGCAGGCGTTCCTGCGCGGTGGGTCCGGCGCCGGCCAGGGCCGCGCCGGGGGCGTGGGTCAGCGAATCTTGCATGGTCGTCTCCTGCGGGGGCGGGCGTGGCGCCCTTCTGGTCTGTGGGTTCCGGTCCAGGGTTCCGGTCTGTGGTCCGGGTGTGCGGCCGGCGGCCTCAGTGCCGGAGCGGACCGGCGGCGGCAGCGCCCGCTGCCGCGGACATGGCCGCCACGGTTGCCGGCATGGCGTCGTCCGGCCCGGCCGCGCCGGTTGCCAGCGCGATGATGCGTTCCTGCATGCGTGCCGCGCTGTCGCCGGGATGCACCTCGCCGGCGATCTCCCCCGCGCGCATCACCAGCACGCGGTCGCACAGGCCCACCACCTCGGGCAGCTCGCTGGAGATCAGCAGGATGGCCACGCCTTGCCGGGCCAGGGCATCGATCAGGGCATAGATCTCCGACTTGGCGCCGATGTCGACGCCGCGCGTGGGCTCGTCCAGGATCAGCACGCGCGGACGGATCTCCAGCAGGCGCGACAGCATCACCTTCTGCTGGTTGCCGCCCGACAGCGCGCCGACGTTGACGCGCGCGTGCGGCACGCGGATGCCCAGCGCGCGGATGGCGCGCTCGGTGCGGCCGCTGCCGGCGGCGCGGTCGAGCCGGCCGAAGCGGCGCGCGTCGCGCCCCGCCACGATCAGGTTGATGTTCTCGTGCACGCTGTGGTCGAGGAACAGCCCCTGCAGCTTGCGGTCCTCGGTCAGGTAGGCGATGCCGGCCTCGATGGCCTGGCGTGGCGTGTCCAGGCGCACCGGCGCGCATGCGCCGCCGCCCTGCCCCGCCAGCCGCACCTCGCCGCGCAGGCGCGCGTCGGCACCGAACACCAGCCGCGCCAGTTCGGTGCGCCCCGCTCCCACCAGGCCCGCCAGTCCCAAGACCTCGCCGGCGCACAGGTCGAAGCTGCAGCCCTTGACGCGGCGCCCGTCCGCCATGTCGCGCACGGACAGCACGGCCCGGCCGGCGCCGGCCTGCTGGCGCGCGGCGCCGTGGTCCTTGGTATAGAAGCCGGACAGGTCGCGTCCCACCATCATCTTCACCAGCGCCGCCTGCGACAGCTCGGCGCGCGCCAGCGTACCGACGAAGCCGCCGTCGCGCAGCACCGTGACGCGGTCGGCCAGTTCGTCGATCTCCGCCATGCGATGGCTGATGTAGAGGATGGCCAGGCCCTGCCGGCGCAGTTGCCGGATCAGCGCGAACAGCCGCTCCGTTTCATGCGTGGACAACGGCGTGGTGGGTTCGTCCATGACCAGGATGCGCGCCTCGAAATGCACCGCGCGCGCGATCTCCACCAGCTGGCGCTGGGCGATCGACAGGCCGGCCACGGCATCGAGCGCGCCGAAGTCGGCGCCCAGGCGCGCCAGCGTGGCGGCGCAGGCCTGCGCCATGCCGGCGCGGTCGACCAGGCCGTGGCGGCGCAGCGGACGGCCGAGATAGACGTTCTCGGCCACGCTCAGGTTGGGGGCCAGGCTCAGCTCCTGGTAGATCACCGCCACGCCGAGCGCGCGCGCGGCCTGCGGCCCGTCGATGGCCGCCTCGCGCCCGTCGATGCGGATGCTGGCGCCGGCGTCGGGCAGGTAGGCGCCTGACAGGATCTTCATCAGCGTGGACTTGCCGGCGCCGTTCTCGCCCATCAGCGCATGGACCTCGCCCGCATAGGCGGTGAGCTGCACGTCGCGCAGCGCGCGCACGCCGGGGAAGGTCTTGCTGATATGGCGCAGCGCGAGCAGCGGCGCGGTGCGCGCGGCATCGGCGGTATGTTCAGGCGACGGCATCGCTGGCCTCCGGGATCCGGGCCGACGCACCCTTGAGCCATTCGGCGCGCGGCGAGAAATTCATGAACAGCGGCAGCGCGGCGGCGCCCACGGCGCCGGCGTTGGCGCCGAAGCCGCCGCGCACCACGCGCGGCGCCCGCCGCGCCTCCGGCGCCCCCTCGTCGAGCGCCGCCTGCAGGCGCGCGATCAGCGTGCCGACCAGGCCGGCATCGACGTCGGCATCGAAGACCAGCAGGGGCACGTCGAGCACCGCCAGCGCCGCCTGCATGGCCGGCGCCAGCGCGTCGATGCAGTCGTCGAGCCACTGCGCCACGGCCGCATGGCCCTGCGCGATGTGCGCCTCCAGGTCGGCGTGGCCGTCCACCTGCGCGCCGTGGTGGCGCAGGTGGCGCGCCAGCGCGTTGAGCGAGGCGCGCGCCAGCAGGATGTCGCGGGCCCGCCCGGTGCGGGGCGCCGAGTCCAGCGTGCTGGGCGCCACCGGCATCATGCCGATGTCGCCGGCATTGCCCGACACGCCGCGCACACAGTCGCCGTCGAGCACCACGCCGCCGCCGATCGCCGGGCCGAGGAAGACATAGAGGAAATCCTGGGCGTGGTGGCGGCCGTAGAACAGCTCGGCGATGGCGGCCGCGGTGCCATCGTTCTCGCTGAACACCGGCAGCCCGGTGGCGGCGGCCAGCGCCGCGCCGAAATCGGTGTCGTCCCAGGCATGGAGGCTGTCGCGCAGGGCCGCGTCCTGCAGGTCCAGCTCGCGCAGCCAGGCGCCCAGGTTATAGGGTTGGGCCAGGCCGATGCCGAGCAGGCGCTTGCGCTCGGCCGGCGCCAGCGCCTCGCATAGCGCATCCAGGTCTTCGCGCACCATGGCCAGGGCCTGCTGCGGATGGGGCAGGACCTGCTGGCGCGCACGGCTGGCCAGGATGCGGCCGCTGAAGTCGACCAGCACGCACTCGATGCTGGCTCGGTCCAGCCGCACCCCGAGGCCGAAGGCGCCGCGCGGCTGCAGCCGGATCAGGCTGGCCGGCTGGCCGCGCTGCCCGTCCTGGCGTCGTCCCGCTTCGCACACCAGCCCCTCCTCGGTCAGCGTCTGCACGATGCTGCCGACCGCGGTGTTGGTCAGCTCGGCCATGCGTGCCAGGTCGGCCTTGGAAGCCTCGCCGGCACGGCGCAAGGCGAGCAGCAGGGCCCGCTCGTTGTAGAGGCGGAGGCTGGCGGAGTTGACCCCGCGTCCGGCCTTGGAAAGCGACATGCTGTCTCCTGTCCCGGTCGTGCGCGGCACCGGCTGGTCCGGACCGCGTCACGCCTCGATTAATTAATTCACGTTGAATTAAAGATTAGGACGGAGACCGGCTCAAGTGGGGATAAACCCGGAGACGACGGTTGGAGAGGGTGCGGCTACCCGCTGCGGGAAGCTGAAAATGCAGATTACGACACTTACGACCGGTCAGCCGCTCGGCCGCCCGGTGGCGCAGGCTGCGCCCGGACCGCGCTCAGTCGGCCTTGGCGGCAGGCGCGCTGGCCGCCACGCCGGCGAGCGGGAGCGGCTCGAAGAGATGGTGGTGGAGATGGCCGCCGGCATAGACCGGCCGCTGCGTGCGCACGCGCTCGATCACGGCCCGGTCGGAGCCGCTGGCGGCCGAGCGGTACAGCAGCGGCACCGCGGCCAGCGCCAGGGTCACCACACAGGGCAAGGCAAGGTGCAGCAGTTTCATGGCCGGCCGCCGGCGCACGGGAAGTGCGCCCGCAGGCGCTGCAGCGACAGGGGAATCGACGGGGACGGCGGGGGGCATGCAATCGAACGGCGGTAGAACGCAACGCTACGGCGCAACACTGCAGCGCAGCGCAAAGACCGCGATCCTCGCACAGCGGCGGCCGCATGACCAGAGGCAGACCAGCCGCGCGGCGTGGCCGCCGCCCGCCAACGGCAGCGCAGGCTCAGCCGGCGCGGGCCGGCGTGGGCGCCGTGGCGGCCTGGCCGCAGGAAGCCTGCTGCAGCGCGGCGCGTTGCGCGGCACGCTTCTCGGCGCGGGCGCGTTCGATCACGGTCCAGTCGGGACCGGCGAGGGCAGGCAGGGCGGCGGCCAGGGTAGCGGCGCCGGCCAGGGCGAGGATCAGGGTCTTCATGGCGAGGAGGAGAGGGAGTCGGGGGGGCAAGGCGGGGGAGCGGAGCGGCCGGCAGGCCCGGACAGGCACCGGACCTGCCCTGCTGCGCCTGCCGGCGGCGCCCGCCTTCCCCGAACTGGGGGAGGAGGAAGGCGGTCCGCCGCCGGCCCGTGTAGAAAGGCCCGCCGCCCTGCCCCGCCATGCCGGCGCGCTCTCCTGGAGGACGAGGCGCGGCGGTCATGGCGGCACGCATGCCGGACGGCGGACAAGGCGAAGCCTGGTGTGATGCCTGTGCTGCGATGCCTGCGGGCAGCGCTTGCTGCCCGAGCCGGCCGTGCCGGCCGGAAACGTCAGACGGGTTGAGCGGAAACGCCGGTCAGGTCGCGGCCGGCCAGGTCCATGCCGCCGGCGCGGTTGCCTTCGCTATAGGGATCGCGCGGCGCGTTGCCGCGTGCGCCTTCGCTGTAGGGATCGCGCTTGCCGAGGTTGGCACCTTCGGAGTAGGGGTCGCGCTTGCCGAGGTTGGCGCCTTCGGAGTAGGGGTCACGCTTGCCGTTATGCATGGTGTAGCCGTAACGGTCGCCGGCAATGCCGCTATCCCGCGGACCCGATGCATTGGCCTGAGCGCTGGCCAGGACGCAGGCGCTGAGGGCGGCTGCGGTTGCAAGGGTCTTGAGGAGCTTCGTGTTCATGATGGTTAAGCAGGTTTGGGGGAGGACGGCACTTCCATTTTCACGGTGCGGGATGGGCGGATCTGCGTCCCGCGCGCCGTCCTGTTCGCCTTTTGAGCTGTGCATTCGGCAATCGCGTCGTGCACAGGAACCCAGTGTAGCCATGGGTCACTCATTCTAGAAGTGATTTATTTTTCTTTTGTCCAGTCGGTTTTTTCATAGAAAGAACCGGACAAGCGGGCGGGCAGGCAATCTGCGCTTCAGTCAGATCGGCGGGGACATGCTGGGACGAACGCCGACGGCTTGGCAGGCAAGGCATGGCAAGGCGCGTTCGCTGCCGGACGCAGCTTGGCGCTTCGCGCTTGCCTCAGGCGCACCCACGCGAAGGGAAGAAGCCGGGCAGCTCAGGTTGCAGGTGGTCCGGGATAGCGTTGACGCGCGTGGAGCACGGCCAGCGCCGTCACGGTCATCTCGTTCTCTTCCAGGATAACGAGATAGTTCTCGTGCGCGACCAGTTCGCGCGTGCCGGCAACGCGGCCCGGCCTGCGGGGAAACAAGGGGTCGGCCAGTCTAGCCACCTGGTCATCGATGTGGGGCCACAGCGTGGCGCCTGCGCGCGGATTGCCCTGCGCAATATAGGCCTCGATTTCATCCAGGTCGTCCCGGTAGCTCTGCGTGCGCAGCACGACCTTCATGGGCTATCGAGCTGACGCCGCTTGGCCGCCCGGATCGCTTCCCATTGGTCCGGCTCGATGCGCTGGTTGCTGCCGTCGTCGAGGCCGGCACGCGCTGCCTCGACCTTCTGCTGCAGCCATTCGGCATGGGACAGTGCCTCATGCGCCGCCTTCATCCGCGCCGCAGCATCCTCGCGCGTCCGCTGGCCCGCGGACACGCTGTAATTGCTGGCGTCGATCCCGTCGATCCTGACGATATGCAACTCCCTCCGCAGGTATTCGACACAACTGTCCAGGCTGCGCCAGGTGCGCGGCCTGTCGTCACGTTGGGTCCCCAACGGGGTGTCCTGCGCGCCGATCCGCAAGGTCACGGACCAGCCACCGGGCTGGCCGACAATGGCGGCACCGGTGATGACCGACGCCTCGACGAGACGACGGGCGTTGGGCGTGTCTATGGTTCGGGTCCTCACTCGCACCTCCTTCACACAACAGGAAGCAGTCTGACAAATACTAGATAAAAACTCAATTACCTCACAAAAAATGCAGTATCAAATACTTTCAGGAATGGGAAATCCGTCTCGCCGACGACGAATTGCCATCAATCGCGCGCCGTAGCCGGCACTTCCCGCACCGCCGGCGCCTGCTGCCAGCCCCCGCCCAGCGCCACGAACAGGCCGATCTGGTTGAAGGCGAGCTGGCTGTCCGAGGCGGCCAGGTCCATTTCCGCCGATGCCAGGCTGCGTTCCGCGTCCAGGCTCGACAGGTAGGGCGTGCGCCCCGCCTGGTAGAGGCGCCGCTGCTGCGCGGCGGCACCGGCGGCCTGGTCGCGCGCGGCGCGCAGCGCGGCATTGCGTTCCTGCTCGCGCCCGTAGCGGCTCAGCGCCGTGCGGGTCTCCAGCAGGGCCTTGAGCACCACACCGTCGAAGCGCGCCAGCGCCGCGTCGGCGCCGGCTTCCATGCCGTGGATGCGCGGGCGTACACCGTTGGTGGGCAGGTTCCAGGTAATGCCGGGGCCGATGCCCCAATGCGCGGTCGGCCCGGTGCCGAAGTCCGACAGCATGCCGGTGAGGCCGGCCGAGGCGCCGATGCGGATGGACGGATACAGATCGGCCGTGGCCACGCCGATGCGCGCGGTGGCGGCAGCCAGCTCGCGCTCGGCCTGGCGCACGTCCGGGCGGCGCTTGAGCAGCGCGGCGCCGTCGCCCACCGGCAGCGGACGGCTCAGGCGCGGCTCCTCCTCGCAGGCGAAGGCCTCCGGCGCCTGCGAGCCGGGCGGCTGGCCCAGCAGCGCGGCAAGCCGGAAGCCCGCGCCTTCGCGCTCGGCCTCGAAGCGCGGCAGCGCCGCGCGCAGGGTGTCGGCCTGGGCCTGCGCGCGCATGGCGTCGG
>JABLTH010058350.1_pt1 | contig 12887 bp, 8 predicted proteins | sample 7875711 | NCBI WGS metagenome assembly JABLTH01 (sample SAMN14941262, study PRJNA633318) | bioreactor metagenome | isolation source: bioreactor | place: China | collected 2019-03-05 | reverse complement strand
GGCGCGATAGAGTCCGTCGGCGGTCGCGACCCACAGCGCACCGTCGGCCCCGAACTCGAGGTCCGTCACGGTGTCCGACGCGGGCGTCGTGCCGGGATGCAGCACCTCGAACAGCGCGCCGCTGCGCGCGTCCTCACGCAACCGGCACAGCCCCGCGTTGGTCCCGATCCACAGGTCCCCGGCCGGCGATTCCGCGAGCGCCTCGATCGCGGCGCCGGGCAGGCCGTCGGCCAGCGAGAAGGTGCGGAACTCGCGCCCGTCGAAGCGGGACAGCCCTTCGGCGGTGCCGATCCAGAGAAAACCGCGGGAATCCTGCAGCAGGCGCTGCGCGGCGTTGCTGGCCAGGCCGTCGGCGACCGTGAACACGCGCACGGGGACCTGCTCGGCGAACGCGCCCTGTACGGCGAGAACGGCGAGCAGCGGCGCCCATCGGGCCCCCGGGAACCGGACCGCCATGGCGGGAGTGTAGCGTAGATGCCCCGCGTCGATCGGACGCGGATCGGCGGCACGGCGCGGCCTACAATGCCGGCATGTCAGACCCCGTCGACGCGGAGCAAGTCCGGGCGGTGACCCGCCGCCTCGCCGAGCTCGGCATCGCGTACGCGATGCACGAGCACGCGCCGGTCTTCACGGTCGACGAGGCCATCCGCGAGTGGGGCGCGATCGACGCGGTGCACTGCAAGAACCTCTTCCTGCGCAACAAGAAGGGGAACCGGCACTACCTCGTCGTCGCGGAGCACGACACCGCGATCGACATCGCGCGGCTCGGCGAGTTGTTCGGCGGGGAGCGTCTGTCCTTCGGCTCGCCCGAGCGCCTGCTGCGCTGCCTCGGGCTCACGCCGGGGTCGGTCTCGCCGTTCGGGCTGATCAACGACGCGGCGCACGAGGTCGTCGTCGGCGTCGAGGCGCGGCTCGCCGGCGTGGAGCGCGTCGGGTTCCACCCCAACGTGAACACGGCGACCGTCGTCATCTCCGGCGCGGATTTGGCGCGGTTCCTCGCGGCGAGCGGGAACGACGTCCGTTACATCGACCGGTTCTGACCGGGGCGCGCCGCGGCCTCGACGCGGTCGAGCAGCCCTTCGAGATCGGCGAGCGTCGTCGCCGGGTTGATGATCGTCGTGCGCAGCCACGTCTTGCCGGCGAGGCGCGTCGTGACGAGGTAGTACGAGCCCTCGGCGAGGATGCGCGCGCGCACGTCCGACTGGAACGCGTCGGCGTCGGGCGGCGCGGGCGTGCCGGGCAATGCGGGCAGCCCGGGCGGCGCGTAGCGGAAGCAGAGGATGTTGCAGTCGGGCTCGGCGGGGATCTCCCAGTGCGGCCGCGCCCGGACGAGGCGCGCGAACTCGCGCGTGAGGTCGAGCATCCGCTCCGTGTACGCGGCGTAGAACGCCGTGCCCATCACGGCCAGCGAGCCGTACACCTGGAGCCCGAGCATGCGCTTGGTGCACTCGAGCGTGCGCTGCGCGAGGTCGTACCAGCGCTGTTCCGGCTCGGCGCCGAAGAGGTAGCTGGCCGACTGGCGGAACGTCTCGAACGAGCGCTCGCCGTCGCGGAACAGGACGAGCGTGGCGAGGGCGGGGCAGAGCATCGCCTTGTGCGCGTCCATCACGAGCGAGTCGGCGCGCTCGATCCCCGCGAGGTGCGGCCGCGTCCGGTCGGACAGCGCGAGCCCGCCGCCGTGCGCGGCGTCGACGTGCAGCCACACGCGCTCCGCGGCGCAGACGTCGGCGATCGGCTCGAGAGGGTCGATCGCGCCGGTCGCGGTCGAGCCCGCGGAGGCCACGACGGCGAGCACCGTGCGGCCCTCGGCACGCGCGCGGGCGAGCGCGGCCGCGAGCGCGTCGGGCCGCATGCGGAAGCGCGCGTCGGTCGGCACGGTTTCGACGACGGCGCCGCCGAGTCCCATCACCTGCGCGGCGCGCCGCGCGGAATAGTGCGTCTGGTCGGAGCAGACGATGCGGTACCCGCGCGCGTCGCCCACGCCCTCGGCCCACACGTCGTGCGGCGCCGCGTGTTGCCGCGCGGCGAGGAGGCAGGTGAGGTTGCCGGCGCTGCCGCCGTGGGTCAGGAAGCCGTCGGCGCGGGCCGGGTCGAAGCCGACGCGCCCCGCGTACCAGCGCGCGAACGCGCGCTCCATCGCCGTCGAGGCCGGTCCCATCTCGTAGACGGCGGAGCCGTTGTTGAGGAACGCGCCGACGAGGTCGAGGAGCGCGCTCCACGGCAGGGGCGAGGTCACCTGGTGCCCGACGTAGCGCGGGTGGTGCAGCTGGTTGCTGTGTTCGATCACGCGTTCGAGCAGCGCCTGCGGATCGACGCCGGGTCCCTCGGGAAACTCCGCGGGCCACGCCGCGCAGGCCGCGTCCGGGAGGAGGTCCGGCAGCACCGGCCCCTCGCGGCGGCGCACGCGCGCGAGCTGGTCGGCGAGGCGGTCGACCACCGCGTGGCCGAGCTGGCGGAAGGCGTCCGGATCGAAGGCCGACGTGAGGGCGTCCCGATCGTGCGACATGGCGCCAGCTTGCCAGCCGGGCGGCGCGGCGCGCCACCGGGTGGTCAGCTGACAAACCGGTTCGTGGCGACGCCTTGAATTCGTGCCGCACGTGACCATCCTTCTCTGCATGGATTGGGGGGCCCGTCCCAGTCACCGGGGAGAGAGGAGAGACCGATGCGGAAGCTGCTGTGGATCGCGTTCGCCGCCTTGTGCACGTCGGCGCTCGCGGGGAACGGCGTCGTGCTGCGTCCGGACGCGAACGCGGTGCCCGGGCACTACATCGTCGTGCTCGAGGACGGCGTGACGCGCGGGGATTTCGGCACCGCGGCGCTGCTGCCCGACCTCGACACCGTCGCGCAGAACGTCGCCCAGGCCTACGGCGGCCGGCTCGAGTTCGTCTACGGCGCGGCGCTCAACGGCTTCACGCTCGCGCTCGACGACGCGCTGGCCGAGCGGCTCGCGCGCGACACGCGCGTCAAGTACGTCGAGCAGGACAGCCTGGTCTTCGCCGACACGACGCAGTCGAACGCCACGTGGGGGCTCGACCGCATCGACCAGGCGAGCCTGCCGCTCTCGACGACCTTCACCTACAACACCACGGCGTCGAACGTGAACGCCTACATCATCGACACCGGCATCCGCGCCACGCACGCCAACTTCGGCGGGCGCGTGAGCGGCGGCTACACCGCGATCACCGACGGCCGCGGCACCAGCGACTGCAACGGGCACGGCACCCACACCGCGGGCACGGTCGGGAGCGCCACGTACGGGGTCGCCAAGGGCGTGCACCTCGTGCCGGTGCGCGTCCTCAACTGCGCCGGGTCCGGCACCACGTCGGGCGTGATCGCCGGCGTGAACTGGGTGACCTCGAACCGCGTGAAGCCCGCGGTCGCCAACATGAGCCTCGGCGGCAGCGCGTCGAGCTCGCTCGACACGGCCGTCAAGAACTCGATCGCCGCGGGCGTCACCTACGCGATCGCCGCCGGCAACAGCGCCGCGAACGCCTGCAACTACTCGCCCGCGCGCGTGGCCGAGGCGCTGACGGTGGGCGCGACGACGCGCACCGACGCGCGCGCCTCGTACTCGAACTACGGCACCTGCCTCGACCTCTTCGCGCCCGGCGACGGCATCACGTCGACGTACTATTCGAGCGACACGGCCACCGCGACGATGAGCGGCACGTCGATGGCCGCGCCGCACGTCGCCGGCGTCGCCGCGCTGTACCTCGCCACGCACACGACCGCGACCCCGGCCCAGGTCGGCTCGGCGATCATCGCGCTGACCACGCCCAACAAGGTGACGAACCCGGGGAGCGGGTCGCCGAACCGGCTGCTGTTCACCAACTACTGACGAACGGGAATCCAAAGGGCCGGGCAAGCCCGGCCCCTACGGATTCGTGGTTGATCACGACGTAGGGGCCGAGCTTGCCCGGCCCTCGTCTTCGGCGCGGCCCTCGTCTTCGGCGCGGCCCTCGTCTTTGGCCCGGCCCTCGCCTTTGGCCCGGCCCTCGTCTTTGGCCCGACCCTCGTTTTCGTCCACGATCGCGGCGTGGCGGCGGTCGATCGCGGCCCACAGCCGCGGCAGGCGGCGCAGCGCCCGCTCCGCCGGGTCGGTCAGGCGGAGCATCAGCGGGTTCAGCGTGATCGACACGATCGCGCCCGCGAGGATCAGGGAGTACTGGCTCTCGCTGAGGACGCCGAGGCCCAGCCCGGCCTGGCCGACGATGAACGAGAACTCGCCGATCTGGGACAGGCCCGCCGCGACGACCAGCGCGGTCCGCGCCGGGTACGGCAGCGCGAAGCCGACGAGCATCGCGACGAGCGCCTTGCCGCAGACGATCAGGAGCGTGAGCAGCGCGACGTGCTCCCAGTTCCGCACGAGGTAGGCCGGGTTCACGAGCATCCCGACCGACACGAAGAACAGCACGGCGAAGGCCTCGCGGAACGGGAGCAGGTCGTCGCTCACCTGCCGGTGCAGCGGGGACTCGCTGACCACGACGCCCGCCACGAACGCCGCGAGCGCGAGCGACACGCCGAAGACCTCGGCCGCGGCGAGCGCCGTGCCGACCGCGGCCGTCAGCGCGCCGAGCACGAACAGCTCGCGCGACTGCGTCCGCGCGATCCAGCCGAGCACCTTGGGGATCACGCGCTTGCCGACGACGAGCATCAGCACGACGAACAGCAGCGCCTTGCCGACCGCGAGCGCGGGCGTGACCCATCCCGGCGGGTTGTCCGGCCCCACGAACGCGGGCAGCAGCACCAGCACGACCACCGTCGCGAGGTCCTCGAGCACGAGCCAGCCCACCGCGACCCGCCCGTGCAGCGTGTCGAGCGTGCCGCGATCCATGAGCCCGCGCAGCAGGACCACGGTGCTCGCCACCGAGATCGCGAGCCCGAGGACGAGCGCGGCCTCGGGCGTCCAGCCCCACGCCAGCGCCATGACGTAGCCGGCGCCGGCGGCAACCGCCATCTGGATCAGTGCGCCGGGGATCGCGATGCCGCGCACGGCCCACAGGTCGCCGAACGAGAAATGCAATCCGACGCCGAACATCAGGAGCATCACGCCCAGTTCGGCCAGCTGCTGGATCGCCTGCACGTCGCCGGTGAACCCCGGCGTGAACGGGCCGAGCGCGACGCCCGCCAGCATGTACCCGACCAGGGGCGGCAGCCGCAGACGACGCGCGACGAGGCCGCCCAGGAGCGCGTAGGCCAGGGCGAGCGCGACGTTGACGAGCAGCGGCACGTGGTGCACGGGCGGTCTCGTGCGCGGTTGCGCGGCAGGAACCGTTCGGGCACGTCAGTGTAGCAGGCGCGCGCCGGTGGCCTGAATTTGCGCCGAATCGCCGTACATTCCGTCCAACGTCCCGAGAGCGGAACTGCTGGAGGAAGTTCTATGCAGCGACCGCTCGGCCCGGCCCCGTTCGATGCGTGTCGCCGGCTTTCGTGCGCCCGTGTGGCGCCGGTCGCGGCGCTGGCCGCGCTGACCGCGCTGACCGCGGCGCCGACGGCCGCGCGGGCGCAGACGGCCTGCTCCGGCAGCCGGTGGGTCGAGCCGAACGGCTCCGATACGGCCAACGACTGTTCGGACGCGACCCGCCCGTGCGCGACGGTCAGCCGGGCGGTGGCCGCCGCGTCGGCGGGGGAGACGATCTGCGTCGGTCCGAAAACGGCCTGGCCGCGTGGCGCGCCCACGCCGCTGCCGTGCGACACCGGTTACTACTGCTACGACGACGCCGTCGTGGTCGACAAGCCGCTGACGATCCAGTCCGAGGGCGACGTCTGCTGGCCGACGCTGCGCAAGCTGACGATCCGGGCGAGCGGGGTCACGCTGCGCTCGATGTCGGTCGACGGGCAGCGCGCGGGCGGCGCGTGCATCGAGATCGGCGACGCCGCGCACCCGGGCGTGCGCGGGACGCAGATCCTCGACGGAAAGCACCACGACTGCGCGCAGGGCGTCCTCGTCACGGCGACGGGCAGCGGCGCGCCCAACGTGCTGCGCGGCCTCAAGGACGGCGGGCTGCAGCTGTTCGACAACGACGTGCACGTGCGGCTCGACGGCATCAACGACGGGTTCGAGATCCGTGGCAGCGTGCTCGCGCGCGCGGCGGGCAGCGGCGTCGTGTGGTCGCCCGCCGCCGGTGCGCCGCAGACGCTCACGATCTACGGCACCCAGGTCACGGGGAGCGGGGCCGCGGGGATCGAGGTGCACGGCGGCGCGAACGCGACCCTGCGCCTCGAGGGCAACGCGATCGACACGTCGTCGACGGCCGGTGTGCTCGTCGACGGCGCGCGCCTCGCGTCGCGCTGCAACGTGCTGCGCGGGAACGCGACCGGGGTCCGGCTCACCAACGGCGCTCAGGGCTCGCTGGGCACCGAGCGGTTCGTGGCGCAGGGCGGCGCGGCGCTGTCGATCGACGCGAGTTCGGCGGTGAGCGGCGTCGTGCAGTCGGTGTTCATGGGCAACGCGCTCGCGATCCAGAACGCGGGCAGCGTCGCCGTGGACGCGCGGCAGTCGTGGTGGAACGCGCAGTCCGGGCCGTCGGGGAACGGCCAGCCCGGCTCGGGCGACGCGGTGTCGGGGCCGGTGAACGCGGGGGACTTCGTCGCGCGCGCGACGACGCCGCTGCTCGTGGCCCGCCCCGCGGTGGCGGGCGATTGGGACAGCACCCCCGGCGCGTGCTGGCCGCTGATCGCGGGCGCGCTCGCGGCGGCGAACGCGGGCGACCTGGTCATGATCGGCGCGGGCACGTACCCGGAGCCGCTGCTCGTCGAGAAGCCGGTCGAGATGCGCGGCGCCGAGGCCGCGGCGGGGAGGGGGAACTGCTCCGCGACCGTGCTCGACGGGACGCAGGCGGCGGGGCAGGAGCACCAGCGCCTGCTGTGGTTCCGCAACGTCGCGGGCGTGACGCTGCGCGACATGACGCTCGCCAACGCGGGCGCCGGCGTCGCGTGCGGCGCGCACGACGCGCTCGAGACCGGGCTCACGCTCCAGAACGTCACGGGCTCGACCTTCGCGAACCTGTGCTTCCGCGCCAACGGGACGACGGAGGTGAAGGTCTACGGCAACTCGACCGACAACGTGTTCTCGCGGCTCGATATCGACGGCCGGCTGCCCGACCCGTCGGGCCACTGCCCGCACGTCTCGCGCGAGGGCGTGCTGATCGACGGCGGGACGACGTGCGAGGGCGGGCCCGGCGGCAGCGCCGACCGCAACCGCGTCGTCGACTCGGCGATCGCGAACGTCGTGCACGGCGCGGTCGTGCGGTTCGCGACGGACGTCGCGCTCTCGTCCACGACGATCGAGCCCGCGACCTCTCCGGACTGGTTCTCGGGCGACGACGCGGTCGGCGTCCTCGTCGGGCCCGCGGACGGGACCACGCTCACGAGCCTCACCGTCGACGCGCCCGCGCTGCGCGACGGCATCCGCGTGCAGGGCCGCGCGCGCGGCGAGTGCCTCACCCCCGGGGCGCCGGTCGACGCGACGCGCACCGCGATCCGCGGCGGCCGCGTCGCCAACGCGCGCGGGACCGGCGTGCGCTTCGCGTGGACCGGCGGCGACGCGGGCGTCCCGCGCGGCACGAGCGTGTCGTGCGTCGACCTCACGCGGAACGCGTACGGCGTCGTCGCCGACGTCGCCGTGTCGGGCGGGGCGGGCGCGGCGGGCGGAGCGGGCGGGGTGGGCGGGGCGCCGAACACGGTGCGGCTCTCCGCGCTGCACGACAACGCGATCGCGGGCGCGGAGAACAACGCACGCGACGTCCTGCCCGCGACGTCGAACTGGTGGGGTGCGGCGAGCGGTCCCACCGGCTGCGGCGCGGGCACCGGCGACGCGCTGCTCGGGGCCGTCGCGGCCTGCCCGTTCCTCGCGGGTTCGCCGTTCGTCGACGCCGACGGCGACGGCTACACGGCCTGCCAGGGGGACTGCGACGACACGCGCGCGGACGTCCACCCCGGCGCGCCCGAACCGGCCGACGGCATCGACCACGACTGCGACGGCGTGATCGCGGGTCAGGCCCGCCCGGCCGCGACCGCGGGCCTGCTCTACGGGACCGCGGGCGGCGTGCGCTCGCTGCACTGGACGGCGGTGGCCGGTGCCGCCTCGTACGACCTCGTGCGCGGCGACGTCGCCGCGCTGCTCCTCTCCCACGGCGACTTCTCCGGCGCGCTGTGCCTCGGGTCCGCGCTGCCGGGTGCGTCGTGGCCGGACGGCGCGGACCCCGCCCGCGGGACCGCGTTCTGGTACCTCGTGCGCGCCCGCAACGGCGCGGGCACGGGCACGTGGGACGACGCCGGCGGCCTCGCACGCTCGCGCGACGCGTCGCTCGCCGCCGCCGCGGGGACGTGCCCCTAGCCCGGTGTGTGAAACCGGCGGCTTCGCGCGTCATCGAAGGGCCATGACGCGCACCGCCGCAATCGTCCTCCTCCTCCTCTCCGGCGCCGCCCCCCACGGCGCGCGGGCCGCTCCCGGGCGCGACCTCGACGTCGCGGTGGGGGCGGCCCGCGGCGATCGCACCGCAGCCCTCGCCCTCGTGCAGCATCACGCGGCCGGCCGCCGCCTCCAGTTCGGCTACGGACTGCGCCTGTCCGCGTTCCGCGCCGGGGACGACGCGGCGTACACGACGGCGCCGCACGATCTGGTCCGCGCCGGCCGCATCGTCACCCTCACCGCGGACGGGGCGCGCACGACGGCGCTCAATGTCCTTCTCGCGGTGCGCGTGGCGCTGTTCCGGGGCTGGACCGCGGGCGCCAACGTCGACGTGGCCGGCGCCGGCTTCGGCCCCTGCACGGGGGGACGGATCGGGTCCGTCCCGGTGCACGCGTGCCCGGCCCGCTGGAACATGCTGCGCGGCGACACCCGCGATCACGGCCAGCTCGATTCCGAGTTCTACGTCGGCGTCGCCGTCGCGCGGGGCTGGAGGCTGCGCGCCGGATACAGCCACTTCTTCTCCGAACTGACCAGCGACGTGTCCGTCGATGGAAACGACCGTTTCCGCCGCAAGGGCAATCTGATATTCGTTTCCCTGGCGCGCACGTCCTCGATCGGACCCGTGATCTAATCGGCCCCGGCGGCGCGGGGGCGCCACGGAGGCACGATGGACATACGATCGATCCACATCGGCTTTGAAGTGTCCGACTTCGCGCAGGGGCTCGCCTTCTGGACGCCGCTGCTCGAGACCGCGGGGCTGGCCAAGACGATGACCGACGACGTCGGGTACGCCGGGTTCACCAACGGCACGATCTCGATCTTCATCGCCGTGACCACGCCGCGCCGCGTGATCAGCGCGCGGCCGACCGGCGAGGAGTTCGTCGTGACCGACCACGTCGGGCTCTCGCTCGCGCGCCGCGAGGACGTCGACGCGATCGCGTCCGCGATGCAGCGCGCGGGATACGAGCCGCTGTTCCCGGCGCAGGAGTACACGGAGTTCGGGCCCGGCTTCTACGCCGTCACGTTCATCGACCAGGACAACAACGTGATCGAGTTCGGGCACCGCGCATGACGGCCGCCGGGTCGCGCCGGGGCCGGACGCGCGCCGTCGTCCTCGCAGCGTCGTGCGCCGTCGTGCTGGCGAGCGCGTGCACCAGGGTCGCGCAGTCCCACTGGCTCGAGGAGTACGAGGGCCGCGCGTCGGCCGCGACCCGCGCGCTCGAGGCGGCGGGGGACGACACGGCGCGCGCCCACGCGCTGTCGGACCGCGGCCGGGCGTACTCCGAACGCGCACGGTATTCGCGCACCATGAAGCTCGTCGACGCGCCGGAGTACGAGCGCCTCTACGGCGTCGCCCTGGCCGATCACGACCGTGCGGTCGCGCTCGCGCCGGCCGACGCCCGGTCCCACCTCGCGCGGGGGCTCACGCAGTTCGACCGGGCGATGCTCGAAGACGGCGCCGCGCCCGTGCGCGCGTCGCTGCTCGAGGCGGCCGCCGCGGAGTGCTCGCGCGCGCTCGAGGCCGATCCCGCCAACGTGGACGCGCTCGACACGCGCGGTCTCGTCCACGGGGCGCGGCGTGAGTACGACGACGCGATCAAGGACTTCGGGGAGGTGGCGCGCCGCGATCCGAAGCACGGGGCGTCGCGGCTCGTGTCCGCGTACTGCGGGCGCGCGCGCGCGGCCCTCGAGGCCCGGAACGGCGCGGCCGCGATCGCCGACTTCGAGAAGGCCGCCACGTACGCGGCGGACGCGGCGCAGGACTGCGACTGCCAGCCCGAAACGAGCCTGGTCGCGCTGTACACGGAGGCCGGCGACTACGCGAGGGCGTGGGACGCCGTGTCCCGCGCCGGGCGCGCGCACCACGCCGTCGATCCGGAGGCGCTGGCCGCGCTCCAAAAGGCGTCGGGCCGCGCGCAGTAGTCGCGCGGCCCGTCCCGGCCGCTACGGGCAGGCGGTGAGCCCCGCGTCGCGCGGCGCGGAGTTCGGATCGTCGTAGGTGCCCTTCCCGCAGGCGTTGGCCGCACGCACGAGGTACCAGTCCGCATCGCCGGCGACCGGGACGTGGGTCTCGGTCACGCTCGTCGCGGCGAGGCCGCTCGCGTCGCAGCCGTCCGCCGCGGGCGCGAGACCGGCGCCGCCGAGGCGGGACACGGTGCCGCGCACCACGTCGTACGCGCTCGCGAAGGCCACCGGCAGCCACTGCAGCCCGGACGGCGAGACGGCGAGCCCGGTCGTCGCGCCGGGCACCGGCACCCACGACGAACTCTTCTCGTTGCTGGACGCGGAGGGCACCGCGCCGTCCGCGTCGCACGCGCCGGTGACGACGTAGACATACGTCACGCCCGGGGCGCCCGTGCCGTCGTGGTACGTCGTGGACGCGAGCGGGCCCGCGATCTGCGTGTAGGGGCCGCCCGCCGTGGTGCCGCGCAGGACGGCGTAGGACGACGTGGTGCCGCCGCCGGGCGTCCACGCGAGGTCGACGCCGCTGCACCCGCCGGTTGCCGCGGTGAGCGCGGGCGGGCCGGGGGCGATGCAGGCCACCGTGGTGCAGGAGCCGGCGACCTGCGCGTTGGCGATCGAAACCGTGTCCACGGACCAGCCGCTCGCGCCCGTGCCGTTGTCGTCCCCTTCGTGCCAGCGCAGCTGGACCGTCTTGCCGGCGAGGTTCGCGTCCGCGCCGAGGTTCAGCGTGACCTGCGTGAGCGCGCCGACGGTGCCGCCGCACCACGCCCGCTTGCCGCCCAGCGGGTTCGAGTGCGCCGTGCTGACGGTCCCGTTGAAACCGCCCGCCGTGAAGTCCGCGTCGGGGACGACGGACCAGGTGGCGCCGCCGTTCGTCGTCACCTCGAGCGTGCCCGCGTCGAAGCACGAGGAGGTCGAGCCCTCGAAGGCGTAGGTGTGCCAGAACCCGGCCGTGGTCGGTGCGCCCACGCCGAACGGCGGGCTGACGAGGACCTTGTCCCCGACGGCGGCCTGGTCCGCGGCGAACCACGAGTGCGTCCCGTCGTGCTTCTGCGCGGTGGACCACGCCCAGTCGGTCGAGCCGCCGATCGCGTTGTGGGTCCAGCCGGACCGGTCGAAGCCGCCGCCCGACTGCGCGCCCTCGAACGTGTCCGTCCAGCCCGACGTCGTGATCGGACCCGAGGGAACGCCGCTCTTCTCCGACGTGTTGGTGTCCTCGGCGCCGTTCGACGTGTCGACGGCGCGGACGACGTAGTCGTACGGCGTGTCGGAGGTGAGGCCGGCGCCGTCGGTGTAGCTCGTGCCGCTGACGCCGGTCGCGATGCGGTTGCCGGCCGCCGGCACGAAGCCGGACGCGGTGCTGCGGTAGACGTTGTAGGTCAAGGGTCCCGCGCAGTTCGCGGTGCCCGCGTTCCAGTTCACGACGAGCGTGCAGTTCGAGGCGTTGGGGTTCGTGACGCCGGTCGCGCCCGCGAACGTCGGCAGGAGCTTGCACAGCCCGGTGGCGAGCGCGTTCACCTCGTTCGAGACGGGCGACGTGCAGCTCAGCCCGTCGGTCGACCGCACGACGTAGTAATAGCGCGTTCCGCCGCTCACGGTGTCGTCGTGATGGACGTAGCCGACCCCGTTGGCGACGCCGGGGCTCGAATCGGGAACGCTCGCGATCTGCGTGTACGGCCCGCCGGAGACGGTCGCGCGCCAGACGGAGTAGCCGGTGATCGACGCGGTCGCGGAGTCGTTCCAGCTCACGTCGATGCGGTTGTCCTGCGGGGCCGTGGCCGCGGCGACGGGCGCGGCGGGGACCGCCTTGCAGCCGCACTGGTCGAACCTGAACGCGCCGACGCGCGTCGTCCCGGAGCCGCCGTACTCGGACGTGAACCAGAACGTGCAGTCGTCGGACGGGTCGACGCCGATGCCGGCGTAATCGCCCCAGCGCTCGTTGCCGGTCTTGGACGTCGTTCCGTCGACGAGCTTGAACTCGCCCTGCGGCATCGTGCCCACGGGATCGGTCGCGAGGCGGCCGCGATAGTAGATCGACGGGTAGTAGGGCGCCGTCGTGCCGGTCCGCGTGTAGCCGAGCGCGAGGTTGCCCGACCCGTCCATCGAGATCGAGCCGACGGAGCGGTGCACGCCGGCCTCGCCGCCGACCAGGCCCTCCTGGAACAGGGTCCACGGGCCGGCGCCCGTCTTGCGCAGCTCGAACCAGCGCAGTCCGGCGTGGTCGGTGCCGTCGGTGTCCGCGACGAACGTCCCGACGAGCGCCTGGTGATCGGGGAAATTGCGGTACACGAACGGGAAGTGCAGCGGTTCGCGGATCGGGTCGATCTTCTGCGTCGTCCCGGGCTGCGGCATGCAGTTCCAGATCCCGCCCAGCCCGCACAGCGTCATGTCGTAGTCGCTGATCTGGATCGACGGGAGCTGCGTCAGGCGCGAGTTCGCCGGCGTGCTCCAGTCGATCGCGAGGGACCACAGCTCGAGGAGGTCGAAGGACGTCTGCGCCCCGTCCTGG
>JABLTH010057992.1_pt1 | contig 12891 bp, 11 predicted proteins | sample 7875711 | NCBI WGS metagenome assembly JABLTH01 (sample SAMN14941262, study PRJNA633318) | bioreactor metagenome | isolation source: bioreactor | place: China | collected 2019-03-05 | reverse complement strand
CCATCCGCCCGTAGGAGCGCACCCTGTGCGCGACCGGCGAACCGCCTCCCTGGGCAGCTCTTGTCGCCCACAGGGTGGGCTCCTACGAGAGCCGGCCGGCCGCGTGACCCACGCACGGGCACCGCTCACCATCCGCCCGTAGGAGCGCACCCTGTGCGCGACCGGCGAACCGTCTCCCTGGGCAGCTCTTGTCGCCCACAGGGTGGGCTCCTACGGGAGCCGGCCGCCGAGGACGATCGGAGGAAGCTCCGCGGTCGTCGCGGTCGTCGCGGCCGCGCTGCGGCCACCGTTAGAATCGACGCGGTGCGATGCCTTGCCAGCCGTTGTTTCGAGGGGAACCTGATGCGCATACGTCACGGGATCTGGTCGGCGCTCTGCGCCACGTTGCTGCTCGCGGCACCGCTGGCGAGTGCCGCAGGCGCTCCGGCGAAAGACGCCCTGCTCCTGCCCGACCGCGTGTGGACCGCCGACGGCGAAGCCGCCCACGCCGGCTGGGCGGTGCTGGTGCATGACGGCAAGATCGCCGCGGTCGGTCCGGCCGACGCGATCAAGGCGCCCGCCGACGCCGAGCGCATCGCCCTGCCCGGGACCACGCTCACGCCCGGCCTGATCGACCTGCACTCGCACCTGTTCCTGCATCCGTACAACCAGACGCTGTGGAACGACCAGGTGCTCACCGAGCCGCAGGACTATCGCACGCTGGAGGCCGCGGCCCACGCAAAGGCCACCCTGCAGGCCGGCTTCACCGCGCTGCGTGACCTGGGCACCGAGGGTGCCGGCTTCGCCGATGTGTCGATCAAGCGCGCCATCGACGAGGGACTGATCCCGGGGCCGCGCATGTTCGTCGCCACCCGCGCCATCGTCGCCACCGCCAGCTATGGTCCGGGGCCGCGCGGCTTCCGCCCCGACCTCGACCTGCCGCAGGGTGCGCAGCCGGTCACCGGCGTGGATGCGGCCGTCGCCGCCGTGCGCGAGCAGGCCGCGCGCGGTGCGGACTGGATCAAGCTCTATGCCGACTACCGCGTGGGCGACCACGGCGAGACCATGCCCACGCTGTCGCCCGCCGAAATCAAGGCGATCGTCGCCGCCGCCCACCAGATCGGCCGCCCGGTGGCCGCACACGCTGCCAGCGAGGCCGGCGTGCGCAACGCGGTGGAGGCAGGCGTGGACACCATCGAGCACGGCTACGGCACCGATGAGGCCACCTTCCGCCTGATGAGGCAAAAGGGCATCGCCTACGAGCCCACGCTTACCGCGGTCGAGGCCACCTCCGAGTACTTCCAGCATTACGTGCCCGGAAAATCCGAACCGACACCGGCGATGAAACAGGCCGAGCACGCCTTCCGCACCGCGCTGAAGGTCGGCGTCACCATCGGCAACGGCAGCGACGTCGGCGTGTTCGCGCACGGCGAGAACTGGCGCGAGCCGGCGATGATGGTGGCCGACGGCATGACGCCGGTGCAGGCGCTGCATGCAGCCACCAACGTGGCCGCGCACATCCTGCGCCAGGACGGCCAGTTCGGCCGCATCGCCCCGGGCGCATTTGCCGACATGGCCGCCTTTGCCGGCGACCCCAGCCGCGACATCCAGGCGCTGCAGCATCCGGTCTTCGTGATGAAGGACGGCGTGGTCTACCGCCGGCCCTGACCACTCAGTCCAGCACGATGCGCAGCGCCTCGGACGGTGCGCGCTCGACGAACTCGCGACGCACGTGGGCCAGCAGGTCGCGCTGGCTGCCGAACGGCAGCCGCATGGCGGCCTCGTCCAGACCCACCCAGCACGACACCGAGTGCTCGTGGTCGAGCCGCACCGCGGCGTGCTCGCCCACGCGCGCCACGAAAGCCGGCACGATTTCGATGCCTTCCGGCTGCGCCCGGTAGAACTGCTCGCAGAAGCTGGTGGCGTAGAGCGCCGCCGGCACCAGCCCGGTTTCCTCGAACAACTCGCGTCGCGCCGCCTGCCAGCCGGTCTCGCCGTCCTGCACGTGGCCGGCGATGTAGCTCCAGACGCCATCGAGCCAGGCACCGGAGCGGCGCGCCAGCAGCATCTGCGTCACCGCGCCAGCGCCGCGGAGCACGACGACGGAAACGAGGACGCAGCGTATCGGCAGACCGGTAGCGGAAACGTGCGCGCTCATGCTCGGGACTCCAGGACGGGCCTGCCGGACTCTGCACCTACCCGCCCGCCCCCTCAAGCGTGGCCGATACTGCCCCTCCGCCCGAACACCGCGGCAGTGGCCCCTGTGACGAAAGGCGGCTTTTCCTCGCCGTCCCGGTTACTGCAGACTGTCCCCTTCTCCCCCGGCCTTCCCGACGCGCGAGCCATGCCCTCCGGCTTCCTGATCCGCCCGATTACTCCCGAAGACAACGCGGCGGTGGCCGCGATCATCCGTACCGTCATGCCCGAGTTCGGCGCCGACGGCCCCGGCTTCGCGATCCACGATCCCGAGGTGGACACGATGTGCCTGGCCTACGCGCAACCGCGCAGCAGCTATTTCGTGGTGGAGCGCGACGGCCGGGTGATCGGCGGCGCCGGCATCGCGCCACTGGAAGGCGGCGACCCGGACGTGTGCGAGCTGCGCAAGATGTACTTCCTGCCGGAGGCGCGCGGCATCGGCGCCGGCACCGCGATGATGCAGCGCTGCCTGGACGCGGCACGCGAGCACGGCTTCGCCCGCTGCTACCTGGAGACGCTCACCGGGATGGACCAGGCGCAGGCGCTTTACCTGCGCAGCGGCTTCAAGCAACTGTGCGCGCCGCTCGGTGGCACCGGCCATTTCAGCTGCGACCGCTTCTTCCTGCGGGAACTCTAGACGGAGGCACGCCATGGGCACCGATCCTCGTGTGGACGACTACGTCGCCGGCGCCGCGGCGTTCGCGCGGCCGGTACTCGAACACCTGCGATCGGTGGTGCATGCGGCGTGCCCCGAGGCAACCGAGACGCTGAAGTGGCGTATGCCGTTCTTCGAGTACCGCGGCCGGCCGCTGTGCATGATGGCGGCGTTCAAGCAACACTGCAGTTTCGGCTTCTGGCGCGCACGGGCGGACGCTGGCGCGGACGACACCGACGGCATGGGGCAGTACGGCAAGCTCACCGCGGTCGGCGACCTGCCGCCGAAGCGCGAGCTGGCCGCTGCGGTGAAGGCGGCCATGCAGCGGATCGACGACGGCGCAGCCGCGCCACCGGCGAAGGCGCCCAAAGCCAAGGCGCCGCCCGCGATACCCCACGACCTTGCCACCGCGCTTGCGCTGAAGAAGCACGCCGCGGCGAAGAAGCACTTCGACGCATTCAGCCCCAGCGCCCGGCGCGAATACACCGACTGGATCATCGACGCGAAAACCGACGCCACCCGCAGCAAGCGCCTCGCCACCACGCTGGAATGGCTGGCCGAGGGCAAGCACCGCAACTGGAAATACATCAAGTGAGCGCCGAACCCCTGCCGCCCCGCCTCGAATTCCGCGTCGACGATCCGGGTCTGCCCGAGCTGCGCCCGCTGATCGAACCGACCGACGGCTACCTGGCCGAACTGCACCCCACCGGCAACATCGGGCCGGTCTCGCTGGCCGCGCTGCAGCGCCCCGGCGTCAGCCTGCTCACCGCGCGGGTGGACGGCGAGCCGGTCGCTTGCGGCGCCTGCATCGACGGGGGCGACTACATGGAGGTCAAGCGCATGTACGTGCTGCCGGCCTGCCGCGGCCTGGGACTGGGCAAGCAGTTGCTGGAGGCGATCGAGCAACACATCCGCCGCCTCGGTGGCCGACTGGTGCGGCTGGAAGCGGGCACCGCGCAGGCCGAGGCACTGGAGCTCTACGAGCGCGCTGGCTACCGCCGCTGCCCGCCGTTCGGCGAGCACCACGCCAACCCGCGCAGCGTCTGCATGGAGAAGGCGCTGGCATGATCCGCATCGCCACCGGCGCCGACGCCGACGCCTTCCACGCCATCTACGCCCCGCACGTGCTCGAGGGCGTGGCCACGTTCGAGACCGTGCCGCCTGGGGTCACGGCCATGCGCGAGCGCGTGCTGGGCCGGCTGGAACAGTACCCCTGGCTGGTCTGGGAGGACGCCGGCGAAGTGCTTGCCTACGCCTACGCCAGCCGCTTTCGAGAGCGCGCCGCGTACGACTGGATCGCCGAGACCTCGATCTACGTGCGCACCGATGCGCAGCGCCGCGGCATCGCCCGCCGGCTCTACGGCGCATTGCTCGACACGCTGCGCCTGCAGGGCATCTTCCAGGCCGTGGGCGTGATCACCCTGCCCGGTGTCACCAGCGTCGCCGCGCACGAGGCGATGGGCTTCACGCCAGCGGGCGTGTGGCGGCAGGCCGGCTACAAGCTCGGCCAATGGTGGGACGTGGGGGTATGGCAAAAGACGCTTGCCGAGCCGGCCAATCCGCCCAGGCCGGTGCTGCGGTTCCGTGAGCTGCGCGAACTGCCGGCTTGGCAGGCACTGCTGGCCCGCACCAACTGACACCGCCACGGCGCCCATGGCTGGTGCCCCGGCCGCTCGGCTAAAATCGCGGTTTTCCAACGCTTCGGGACATCTCCATGCAGCTCGATCAGGTCAAGGCCGTCATCACCGGCGGCGCCTCCGGACTCGGCCACGCCGTCGCCCAGCACCTCGTCGCGCACGGCGCGCACGTGGCGCTGTTCGACGTCAACGAGGAAAAGGGCCAACAGGCCGCGCAGGCATTGGGCAACGGCGCGCGCTTCTACCGCACCGACGTCACCAGCGAGGACGGCGTGGCCGCCAACGTCGCTGCCGCCCGCGAGGCGATGGGGGGGCTGAACATGGTGATGAACTGCGCCGGCATCCTTGGTGCCGGCCGCGTACTGGGCAAGGAAGGTCCAATGGCGCTGTCGCAGTTCCAGACCACGGTGATGGTCAACCTGGTCGGCAGCTTCAACGTGGCCAAGGCCGCCGCGGCGCTGATGCAGGGCAACGAAGCCGGCGAGGACGGCGAGCGCGGCGTGATCATCAACACCGCCAGCGTCGCTGCCTATGAAGGCCAGATCGGCCAGGCCGCGTATTCGGCCTCCAAGGGCGGTGTGGTCGGCATGACCCTGCCGATGGCGCGCGAGCTGGCCCGCTTCGGCATCCGCGTGGCGACCATCGCGCCGGGCATCTTCTGGACTCCGATGGTCGACTCCATGCCGCCGGCGGTGCAGGAGTCGCTGTCCGCCTCGATCCCGTTCCCTTCGCGCCTGGGCAGGCCGGAGGAGTTCGCCGCCACGGTCGCCTTCATCCTCACCAACCGCTACATCAACGGCGAGACCATCCGCCTGGATGGCGCGGTGCGGCTGCAGCCGAAATGAGCGAGGAGTGAGTGGAGAGGAGTGAGGAGTGAGAGAAAGCTCGCTCCTCCCCACCCCGCGCAGCTCCCAGCCCTTCTCTCACTTCTCACTACTCAACACTCACTCCTGACCCATGAAAGCTTCCGACGTCAAGAAAGGCAACGTGGTCGAGCACGACGGCACCGTCTACCAGGTGCGCGACATCGAGCGCAGCTCGCCCACCGCGCGTGGCGGCAACGTCACGTTCCGCTTCACCATGTATTCGATCCCCGGCGGGCGCAAGTTCGACCTGAGCCTGCGCGCCGACGACGACCTGAAGGAGATGGACCTGGTGCGCCGCGCCGCCACCTTCTCCTACATGGACGGCGAAGCGTTCGTGTTCATGGACACCGAGGACTACACCCAGTACCTGCTTAGCCCCGAGCTGGTCGGCGACAACGCCGGCTACATCGTCGAGGAGCTGGAGGGCTACTACGTGCAGCTGATCGACGACGCGCCGGTCGGCCTGCAGGTGCCCACCAGCGTGATGCTGACCGTGGTCGACACCGCGCCGGAACTGAAGGGCGCCAGCGCCACCAAGCGGACCAAGCCGGCCAAGCTCAACACCGGCATCGAGATCCAGGTGCCCGAGTACATCACCAACGACGAAAAGGTGTGGGTCAACACCACCACCGGCGAGTTCGGCGGCCGCGCCTGAGCGCGCGCTGACGCGGTCGCGGCGCCAGCCGCCGTGATCGCACCGCGTTGACCGGGGCTGGTGCAGAATCGGTACCAGATCCCCCGACGGACCCGGAAGCGGCATGACCGCCCGCAGCTATTCGCTTCGTGCCTCGCTCGTCGACAGCCTGACCCGCACCCGGCGTCCGGACGTGCCGCTGCGGGTGGTGCTGCGGAACACCGCGGCGGTGATCCTGCCGCTGGCCGCGGGCATGGCGACCGGCCATACCGAGATCGGTCTGGGCGTGGGCGCCGGCGCGCTCAACACGATGTTTTCCGACCAGCCCGGGCCATACCGGCAGCGCATGTGGCGCCTGCTGATGGCCGCGCTGGCCGCTGCGCTCGCCTCGCTGCTGGGCATGCTGGTCGGCGGCCAGTTCTGGCCGATGCTCACCGCCACCGCCGGGCTGGGGTTCGTCGGTGGCCTGCTGGTGGTGTTCGGGGTGGACATCGCCCGGGTCGGCATGACCAGCATCATCCTGTTGGTGGTCACCGCCGCCACACCCGCGGCCCAGGCCGCGCAGGCACTGGGGGCCGCGGCGCTGATCTTCGCCGGCGGCCTGCTGCTCGGGTTGTTCTCGGTTGCCGCCTGGCCGCTGCAGCGCTACCGGCCCGAGCGCCTGGCGCTGGCCGGGGTCTACCGCGGGCTGGCACAACTGGCCCGGCAGCAGGCCCATGACGACGCCGACGTCCCGGCGCTCAGCGAAGCGATGACCACCCTGCAGACCACCCTGCTCGGTCGCCATCACGCCCGTGGACGGGCGATGGAAGCGTTCGGGGTGCTGCTGGAGCTGGCCGAGCGGATCCGCCTCGAACTCACCGCGATGGCCGAGCTGCGCACCCACCCGACCCTGCACGCGATCTTCCGCGAGGACGCGGCCCAGGTGCTGGCCGCGGTTGCCGAGGCGCTGGAGACCGGCGACACCCCGGAGCGTGCCGAGCGGTCGCTCAAGGGCTTGCGCACCAGCGAACGCACCCTGCTCGACGACGAACGCGCCAGCGGCGGCCTCACCGTGCACATCCACGCCCTGGCCGGTCAGTTGGCGGCCGCCGTGCGCAAGGCCCACTGGGCCGGCAGCCGCGGCGAGCTGCGCGCTGCGGCTGCCGAGACGCCGTTGCCGGCCGCACTGCGCGGACACTCGCCATTGGCCACCCTGCGCGCCAATCTCACCCCGCATTCGGTAGCCTTCCGCCACGCAGTACGCAGCGCCGCCTGCCTCGGCGTGGCCTGGGCGGTCGCCCGTCACCTGCACCTGCCGCACGGCTACTGGGTGCCGATGACCGCAGCCATCGTGCTGCGCCCGGACTTCGCCGCCACCTTCAACTTCGGCCTGCTGCGCGTGGTCGGTACCGTGCTCGGGCTGCTGCTGACCACCGCGCTGCTGTGGCTGGCGCCTGACGAGCCGTGGGCGCATCTCGCGCTGATGGCCGTGCTGTGCATGGGCTTTCGCTACCTGGCCACCGCCCATTACGGCGCAGCGGTGGCAGCGCTGACCGGCACGGTGGTGATCCTGCTGTCGTTCGAGGGGGTCAGCCCGGCCGATGCGGTGATCGACCGCGTGATCAACACCGCGCTGGGCAGCGCGATGGCCCTGCTCGCCTACGTGCTGTGGCCGACCTGGGAGCGCGGCCGCGCACGCGCCGCCCTGGCCGAGATGCTTGGCGCCTACGCCAACTACCTGCGCGCGCTGGCCAGTCCGGACCAGCGCGACGCACGCCGGGAAGCGCGTACTGCCGCACGCATGGCGCGCACCAACGCACAGGCCTCGATCGAACGCATGCGCGGCGAGCCGGGCACGCCGGCGACGTTGCTGGAGCTGGCCGAATCGCTGTTCGCCAACGGCAATCGGCTGGCGCGCACGGCGATGTCGCTGGAGGCGCTGATCGACGATCGCCCGGCCTTGCCGGAGCAGTTCGAGGTGTCCGGCTTCGTCGGCAAGGTCGCCGATGCCCTGCACGCGATCGCGGTCGGCCTGCGCGAGCAGCGCCCGGTAAAGGCCTTGCCGCCCTTGCGCGACCTGCAACGCAGCCTCGCCGCCCTGCTGGAGCTGAGCGACGACGCGGCGACGGCCGAACTGCTCGAGCGGCTGTCCGACCGCCTGGTGGACAACGTGAACACCCTGGCCCACGTGGTCGAGCGCAGCCGCAACCCGCTGCCCGGGCCGACCCAGGACGAGCACCGGTTGCCGCAGGACTGGGCTTCCTGACCGGATCGGGAGCGCTTTTGCGCACTACAGAGGGAGACGTCCGTCCCGACCGGCCGGACACTGTCATGGCCCACCCTCGACGAGCCCGCCCATGTCCGACGACCTGCTGACGTCCTACCTCTCGCCGCTGGGCGAGGACGCCCCCTGCGGCACCGACCTGGAGTACGACGCCGACTTCATGGCACTGGAGCGCGCCGCTGCGCCACGCGCCGAACGCGCCATGGGCGATTCGGTGAAAGCGGCCGAAGAGCCCGAGTGGGACAAGGTGATCGCCCTGTCCAACGGCCTGTTCGAACGCACCCGCGACCTGCGCGTGGCGACCCATCTGTCCACCGCCTGGCTGCGCACCGAAGGCCTGGCCGGTCTCGTCCGTGGGCTGGGCCTGGTGCACGGACTGCTGGAGAATTTCTGGGAGGCGGTGCATCCGCAGCTCGACGCCGAGGACGACAACGATCCCACCGCGCGCGTCAACGCGGTGGTACCGCTGGGCGATCCACTGGCCGTGCTCGCCTACCTGCGCAATACCCCGTTCGTCGCCTCGCCGCGGATCGGTCGCTTCTCGCTGCGCGACCTGCGCGTCGCCCAGGGCACGCTGAAGGTGCCGGGCAACGAGAACGGCGAGGGCCTGCCGTCGATGAGCGACATCGAGGCCTGCTGCCTGGACTGCGACGAAAGCCAGCTCACCGGCTCGCTGGCGGCGGCAGCGCAGATCCTCGATCTGGGCAAGGCGATCGACACCCTGTTCACCGACCGCATCGGCACGCTCGGGCCGGACCTCAAGCCGTTGCTTTCCGACGCCTACGAACTGAAGAAATTCCTCGAATCGCAGGTTGCCTTGCGCACGCCGGCAGCGGCGGTCCCCGGCGACGAAGGTGCGGCCGGCGATGATGCCGGCGGAGCGCTGGCGGCAGGCGGGGTCGTGGTGGCAGCCGGTCGCATCCAGAGCCCGGAGGACGTCCGCCGCCGGCTGGACGAACTGTGCGAGTACTACGCCAAGTACGAGCCGGCCAGCCCGCTGCCGATCCTGCTGCGTCGCGCGCAGCGACTGGTCGGATTGAGTTTCCCGGAGCTGATGCAGGACCTGGCTCCGGGCGGTCTCAGCGAACTGCGCACGATCTCCGGCACCAACGATTTCTGATACCCGGTCCTTCCTCGCGGCGGAACGCTAGCGCACGCCCTTGCAGGTGTCCGCGCCGGCGCGTACGAACACCGACTGCACGGAGGGGTCCCAGCTCAGCGTCAAGCCGCCGGGCAACCCGGCGGTGATCGACGCCTGGGCCGACTGGGTAAAGGGACCGGCCGGAGACGGCGCTCCTCCCGACGCGCTGACCGCGGCGCTGAGGCGATAGGCGGTCGGTTCCGCGCACGCAGCGGTCGACACGTTCTGCGAGGCGCTCGCGCCACCACCGGCCAGCTCCAGCGAGCCCTTGCCCAGTGCGATGACGCGATCGGCGTTGGCTGCTGCCGGACAGATCGCCTCCAGCGCGTAGTCGACGCGGTAATGCGTCGCCGGTACCACCTCCACCACGGCGGTGGCCTCGGGCAGGGACTGGCAGCCGAGCAGGAATACCTTGTGCTGCGACGCCACGTGCAGCACCACCGGGCCGGCCGGCACCTGGCCGACGTCCGCCCACTTCAGCTCCAGGCGTGCCGGCGAGGCGCCGGTGAGCAGCGGCTGGCTGGCCAGTGCGGTGCCATTGGCGTCGGTGGCGCTGACACTCGGCGAAGGACACTGGCTGTCGAACAGGTCGCTGCCGGTGAGGGCGAACGCCAGGGGACCGCCACCGGCGCGGATCGCGAACAGCGACCCCGGCGTCGGCATCGACTGCACATCGTCGATCGCCGGTACCGCCTTGGCCCCACCATCGGCGTCGGCCAGCCGCTTCACGCTGCCGCTCAACGCCGCCAGCATCGCTGTGCGATCGGCCGACTGGCAGCCGTCGGCGGCCTTCAGAAAGGCCTGCACCCGGGTCGCGGCGGCATGCGCGCGGACGATCCGTCCGCGCAACGCGTCGCCGACCAGATCGGCCGGCTTGTCCGCATCCTTGCCCGCGGCCTGGCGCAGGGCATCGGTCATCGACTGCAACTGCGCGTGCAGCAACGACAGTGCCGGATCGGCCGGCAGCGCGGCAGTCGCGGTCGCCAGTTCGTCCAGCGACACCTGCGCGCTCAGCCTTGGCGCCAGTTGTGCACGCACCGCGTGTGTCGCACCGAGCAACAACCCCGTCGCCGCAAGCGCGGCGTACCATGCCGGCCGGTTGTGCCTACTGGTCACCGCAATCCTCCGCTTGCGGATCGCAGGCCTGCTGGTCCGCCGGCAGCAGAATGCCCGAGGGTACGATGCCGAACGAACGGTAGTTGGCCGAGATCACACTGGGATCGATGTAGGCGTCGCCACGGCCATTGCCGTTTTGCGCCTTGCCGAAGAACAACGAGGTCGGCACGTTGAAGCTGAGCTCGCCGGTCAGCGGCAGGATGTTGCCCTGACGGTCCACTGCGTAGAAGTACGCTGGCGCCTCGCCGACGTGCGCGATCAGTTGCGCACCGTCGCCGATCACGTAGATCGGCGACGCGCCAGAGCCCATGTGACCGGCCGAAGCAAACGTGCCGGTACCGTCGTAGAGCGGGGTCTTGCCCTGTTCCAGCAGGTCGCCCTGGGTCACCCCCAGGTACAGTTCGGCATGTCCGGCATCGACGGTGAACGCACTGTTGTCCACCGACGCGAGGGTCAGCGTCTTGCCGTTGGTCAGGCTGAAGCCGGCGGTAGAGGAGAAATTGCCGAGCGTATCGATCCGGTTGCCGATGGCGTGCGACTGCGTGCCCAGCGTGGTGAGCCCGGCGGCCTGACCGCTGAGCGTGCTGGCGGTGATCACGCCGCCGCTGCCTTCGGTGATCGCACCGGCCGACTGCAGCCATACCGCAGTGGCGCTGAGCTGACCGTTTACCGCGAGGTCGCCGGCGGTCGTGGTGAGCGACGCATGGGTACCGCCATTGACGGGCCCGCCGACATTAAGCGCCTTGCCGTTGGTCAGGCTCAGGCTGCCGGCGGAGAAGCTGCCCAGCGTATCGATGCTGTTGCCGTTGCCGAGCGTGGTGGCGCCGCCGGACTGACCGGCGAGGGTACCCGCCATGATCCGGCCAGCCGAACCTTCGGTGATCGCACCGGCCGATACCAGCGTGGTGGTGGTGCCACTGACCTGCCCATTGATCGCCAGATCGCCGGACGTGGTAGCCAGCCGCGTCGAGCTGCCGCCGTCGATCGGGCCAGCCACGCTGAGCGCCCCTGCGTTGGTGAAGCGCAAGCCGTCCGCGCTGAAGCTGCCCAGCGACCCGACGTGGTTGGCGCCATCCAGCGTGGTGCTGCCGCCGGACGTGCCACTCAGGCTGCTGGCAGTGATCGCACCGCCGGACTGGGTGATGGCGCCTGCAGCCTGCAGGGCAAGCGTGGTGGCCGACACCGTGCCATCGATGGCCAGGGCCGAGGCGGAGGCCAGCCCGACCGCGCCGCCGGTGACTGCGCCGGTCAGCCGCAGGTTGCCTGCCGTGGTCGACAGGTCCAGCGCACCGCTGCCGGTGCTCACCTGCCCCCCGACCACCAGCGCGCCGGCGTTGCCGAAGGTGAGGCTGCCGGCACTGAAGTCGCCCAGGGTACCGACATGGTTGCCGCTGCCCAGTTGCGCCTGTCCTCCCGCACTGCCGGTCAGGGTCGTGGCGGTGATGCCCGACGACGTGGCGATGTTGCGCCCGGCGGTGAGCGTGACCGTGCCACCGGCCAGGCCGGTGCCGAGGATCAGGTCCGAGCCGACGCCGCTTGTCGTCAGGCTGAGGTTGCCGCGGCCTCCGTGCACGGCCAGCGGGCTGTTCACGGTCAGCGTGCGCGCGTCGCGGAAGCTGAAATCGCCGCCCGTGGTGAAGTTGCCCAGGGTCACCACCTGGTTGGCGCCGCCGAGCGTGGTGCTTCCGCTGGATGTGCCGGAGAGGCTGCCGGCGGTCAGCACCCCGGCGCTGCCCTCGCTGATCGCGCCGGCGGCCGAGCCGAGCGTGATGTCGCCGGTACCGGCGTTCACCGCGCCGTCGATCGCCAGGCCGCCCTGCCCGGCCAGGGCGATCGAGCTGCCGCCGATGCTGCCGCTGGTGGTCAGGCTGCCGGAGGTGGTGGTGAGGCTGGTCGAACTGCCGCCGTTCACCGTACCGCCGACGGTCAGTGCCTGGGCGTTGGTGATACCCAGGCCGTTGCTCGCGCTGAAATTGCCCAGCGTGCCGATCTTGTTGGCCCTGGCCAACGTTGCGCTGCCGCCGGCCTGCCCGGTGAGGGTGCCGGTCTGGATGACGCCGGCGCTCTGCGCAATGTCGCCACCGGACACCAGATCGACCGAGCTGCCGGCCAGGTTGCCTGCCAGCGACAGGTTGCCCGCCGAGTTCAGCGCGATGGTGCCGCCGTTGATGTCGTGCTGGATGGCCAGGTCGCCGCTGGTGGTGGTCAGCGCGATCGACCCGGTGCCGCCGCCGATCACCAGGTTGCTGCCCAGGGCGAGTGCCTGGGCATTGGTGAGCGTAAAGTCCGCCGCGCTGAAGCTGCCCAGCGTGGCGACCAGATTGGCATCGCCCAGCGTGGTCGTGCCGGCCGAGCTGCCGGTGAGGGTGCCGGCGGTCAGCACGCCGCCGGTCTGGCCGAT
>JABLTH010129002.1_pt1 | contig 12895 bp, 12 predicted proteins | sample 7875711 | NCBI WGS metagenome assembly JABLTH01 (sample SAMN14941262, study PRJNA633318) | bioreactor metagenome | isolation source: bioreactor | place: China | collected 2019-03-05 | reverse complement strand
GAACGCAACCCACATCAATCTGGCGCCGTCTCGTAATCCTGCGGGGCGGCTTCTCTGCATCGGCCTCTATGCGGTGCTGGTACTCGTTCGCCCGGTGGTGACGATCGCGTGTTTCGTCGCTGCCAGGCTGGCCATCGTGGCGCTCGGACCGGCGCTCTTCGTTGGCCGGCACCATCCGATTATTCCGGCGGTGCTGGTGGCGGTGGTCATCGTCGCTTCGTGGCTGCCGCACCTGTTTGCATTGGCGGTCGCACTGGCGGCCAAGGCCATCGCTTGACGGAGCCCCTAGCGTGCTAAACTACAGCCGTCAATACCCGATGCGGGGTGATGCCATGTCCACCAATTTCGCCATGCTGTTCCGGTCTTATGACCAGGCCTTTACCGATGCGGCGCGAGCTGCAGGCGAGGAAGCGCGTGCGAAGGCGGGTGCGGCGGGCCTGTCCGTGACCTACGAGCAGGACGGCCAGCTGGTAGAAGTTGCGGCCGATGGTACCGAGACCATCGTCAAGGCCCTTGATCCGGTCCGAACCCCGGAACCGAAGCCTGCAGCAGCTTGAATGACCCAGCACACGGAGCGTGCCCCTTCCCTGCTGTTTGTCTTTGCCGGTCCGAACGGAAGCGGTAAAAGCACGCTGACCGAGACAGTGCGACGCGATCCTCGCGTCCCATTCCCGCCACCTGATCACTACATCAATCCGGACGACATCGCCCGGACGCTGCCTGCGGGTGATCCGGTCAAGGTCGCCGAGCTGGCCAGCCAGGAGGCCGATCGCCGGCGGCGCCTGTTCTTGGAGCGGGGGGAATCGTTCGCATTCGAGACCGTGCTTCCGCACCCCAGCAAGCTGGGCGTAATGCTCGAGGCGAAGCAACGCGGCTACGGCGTTACCTTGCACTTCGTGGCCACGAGTTCGCCTGAAATCAACATCGCACGCGTTGCGCAGCGAGTCGCCCAGGGCGGTCACGATGTGCCACGTGATCGCATCGTCGATCGCTACGACCGGGCCATGCAGCTCCTGCCGCGAGCTGTGGAGATTGCAGATTACTCGCTGTTGTACGACAACAGCAGCCGAGAGACAGGGAGTACCAGGTCGAACTTTGCACCGATGATGCGCGTGGCCAATGGCCAGGTCGAACGGTTGCAGGCGACGCCGGATTGGATGGAGCAGTCGCTCGCCATTCCGCTCGCTCAGCGCGCTGCTACCCGCGAGGCGCTGCACGCCCGGAGTGTTACAGGTGCGCCTCAGATGGCGGACGAACTGCGGGGCGCCTACCGTGGGACCATCGAGGTGGTGGATCGGCATTTCGTCGTTCAGCGCGCCGAAACCGGGCGCGTGATCCACGACCGCGCAGTGTTGGAAATCGGCGCCAAGAGGCAATTTCTGCGGGGGCATTCAGTACAGATCCGTTATGCGGATGCCGTCGCTCAGGCCCAAGACATCACTCGGCAAATCGCACCAGCGCCGCCGCGCGGCCGCGGTCCCGAGCGGTAGACAGCCACGCTGTCATCCCCCCTGACACGGCTGTGTCACCCCCTGACGAATTGGACACCCAAGAAGAAAAAAACCCCGCCAATGGCGGGGCTGAGGATGTGCCCAATGGGGGCGCGAAGGCCTCTATTTTCGTGCATCGGCGGCGACCCGTCGACCGCTGTCGCGGTTGAAAAGCGATTGACTACGTTAGTGCTCGCTTGAACGTTATTGAATCGTGTTTGAAATGCGCGTAAGGTCGCGCTCGGGTTCATGCACGTGAGACACCCTATGCAGTCTCTTCGAGTATCCGCCGACGAGTTCGCCAGAAAGACCCGGCCGCGCGGTGAGCGACAGTCCCGGCTGGCGCCCTTCGACGCCGAATTGCGAACGCTCCGCACCAAAGGGTACGGGCTGGATCAGTTGCGGGAATTTCTGAAAGAAAACGGCGTGACGGTCACCGTTGCGACGGTTTCGGCATACCTGCGCAAGAAGCAGGACCAGTCCTAACCATGATCCACCCACGGGGAGGGGTAGCTGCATCTGGCGACGCGTGTGCTATAAATATCGCGGTCAGCCAGGCGGCACAGTTCCAAGCAGAACGACCACTTACTGACAACACCTGCTAAACCGCAGGAGTAAAAAAGCGAAAACCCCGGTGTTGGCGCACCAGGGCTTTCAGAGAAGGCGGCTAGGGGACGACTAGCTCGCGCAGCTTGGTTGTTGCGCTCGATGTTATCCCCGGCCGCTCCCGATTGCAACAGGGAGCGCACATGCCCGGTTCAGCCGTGCCCGAAGTGCCAGCGTCCCCCTCACGGGGGAGGCATGGCCATCGCTAAATCCCCCTACCGCACCCTCGACTGGCGCCGCCCGAGCGGAGTCAGCTTTCCCCGCCTCATCGAGCAGGGCCTAGCCCGACTCAAGGATGCCCGGGAAAGACCCAGCAGCCCGATCGCGAAGGCGATGGCTTCGGCTGTGCCTGTCTTCCGGCCTGATGGCCAGGCGCGGCAGCGACGCTTGCGCAGCGACGGTGTGGCCAATCTAGTCGCACTGCTTTGCGCTTCCATGGCAACCGCTGACCTGAAAGGCGGGCTGATCGCCACGCCGGTTGCAGACGGCGGTGGCTGGGATCGCAAGACATGGGCCGAGTTGGATTTTCGCGCCTTCGGGCCGGAAGTCCCCGACGAAAGGAGCTTGCGCCGGACCGAGCGGCACGCCCGATCGGCACTCGCAGCTGGGTGGCTGCGCATTGTCCCTTGGAAGATGGTCGCCGAGGACGGCCAGTGGCGAAGCCTGCCCGGCCTGAAATTCGTCACGGACAAGCTCTGGCGGTTGCTTGGCCTCTACGACCAGGTGAAGGCCGCTCGGCGAGAGCGTGACCGTCAGAAGGGCCGCGACAGGCTTGCGCAGGTTGCCGGGCTGGACACGGCCAGGGCGCCGGGGCGGCGGCAGCATCGGGCTCCCCAGGAGGCCGCAGGAGCAACACCGGCACGCGCTGCCTCACCACCAGGTCAAGCGCCGCCTGAGAGGCAGCGGGCTGCCCCTGAAACGGCAGCGGAGCACATCGAGAGGATCAAGAAGATGCTTCGCGTGTAAGGCAGGCCCCCCCCTGCCCCACACGGCGCAGGACGCGCACCAAAGCTTCCCCCAGGCCCGCGCGGGCCTTTTTTTCTGCCTGTGGGGGCAGCGGATAGGTGCAGTTTTGGCGACTCGGACGCGCAGACAGCGGTTTTCTCGCCCGGCGACAGTGCTCCCAACTGCACTAGATGTCGGGCTTTCTATCGAACCGCATGCGTCGCCTGATTTCGCCTGCAGCGCACAGCTCTACATGTCGGCCTTTTAGGCCCAAAACGTCGGCTCTTTTCATCCCTTTTTATTAAAAGGATCAGGCTCTGCCTTACGGCCGCTTTGCGTCCTTGAATCGGTGCCGGCATCCAGCCGGCAACGGTCTATGTCCCACAACTACCCGCGGCGCCCCTTGGGCGGGAAAAGGAAGAGCGCCTGTGCGCGCGCCTGTGCGGCTCTCGCGACGCTGTGGTCGACCGCAGGCAGCGGGGCGAGGCCCGCTGCCGTCACAGGCCGCCGACGGCGGCTTGCGTGCGAAACAGAAACGGCGCCCGAAGGCGCCGTTTCCAATCTCCCGGGCTTGGCCCGCAGGTGCTACAGCTTTGTATCGAGCAAATCGATGATCCGATCGGCGTAGGTGTCCGCGCGTTCGGGCACTTCTCCGCCAAGATTCTCGATGACGGCTCGTGCCAGATCCGCCGAGAGCTTGACCTCGAGGCGATCCGTCGACTTGTCGACCAGGTACCGCAACAGCGCCTCGACTCGCTCACCGGTCAATCGGACACCAACTGCCTTTTCGCGAGTGTCCTTGTCCTTCGCGGCAGCAGTGGACTTGTTGCTTCCGGAGTTGCCAGCATCATCGCCACCGTCGCCGGGTTCGGAATCCCGAGCTGCCGGCATCCGCAGATCCGGGTTCGTGACTTCCAACGTCGCCGGCGCATCACCGCCACCTGCTTCAACCGCCACGGTGGCCGAACCATCGTTGGTCAGATCCGCAGCACCATCGCCGGCGCCGACATTCATCGTCGGCTCTGACTCAACGGCGCCACCTGCAGGCGCAACTACTAGCGCGGGGGCTCCATCACCAGCACCATCGCCAGCTGCAGCTTCGGCTTCAGCTTTGGCGGTCGCAACCACTTCGCGGACGTGTGTGGTCTGGATCGGCTGACCAGTTTCCCGCGCTTGGGCAAGAAGCTGGTTCTGCAGGTCGGGGGCAAGGGTTCGGAACCGTGCAAGAACTTCGGCATGGAGGATGACGCCCTCTTGCACCAGGTGCTCGAACTCCGGCTCGAGCATGGCCAGCAGGCGGCTCACGAAAGCCGGCGGTTTGTTGATGAGCTTGGAAAGGCGCTGGCGATCGCCGCGCTTGTCGCCCCACTCTTCCAGCTGGCGCCGAACGCCCTTGGCCAGCTCGTAATCCAACAGATCCGCGCGGTTCGTGTTGGCAATCAGCTGGGCCACATGCCGATCCTTCGTCCGCGCGGACATGTCCTCGCGAACTTTGATCGGAACCTCGACGAGGCCCGCCAAAGCGGCCGCTCGCCAGCGACGTTCGCCGTCGACCAGCATCCACGTCTTGCCGCTTTCTTGCGGTGACACCACCACCGGAAGAATCACACCGACAGCGCGAATTGACTCCGCCAGGTTCTCAAGCTCTTCGTTGCTGAAGTGCTTCCGATCCTGCGTAGGGTCAGGCTCGATATCATCGAGCCGAGCGGTCAGCGGAAAATTGTGGGCCTGAATGTCGGCCAGGACATCGAAAACGGACTCTGCGCTCATGCTTCTTTACCCTCAATCAGCCCCAGGGCAACCGGCAGGTTTTTCCAGACCTCGGCTACACCCTTCGGGACTCGCTTCAACTGCCACACGGGGATCTTCTGTGCGAATGCTCGCTTGAGCAGTTCGCGCCGGTGGGTCAACTCGTCCTGCAGGACGAATTGCGGCGCCATACGGCGGGCCTGTTCAGCCTCTCTGACCGCGGACGCGGACGATCGATCGACCATGTTCAATGCGATCCGAAACTTGAACCCGGGCTTGGCCAGGTTCCGATGCAACCACCCTCGAATCACGTTCAAAAGCTGCAGCGTGCTGTCCATCGCGAGCGGGTCGGGTGTGGTGACGATCAAAAACACATCCGCCCACGTCAGCGCAGATAGCAGGCGAAACGCAAGGTCGGGAGGCGTGTCGAGCACCACGAAGTCATACGGCAGTCCCTCCAAGCGCTGGCGCAGCTTGAACGCCTTATCTTGGGGGTAGCCGGCTTCATCGATGCGTCCTAGACCACGATGGCCGTGCAGCACGTCAATTCCCCACTTCGTCGACGTCGGCGAAATGGTGCTGCTTTCATCGAGCAGCTGTTCGGCGCCGCCAGCCTTGCCGGAAAGGGTCTTATCGTCCGTCAGGTACAAGCTCGACTGCCCTTGACTGTCGAGGTCGACCAGGAGCACCTTGTGACCCGCTTCCGACAAGGCGAAGGCCAAATGCGCGGCGGATGTGGTCTTCCCCACACCGCCCTTGAAGTTTCCAACAGCGACTATCTTCGCTTTGCCCATGACCATCCTCTAAAGGTAGGTGCCGACTCATGGTCGGCCTGCAGGGCTCGCCATCGGCGGCCCTGCTTATCAGGCGCCGGAGTCTTCCCGGCGCCAATATGACCTGACACAGCCGTCTATCAGCACCGAGACGGAAACGCCTCGCAGCTCCGCGGCCTTGGTCAGCTTTGCGTGAAGCGATTTCTCCATCTTGAGTGAGGTCACCCGGTAATCGACCTTCGCGCTCAATTTCGAGCGTTCCTCGACCCAAACATTCTCGAGGTTCGAGCCTTCCACCGCCTCAATGATGCGGCGCGCGATGTCGCCGCGCCGGGAGTTGGGCGGACGCAGCAGGTTGTCTGCTTCTTCACTGAATCGGATTGGTAGCACTTTCCCTACACTCGGTTTCATAAATGGCGCCGATCCCCTTGAATCGCCGCATTCTAGGGCCTTCCTGAATCGGCTGTTACCCCACGGGGGGCATACCGTAGGGTTTAGGAAACACGACATCCTTGTTCAAGGTGACCACGAAGCGATAGCCCGGCCGGATAACGATGGTGGGTTGAACGTTCAGGTTGCGACGCGTCACGTCGGCTCCCAGCTGCGACAACTCCTGCCCTACCGCACCTGCTACCACCTGCCGGTTCGAGAGCTGGCCATTGGCGCTGTTCTCCTGCGGTTGGCTCAACTGGAAGGCTGCACTGAAGAGGCTGGTGGCAACACCGAACCCCAACAGGCGCCCGTAGTGGTTGCTCACCTGATCGGCAAAGCCAGCCGCGCCGGCCGTATCGCCGCCCTGCATGCATCCGAGTTCCAGGGTCTGCCCGTCAGGGAAGACCACCCGCTGCCAGCACACCAGCAGTCGGGATTGCCCGAAAGCCACCTGCGAGTCGTACTTGCCAAAGAGCTTGGCGCCGGCAGGGATCATGACCATCGTCCCGCTGGCCGAATCGTAGACGGGCTCCGTAACCATGCCGATCACCTGACCAGGCAGGTCCGAATTGAGCGCCTGCAGCGTGATCGCGTGAATAACCGTCCCTGTCTGCAACTCGTACGGGCTCACCTGCGGCTTGGCCGTCGTGCCCAGGATGGGCGTCGAAAGGTCCGTGCCTCCGGCCAGAAAAGCCGCCTTCAGGCGCTGGCCGTTCGGGTCGGTCTGGTCAGCAGCCCCGGGAGCGCCGGGCGCTGCAGCGGCCGCCGCGGCCATCATCTGGTGCAGCTGGTCCTCCGGCGTGGGTCCCGCAACCGCCGCCGGCGGCGCGGAAGGCGTGGCGCCGGACCCGGCCAACGCGGTCGGTGCGTTCCAGCTCTGCACGCTCATCGGCGCTGACGCGGCCTGCCGAAGATCCGCTTCCTGCTGCTGACGAAGCGCGGCGGCTTGCTGGTCCAGCACGACCGGCTGGCCAGACTGGTCCGAGTGCTGTAGCCCATCCAACGGCGGCACTATCGGAGCTGCGGTCGGGCTCACTGTCGGTTGCTGCGCTGCTTGCTGCTTTGCGTCCTGCACAGCGATCACAGCGTCGCTGGCCTGCGCTACGAAGGCTTTGGCTGTCTCTGCGGGTCGAAGAGCTGCCGTGGCTTCCTTGTGATCCTGCACGGGCTTTTCAGCCATTACCCGCTTACGGGCCTCGGTGTTGTAGATCACCAGAGCAACCGCCACGCCGGCGATCAAGCCGGCTACAGCCAAGCCGCGCTTACCGAGGCGCGGACCTGACTGGAACGTCTTGCGTAGCTGCAGCGAGCTAGGGGAGCTGGTGTCGGTCATGGTCAATCCTTGCACCGGCCGAAGAAGCTCTTGTGCCGGCATCCGTGCGCGATCGACACGCGCTCTGACTTGGTGCCGACACCCGAGACCAGGACGGCCTTTTGGATCGTCCGGTCGACCACGAAATATCGGCCCTTGGCGCGGTAGTTCACCAGTTCGTCCTTGCCGTCGCGGCCCTGCACAAGCAGAGCCGGCAGCTCGTTCTCATAGGCCGCTTGCGGGAACTCGATGAAGGTGTGCCCACCGCTGGCGAACACCCGCGTTGGCGTCCAGAGCGGCCGGTCTCCCTCCACCTTCACGTCGTAGTTGAAATCCAGCGAGTCCGCAGAAAGCGCAGGAAGCTCAGCGACCACGTTCGCTTGCTTCTTATCTTGACTGGCCAGTGCGGATGACCACGCTTTGGCGTCGTCTTGTGGGTAATCCCAGGACACCGCCGCGACATAGTTCGTGTCGTCCGACACCAGCCGAATTCGATACATCCGCCGGTCGGTGGCGATATTCAAGTTCGTGTCGAGCCCCTTCTCGCGAGGCTTCACCATGACGTGTACGGTCAGGTCATCCCCCGACCCGGAAAATGCAGGCTCGATGATGAAACGCGGGTCACCTACAAACGGCTTGCCGAGGACTTTCTCGCCAGGCTGCAACTCGATGTCGCAAACGCGCAGCGGAGCACACACTACGGTCGGCATCGATTCGCCGAAGGTGAAGACCACATGGCCATCGGGGCCGGCGGAAACGCTGGCCGTGTCGTTGTTTGCCCATGCGTCCGAACGCTTGAGCGCTTCGACCGCCGGCTTATTCACCGGAAGCCCTGCATAGGGGTCGATCTTCTTTTTCCGCCGAGCCAGGTGGTGCGGGTGGCTCTCTCGTGCTTCGGTCGGTGCTGATGTGTGGCGGTCGGCCTTACGTGCGCTGACCGCCGGCGCTGGCGCCGGGGCCGCGGCGGGAGCCGGAGCGGGAGCCGGAGCCGGAGCCGGAGCCGGAGCCGGAGCCGGAGCCGAGGGCAGTTCCAAGTTGGGCGGTGTAGCCGCCCCAATCGGCGCGCCTTGTGTGGCAGCCGCAGGCGGGGCAGCAAGAAGCGCCGCAGGCGGCTGCGCCGCTGTCGGAGGTGGAAGCTTCAGGCCGGCGCCCTGCTCCGCGTTGGCAACGATCGTTCCGAGCGCGGTCGCAGCGACGAAACCAAGGGCAAAAGACCGTCCGCTCATTGTGCAAGCTCCGCGCGCCAGTCGAGGTCAACGACATAAAGACCGAGGGGGTTCAACAACACCTGCGATTCGTCTTGCGGAGGGTTGAAAGCGACCGTCACGGTTGCCTTCCAGTCCCTTCGAGAAAGCACCTTGCCCGCCAGATCGCGGGTCACTTCCTGCCAGGCCAGCTGCCAGGATTCGTTGGTGATGCGGAGAGGGATTGCCGGGACCACTTCGACCGTCTCGGTCCTGCCCCGCAAAAGTGGATTGTTGGCCGTGAAATACTCGGTCATCTTCTGGTTCGCGGCAGAGCTTCCGCCGATCATCCCGAAGCACTCCGACACCATCTGCTTGGCGATCACAGGATCGACCGAGACGCCACGGCAGTTGGTCAGGAACCGAGCTAGGTAAGGCCGGACGAGCTGATCGTCCGTGGCGCTGTTCACGCGTGTTGCGAGCCCCACCGTCTGCGCGACGCCGAACTTGTCCACCTTCACGACGAACGGAACGAACTTGCTCTGATTCGCCCGGATCGCCAATGCGACCACGGACGTCACAGCAACCATGGACGCCAGAAGCGCCATGAGGCGCCAATTGCGGGCCTGCGTGATGAAGCTTCCGTATGTCTCGTTGAACTCGGCCTTTGCAGCCGAGTAGGGATCGCGGGGCGGTGCAACCGCTGGATGACTTTGCATCGGCGCGGCTTCCGCGTCCGATCCGGTGACCTTTTGCTGGCCCCGTTTAAATACCTTGCCAAGCATGGCGCTCCCCTGGGTGGTGTGCGCTATAAATATAGCACACGCCACCCCTTGAACAAGCGCTAGTTGCTTGACGACGGAGCTTGAATCGAGGCCGGTTTATATGTGATTCCCTGCCGCGGATCGGTGTAGCCGGACACCGCGGCTTCGTTCGCTTTGGTGGCGGCTCCGGCCTGCACCTGAGTGGCCATGTACGCGCCTTGCTGCTGCATCTGCGCCATCACGAGCTGGCGCAACTTCTGGGTCTGTTCTACCTGCATCACCGCGATGCGGTTTCCAGCGTCGAGCGCGGCCTTTTGACCGGACGATCCATCGGCCATCGCGCGAAGATTCGCCAGCGCACTGCTTTCGTCCGTTATGGACGTGCTCTGCGCGTGTGCGGAGTCCATCGCCCCACGGATCGAGTCCAGCGAGGAATTGCTCCAGGTCTCGTACGACCCTCCCATGTCGTTCGACGACTGGTAGCCCGGGAAGCGGTTCTTAAACGCCGAGTCCAGGTTCTTCATCGAGTACGCGATGCCGTCTCCCTGTTGCACGATATCCGCCAGCTGCTGCAGCGAAGACGCGGCGCTTTTCCACTGGTCCGGCGCGAGCGATTCGGTGTTCTGCAGCATGTTCCGGTACTGCTGAATCTGGTTGGCGATCTGCTGGGCTTCGTTGATGTTGCTCTTCAACGAGTCCAGCGCCGCCACGTCGTTCTGCACCAGATTGGTCGGATCAAACGTCACCCACTGCGCACTGGCGACGCCGGCCATGCCGAGCGTTGCCAGTGCGCCGAAGACCACATTACGAATCGAGCGAGTCATGTTCATCGTCTTAATCCTCATGATGCTGAAGGTTCACAGTCACGCCACCACCGCCACCGTCGGAAGGCATCGGCGGCGGTGCCACACGCCGAATGGCTTCGCCTAGCGAGCCGTTTCCGCCGTCCGTTGAGGCCGAATGCAGGGGGTCTCGCTGGCCTGATGGGGGCGGAGCAGACGACCCGCTTCCACCGCCGCCTTGCGTGACAGACGCACCCGCGCCGGTTGCGGAGCCCGAGCCTGCGGGCGGCTGGGGAGCATTCCCCTGCCCCGCCGCACCCGGACCGACAGCCGCCGATCCAGCCCCCGACAGTGGAGACGCTGCCTTCGACTCGCGGGCATCCGCCGCGCGACCAGCCAAATCGTTCGCAGCACGGGTGCCCATGTTCGTGATGTCACGCCCCCGGCCATCTAGTGCGTTCGGTGAAATCGGGTTGAGTCCAACCTTTGCGCCGGCGCTGCGGCCGACCTCCCGCACCGCCGCGTTAGCGGCGTGACTGATACCCTGCACGACGCTCTTCAGACCTGTAGCGCCACTGGTTTCCCGGGCCAGCTCGGCGCCGGCCATAGTCGCCTGTGTCGCGCCCCGAAGGGTGGCGCCAGCACCACCACCGAGGACGCCGGCTGCCATTGCGCCAGCGCCAACGACACCACCAGCAAGGCCGGCCGCTGCGGTGGCTACACCGATGCCGTCTGCGGCAGACATGTTTACTGCACCCGAAGTGATGGCACCTGCGATGCCGGGGATCTTCCAAGCTACAGCCGCAAACACCAGCGAGCCGCCCATCATCAAGAACACGTTGTGCAGGACGTTCTTGCTCGCGCCGGCGGTGACCATTGCCGGCCAGCTCTCGGACAAGCTGGTGCCGACAGTCACGATCAAATACAGCACGAACAAGCGAACGCCGACGTTGATCGCGTAGACCAAGTAGTTCTTGGGAATCTCTCGGGTCCAAGGCAGCGCACCAAAACCCAGCATCACGATGCCGCCGTACATCACGATGTACGCCTCGATCATGAGGATCAGGTACTGAATCGCGACAGCCAGGAAGCAAGCCAGAATTATCAGCCCGCCCAAAGCCATCGGCAGGCCGAACGCCGCCGTATCACCCAAGCCCATCTTGCCGATCGCGTCGAAGATACGGAAAAGGCAGTCATACCCAGTGGTCGCGATCCACGACGGCGACAATGCACCCGACCCGGAAACGACCTGTCCGGCGTGCTCGAACGACGACACAATCAGGCCGCAAAGGAACGGCCCTTGTGTCACCAGGTACGAGAAGAACGAGAGCAAAAACACCTGCTTCACCAGCGTCGCGATAAAGCCATCGAACTCCTTGCGAGCGAGCGTCATCCGGATACCGGTCCACGCAAGCGAAATAATCGCGCAGTAGGCGAACAGACGCTGCGCAATCCCGATCGCTGCGCTCTCCCAGGAGTGAGCTTTGTTGATGTACGCCTGCAGGATGTCGTCGAGCAGACCTGCACTTGGCGGTGCTGCCGCGGCGGCTGGTGTCGCCTGAGCGAATACCGGTGCAACCGCGGCGAAAGCCACGATCGCACCCAGCATCACCACGGCCCGTTTATCGGCCCGAAACGTCTTCATAGCCGCAACCCCTCATAAAAGTTTGCCCAATCCGGCAAGCCACGCTGCCGGAGCCATTCTGCTGGCCACAGTTCGCCGAACTCGGCCTCGAGCTGACGAACCTTCGTCGCGGCAGCGGTGCCAGTGGCGCCAACGAACGAGAGCGCCACAGCGCCAAGCGCCAGGGTGAACATTCGGCGGCCATCTGCAGACGCGTAGTAGTAGTCACGCTTCTTTGTCGCGTGACTAATCAGATCAACCATCTTGTCGTTGCAGCCCATCAACTCGTACATGCGGCGCTGCACGCCAACGGCGTCAGGGTTCGGCAACAAGATCCTCACCGGGCACGACGCAAGCACCACATCGCGGATCGGACTTTCGAGAACGTCCGCCGGCTCTTGGGTGGCCAAGGCCACATTGGCCAGCTTCGAGCGCCACGTTTTCAACCACAGCGTGAGCTTTGCCCTGAACAGGGGATGGGTGAACATTAGCCAGGACTCGTCGCACGGGACGAAGGTCGGAGAAACGCCATCGAGGCGCTTCTCCATCACGTGGAAGAGATAGAGAAGGACCGGGACCGCGACCTTCTCACCCATCTGCGCCAGATGCTCCATTTCAAACATCATGAAGCGCGATTCGCGCAGGGTGTCTTCAGTCGCGTCCAGCAACTCGCCCATCGGTCCGGACAACGTGTAGTAGTCCAGCGCTTCGCGCATTTCCTCATCCTGCACCAGCGCCCGAAAATCGGTCAGCGACCGGCCATGCGGGCTACCAGCCATCCGGCGCAAGGCGTCCGTGATCGCGTTACGCCGTGCCGGCGTCATTTCGAGCCCCTGCAGCAGCACAAGCGTCTCCAACCACTCCGCTGCCCACTGCAATTCCCGGGGGTCATGAATCCCGGCCAGCGGGCAAAATCGCAAGCCGCGATCCGCGCCACCGATGTCGTAGTAATCCCCACCAGCAGCCTTGCAGAGCGTGTAGGCACCGTTCTTACGATCGAACCCAAACACCCGCGCATTCGGATAGCGGAAATGCTGCGCTATCTCCAAATTGAGCAGAGTCGTCTTACCAGCACCGGTCGGCCCAATAATCAGATGGTGCCCCACGTCGTCGACAAACGGGCACACCAAGAATGGCGTCGAGCCGCTAGTCGCGCCGTAGAACAACGGCGGCGAGTTCGGCGGATAGAGCGGGTTAGGGTGGGATTCGTGGCCTGCCCAGGCAGAGGTAAGCG